>Ga0105047_10020336_pt1 | contig 10207 bp, 7 predicted proteins | sample MAT04_FD_78384 | JGI IMG/M metagenome (GOLD analysis project Ga0105047, IMG submission 78384) | Freshwater microbial communities from Lake Fryxell liftoff mats and glacier meltwater in Antarctica - MAT-04 (megahit assembly) | ecosystem: Environmental > Aquatic > Freshwater > Ice > Liftoff... | reverse complement strand
GGGCGCACAGGCGCACCTGTCCGCCCGCCTCGGCCGCTGCCTCCACCACCACGACCTGGTGGCCACCTTCCGCCGCAACCCGCGCAGCCTCCAACCCGGCTGGCCCCGCGCCGATCACCACCACCCGGCGGCGTATCGTTGCGGGCTGGATGGTGTGCGGCAAATCCTCCTCCCGCCCGGTGGACGGGTTGTGGATGCACAGCGCCATGCCACCCTGATAGATGCGGTCCAGACAATAGGTGGCACCGACGCAGGGGCGGATGTCCTGCTCGCGGCCCTCGATGATCTTGCGGACGATATGGGGGTCGGCCATGTGGGCGCGGGTCATGCCCACCATGTCCAACTGGCCCGAAGACACGGCATAACGCGCCGTCGCCACATCGGGAATCCGTGCGGCATGAAAGGTTGGCAGCCCCACCTCGGCCCGCACACGCCCGGCAAAATCCAGATGCGGGGCGGATTTCATGCCGTGGATCGGGATCACATCGGTCATTGCGGCATCGGTGAAAATCCGGCCCCGAATGATGTTCAGGAAATCGACCAGCCCCGAATCGCGGAACAGCTTTCCCAGCGCGATCCCCTCGTCGGCATCAATCCCGCCCGGTTCCACCTCGTCCGCCGTGTAACGCATTCCCAGCAGGAAATTCTCACCCACCCGCTTGCGACAGGCCGCAAGAACCTCCATCGCAAAGCGGGCCCGGTTTTCCAGACTGCCACCATAGGGGGCTGGCAGGGCGTTGGTGAAGGGCGACATAAACTGGTCCAGCAGATGGCCGTAGCATTCAAACTCAACCCCATCCAGGCCCGCTTCCTTCATCCGCTCGGCCGCATCGGCAAAGTCGGTGATGATGCGGTCGATGTCCCAATCCTCGATCACCTTGGGGAATGCGCGGTGGCTGGGTTCGCGAGAGGGGCCAGCAGCCACCACAGGCAGCCAGTCGCCCTTGTCCCAGCGGGTCCGCCGGCCCAGATGGGTCAGCTGGATCATCACCGCGGCCCCCGCCTCGTGGCAATCATCGGCCAGACGGCGCATCCATGGCACCACCTCGTCCTTGTAGGCCAAGATGTTGTTGAACACCGGCGGGCTGTCTTTGGACACCGCTGCCGAGCCTGCGGTCATCGTCAAGGCCACCCCCGCCCGCGCCCGCTCCAGATGGTACAGACGGTAACGATCCTTGGGCATCCCATCCTCGGGGTATGCCGGTTCGTGGCTGGTCGTCATGATCCGGTTGCGCAGGGTCAGGTGTTTCAGTTTATAGGGTTGCAGCAGCGGATCAGTGGACATCGGGGCCTCCATTTTTCCCTAAACCTAGGCCATGCCCAGCCCACCTGAGACGCAATTTGCGACATCGGTGGCGTCGGTTTGTCAGGCCCCTTTGTGCCGCTGCCACCCCATCCGGTCAAACAGCGCGCCATAACTTTGCGCCAGTGACCTTAGGCCCATGCCATCCACCGCGTCGTTCTTGTCCCACCCCTTGTTGGCGGTGCCCAGAATGCGCGGGGCCAGCATCGGCTCCATCTCTTGATCGTTCGTCGTGAATTCCGACCAAAAGCAGCCCTGCACCCCAACGATGCGGTCTGCCACATCCTCGGCCCCCGCCGGAACAGGCTTCCAATCCATCACATCCTCCAGTGCCACATAGGCGGCCCAGGCTGCACCCCAATCCTCGGGGGAATCCGTATGCGCCATGTCGAAATAAATGTGCTGTGCGGGACACATCACCACATCATACCCCGCACGCGCCGCAGCGATGCCTGGCCCTTGCCCGGTCCAGGAAAACAGCAGCGCCCCATGCCCTAACCCGCCGTTAGAGCCTTTTGCAGCCTCCTCCCAGGCCGCCGAGCGGATGCCGTGGTCGTGCAAGAACCCACCCAAGCGGGACATCATCCACCCCTGCACGTCATCCCGCGTCTGCAACCCATGCTGGACCTTCAACGCCTCGATCGCGGGTGAGGCGCTCCAGGCGGCCGGGGGCAGTTCGTCGCAGCCCAGATGCAGGATGCCGATGGGGAACATCGCCGCCACCTCCAACGCCAGCGGCTCCAGCAGGGCCCAGGTGTCGGGCATTGCGGGGTTGACCACGTTGTCAGGATAGCCATGCACCGACACCGCCATCGAATTGTCGGCAGGGTCACGCATGCCATGCCGGGCGATGTTCAAGGCATAGCCATGGGCAGGCACTTCGATCTCGGGCAGCACCTGAATGTGCAGGACGCGGGCGCGTTCAAGAATGCGGGCGACATCGGATTTGGAATAGCTGCCACCGGCACGGATCCCGCCACCAAACACCCCCGGCACCAACTGCCCTTCACCCCGGATCGCGGTGCGCTGCCACAGTTCAGGGGCTGTTGTCACCTCGACCCGGAACGCCTCGTCATCCGAGAAATGCCAATGAAAGCGGTTGAGCTTCAACAGCGCCAGCAGGTCCAGCAACCGCAAAATGGTTTCAACCGAATAGAAGTGCCGTGCGCAATCCAGATGCTGGCCGCGCCAGCCAAAGCGCGGGGCATCGGTGATCGTCCCGCAGGGCAGCAGGCCGTGGTGGGTTTCCCGCAGGGTCAGCAAGGTGACGGCGGCACGGAACAAACCCGCATCGCCCGAAACTGTGGCCGTCACGCCGCCGGGGGCAATCGTCAGGACATAGCCCTCCTCCGCAATGACAGGGTCTGTTTTGACAACCAGCCGCAGCCCATCCGCGACGAAGGGTGCCAGATTAGTGCGCCGGGCAAGGTCATCCACAGCGGCAAGTCTGGGGTCATCACAGGCAAACCCCGTCGCCACTACCGTTCCGGCAGCAGGGTGCCAGTGCGTCGGCTGCGGAACCAGCCGCAGCCCGGCAAAATCGGGGGCAGTTCCGGGCGGCGGCAGGTCAACCCGCACCCCGGCTTGCATGCTGGGCAGCGGCACAGGCCCCGCCTTGGTGCGCAGATATGGCCCCAGCGGCAACCACGCGCGGTTCTTGGGAGTATACCCGGTTTGCTGATAGGCCATCACAAAGCGAACAGACCCGCCCGCCGGAATATTCGGCAACGCCACTTCGGTATAGCCCGCCACGGTACGCACCAGCGTTCCCCCCGACACGACCAGAGACGGCACATAGTTCGAACAACAGAACACCGGGGCCGAAATGGCCGCATCAGAGCCTATTTCACAGTGAAGTTCCGCCCCCACGATGCGGGCGTCGAATGACAGGGTCATGGCTTGGGCTCCAACCGCAGTTCTGCAACGAAATCATAAATGTCGGACCGGTAAAGGCCGCGCGTCAACTCGATCGGGCGGCCGGATGGCAGATACGCGGTCCGGTCGATCTTGAGCGCGGCGGCCCCTTCGGGCAGGTTCAGCAACTGCGCCTCGGTTGCGGCAAGATTGACTGCCGTGATGCGCTGCACTGCCCGCGTCGGCGCGTTCCCCTGAGCGCGCAGCACATCATAAAGCGACGTTTCGACACGGTCTGGGTCGGTCAGAATGTCCTGTGGCAGTGAGGATCGCTCTAGGGCCATCGGCATGCCGTCTGCGCTGCGCAGCCTGTCAACCCGCGCAACCCGGTCGCCGCCGGCCAACCCCAGTGCCATCTGCTCATCCGGCATTGGCAGAAACAGCCCGCGACGCAGGATTTGGCTGGTCGATGTCTTGCCGCGCTGCCGCATGTATTCTGTAAAGGATACCAAGGCAGACAGCGAATGTTCCAGCCGGGGCGGATGCGGCCGCACAAAGGTGCCCGACCCTCGCCGCTGTTCCAGCACACCGTCCTGAACCAGCTTGGCAACCGCATTGCGCACCGTCACCCGGCTGACATCGGCCAGTTCGGCCAAGTCACGTTCGGGCGGCAGTTGGGCATTCGCCTCCATCACGCCGGATTTGATGACGGCAGCCAAGTGGCGGTACAGCTGCGTGTACCGCGGCCCCTTGCCGGGCCGATACCACTTGTCAGGCGCAAATATCTGGTCAGTTTCGCTGGATGCCATGTCCATCACATTGGTATTTCTTTCTGCGATCAAACCAGACCACATACCCTAGAAGGGACTGCTTTTGATTAAGAAACAAGTGCAGAATAAGGGCTTTAGCGAATATTTCTCGAATTGGTATTATATAGGTAGCAATTTGAATTCGACTTGGTATCATCTTCCCCACAAACAGATTCGGCCCCACGATCAAGGGGCGGGACGATTCCCAGGGGGATGAATGGCCGACGTTATCAGCACTGCGGCGCCCGCCGCCGCCAAAGCCAGCCGCAAGGGCCTGAGCGAAGGCTGGTTCGCCTGGGCGCTGATCGCGCCGGCTTTGCTGTTCATCGGGGTGATCGTGGCTTGGCCGCTGGTTGAAACTGTGCGGCTGTCCTTTACCGATGCTGACCTGGGCGGCGAAAACTGGGTCGGGCTTGCGAATTATGAAAAGATGCTGTCGGGCGCCAAGTTTTTTGAAATTGTCGGGCGGACGTTTTTCTGGATGGTGCTGTCAGTGGGGCTGAAACTAATCGTGGGCCTGATCGGTGCGACCCTGCTGAACGCAGCCGTGCCGGGCCGTGCCCTGTTCCGCATGATGATCATGCCCCCGTGGGTGATCCCGATCGCAATCGGCTGTATCGGGTGGTTGTGGCTCTATAACGGCCAATTCGGGTTTCTGTCGGGCATGTCGCAGCGGCTGGGGCTGCTGGATGGGCCGTTCGAATTCTTGGCTTACCGGAACTCGGCCTTCTATTCGGCCATCGTGACCGATGTCTGGGTTGGCACGCCGATGGTGTCGCTGTTCTTTCTGGCTGCAATGCAGGGCGTCAACCGTGACCTGTATGAGGCGGCCTGGGTTGACGGCGCTGGTCGGTGGTACCGCTTTCGCCGCATCACCATTCCGCAGATCATGCCGGTGATCGTGTCAATGGCACTGTTGTCCGCGATCTGGACCTTTAACAGCTTTGAAATCATCTACATCCTGACCCAAGGCGGGCCCCGTGGTGGCACCACCACAATGATCATCGACACCTATAAAACCGCCATCGGCAACTACAAGTTCGGCGAGGGCGCTGCCCGCGCCGTGGCGATTGTGGTGATCCTGGGCGTGTTCTCGCTCTTGTACCTCAAGGTTCTGGACCGGGTGAACAAACATTACGGGGTCAAATAGATGCTGATGGACCGTTACACCCTGCTGCAAACGATCGGCATTTATGCCGCCATTGCGCTGTTTTTGACCTTTATCCTGCTGCCCTTTGCCGAGATGTTCCGCACCAGCCTGTCCCCGATGAGCCACCTGTTCAGCCAACCCTACCAGATCTGGGGCGACAACTTTTCGTTCCAGGCGTATTCGGACATGTGGATCAAGGTGCCGCTGCTGGGGCGGTATATCTGGAACTCGATCTATATCGCGACGATGGTGACGGTGATCACCATGGTCTTTGTGATCCCCGCCGCCTATGCCTATGCCCGTCTGGATTTTCCGTTCAAGGCGATGTCGCTGGGCATATTCCTGTCTGTCAACATGTTCACAGGGGCGGTGCTGTTGATCCCGCTGTACCGTGTGATGCGGACGCTGAACCTGTTGAACACCTATTGGGCGATGATCGTGCCGGGGGTGGCGTTTTTGATCCCGACCGGCATCTGGCTGCTGCGCGGCTATCTGGAGAAGATCCCGAAAGAGTTGGAGGAGGCCGCTTATGTCGATGGGGCATCGCGTCTGTACACCCTGCGCCGGGTGGTGCTGCCGCTGGCCACTCCGGGGCTGATTGTGGTGGGCACCAGTATCTATATCGGCGCCTATGCCCAGCAATACCTGTTCGCCGTCACCTTCAACCAGGTCGCCGAACTGCAACCGCTGCCCGCCGGTCTGAACCAGTTCATCGGCTATCAGACTGTCGAATGGAACCAGATGATGGCCGCCGCCCTGACGGGTGTGCTGCCGGTCATGGTGGTTTTCCTGTTCTTGCAGAAATACCTCGTCGCGGGTCTGACCGCTGGCGCGGTGAAAGAGTGACTTACGAAACGAAACCAACCAAGGGAGTCTATAATGAATAAAACCAAAACCCTGATGGTCGCTGCTGCCCTGATGGGCAGTTCGGCCCTCTCGGCCTCGGCGCAGGACCTGTCGTTCATCATGTGCGGCGACATCCGCCCAGCCGACCAGGCGACGATCGACCAGTTCCAGATCGACAATCCGGGCGTCAAGGTTACCATGGAAGCGGTTCCATGGGGCACCTGCCAGGACAAGTCGATGACGCTGGCTGCAGCCGGTGACCCGGTTTCGGTGGCCTACATCGGCTCGCGCACCCTGCTCAAGCTGTCGGCCGAAGGACTGATCGTTCCGGCAGAGATTTCCGAGGAAGCGGCGGCCAACTATCAGCCCGGCGTTCTGAAAACCGTGTCCTCGGGCGGCAAATACTGGGGCTATCCCCATGCCTTCTCGACCAAGGCGCTGTATATCAACTGCGACCTCGTCGTGGCAGCCGGCATGGAATGCAAGGCCCCCGCAACCTGGACCGACATGATTGCGATGGCCAAGGCGATCAAGGAAACCCAGAACGTTGCCGGCATCGGCATCGCGGGCAAAGACTTTGACAACACGATGCACATGTTCCTGGACTTCCTGTATTCCAACGGCGGAACCGTCATCGATGCTGCGACGGGTGCGCCGACGCTGGACAGCCAGCAAACCCGCGAAACCCTGCAGATGTACGCCGACATCCTGCCCTACGGCATCGAAGGTCCGACGGCATGGGAACGCGACCAGATGAAGGATCTGTTCAACGACGGCAAGCTGGGCATGTATGTCAACGGTCCGTGGGGCCGTGGCCAGCATGCGGAAAAGGTTCCCAACCAGATGATCGTTCCGGTTCCGGCTGGCCCATCGGGCGTGTCGGGCACCATCCTGATCACCGACTCGATTGCCGTCTTCAAGCAAGAGGATCCGGCAGTTGAGGCCGCAGCACAAAAGCTGGCACAGGCTCTGACCTCGGGTGCAGCGCAGTATGACCTCGACAGCACCTGGGGTCTGACGCCGATCCTGCAATACGAAAAGATCGGCGTCGAAAAGCCCTTCTACGTCGATGATCCGTTCTGGAAAATCTTCGTGGACGGCATCTCGACTGGCGGGCCGGAGCCTCTGGTTTCGGACTTCAAATCGCTGCAGGGCGTGTTCACGAACATGATCCAGGGCGTAATGCTGGGCGAAGGCGGCACGGTTGACGAATTGGTCACCCAAGCTGGCGTCGAACTGGCCGAAGTGAAATAAGTCTCTGTTGGGCGGCTTTCAGGCCGCCCAACCCTTACCCCCGAGGATACCATGGCCACGCTCAACCTTCAGAACATCACCAAGTCCTTCGGAACGGCCCAAGTGCTGCAAGGTATTGACCTGGCCATTCGGGACAAGGAGTTCGTCGTCTTTGTCGGACCATCGGGTTGCGGCAAGTCAACCCTTTTGCGGATCGTTGCTGGTCTGGAACTGGCGACGTCGGGCCAGATCGTGATCAACGGCACCGATGTGTCGGCTCTGGCCCCGGTGGACCGTGGCATCTCGATGGTGTTTCAAAGCTATGCCTTGTATCCTCATCTGACGGTGTTCGAAAATATCGCCTTCCCCCTGCGGGTCCAGAAATTACCCGAATCAGATGTGCAGGCCAAGGTCGCCAAGGCAGCCGAAATCCTGCAACTGGGCGAAAAGTTGCAGCTGAAGCCAGGGCAGTTGTCTGGCGGTCAGCGGCAGCGCGTTGCGATTGGCCGCTCTATTGTCCGCAACCCCAAGATTTTCCTGTTCGACGAACCGCTGTCCAACCTGGATGCCGCCCTGAGGGGCGATATGCGGGTCGAACTTAGCCAATTGCACCGCGATCTGGCGGCCACGATGATCTATGTCACCCATGACCAGATCGAGGCGATGACGATGGCGCACCGTATCGTCGTGCTGAACGCCGGTCGGGTCGAACAGTTCGGCACCCCGATGGAGCTGTATCACCATCCCGCCACCCGCTTTGTTGCCACCTTTATCGGCCAACCCAACATGAACCTGGTTCCCGCAACCGTGCTTGGCACAGATGCAACTGGTCTTGCGGTGGAACTGGAGGGTGGCCTGCGCATGACGCTTCCGGTTGAAACGGGCCGGGCCAAGGCCGGCGACCGGGTCGAAGTGGGGATCAGACCCGAAAATACCGCCTTGGGAGATGGTTTGTCGATGAAGGTCCGCGTGCTGGAACGGCTGGGCGGTGTCTCGATCACCTATTGCGTCATGCCAAGCGGCGCCCGCTTTTGTGCGTCCCTGCACGGCGACGCCGCCATTGCCGAGGGCCAGACCATCAACCTGGCCGTCGCCCCCGCCGATTGCCATGTTTTTGATGCGGGCGGACAGGTCATGCGCCGACGCATGGCCCCCGCCCTCGCCGCTTGAAGGAGCCCAAGAATGCGCGTTGTAACGGCAGGCATCGGCCTGCGGGCCGGACACGTCTTGTCCACCCTGAAAGCGGCCATGCCAGAAGTCGAAATCGTCGGCTTCTATGATCCCCAACCAACCTATCTGGAGATGATAGGGCTGGACACGCCCCGATACGACTCGGTTCAGGCCATGTTGGCCGAGGCCAAACCCGACCTTTACTGCATCTTCTCGCCCAACCTTTTTCACCTTGAACACATCCGGCTGGGGTTGGAGGCAGGGGTGCAGGTGTTTACCGAAAAACCGGTCGTCATTTCCATCGACGAGACGCTGGAACTCGCCCGCCTGCTGGCCAAACATGGCGGCGTCAACCGGGCGATGGTCGGCCTTGTCCTGCGCTATTCGCAGCACATGGTGGACCTGCGCACAGCGATGAAAGCGGGTCTATTGGGCCAGATCGTGTCGCTGGAGGCGAACGAACACATAGCGCCCTACCACGGCGCCTTCTTCATGCGCGACTGGCGACGGATGACCGATCTGGCGGGTGGTTTCCTGCTGGAAAAGTGCTGCCACGACCTTGATATCTACAACATGGTCACCGGCTCTCGTCCGTCGCGAGTTGCCAGTTTTGGTGGGCGAAAATCCTATATCCCCGCCAACGCCCCCGCCTCGAACGAGGAGGCGCAGATTTTCCACGTCAAGAAATCGGTCTGGAATTCGGTCGATGATGCCTTTCATTCCGATGGCGACATCATCGATTATCAGACCGGCATCCTGCAGTATGAAACAGGTGCCTCGTTGGCCTTTCACACCAACCTGAACACCCCCGACGAACATCGCCGCTTTTGTGTGATGGGCACCCATGGCATGGCCGAGGGCGATTTCGTGCGTGGCTACCTGAAAATCACCGCCCGCGACGGCACGCGATTGGCTGATTACGACTATACCCAAGGCGCCGCCGCCAAGGGCGCCCATTACGGCGCGGATGAGATGATGTGCGCCGACATCGCCAAGCACCTGCGCGGCCAAACCAAATCCCTACCAGTGTCGATTCTGGATGCGATGGAGGCTGGGGTTGCGGCCCTTGCGTTGGACCAGTCCCGTGAAACCGGTCAGATGGTCGATCTGACCGACGTCTGGGCGAAACTGGACAGCTACGGCCTGCGCAAATGACCGCACCCGGATCTCTGATGCGGTCCGAGATTGCCGAGGCTGCAACGGTCTTTGCCCGATCGGTCAACGCTGTTTCGCCAGCGGCGCGCCTATCCCTGCAAGGGCTGGGCATCGGGTCCGCCCGCGCCTTTTATACCATCGCCCGCGGCTCCTCGGACGCGGCAGCCAACATCCTGTCTTATGAATTCATGCGCGAAACCGGCAAGCCGATGACCAGCCTGCCACCCTCCATCTTCTCGCTGGGTCATGGGGTCGATCTGGCTGGATCAGTGTCGATTCTGGTGTCGCAATCCGGCGCAAGCGATGACCTTGTCCGCTCAGCCATAGGGGCGCGGGCGAGCGGGGGCGTGGTGATCGGGCTCATCAACCAGGGTGGATCCCCGATCGAATCCGCCGCCCACCTCACCCTGCCCATCGGCGCCGGCCCCGAACTCGCGGTACCCGCCACCAAAAGCGTCATCGGATCTATCGCCACCGGAATGGCGCTTCTGTCCGAAATTGCACCCACCTACGCCCCACACGCCGCTGCCGCGGCACGCACCATTGCTGCACTGGATGGCGTCACCCATCCCGAAGCCAGCACACTCGTCTCGGCCTTTTTGCGGGCGCAACATGTCTATGTGATCGGGCGGGATACCGGGTTTGGTGCCGCACAGGAACTGGCGCTGAAGCTCAAGGAAACCTGCG
>Ga0105047_10020335_pt1 | contig 10207 bp, 6 predicted proteins | sample MAT04_FD_78384 | JGI IMG/M metagenome (GOLD analysis project Ga0105047, IMG submission 78384) | Freshwater microbial communities from Lake Fryxell liftoff mats and glacier meltwater in Antarctica - MAT-04 (megahit assembly) | ecosystem: Environmental > Aquatic > Freshwater > Ice > Liftoff... | reverse complement strand
TCCATTCGTTGCGGTGTTCGGATGCGCGACCCCGGTGGCGGGGTCGGCATCGCGGGATGAGTGGTCGCGGGGCCCGGCGTCGGGCCCCGCGTCACGGTCAGCGTCCAGCCCAGCGCCAGCATCAGCATCCAGCCCCGCGGCGCGGTCAGCATCCAGCCCCGCGGCGCGGTCAGCATCCAGCCCCGCGGCGCGGGCAGCGTCCAGCCCCGCGCCAGAGACAGCGTCCAGCCCCGCGCCCGGGCCGGCGGCGCGCGCAGCGTCGCGGCCGCCGTCGAGCCCGGCGTCGCGGGAGAGCAGGTCCGACTCCGTCTCGCCGCGCACGATCACGCGGGCGGCGCCGTCGCGCACCGCGACGACGGCCGGTCGGCCGAGGTAGTTGTAGTTGCTCGCGAGCGACCAGCAGTAGGCGCCCGTCGCCGGGACCGCGAGGAGGTCGCCTGGCGTGACGTCGCCGGGCAGGTAGTCGGCGTTGACCACGATGTCGCCGCTCTCGCAGTGCTTGCCGACGATGCGCACGAGAGACGGGGCAGCCGTGGAGCAGCGGTTGGCGATGCGCACCGAGTAGTCGGCACCGTAGAGCGCGGTCCTGGCGTTGTCGCTCATCCCCCCATCGACGCTCACGTACTTGCGCACGTGCACTCCGTCAACGAGAACGTCTTTGATGGTGCCGACCTCGTAGAGGGTGAACGTCGACGGACCCACGATCGCGCGCCCGGGTTCGATGGCGATCACCGGCACCGCGATGCCCAGGCGGGCGCACTCGTCCCGCACGATGTCGGCGAGCTTCGCCGCGATCTCGTCGATGGGCATGGCTTCGTCGATGCTCGTGTAGGCGATGCCGAAGCCGCCGCCGAGGTTGAGCTCCGGCACCTCGCCGCCCTCGAGCAGGTCGCAGTGCAGCGCGAGCAGGCGGCGGGCGGCCTCGGCGAAGCCGTCCGACTCGAAGATCTGGGAGCCGATGTGCGAGTGCAGGCCGAGGAACCGCAGCTCAGGGTGGTCCCGAATGGCGGCGACCGCATCGGACGCGTCGGCGAGGGGAATGCCAAATTTCTGGTCCTCGCGCGCCGTCGCGAGGAACTCGTGCGTGTGCGCGTGCACGCCGCTGTTGACGCGCAGGCGCACTGGCTGCGCGCGGCCACGGCGGGCGGCGGCATCCGCAATCCGCTCAATCTCGATCGGGCTATCGACGATGATCACTCCGACGCCCGCGGCTACGGCCCGCTCGATCTCGGCGAGGGACTTGTTGTTGCCATGGAAGCCCAGACGGGCGGCGTCGACGCCGGCGGCGATCGCGACGGCGAACTCGCCGCCGCTGGCCACGTCGATGTTGAGGCCGGCTTCGGTCACCCAGCGCGCGATCTCGGTCGACAGGAAGGCTTTGCCGGCGTAGTAGACCTTGACGCTCGAGCCGATCCGGGCGAATTCGCGGTCGAAAGCGGCGCGCAGGTGCGCGGCCCTCGCGCGCACATCCGCTTCGTCGCAGACATAGAGGGGCGTTCCGAATCGCTGCGCGAGCTCGAGTGCGCCGACCCCGGCGACCTCGATCTGCCCGGACGCGCCGCGAACGACCCCACTCGAGAACACCGTCGGCGCGAGCGAGTTCGCATCCTGCGGCTCACGGAGCCAAGACGGAGCAAGCGTGTTGTCGGCCAAAGAGGTGCCTCGCGGGGGGAGAGTGACGGAACCAGGCCCGGATCGGAGCGATGCGAGCCTCGTGAATTCTAGCGAACGGGCGCTGGGGGAGGCGTTCACGACGCCGTGCAGGTTCCCATTGTCTCGAGTGCCTCAGGGCTGAGCACGACGTTGTCGGCGCCGAGCTTTACGACGATCTCGCTGCCCTCGACGTCGGCGCCCTCGAGTACGAAAGCGCTCGGCAGGAACTCGGCGATGCACACGGATCGGGTCTCGAGCACCTGGTCGGCCAGCGGCCCGAAGGTGCGACGGAGGTCGTCGGCCGACACCGTCGCCACCCCCAGCACTATGCCGCTCGGGGTGAAGGTCAGCTCGCCGTCTTCCGCGCCTGGCTCGATTCCGATGCCGATCGGGATCGGGACACTGAACACCGACAGCTCCGTTCCGATGCGCACCTCGTCGTTCTCGATCGTCACGCTGTCGAGTGGGATTCCGCTCAGGTTGTCGGTGAGGTCCTGCAGCTGCTCCTCGTCGAGGAAGAAGTCGATGGCGACACTATCGGCTGCCTGTGTGCGGTCGATCGGAACGCCGGTCGCGATGACCTCGGCGGCGCCGGTGATTTCACCGAACGTGACGGAGTCGGCGGTCACCTCGACTCGCTCGAGGGATCCGGCGGCGAGCTGGGCGAGAATCGAGATTCCACCGACCGTGACGTCGACCTCGCTGCCCCGCTCGATCGGAAGGGCCGTCTCGAGCTCCCGGGCGATCGCATTGCTCACGGAGGTTCTGACGACCGCGTCGACGATTAGGAGGGCGATGAGCAGCCCAAGGACGATGCCCGCCGCAACGATCGCGCCGAGCCAGGAGCGGCTGCGCTTGACGGGGTCGAGCCGCGCTCCCCTGGCTGGACTGTGTGCGGCCGACCTGTTGGCGATCGGCACTGTGTCGTTGAGGCGGGCGGTGTCATTCAGAGGCACCGTGTCGCTCAGAGGCACCGCATCGTTGAGGGGAACCCTTTCGTTCAGCGGCACCGTGTCGTTGAGGGGAACCGTGTCTTTCAGCGGCACCGTGTCTTTTCGCGGCACCGCACCGTTCAGGGGAACGGCATAGTTCACCGGCACCGTCTTGCGGCGTGGTGACCTGTCGCCGCCATCGCGGGCGCCCCCATCGCCGTCGCCGCCATGGCCGCCGTCATCGCGGTCGCCACCATCGCCGTCGCCGCCGCGCTCGCCACCATTGCGGTCGCCACCATCAAGCTCGCCACCATCCCCGCCGCCATCGCCGTCGCCACCATCACGGTCGCCACCATCGCGGTCGCCGCCGCTCGGCTCCGTCGATCCCGGCCCGAGACGCGTTGGCGGCTTCGTCTCATCCAGCTCGTCCAGCTCATACCGATCGTCGGGCTCATCGGGCGGCGATGGAGGCGACGCAGGCGACATGGCCCGTTACATCCGGTCCGGGGCGCTGACGCCGAGCAGGGCCAGCCCGTTGCGCAGCACGGTACCCGTCGCGTCGCTGAGCCAGAGGCGGGTGCGGTGCACATCGCCCACCGGCTCTTCGCCGAGTGGGGTGACGCGGCAATTGTCGTACCAGCGGTGGTAGGCACCGGCGAGCTCCTCGCAGTACCGTGCGATCCGGTGCGGTTCGCGCAGTTCCGCGGCCTGGGCGACGATCCGCGGCAGCTCGGCGAGAAGGCCGAGGAGGGCGCTCTCGGTCTCATGTGTCAGCAGCGAGGCGTCGAAGACGCTGCGGTCGACGCCGGAGTCCGCCGCGTTGCGCGCGACCGAGAAGGTGCGCGCATGCGCGTACTGCACGTAGAAGACGGGGTTGTCGTTCGTGCGCTTCTGCAGCAGCTGGGGGTCGAGGGTGAGCGGCGAGTCGGCCGGGTAGCGCCCGAGCGAGTAGCGCAGCGCATCCGTTCCCAGCCAGGCCTGCAGGTCGTTGAGTTCGATGATGTTGCCGGCGCGCTTCGACAGGCGGGCGCCATTGATGCTCACCAGCTGTCCGATCAGCACCTCGATGTCGCGGTCCGGGTCGTCTCCGGCGGCGCCGGCCAGGGCGCGAAGGCGGTGCACGTAGCCGTGGTGGTCGGCGCCGAGCAGGTAGATCTTGTGTGCGTAGCCGCGGTCGGACTTGCTCAGGTAGTAGGCGGCGTCGGCGGCGAAGTAGGTGAAGATGCCGTTGCCGCGGCGGATCACGCGGTCCTTGTCGTCGCCGAAGTCCGTGGTGCGCACCCAGACGGCGTCGTCATCGTCGAAGACGTGGCCTTGCGCGCGGAGGCGGTCGATCGCCAGGTCGATGGGGCTGCGTCCCGCTTCGGAGTCGATCACGTGCAGTTCACGTTCGCTGAACCACACGTCGAAATGCACATTGAAGCGTTCAAGCGAAGCGCGGATCTCGCCGAGCTGCAGCTGGTAACCGAGTTCGCGGGCGTCGGCGAGGGCCTCATGGTCGGGCAGGTCGAGAAGCTCGGGCTGCACATCGAGCACCTGAGCGGCGAGTTCCGTGATGTAGGCGCCCGGGTATCCGCCCTCCGGGGTCGGGAGACCACGCGCGGCGGCAAGGATGGACGCGCCGAAGTTGTCCATCTGGGTGCCAGCGTCGTTGATGTAGAACTCGGTCGCGACCGTCGCCCCGGATGCGCTCAGCACGCGGGCGAGCGAGTCCCCGAGGGCGGCCCAGCGAGTGTGTCCGATGTGCAGGGGGCCGGTGGGGTTCGCCGAGACGAATTCGAGATTGATGGTCTGGCCGGCGAGAGTCTCGTTGTGTCCGTATGCCTTGCCAAGTTCGACAATCTTCTTGGCGAGCGATCCGGCGGCGGCAGCATCCAGCGTGAAGTTGATAAATCCGGGGCCGGCGACATCGACCGCGGCGACACCGTCGATGCCGCGGAATCCCTCGGCGAACTCCGCCGCGAGGTCGCGCGGAGGGGTGCCGACGACCTTCGCGAGCTTCATCGCGATGTTCGACGACCAGTCGCCGTGGTCACGGTTTCGGGGACGCTCGAGGGCGATGTCGGCGACGGTGATCGTCGGGGCGTCGGAGCCAGCTCGCCGCGCCAGCAGCTCGGTGGCGGACGAGAGGAGGAGGACGGAAAGCTCAGCGGGGGTCACGATCGACGATTCTATCGCGCGTGCTTGGCGCGCCCCGATGCGGTGCAGGCACCCATGTGTATGAGGATGAAGCTGCACCCCAAATTGGAAAGGTTGTCACATTGGCGCTTCGCACAGGTTCCACCGTTACTCGAGTCGTTCTGATGGGCGCCGTTGTCGGCGTGCTGACCATGGGGCTGTCCGCGTGCACGGATGCCGAAACGCCCAGCACGTCCCCGAGTGCCTCGAGTCGGCCGAGCGCGTCTGTCTCCGCGTCTCCCTCCGCGTCTCCGAGCGGGTCACCGACCCCGTCACCATCGGCATCCGCATCCGCATCGCCGGGCACGTCCGCGTCGCCGTCGCCGACCCCCTCGAGCGGGGCGACTCCTGCACCCGCGCCGACGAAGGCTCCCGCGCCCACCGCCGCACCAGTGCAACCGGGCACACCGATTGCGGCTGGGTGTATCGATCTCGTCTCCCTCGACACGATGTACCAGTTCAATCCGAACTTCAGCCTCATGCCCGACTACGCTCCCGCCGCCGGAACCCCGACGGCCGTCGCCATCGCGAACGCGGGACTGGCGTGCGGGTGGGTGCAACAGACGGACGGCGAGAAGATCGAGATCTCGGTCGCGCAGCCGGCACCGTCGACGCTCGCGCAGTTGCGCGCTGCCGCATCGGGCGAGGTCGCCCCCGGCGAGTACTTCAACTCGGCCGGGAGCACCGGCACCGTGCAGATCTTCACCGGACCGTACTGGATCGTCGCGACGTCGGCGTACTTCGGGGCGGCTGACGAGGCGACGATCCTCACCGATTCGGTAAAGGCAGCCCTGCGCTGACCGGGCTGGGCTGGGCTGGGCTGGGCTGAGGACGCCGGCCGAACTGGCCGAGCCACAGACACCGCGACAACGCGGAACAGCCACGCCAACACCGTCCTCATCGGCGCGGCTCATGTCCGCGGCGACTTCATACCACCGCGACGTTGTCACGGCGGCGCGCGATCATCCGTCACCGGCGGGTCGAAGCGGCGAGCGCCCGTATCGCGGGGGCATTGCTGGTCAGGCGAATCCGGGTCTGCGCCGGGTCGATGTTCTCGGGCGGCCGGAGCCAGTAGCTGGATCCGACGCGCGTGATCTCCCAATGGTTGTTGTGGATCATCAGATGGTGTCGGCGGCAGAGCAGGATGCCGTCGGCGAGGTCGGTCGGGCCTCGATCACGATGCCAGTGCCGCACGTGATGGGCCTCGCACCACGACGGGGGTCTGTCGCACCCGCTAAACATGCAGCCGGCGTCGCGGATGGTCAGGGCAAGGCGTTGCTTGGCGGTGAACAGCCGCAACTCCCGGCCGACGTTGAGGCAGGTGCCGTCGTCGTCGAAGAGGATCGGGATGTGTCCGGTCTCGCAGAGGGCGCGCTGGATCGACTCGATCGAGACGGGATCCATCGTCCCTTCGATCCACCCCTGGTCGACCGCGACCCGCGGCACCGGCGCGAGGCCCCGCGCCGAAGCATTTTTCTGCGCGCGATCCACCTCCGGTGTGTGGATCGGTACCGAGGGATATTCCGCCGCGCGGTCCAAATCTGGTGCGCTGCCCGGCAACCGCGCGTGATCCGACTCGCCGCCTGGCAACCGCTCACCCGCGGACCACTCCCCTGCACCCGCAGTCCGCGCGTCTCCCCCAGCACCCGCAGCTCGCGCTTCTCGCCCCGCACTCTCGGCTCGCGGGTCTTCCCCCGCACCCGCAGCTCGCGCCCCTCCACCCGCACCCGCCGCAGAGGCGGCCTCGAGCTGCGACTTCGTGACGATGACCCGCACGGCCGGGCGGCGACCGCCGAACATGGTGCCGGGGTCGGCGTCGGTGGCCAAGCGGATCATCCCGACGAAGGCGTCCGCGCTGATCTGCTCGTCACTGCGGGGGTCATCGACCAGTGCCTGCGCGGTGGCCTGCGCGGCGGGATCCACGAACCGGGGCCCGCCGCGGCGCGGCGACAGGATTTGCGCGAACGCCTCATCGACGAGCACTCCATCTTCGGGGGCGAGCTTCCACGAGCCGTGGAACATGCCGTCGGAGGAACGCCACTTGCGCACCGACCGCAGGTCGTGCTGCGCCATCTCGCGCCGCAAGATCCCCTCTGCGTCGAGCTGGTCGCGCACCCGGCGGGCCTGCTTATGAAGTTCGTCGGCGCCCCAGACCCGGCCGACTCCCTGTGCAGCCCCGCCGCCATCCGGTCTCGAGCCGCCACCGGCGTCCGGCCCTGCCCCAACCCCGGGCCCAGCCACATCCCGAGCCCGAGTTCCGGGTCCAGCGACGCCGGACCCGGCTCCGGGGTTTGCGTCGGCGATTAGCCGTTCCGCGGCGGCGGTCAGTTCCCCTACCGGGACGACATCGTCGATCCCGCTCAAGCCCCGTCGGATCGCGTCGGCCCCGTCGAGCGAGAGGATCCGCGCCGCCACCGCCCGGGCGATTGGCACCTGCCATGCGGGCATCCCCGGGAACAAAGCACGCGTGTCGGCGACGGGAGAGCCAGTGTCCACAGCGGGCGGGGACTCGCTGGGCGTCCCATCCGTCTCATCGGGCTCCCCAGCCGCGCCACCCGCGCCATCGGCCCCACCAGATCCGTCCGGCCCACCCGCACGATCCGGCCCACCCGCATCATCCAGTCCCCCAAACCCACCAGCTCCCGCAGCTCCCCCGGCATCCTCAGCAAGGTCGCCTCGCAACGCCGCGAGCGAATCGGCCGCCTCGGTCTCGGCCAGCATCGTGCCCACCCGCACGAGCTTCACCACCTCGGCACGGCTCGCACCCGATACCGACTGGATCAGCGCCTCGGCGCTCACGAATCCGGCCTTAATCGCCATACCCGCATAGCCGAGCTCCCGCCTCGAGTGCCGGGCGATGCCGCCAGCTACCCACGCGGCGTAGGTGTCCGCGGCACCCATCAAAGCGGTCACCTGCCGCTGCGCCGCGAGCAGACCGGCGTCGTCGAGCGCGTCGAAGTCGGCTGCGCACGACCCCAGACCGGCGACCGCGTCGGCCGCCGTGCGAAGGGTTCCCGCGAGATCGTCCATGCCCCAATTCTCCCACCTTCGAACATATGTTCGAAGGGGTTGACGATGATGGGGAAAAAATCCGCTCGAAAGGTGCCGTGCAGGACACGCCAGAAATGTCGGCGGCAGGTGCACTAGGTGCGCCAGGTGCGCCAGGTGCATCAGGTGCATCAGGTGCATCAGGTGGACCCGGTGCATCAGGTGGACCCGGTGCTACGCGAGCACCACCAGCTCGCGCACATCATCGCGAGGAAGCTCGTCCACGACGGCCACGACCGACATCTCCGTCAGCAGGAGGTCGGCCCAGTGGTTGGTGAGGAACGCGGTGTCCGCGGCGTCGCGCCCCGTCGAGATCCGCACGAGGCTCTGCCGCGGTGCGAGTGCCGTGGCATCCACGATGTGCCAGGCGCCATCCACCCAGGCCTCGCAGACAGCGTGAAAGTCCATCGGGCTGAGCCCCGGCGCGTACACGGCGACCATGCGGGCGGGAATGTCGAGGGCGCGCAGCAGCGCGATCACGAGGTGCGCGTAGTCGCGGCACACTCCCCGGCGGGCGAGCAGGGTCTGCTCCGCGCCATCCGTCGGGAGGCTGGATCCGGGAACGTAGCGCAGCTTGCTGCCGACCCACGAGCCGACCGCGGCGAGCAAGTCGTGCCCGTTGAGACCCGCGAACTCGGACCGCGCGGTCGGGGTGAGGCTGTCGGACTCGCAATACCGGCTCGGGCGCAGGTACACGATCGGGTCGAGTTCGCTCACCGCGAGCGGCGTCGCGGCACCGGCGACCTCGGCGCGGTAGTCGATCGTCATGCGGCCCCTGTCGCCAACAAGCTGGTGCAGGCGGGTGCCATGCCGGTCGGAGATCTCATTCGGCTGGATGCTGCGCCCGTCGAGCCTGATGTCGAATCGTTCCGAGTTCAGCACGTTGCACTGGGCGGCCGCGATGCTCAACACCATGTTGGTGCGGCCGGAGATGTCGAGTTCTAGGTGGGCTGAGATGTTTCGGAGCATTCCACGATCCTGCCATGTGGAAGCGTCCTCTCAGGGCCAGAGTCGCTCACGTCTCCAGCCCTCGGCAACGCGGGCATAGCGCAGTCGGATCTGGTCGTGCCCGGCTGCCTGCCAGAACTCGACCGAGGTCGGCTCGAGCACGTAGGCGGTCCAGTCGGCGGGCACGAAGAGCGGGTCGGCCTCGATCAGCTCGCTCGCGGATGCGACGAGCGCCGCGGCCTCATCCCCTTCCGGCAGCGTGGCGCTCTGCTCGCCCGCGATCGCCTGCGCCCTGGCCAGCGGATGCCGCGCGAGGAAGTCCTGCTCGCTCACCGCTCGGGGGCCCGGCTTCACCGATCCCGACACGCGCACCTGCCGGCCCTGCTCGCGCCAGTAGAGGGTGAGCGCCGCGTGCGGATTCTGTGCCAGCTCCTCCCCCTTCGGCGCCGACGACAGGCTCGCGAACCAGAACCCGTCGTCGGTGACGTCCTTCAATAGGAGGGTGCGGGCCGAGGGCACCCCTCCCGGCGTCGCGGTCGACAGCGTCATGGCGTTCGGCTGCGACACGGCGGCATCCACCGCACTATCAACCCATTCGAGAAATAGGCCGATCGGATCCGCCGGGACGGCATCCGTGTCGAAGACGGGCATCTCGAGATCTGCGGGCCGGATGCCGCGGAGCCGGTCACGAAAGGAGGGTACGCTCATGCACCCAGCCTAGGCAGGCGAGCCTGTGCAGTCGGGAACACCTCCCGCGCCCTGATAACCTTGAGAACACCCTGGCCCCCATAGCTCAGGGGATAGAGCACTGCCCTCCGGAGGCAGGGGCGGAGGTTCGAATCCTCCTGGGGGCACATTTGTCGCGTAACACGACAGTTCGGACTTTTGCCAGCTAGTTCGGACAAATAGTCCCGTCAGAGCATTCCCTGGCGTCGCACTTTGGCCACTACCCGGCTTCCCAACGTGTTGGCTCGAACTGAAATTTCACCTCAGCCGCTGAAGTGGGCCTCACGTTGGTTCTCTGACAAGACTCGTCTCGAGCCAATCGAGAGTGAATGTCGATTCGCATATCAGATATGAGTCCTTCAGGGACCGGACGGTGCGGTGCAGGCGCGGATCGTAACGCAAGCGAGGGCGCCTGCTCCCGCCTGATCGACGTGGGAGTGTCCGAGCTCCATATGCATGTCAAGAAGAATCGACAACCTCTTGTCGAACGGCAGTGAAGCCGAAGCTATTTGTCGATTCTCAAGACTGAGCTACCGTACTTTGCACTGATTTTCGGGGTCCGCATTACAGCGGGTCGCACTTTACATACCGGCGGTTACCAGCAGCACACGGAGACGTCGAGCGCTAGAAGCTCATGAACCGCGCGACGTACTTTCGCCCAAGCTGTCAGCAACGTCGATGGCCCCGATGCTGCTTCCCGGTAGGCCACGCTAATCCCACTT
>Ga0105047_10020334_pt1 | contig 10207 bp, 7 predicted proteins | sample MAT04_FD_78384 | JGI IMG/M metagenome (GOLD analysis project Ga0105047, IMG submission 78384) | Freshwater microbial communities from Lake Fryxell liftoff mats and glacier meltwater in Antarctica - MAT-04 (megahit assembly) | ecosystem: Environmental > Aquatic > Freshwater > Ice > Liftoff... | reverse complement strand
GCTCAATCAATGCTGCTGTCGTCGGCAACCCGAGCACGGACTTGGCTACGAAAGCATTTGCCAACCAAGCCCGCTCATGCGGAGGGCGGCCCACTCCGCACCATGCAAAATTGGTAAATTCTTCGATCCTCACCCATTCCAGGATATGGATGACTTTCTCCAGCTTCGGCGTCAGCGGGCCCACATCGTTTCTTAATTCGGGCAGTAATTCGTGCTGAATCACATTCCACCGTTGCATGATCAATTCGCGTCGATTAGCATCCATTTGGCGGGCGTTCGATGTTTTTAAGAGAACTTCATCATGCCAGAAATGGCACGCCCGCACCTTCGAATTTCGCCTCCCGAAGCGAAAAATCCAGACCGAAATGGGGTTTTGCAAGAGGCTCAAGTATTCTCGAATTAACTAAAGGGGTCAGGGTCGAATTAAATGTTTTATTTCATAGCCATTCAGCCTAACCGGCGGGTCAAGCGGGTCGCTCGAACATGCCGCTTAACTTCGTAATTGGCGTCTCACTCGCGCCCCTTACCCTAAACGTTTTTAATTTAAAGGTTCTTTCAAGATTGATCCGCTACGGTAGGAGTTTAGACATGGACACCATTGTAAAAGCCGTTCCGCTTGGTGATTACTGTATTGACATTGTCACAAGCAGCGGCATATCTGGCGTTTTTGATGTCAAACCCTATCTGGATGGCGGCGCATTTAAAGAACTTTGCAATAAGAATTATTTTGCATTAGTCCGCCCAGCGCATCACGGTATAGTTTGGCCAAATGAACAAGATTTTAGTTCTGACACTATTATCTGCGATATTAAAAATACCCAACATGACGCTCCACCCGGACGCTCGGACATGCAGGTTTAGTTTTATTTTGGCTTGTCACTCGCGCTGGTTAGCTTTACTTTGTTTTGCTTGCAGCACTTGGTTGCAGACAGAGTTTGGCCAGGACAACAAACCGGCTGCAACAAAACTAACCCAACACTAGCCAAGCCAACCCATGCACTTGTTACGGCTCCTCGTACTGGTTTTGTGGTCAGCCAGTCAAACCCTTGCAGTGGCTGCATTGCCTGCAGCGTTACCCGACTTCGCCCAGGTTCACGCCAACTGGCGCTCGTCGGAAGCGCATTTGCTCGACCGCAACGGCGAACTGCTGCAGGAAATCCGCGTCGATCCGATCATTCGCCGTACCGACTGGACGCCGCTGGCGAAAATCTCTCCAGCCGTGATCGCGGCGGTATTGAAAGCGGAAGACAAACGTTTCTTTGAGCATGCCGGAGTCGATTGGCTGGCTGCCAGCAAAGCGGCGCTAACCAACTGGCTGAACGAAAAGCCACGCGGCGCTTCCACCCTGACCATGCAGCTCGCCGGCTTGCTGGATGCGCATTACCGCGCCAAGGTTGTGCGCCGCAACGTCTCTGAAAAATGGCGGCAGATGCAGGCGGCGGAAAGCCTCGAAAAACACTGGGGCAAGGCTGAAATTCTGGAGGCCTATCTCAATCTGGCGCCGTTCCGCGGCGAACTCTCCGGTATCGACGCCGCCGCACGCGGCCTGTTCGACAAGCGTCCAGCCGGCTTGAATGACAACGAAGCGCTGATTTTGGCTGCGCTGATCCGTTCGCCCAATGCCAAACCGGCCGTCGTTGCGCGCCGAGCCTGTGCACTGGCCAAAGTCACAAGTGCCTGCAGCGCGATCAAGGCGCGCACCTTCAACGCTTTGAGCGGCCGCTATCCCATCCTGCCAGCCGCCGACTTGGCGCCGCATCTGGCGCGCAGGCTGTTGCAGGCACAGCGGACCGAAACCCATCCGGCAAACTCGACCGAGATCAGAACCACGCTCGATGCCAGCCTGCAACGCCAGGTTCAGTCCTTGCTGGCGCAGCAGTTGAATTTTCTCGCCGCGAGCAACGTACAGGATGCCGCCGCGCTGGTGGTCGATAACGCCAGTGGCGCGGTGCTCGCCTATGTCAGCCTGAGCAGCAAAGACTCCAACGCGGCGCAGAACGACGGCGTGCAGGCGCTGCGTCAAGCCGGCTCGACGCTGAAGCCGTTTCTCTACGGCCTGGCGTTCGAAAACCGCCTGCTCACCGCCGCCTCGCCGCTGGAAGATGCGCCGCTTTCAATCGCCACCAGCGGCGGTCAGTACGCGCCGCAGAATTACGATCATGCCTTCCGCGGCCTGGTCAGCGCCCGCTACGCGCTGGCCAGTTCGCTGAATATTCCGGCGGTGCAAACGCTCAAGCTGACCGGCCTGGATCCATTTGCCGCGCGACTGCAAGAACTCGGCTTCGCCGAACTCACCGAAGCCGCCGATTACTATGGCTACGCGCTCGCGCTGGGCAGTCTGGATGTGCGCTTGGAAGAACTGGTGAATGCCTATCGCAGCCTCGCCAATGGCGGACTCCGAACCCCGCTGCGCTTTACACCAGCGGCGCCGAAAGGGGTAGCGAAAGGGGTAGCGAAAGGGGCAACGAAGGCGCCAGCCAAGCGGGTACAAAGCCCGCAAGCCAGCTTCCTGGTCGCCGACATTCTGTCCGATCGCCAAGCTCGTGCGCTCACCTTCGGCCTGGAAAACCCGCTCGCGACGCGATACTGGACGGCCGTCAAAACCGGCACCAGCAAAGACATGCGCGACAACTGGTGCATCGGCTTCTCGCGCCGCTTCACCTCCGGCGTCTGGATCGGCAATTTCAACGGCAGCCCGATGCACGACGTCTCCGGCATCAGCGGCGCCGCGCCGGCCTGGGCCGCGATCATGGATCATCTACATCTGGTTGGGGACAAAGCCGACAGCACACTGCAAGCGCCCAAAGCCGCTACCGGTCTGATCCGCAAAACCATCCAGCCGGCTGATGAACCGCCGCGCCAGGAGTGGTTCATCCCCGGCACCGAACCCGCCGGCGACACCTGGCAAGCTGCGCGTGGCGTGGTCGAAATCCTGCATCCCGGCGATGCCATGATCCTCGCGCTCGACCCCGACATCCCGATGCAACGTCAACTACTGCATTTCCGCGCCCGCAACGCACCTGCCGGCGCGGTCTGGCAGATCAATCAATCCCGCCAGGAAACCGACGCCTGGCCGCTGTCGCGCGGCAAGCACCAACTCAGCCTGATTGATGCCAACGGCCAGACACTGGATCAAGTCGAGTTTGAAGTGCGCTGAAAACCAATACCGGATGAGCAGGTCAGCAATAACTGACAATTTCAGTCAACCATTGCCCCGACCCCATGCCGCCGCTTAAAATGCGCGCTGAATTTCTACCCCCCTCCCCCTTCACCCACCCCTTCACCCACCCCGCTCAACCCACCCCGGAGAATACGCATGGAACACCAACTGCCCGCCCTGCCCTACGCCAAAGACGCCCTCGTCCCGCACATGTCGGCCGAGACTTTCGACTACCACTACAGCAAGCACCATCAGGCCTACGTCACCAACCTGAACAACCTGATCAAGGGCACCGCCTTTGAAGACAAGTCGCTGGAAGAAATCGTCAAAACCGCCCCCGCCGGCGGCATCTACAACAACGCCGCCCAGGTCTCCAACCACACCTTCTTCTGGTCCTGCCTGCAGCCGAATGGCGGCGGCGCTCCCGCTGGCGCGCTGGCTGACGCAATCAATGCCAAATGGGGCAGCCTGGAAGAATTCAAGAAAGCCTTCCAGACCAGCGCCGTCGGCAACTTCGGTTCCGGCTGGACTTGGCTGGTGAAGAAGGCCGACGGTTCGGTCGACATCGTCAATATGGGCGCCGCCGGCACCCCGCTGACCACCGCCGACCAGCCCTTGCTCTGCGTCGACGTCTGGGAACACGCCTACTACATCGACTACCGCAACCTGCGCCCGAAATTTGTCGAAACCTTCCTCGGCAGCCTGGTCAACTGGTCTTTCGCGGAAGCCAACTACGCTGCTTGATTCGGGCCAATTCGGCTAATTCAGTCAATTCAGTCAATTCGGCCGAATAAAATCTCAAAAAGGGGAGCCGCGCTCCCCTTTTTTTTCGTCCAGGTTTAGCCATCGCGCTCACGACTCAGGGCGAACGGGACTGTGTGTTTCACGTTAAATGCACGCCGGAACGACGGTGTTTTGGTTAGAACAAATTGACCGTGCTTATCGACCAAGGAACCTTGTTGTGGACGCTTTTCTCGTCTCTACCGGTATCGTCGCGCTGGCGGAAATCGGTGACAAAACCCAATTGCTGGCCTTCATTCTTGCCGCCAAATTTCGCAAGCCATTGCCGATTGTGCTCGGCATCCTGGTTGCCACTGTGGCGAATCACGCCCTGGCTGGCTTCCTCGGCACCTGGATTACTTCGCTGCTGGAGCCGCAAACCTTGCGCTGGATTCTCGGCATCTCTTTCATTGCCATGGCGGTGTGGACGCTGATTCCGGACAAGTTCGAAGAGGACGATGCCAAATTCGCGAGTTATGGCGTCTTCGGCACGACCTTGGTCGCTTTCTTTCTGGCCGAGATGGGGGACAAGACACAAGTCGCTACCGTCGCGCTGGCTGCCCAGTATCAGGCACTGTTTGCGGTGGTGGCGGGCACCACGCTCGGCATGATGATCGCCAATGTGCCAGCGGTTTTCCTGGGAGACCGAATCGCAAACAGAATGCCAGTGCGTTTGGTGCATGCCATTGCGGCGGCAATCTTCGCAATCCTGGGTGTCGCGACGCTGCTTGGCGCGGGCGAGCAGTTCGGGTTTTGAAAATGTGACCTGGCATCATCCCAAGCGCAACGGGCCCAGCACGCTCGGTGTCTTGATCCTACGATCCGTTCTTTCGGTATCGAATATTTCGGTGCCACTGCCAAAGAGCAAGGAATCAGGAATTCTGAAATTCCATCAGCTTCCGCGCGGCTTGATCCTGACTGCGTCGGCGATCTTGTCGTCCGACTGGGCGTTGACCGGCTCGCCCGGCTTGAGGCCGTCGAGCACCTGAGCCGCGAGGCCGTTGCGCTAGCCGATGCCGATCGGGCGTCGGGGGCGCTCGGCGTCGGTGATGAAAACCGCCCAGCCGTCGCCGAGTTGTCGCCATTGCGCCGGCGGGCTGGTGATGTCGACGATGATCCGCACCTGCTGTTCTTCGACGCCGAGGGCGGATGCCTTGGTGAAACCAGCCGGTTCGACCAGCCGGACGCTGCCTTGCAGAGTGTCCTCGCCGCCCCAGCGGTCGAGTTGGACCAGTCTGCCGATGCCGTTTTTACCGCCGCTGTGGACCGTCACCGCCAGATCGCTCTTGCACGCCAACGGCGACGCTGCCCGGCCTTGAGCAACTGCTGAAACATTGCCGTTGGGCACGCTGATCGGCAGACATCGTAGTCCGTCCCGGTTGATGAAAGATGCGTCGGATAGATACCTGCAGGCCGCCGATTTTTTTTGCATTCAGGCTGGGTTTTCAGGCTGTTTAAAAATTATTTCTGGCCGATAAAGTGAATCTAGACCCATGGAATCCGTACTCGCCCTGAGCCTGGAAGAATTGATGCAGGTGGTGGTGACTTCCGTCTCCCGCAAAGCCCAGCCGATGTCACAGACGGCGGCGGCGGCGTATGTAATTCAGGCGGACGATATTCGTCGCAGCGGCGCGACCAACATTCCCGAGGCACTGCGCCTGGCGCCCGGCGTGCAGGTCGTCGCTGGCAAAAGTACGCCTGGTCATGCTGACCTCAACCTATGCCGTCGGCAAACAGGACGAACGTCAGCGCGCCGGCATCCTGCGCTGCGTCAACAAACCCATCCGCCAATCCGAACTGTATGACGTGCTTACCTCGGCTCTGGTCTCTTCGTCACAGGTCTCTGCAACATTGATCTCCACGCCCTCCTCCTCGGGCAACAGCGAGGCGCAGGCAGAACCCACTGCAAACGTGAAAAGCCCCCAGCGCGGCCGTGTTTTGCTGGCGGAAGACAACATGATCAATCAACAGGTCGCCCAGTCCATGCTGGCCAATTTCGGCCTCAGCGTCGAAATTGCCAACAATGGCGAAGAAGCGGTTGCCCTGTTGCAAACGCAGACATTCGATATCGTTCTGATGGATTGCCACATGCCGGTCATGGACGGCTATCAGGCCTCCGCAGCGTTGCGGCAACGCGAGTTGACGGGCGACCGGCGAATGCCGGTGGTGGCGTTGACGGCAAACGCCATGCTGGGCGACCGCGAACAATGCATCGCGGTCGGCATGGACGACTATCTCGCCAAGCCCTACTCCCGAGCCCAACTCGAACAGGTGCTGAACCGCTGGCTGCCGCCAAAGGTGGAGGCGGCGGCAGAACCATACGCACTAATCGCACCAACCGCAGCGCAAACAACACGAGCGCTGGACAAATCGGTGCTTGAGCAATATCGCGAACTCGACCCTGATGGCAGCCTTGGCCTGGCAACCGAAATTGGCCAGATATTCCTTGAAAGCTCTGATGCCATGGTTGAACGAATGGTCTCCGCCCTGGCGTTGGGCGATGCCGAATCGATGAAGCAGGCCGCGCATAGTTTGAAATCGAGTTGCGCCAATGTCGGCGGAATGACCCTGGCGCAACATTTGAACGAAATCGAAATCCTTGCCAAAGCCGGCCGGATAAACGAAACAGCGTCGCAGATGCAGCAGATCAGTCTGGAATATGACCAGATCAAGCTTGAACTACGCGAATTTCTCGCCCTCGCCGAGCAATCAAAACCCTGATCGCGGACGGCGCAGCCGCGTTGCAGGAGGCGCCGCTTGCGGGCCGATTCCACGCCGGTCGCGCCGCAAGCGGACGCTCCTACAACACAAACGCCGTACCGAAGGGTGGATTGAGGTTCCGTAGGCGTAGGGTGCGCATGGCGAACCTACGGAATTTCGCTGGTCCGGACCTACCGATTTTCGCCGCCGCCCGTCCCCATCCACTTCAGCAACTCGGCGAACAACACTTCCGGATCAACCGGCTTGGCAATGAAATCATTCATTCCGGCGTCCATGCATTTGTCCCGATCTTCGGCGAACACACTGGCGGTCATCGCCAGAATCGGCACCTTGTCGCGGCCGGGGATTTGACGGATGGCCTGGGTCGCTTCGATGCCGCCCATTTCCGGCATCTGCATGTCCATCAGAATGGCGGCGTATTCGTTTTCCAGTGCCATGCGCACCGCCTCCACCCCGTTCTGCGCCAGGTCAGCCTGCAAACCGACATCGCGTAGCTGGATCAGCGCAACTTGCTGATTAACTGGGTCGTCCTCCACCAACAACACACGGGCGCCGGCGTGCACTTGTCGCAAACGATTTTCCGCATCCGCCGGCAGCAGATCTTCGACCACTTCCGGCAATACGCTACCCTTGCCCAGCCGCACGGTCAGCCAGAACATGCTGCCCTGCCCGGGGACGCTTTCCACACCGACATCGCCGCCCATCAGTTGTGCAATGCGTTGGGTGATCGCCAAACCCAGACCAGTGCCGCCGTACTTGCGGGTGGTCGAGTTGTCGGCCTGCTCAAAGGCGCGGAACATCCTTGACTGTTGTTCATTGGTCAAGCCGATGCCGGTATCACTCACTTCAAAGCGCAGCAGATAGTCGGTATCGGTTTCTTCCAGCACTTTGCCAGTCAGCGTGATGTGGCCGCGCTCGGTGAACTTGACGGCATTGCCAAGGTAATTCAGCAGGATCTGCGAGAGCCGGCTTGGATCGCCGTGGAGTGACTTCGGCAGACTGCTGATCCTGACGTGGAAATTCAGGTCTTTCGCCTTCAAACCTGGGTCGATTACCGCAATTGCCTCGCGTAACGCGTCAGGCAGGGAAAAATCCCTGGCATCCAACACCACCATGCCGGCTTCGATCTTGGTCAGGTCGAGGATGTCGTTGATGATGCGCATCAGGTGTTTGCCGGCCGATTCGATGATCTCGATCCGCTTCAGTTGTTCCGGTGTCGCGTCCTTGCGGCGCAACAAGTAGGCCATGCCGAGAATGCCGTTCATCGGTGTGCGGATTTCATGGCTCATGTTGGCGAGGAAAGCGGTCTTGGCGCGGTTGGCGGCTTCGGCGGCCTCGGTCCGGCGCGCCAGCTCGCGATTCAGTTGGGCAATCTGCAGCGTGCGTTCCTCTTCCCCCCTTTCCAGTTCATGCTTGCTTTGAGCGAACTGATCCGTGGTGCGCCTCAAATCGGTGACATCGGTCAGCGTCAGGCGCAGCGTCGGCTGCCCGTCGGCAAGATGGATCGGGTGGCAATGCACCTGCACCTGGCAGAAAGCATTATTGGTCGCTTCACAGGCGCGATGCAGCACCAGATCAAACACACGATCTTCGGCTACGGCCACCGCCTGCTTCAGCATCAACTGCCATTTACCCTGATCCACCAGCCGCACGAAATCGTTGAAATTTCGCCTGAGCAACTTCTCACGCTCGACGCCAAGCAGGGTTGCGGCAGTCAGATTGGTGGCGCTGATTTGGCCGTCGCCGCTCAGCGTCAGGTAAGACACCGGCGCAAATTCGTACAGATCGGCATAGCGGCAGACGGCGCGGTCGTGCGCCTGTTGCAGTTCATCATTTGCCTGGCGCAACGCGGTGTTCTGCATTTCCAGCTCGATCTGATGAATTTCCAGTTCCTGCACCAGCTTGAGCGCATCAATATCGACGGGAGGCTTGGGAAGCCCGGTTGCAGCCAGCTGGTCTTCGGCACGGCGACACAGTTCGCTGCCATCCAAAGCAAATTTCTCTGTCAGCACGTTCCCCTCCGGCGAGCCAAACGTGATTACGAAAAACAGTATCCATCCCTGGAACATAATCAATTCTAGGGAATGAACCGAATCTCAACCTGAATTTGCGTCAAGCCAAAGACGATGCACGCTCACGGCAAATTTGTTCTAACGATAAGTCTTTGATTTACCGTCATTCCGGCGGTTGTAAGCCGGAATCCAGTTCGTTCAACAAGCTGGGTGTTAACTGTTTGATTGGATTGGATTTACGCTTCTGGATTCCGGCTAAATGCACGCCGGAATGACGATATTTTGGTAAGAACAAATTAGCCGTGGATGCACACTGTAGTGACAATCTGCGGCAAGCATCGGAACAGTTCGGTCGTCGTAGGATGGGCCAAGCATAGCGGGCCCATCCTACAGTCACTTGTTGCCCGTCAAATGCCCGGCTGCAGCGTCACTATCACGTCTTCCTTCTTGCCGGCGCGCAGTACGCTGACCTTCACTTGGTCGCCCACCTCGAAGTCATCCAGCCGCGACAACAGGATGGCAACCGTGTCGATCGGCTGGTCATTGATGGCGACGATGCTGTCGCCCGGCACGATGGCGCCATCGCTCGATACCGCCGCGCCCTTCAAACCAGCTGCGGCGGCGGCCGAATCCGGCGCGACGCGAAGAATCAGCACGCCTTCGATCTCGCGCAATTGCGCCAGACGCTGGTTGACGCCTTCATCGACCTCGATGCCGAGCGCAGGGCGGATGTATTTACCGCCCTTGATCAGCTGCGGCACGATGCGATTGACGGTATCCACCGGCACCGCGAAACCGATGCCGGCGGAAGCGCCGCTGGGACTGTAGATTGCCGTGTTGATGCCGATCAGGCGGCCGGCGGAATCGAGCAGCGGGCCGCCGGAGTTGCCCGGATTGATCGCCGCATCACTCTGGATCAGGTGATCGATGGTCTGGCCGTTCGGCCCGTCGCCGCCCAATGAGCGATCCAGCGCCGAAACCACGCCGGTGGTCAGCGTCCAGTCGAGGCCGAACGGGTTGCCGATGGCGAACACTTTCTGGCCGACTTTCAGGTTGTGGCTCTCGCCCAGCGGCACCGGCGGCGGCGGCTTGAAACCAACACCGATGCGCAGCACGGCAATGTCATGCGCCGGCGAGACGCCAACCAGCGCCGCCTTGTAGCTGCGGCCGTCGGCCAGTTTCACGGTCGCCTCGCTGGCATTTTCAATGACGTGGAAATTGGTGATGACATGGCCGGCAGCGTCCCAGATGAAGCCGGAACCGGTGCCGCGTGGCACGGTGAACACGTTGCGCGTCCAGAAATCGCGCACCTGCGCCTTGGTGGTGATGAATACCACCGAATCCTTCGCCTTTTCGAACAATTCGATGGTCGATTTCTCGTCACTGGCGAGATCGCCGCGCGCCGTGATACTGCGCGGCGTCGCATCCGGCGGTGGCGCAAACCAGGTTTCGATATCCGGCACGCCGCGCCAGAGCAGGATCAATAAGCCGGCGGCCAGGGTCAGCCAGAACAGGCGGGTGAGAAAACGGTCGC
>Ga0105047_10020333_pt1 | contig 10208 bp, 9 predicted proteins | sample MAT04_FD_78384 | JGI IMG/M metagenome (GOLD analysis project Ga0105047, IMG submission 78384) | Freshwater microbial communities from Lake Fryxell liftoff mats and glacier meltwater in Antarctica - MAT-04 (megahit assembly) | ecosystem: Environmental > Aquatic > Freshwater > Ice > Liftoff... | reverse complement strand
GGAATGCGGTGCGGATTTCGCGACTGGAGGTCATGGCTTGGGTCTTGGGTTGTGGACCGTGCAGATCAAGGTCCGCAGTGGGTCAGAAAATCTTGCAAAAGTGGGGCGAAATAGGTGTTTTTAGAATCCGCGCCGGGCGAGTTTGACCTTAAGTTTAGCCAAGGCCTCTTTTGTTGGCGAGGCGTCCCTGCTGCGACTGGCCTTGGCGCGCGCCTGCTCCCAGTCGATTTCTTCGCTCGCTAGGGTCAGTTTAACCAGCTCACGCGAAACGCCTTTGGACGCCAGCTCTTGCGCCACATAGCGCGGGCCATAGCCTTTGCTCGCACGCGCGCGAGCAAGCATTAACGCGTAGCGCTGGTCGGACTGGCGGCCGTCTGCGGACGCCGCTTCAATCGCCGGCAGCGCATCGTCAGCGGCCACACCGCGCGCCTTGAGCTTCTGCTTGAGCTCAGAGGCGCCGTGTTCGCGCCGCGCGAGCAGGCCAAGCACCTGTTCGCGCGGGGATTTGTCAGTCTTCCGCAGACACCACCACCGGCAGTTTGACGTTCATCACATGGGCACGCACGCGCTCTTCGAGCTCGGTGACCATTGCTGGATGATCTTTGAGGAAGGTGCGCACGTTTTCCTTGCCCTGGCCGATGCGATCGCCTTTGTAGGAATACCAGGCGCCCGATTTGTCGATGATATTGGCAGCGGTTCCGATTTCGATGATCTCGCCGAGCTTGGAAATGCCCTCGCCGTAAAGAATCTCAAACTCGGCCTGCCGAAACGGGGGTGCGAGCTTGTTCTTGACCACTTTGACGCGGGTTTCCGAGCCCACCACTTCTTCGCCTTTTTTGACCGCGCCAATGCGCCGAATGTCCAGCCGGATGGATGCGTAAAACTTGAGCGCATTGCCGCCGGTGGTCGTCTCCGGGCTGCCAAACATCACGCCAATCTTGAGCCGAATCTGGTTGATGAAAATAACCAGACAGTTCGAACGGGAAATATTGCCGGTGAGCTTGCGCAAGGCCTGGCTCATCAGGCGTGCGTGCAGGCCGACGTGTGAGTCGCCCATTTCGCCTTCGATTTCTGCCTTGGGCGTGAGCGCCGCAACGGAGTCAATCACCACGATATCTACCGCGCCCGAGCGCACCAGCATGTCGGCAATCTCAAGCGCCTGCTCGCCGGTGTCGGGCTGCGACACCAGCAGATCATCGACGTTGACGCCAAGCTTTTCGGCATAAGTTGGATCAAGCGCGTGTTCGGCGTCGACGAAAGCGGCCGTGCCGCCCGCGCGCTGCGCATTGGCGATAATTTGCAGGGTGAGCGTGGTCTTGCCGGATGATTCCGGACCATAAATTTCGACGATGCGGCCCTTGGGCACGCCGCCGATGCCGAGCGCCGCATCAAGCCCAATCGAGCCGGTTGAGAACACTTCGATGGGTTCATTAACCCGATCGCCCATGCGCATCACGGATCCCTTGCCAAATTGCTTTTCGATTTGCCCGAGCGCTTGGGTTAGCGCACGTTTTTTGTTGTCGTCCATTGGATTTCGATTCTCTGTTTGGTTGGTTTTTTCGGGGGTAACGATTTTCAGTTTCATTATGCAGGCCTCTCGGTATGCGGCGTGTCAGCCGCGATCGATCATCGGTGTAGGAAAATGCCGTCTCATACGGTGAGATCGAGCAATCCCTCGAAAGCACGCCGGGCGGTTTGCCGGCGCACTGTGTCGCGGTCGCCGTCAAAGTGTTCGCGCTTGAGCACAACCGGCTGGCCCAGCTTGAGCCAGGCAATACACACCGTTCCCACGGGTTTTCCGGGCAAACCCCCGGAGGGCCCGGCGATGCCGGAGACCGCGACCGCGAGATCGGCTTGGGCCAGCTTAAGCACGCCTTTGACCATCTGATCAACCACTTCTAGGCTGACCGCGCCCAAGGTATGCAGCATCTGGTGGTCCACGCCGAGCAAGCGCTCTTTGATCGTGTAGCCATAGGCCACCAGGCCGCAATCGAACCAGATCGACGAGCCCGGCACGTCGGTGATGATTTTGGAAATCAAGCCGCCCGTGCACGATTCCGCCGCGGACAGTTTCAGCCCGCGTCGGCGCAGGCGCTCGCCGAGCTCAATGGCGAGGCCCAATAAGGCCGCGTCCGATACACTTTCATCAATCATGACAACTCGCGATCTCTCTTTGCATACGCCGCTGATGCGGCAGTATTTGTCTCTCAAAGCCGAGCATCCAGATCAGCTGCTGCTGTTCCGCATGGGCGACTTCTACGAGCTGTTTTATCAAGACGCCGAACGGGCGGCGCGGTTGCTGGATATTACGCTGACCCAGCGCGGACAGTCTGCCGGCGCGCCGATTCCGATGGCCGGCGTGCCCTATCACGCGATTGACGGCTATTTGGCGCGCTTGGTGCGCTTGGGCGAATCTGCTGCCGTTGCCGAACAAATTGGCGATCCGGCGCTGGCCAAAGGCTTGGTCGAACGGCGCGTGGTGCGGGTGATCACCCCGGGCACGGTCACCGACGAAGGCCTGATCGATCCGCGCCGGGAGAACGTGATTGCCGCGCTTGATCACTTGGCGCAGGGCTTTGCGCTGGCGCACATGGAGCTGGGCTCGGGCCGCTTTGCGCTCGCCCGCCTGAATGATTTCAACGCGCTCAAACAAGAACTCGACCGCATCAATCCGATTGAGTTGATCGTGGCCGAACAGGTCACCCTCGCCAATGAAGCGCTCAAAGCGCATGGCTCGCGGCGGCTGCCCAACTGGCATTTCGCGCTCGACGCGGGCCGGAACAAGCTCAAACGCCAGTTTGAGGTCAGCGATTTGGGCGGCTTGGGCCTTGAAGGCGAAGACGACCTGCTGGGCGTGGCCGGCGCGCTGCTCGGCTACGTCAGCGACACCCAGCGCACCGAACTCAAGCACCTTTCTGCGCCCAAAGTGGAATCGACCGAGCAATACATCAAGCTCGATCCAGCCACCCGGCGCAATCTCGAACTTGACACCCACCAAGCCGGCCGCAGCGACGACACCCTGCTCGGCGTGCTCGATCAATGCACCACCGCGATGGGCTCGCGCCTGCTCAAGCGCTGGATCAACGCGCCGCTGCGCGATTTGCTTGAGGTCGGCAAGCGCCACGACGCGATCGCGCAACTGTTGGCCCTAGACGCTGCCGATGAGCTGGCGCAAGCGCTTAAGCGGCTGCCGGATCTGGAGCGGATGATTGCGCGGATCGCGCTCAAATCAGCCAGACCGCGCGACTTAAGCGGCCTGCTGCACGGGCTTAAAGCCGCGCAAACGCTTGATTTGTCGGCACTGGCCGGCGAGCTTTTTGTGGATGCCGCAAACGCACTGCGAGTGCAGCTTGACTGCCGTGAACTGCTCGCACGTGCGCTCGTTGCCGAGCCACCCGCGCTGTTGCGCGATGGCTCGGTGATCGCCAGCGGCTTTGATGCCGAATTAGACGAGCTGCGCGCGATGAGCAACAGCGCCAGCACCTTTTTGCTCGACCTTGAAACCCGCGAACGCGCGCTCTCTGGCATCAACGCGCTCAAGGTCAGCTACAACCGCGTGCACGGCTACTACATCGAGATTTCGCACGCCCAGCAGGAGCGCACACCGCCGCCGGAACGCTATACGCGCCGCTCCACCGTCAAAGGCGCCGACCGCTTTATCACCCCCGAACTCAAGCGCTTCGAAGAGCAAGCTTTAAGCGCTGCGAGCAAGGCCTTGGCGCGTGAAAAATGGCTGTTTGAGGGCTTGCTTGAACAAATCAGCGCGGAGATTCCGCAGCTTCAGGCGATCGCGCGGGCGCTGGCGCAGGTTGATGCGGTGGCGACACTCGCGCGAGTCGCGCGCGATTTCAACTACTGCCGCCCGCAGTTTGTGGCGGAGACCATTCTTGAAATAAGTGCGGGTCGCCATGCGGTGGTCGAACGCGTCATCGACGGGCCTTTTGTCGCCAACGATTTAAGCCTGAATTTAAGCCGCCGCCTGCTGGTGATCACCGGCCCAAACATGGGCGGTAAATCAACCTATATGCGCCAAGTGGCCCTGATTGTGGTGCTCGCCCACATCGGCAGCTTTGTGCCGGCGCAATCAGCGCTGATCGGCCCGATTGATCGGGTGTACTCGCGCATCGGCGCGCAAGACGACTTAAGCCGCGGCCAATCTACTTTCATGGTTGAAATGACCGAAACCGCACACATTCTCAACACCGCAACCGCCAACAGCCTGGTGCTGATGGACGAAGTCGGGCGCGGCACCTCGACCTACGACGGGCTCGCGCTGGCGTGGGCGACGGCCAAACACCTGATCAGCGAAGTGCGCGCGCTCACGTTGTTCGCCACCCATTATTTTGAGCTGACCGAGCTGCCCGGCGAGCACCCAGAAGTGGCCAACGTGCACCTCAAAGCCATCGAGCACAAAGACCACATCATCTTCCTGCACGCCGTCGAACCCGGCCCCGCCAACCGCAGCTACGGCTTACAGGTCGCCGCACTCGCCGGCGTGCCGCGCGCGGTGATTCAAGCCGCGCGCAAACACCTAGCCAAACTCGAACTCCTGCCCAAACTCGCCGCCCCACAGCCACAAGCCGACCTCTTCTCACAGCCCGAAGTACACCCCGCCCTCGACGCCCTCAAAGCCCTAGACCCCGACGCACTCGCCCCCCGCGAAGCACTCGACGCGCTGTATCGGCTGAAGGCGCTGTTGGAGTAGGGGTAACGCAACCGATTGGATCCAGGGTGCCCGTTTTGCCACAGCATCAGCGGCCATTCACCGCTGTTTGCGACGCGCGATCGGCTGTGCCGAGTCCCACCACCCGTATTCGCGCGCTGTGAGGGAATCGCGGGCGATCTGGAACAGGTCGGAGCCAACCTTACAACTCAGCGATGGCTGGGCGTCGCACAAGGCGAACAGCAGTGGACTCATGGGAGCGCAGGCGCCACGCTGCCTGCACATAAATTTGAGCGCCAACAAATCTGAGAACAGAAGTTTTCTTGATGCGTCCAATTCGTAACGGAAATCTTGCCAAGGAATGCCACTGATTGCGGCTTCCTCGTGCAACGCAAAAGCAACGGCCGTTTTGACCGTCAGATAGGGTTGCTCGGGCAGCATCAAGGCACTGAGATCGCCCCCACTCAGTTTTCCATCCATGATTGCGTTGACGTTTTCTGTTTCGCTCGCCAGCGAGCAGACCGCATCGGATTCCAGATCACGGCGCAAACCGGCGAGCGATTCATATCCATACGTTCGGGCGAGCGGGCTGCAATAGGCGCCCAAGTAGGCCAGATCCTCGGGCGACTTGGGAAATTCGCCCAGCAAACGCTCGCCATCGCGGGAACTTGACAGCATTTTGGCGTAAACCGAGCAGGTCGCCATCAGGCAAGGAAGAAAGCCAAATGTCTTGGCCTTCTTCGACTCAGGCCGCATCAATACATCCCAAAATTCAACCGGACTGAGTTCGTATAGACCCATCTCAATCGCGCGATTGCGGGCCGCATTTGGATCCGGACCAAGCGCCGCCGCTATGGCCGACGCCTTCGGTCCAACGGGGCAGTTGCCGATCCCAAACTTGGCGCCTGCCGCTGTACCTCGGCAATGCCCGTCCCGATAACCTCAGTGGATTGAGGAGGTGCGACTGCCGCCGCAGACAGGGCATTCACTGGACGCGCTTCGTCGTCCCCTATTGGCCATTGAGAAACGATCCATGCGCAAGCCACAACCACCAAGATAAAAATTGCGGTTCGCCTCATGGTCATGTCAATGCGCTGAGCGCCGCGAAACGTGGGTCAAGGGGTGGCGTGCAGAAGTCATGGTGTTTTTCAAGGCTTACGGATACCGCCGCGAAGAAACCCGCCGCCGCCCGGATCGCCGCAGCCACTGGGATGGGGCGCGTCGAAAGCTTCGTTCGGGTCATCGACAGGACTCGAATCCGAGCCGCACCAACTGCTGATTCCGCAGATGTTTTCTTCGGAGAGCACGCAGACTTCAACCCTTCTTCTTGCCAGCAGGAACCGTCGCATCTTGCCACCAGCGGTATTCGCGCGGGGTTAGAGAGTCCCGGGCGATCTGGCTTAGGTCAGCGTTGACTTGGCAGTCCAAAACATGTGCTCGCAGGCAGATTAGATTTAACAACAGACTGTGGGGGCCGCACGCGCCACGTGTTTCGCAATAAAGTTTGGCAGTCATCAGCAACGAAAGTCTGCCGACCGTGGTCTCGTCTAATCTGTACTCCAGTTCAGTCCATTTCAATCCCCAGAGCACTCGCTTATCGCGCAAGGCTCGACCGATTGCAGCACGCTGAAGCCAAAAGCGACCACCGGTCACAGACTGAGTATCTCCAGAGATCCAGTCTATAAGCTCGGCATCCGTGATCGCCTCGTTCCAAATTCTGTCTTCCACCTCAGAACTTAGCGAGCCGGTCGATTGGACATGAGCGGTGCACTCGTCGAGCAGTGGTCTTGCGATCAGCTCAGCAAATTTTGCCGAGCCGAATCGATCGATCCAGGATCGGCACGACGCAACGCCGTAGCCTGTATTCGGTCCAAGCACCCTGGATAAGCGCACTGCGTCGAATTGCGCATTTTCAGCCCTTGCGAGGATTCCGCATTCAACCAGTAGGCAGGCGGCGACATCATTGGGGTCACCTCTACGCCAGTTCGAAAGCGTATCGCCGGCATCAGCAAACTGCATAGCGAGCAATTGGGATTCATTCTCCTTTAGATCAAATAAGGTCCCGACTTGGTCATCGCCGGTGTTGGGCACCGGCGCTATAAACTGTGCCGAAGCCCCGGCGGCGCGTGGATCCGGCGTTATGGCTTTGACCGCGGGAGCCGCCTTCATGGGCGAATCCGCGGTCAGATCCACACCCACGGGCTCCACTGCGGTCGAAGAAACAGCAGGCAGAGCGCGGCTTATCCACCAAGAAGTTAGCGCCACCAGTAGGAGAGCCACACCTATCGCGTAGCGCGACAACTTGTACCGTTTTAGTTTGGACATTGGCTCGGCATTCTTTCGCCCTGGGTATTAAATGGGGAAATTGATAGGAACCCCATGCCAGAACGGTCCACGACAAACCAACTTTCAACTTTGCCGTCGGTGTAGGTCAGTTCCAGCGTGTCACCCGGCCTCGTGCGCAAACCCGCTGCACCTGCAATTATGTGATGCGCTCTGGCTGCCTCTCCCTGTCTTGATTCCCTATCTACGCCGCAGTTTGTGTCGTACGGCAATTTATGCGTCTTCGGCACGCGAGCCCTCATCACATGAATCGGGACATCACCGACGGCGGGATGCATTGTCCTTACGGCTATCACGATGATGCCGGGGGCGCTGTTGGGGATGCGGTAAGCGGTGACCGGAGTGTTTCGCAATCTCGGAACCCGCATGCATTGGGCCGCCAGACCGCCCGTTTGGGGTTTCGCAGGCGTGCCGTTGCTGCCTTGAGGATGCCCGCCACCGGGGCCACCGCCGGCTGGACGGCCGCCACCACTCTCAATGGGCGCTTCAAAATCTTCGTCTGGGTCGGGGATCGGACTCAACTCCGAGTCGTACCAGCTGTTAATTAGGTGGGCGGTCTGTTCGCCATCGAACCAATATTCACCGGTGTTGTGCGCGGGCCCGCTGGAAAGGGCGCAGTTTGCGTGGGCTTGCTCAGCGGCAGCGAAAGCGGCGACCAAAGCTACCGTGAGAAGCGAGAAGCGAGAAGCGAGAATTTCATGATCTGATCCTTCTGAAGTAAACGCCAGATGGCGTATGTAAAATACTGTAAACACATTACGGAATCAAGCTTCATTACTTGCGCTCTACTTGATTCGCACTTAATCCGTCCGCTCGGCTGCTTGCCACAGTGCGAACTCGCGCGTGGTCAAGGAATCCGCAGCGATCTGCGTCAGATTGGCATTGATCTGGCAGTAAATGCCGGGCTCAGGCGCTCCGCAGAGCGCAATCAGCATTGGGCTGCCCGGCGCGCATGCGCCGCGGGAGGAGCAGCCGAATTTCGCGCCAAGCAGATGACCGAACATCGCGATCCGCGTATCCCACATCGTGTTGTCAAAATCGACCCAGTCGAAACCCACCAGCGCGGACTTCGACTTGAGCGCAAAGATCGCCATTTCAGCGCGGATGTCGAGCGGATTAATGGGATCGAGCCCATCGCGGATTTCAGCAACTGAATACTGGCCCGGCTTGAACGGCTTCAAATCCGAAGACAACATCGCCTCAACCGAAGGCAGATCGTCCGCGCGTTCGCCGCGCAGGTCGCGCGCGACAATGCGCTCGATCTCATCGAGCGTCCCGAGTTCTTCCCACAGCGGCCGGCAGTGCACGCTCAAATAGCGCACCGTTGCCGCGTTCGGCGGGCGCCGAATCGACCCATCACGCAGTGGCTCAACCCCATGCTCGAGCCAGCGGCGCGCCCGCGCGCAAGCAGCGACAGCGGCGTCGATATCGAGCGCTTTCATCAAATCAAGCCGACCGGCTTTGCGCAGCCGCGCAAAGCTTGCCGCAAGCGGCTGCTCAAGGACGCCGGAGTCGAGCAGCGCTTGGCGCGCGCGCGCAAGCGGTAGATCGCGCAAATCAGCAGGCCCCGGATCGTCACGCACAACAGCATCCGCACCCTGGTTGGTCCGAGGCTGCGCTTGTTCGGCGGCCAATTTGGTCGGCGCACTATGCGAGCTAATGACGGGAACTGCCGCTTCGGACACGCCACCGGCTAAAGCGGAGTCGGGTGCCTTCAAGTGAATGCCCAAAGCAATGATCGCGGCAGCCGAAAAAGCGACAGCAGCGAAAAGCTTCAATGGGTGAATGCGCTGCTTCATGAGCCAAACGTGTCCAAGGCTTTCACTGCCTCCAAAGGTCCGGGCCGTTCTTGGCGCCGCTCAAAACTGACCCACCAGCGAAACTCGCGCGCGGTGAGCGACTCCCGCGCAATCTGTTCAAGATCTGCCCCTATCGTGCAATAAACCTGCGCAAAGTTTGATCCACACAGCGTCAGCAATTGTGGGCTTTCTGGTGCGCAGGCTCCGGGCTGGCTGCAGCCCAGTTTTGCAGCTAGCAGAAGCGCAAAACTCATCAGCCGATCATCGGGCATGGCGTGTCTGAATTCGCCCCAATCAACGCCCGCGAGCACCGCACCTTCTTCTGCGCCCAGCGCCAACTGGGCGCCTTGAAAACGGACATACAAAGGTCGGCGAGCGTCGAGCAGCGTCCATACGTCTTGAAGCCGTGGTTCGGAACCATCTCGCGCCAAAATGTCGCCACTAAATGATTGCAGCTTGCTCTCAGATGTCGACACGCGGAGCTCGCGCGAGTACCACCTAGATAATCCGGGCGCAGGCCCGAACTGCGCCCAAATTTCCGAACATGCGGTTGAAAAATACGCTTGCGATGCGCGACTGAGCAGTTGTCCACTAGAGCTCTGCTCAGCGCCCAATACTTCCACGTCGATCTGAGCCGATCCGCAGCTCGCAATGGCCTCGCCCACATCAAGCTGAAAGAAAAGCTCTTTTTTCCCGATACGCCTCAACATTTGCGCGCTTTGCGCAATCGGCCACTGAAAAATTCCAAGCTCAACCAGCTGGTCGCGTTCGTGCCCTGGCCGCAGCTGACTTGCCAGAAGCGCAAGGTCGCGCGAAGCGTTGGTGTCCACGGTTGCAGAGTGGCGCTGCGGTTTAACCTGCGGCGCATCACTTCTCTGATCTTGATTGCGCAGAAAACCGTGCGTCAATTTCGGCGCCGCTGCTGCTGCTGGTGGCGCCTGCGTCGCGAGGCCAATTGTGTCCGTATTTGACAGGCCCAAAAGCAGGAAAGCCCCTGCAACAACTGCAAGACCGCAAGCGACACCGAGAAATACGCCCTTACGCATGGTTACACCGGGCAGGAAGATGCTTCCGCCAAAACCCACGGAGCGCTAGCCACTGCGACAAATCGCCATGATTCTGTAATGCCGTCGCTCCAGGTCACACGCCGACCTCACCCTTTCTTCTTGCCAGCAGGAACCGTCGCATCCTGCCACCAGCGGTATTCGCGCGGGGTTAGAGAGTCCCGGGCGATTTGGCTTAGGTCTGAGTTCACGTGGCAGTCTAGAGTGTGGGAACCCTTGCAGATGATGTTTAACAACAGGCTGTGAGGTCGACAGGCGCCAGGCTCCACGCAATGGAGTTTTGCGGCTATCAGCCACGAGAGATTTCCGATCGCCGCTTCGTCCAAGCGGTACCAAGTT
>Ga0105047_10020332_pt1 | contig 10209 bp, 5 predicted proteins | sample MAT04_FD_78384 | JGI IMG/M metagenome (GOLD analysis project Ga0105047, IMG submission 78384) | Freshwater microbial communities from Lake Fryxell liftoff mats and glacier meltwater in Antarctica - MAT-04 (megahit assembly) | ecosystem: Environmental > Aquatic > Freshwater > Ice > Liftoff... | reverse complement strand
GAAGAGCTTAACGCTAAGCCGCTCAAAAGAGAATTGCGAACTTTTGTTCTGGTTGCTGATGTGAGTGATACATTATCTGCAGCCACCAGAATGTTGATGGAAGATATGGGAAAAGAAAAGTTTTCAAGAGCTGTCACAGATCCAACTTACACTACCACCATTGGTCATGAAAAGTGGGCCAGAGATCAAATCCTTATATACATTTTTGCCAATGGCAAAGAGAATCTTTCCAAAGCCATCAGGACACATTTTGCCACTATTTCAAAGAAAATAAATCAACATGACCTAAAAAATCTAACTGCAACTGTGTATGGTATTCAGGACGTCAACAGGGATTTATCGAAGCTTGTATTAGACAGTTTTGGACTCAGTATGAAAGTACCTGGATTGTATCAGAAAGCTATGCAAAAAAGTAATTTTATATGGCTCCGTATGGATAATAAAGAGATCAATCAAAGTCTGGTGATAAGAAAATTTCCATATAAAGATAAAAGACAGTTTACGATGGATAACATTATAAAAATGAGAAATGAATATGGAAAAGAATTTATCCGTACAGGTTTTGAAGATGCTTACATGAGTACTAATATCATCGATCTGCCTACCTATGAATACACTTACATCCATAATAATGTGTACATCAAGGAAGTACGGGGCATTTGGGAGACGGTCAATGACTTTATGGGTGGACCCTTTGTTTCCTATGTATTGCACAATGAAGCCAAGGGGGAGATAGTGTTTATTGATGCCTTTGTATTTGCACCGGGTAAGGAAAAAAGAGATTATGTGCAGCAATTGGATTGTATAGTTAAGACGGCGAGTTTTCCAGGTGTGATCAAAAATTAAATGCTATCTTAACTAATTTAGCTAAAATGTTGTCTTGTAAGACGGGGACACTTTAATATTAACATCAAACTTCAGATGACCACTATCATGATAAATTTTAAAGGGCCATACCTATGAAATATTAAAAAAAGGCCCAATGTAATTTAAGGTAATAATAAATTTCCTTTTTAGCGCCAAAACCTACATTTCTCCTTGCAATATTTTCAATGTTTGATCCGGTAAAGTCAAAAATAGATTTTAGTCCGGCATATCTCCTGATGATGTCGTCAATAATCATAAACATTGCTTTTCTCTCTTTTCCTGATGCATCTGATGCACAAAGTAAAAAATATATACGATGTTCATCTATAATATAGAATGCTGCTGAGTGTATACCCGTATCATCTTTTGCAATGATTAATGACCCGCTTCCCTTTTTAAAAGAAGTTTCTACCAGCTGTAAAATATATTCTTCTATGAGCCTTACGACGCCTGTTTCATCATGGATTTTCATAAACTCCATAAACGATAGTATATCATTTGATGCATCCAATATTAGTCCTCCTTCAGCAGCCTTAATGATGTTCCTTCTCGTATTTCTGTTGTAATTTTTGGAAATTTCTGCGTAATTACGGTCTACACGAAGTATATGATTTGATCTAAAGTTAATATTTTTTCCATCTGCAAAATGGCTGTTTATTGTTGTTTCGGTCTTTAAGAAGTTTGATTTCAGATATTTGATGATTAAGTTTGAATGCTCGTCAATATATGCAAGATCTATTGAAAATAAACCCAATTGCTGGCATAGATAAGGATGAGTTACATAAGGGATGTAAAAAATATTTTTAATCAATATCGGGAATACACTTAAATAATCATCAATAATCAACGCCGACCATTTACAGCCTGTCATGGCATCAAGATACCAACTAAATGCATATATTCTGGACTGAAGATTTTTTTTAATGATGTCGTCCCATTTTTCAACATCTATCTCTTCTCTTTTTAGATGCTTCAATCTGCTTTTCAGCATTACCTTTTTTATGAGTACAATTTATCTATTTCTTCTGCATACTTTTGAAGAATTACTCTTCTTTTCAACTTCATGGTAGGTGTCAATTCTGATTCTTTACCATCGTTTCTGGTGGCTTCCCATGTACTGGAGATAAGGGAAAATTTTTTAATCTGTTCGATGTGACTGAAGTTGGTATTTACCTTGTCAATAGCATGCTGAAATCTGGAAATGACAGTTTCATTATGAATAATATCGTCCAAGGATGTCCATGGTATGTGATGTCCTTCGCACCACACCTTGAGTGCGTCCAGTGATGGCACTAATAAGGCAGAAACAAATTTTTTCTGATCACCTACGACCATTGCCTGCTCTATAAGGAAATCTTCTTTCAGTAAGCTCTCTATTGGTGCGGGAGCTACATATTTTCCCCCGGATGTTTTCAGCAATTCCTTTTTACGGTCTGTAATTTTAAGATATTTTTTACCGTTCGGTCCATCTACAAAAGTTCCGATATCTCCTGTTCTAAAGTATGTTTTCCCATCCATTTCTTTAAAAACGGCGGCTGTTTGCTCTGGCTGTTTATAATATCCTAACATGATATTCGGACCCGCGGCAATAATTTCACCTTCTCCATCATTATAATCACCTTCAGTACGGTCTATGATAATATCACATATATCCAATGGCACTCCTACAGTCCCTATTTTATTGCTTCCGTCATAAAAATGGTTGAGCGTTAGGACAGGAGAAGTCTCTGTAAGTCCATAGCCTTCTGTAATTATCACTCCTGCGGCAGAAAATACTCTTGCTATTTTTGCGGGACATGCAGCCGCGCCTGTTGCTATGGCCTTCACATTGCCACCCAATGCTGCTCTCCACTTACTGAAAATCAGTTTATCCGCTATTTTTCGTTTGATGGCATCCAGACCGGCAAATTTTTTGCCATGTTCAAAGTCATCAGTGAGACTAAGAGCCCAAAAAAATAGTTTTTTCTTTACTCCCTTCAATGCAAGTCCTTTATTATAAATTTTTTCATACACTTTCTCCAATAACCTTGGGACTGTGGTAAAATAAAATGGTTTTACACCTACAAGGTCTCCTGTTTCACCACCTAGGTTGTCTGTCCCTGTAAAGTATATTTCCGTACCAATGGAAGTGTAGACATACAAAACTGCGCGTTCAAATATGTGACAAAGGGGCAAAAAACTGAGCACTCTCTCTCCTCTTTTTACCGGTAGAAGTTCGCAACAACTCTCTACATTGCTGATTATATTTTTATGCGTTAGCATCACGCCCTTAGGATTGCCTGTGGTTCCTGAAGTGTAAATAATCGTGGCCAGATCATCAGATTTTACTTGGTGACTTAGCTTTTCCACTTCTTCCAGGTTGTTAACATTCATCACATCTGTCCAAAATGGTCTGCCACCTTGTTTGTCAAAACATATTATTTTTTTAAGTGACTCCACTTTTGACTGAGCCGCTGATACCTTGTCATAAAGATCGCCTATACCTACAAAACATATTTTCACTTCGGCTTCGTTCATAATATATTCATATTCTCTAGAACTAATGGTCGGATACATGGGGACACCAATAGCCCCGATATATTGGATGGCAAGATCAGTGATAACCCATTCAGGTCGGTTTTTATAGACTACTAATCCCACTTTGTCACCGGGATCGACGCCAAGATCCAACAATCCAGAAGCAAGTTTTCGCGACAATTCGATAACTTCGGCAGTGCCATAAAACTTCCACTCATCCCCTTCTCTTGATCCTATGAATCGCTTTAAAGCACCATCATCAAATTGTTTTCCGATATAGTCAAATAATCTTGTGGGTTTCATGGCTTTAATAATATTTTGATTAATTGTTGTGAATTATAAAAAATTGCTCCATTATCTTAAACTACAAGTTGTAAAGATAATTTTTATACATCCTTATTACAAAACTTTAGTAAAAAATATTTTAGATAAAATAAATTATGAAGATACTACCAGTATTATTAATTTATTAGGTTTGTGTTTCAGATTAATAAAAATATAAGTATATAGAATACATATTACAAAATTATTTTATTTATATCTTTGTGCTTATGAATAATAAAAGTCAAAATAAATTACCAAATATAGCAAAAAAAAGTTCAGACATAGATATTGAATCAAAGTATCAATGGCATGGATGGGTAGTTCTAATATTTGGTGTCGTATTGTATTTAAATACTATTACACATCAGTTTACACAGGATGATGCGATAGTCATATATGACAATATGTACACTACCAAGGGTGTTTCAGGATTAAAAGGACTATTTACCAAAGATACTTTCTTTGGATTTTTTAAGGAGGAAGGAAAGGCAAAGTTGGTTTCAGGGGGAAGATACAGACCTTTCACGCCAGCCATGTTCGCCTTAGAATATCAACTGGTAGGTAAATCTCCATGGCTGGGTCATCTGATAAATATAATGCTTTATGGTTTTTTATGTTTGATGGTGTATAAGTTGCTGTTGTCTTTAATTTGCTATAAAGATGATAGCGAAAGTAAGAGATATCTGGTGCTTGCTGCGGCTTTGATATATGCAGCTCATCCGCTGCATACTGAGGCTGTAGCAAATATAAAAGGAAGAGATGAGATTATGAGTATGTTGGGCAGTATTATGGCCTTATTTGCTATGATAAAGTATGTGGACCTAAAACAAACAAAGTATATAATTTTAGCGTGTTTCAGCTTTTTTATAGCTTACCTTTCCAAAGAAAATACCATAACATTTCTGGCAGTTATTCCGCTGTCATTATACTACTTCAGAGATATGAGTGCAAAAGACGCGATTATGAAAAGTGCTGTTCTCCTTTTGCCCACTATATTGTTTCTTATGATCAGGGCTGCTGTCCTCGGAAATGAATTTGGCGGGACTCCTATGGAACTGATGAATAATCCATATCTTAAGCTGGTCAATGGAAGCTATATCCCCTTTGATTTGGGTGAAAAAGTGGCGACCATAATTTATACTCTAGGTAAATATGTTCAATTATTAGTACTTCCGCATCCATTGACCCATGACTATTATCCTAGATTTATTGATATTATGCATTTTGACGATATCGGTGTATTAATTAGTCTGGTATTATATGCTATTATTGCCTTCTTGGCTCTAAAAGGTTTGAGAACTAGGCATATTATTGGGTTTGCGTGCGCCTATTTCCTCATCACATTATCCATTGTCTCAAATGTAGTATTTCCTATAGGTACCAATATGTCCGAGCGTTTTATGTTTATGCCATCCTTGGGATTTGCCTTGTTGGTTGGGTATTTTATGCAGCGGTATGTTTTTGAAAAATTAGGAAAACAAATGTTTTATATTTCTTTGGGTATTATCATTTCATTGTATTCAATAAAGACCATCACACGTAATTTTGTCTGGGAAAGTGATTTTAAATTATTTACTACAGATGTAAAAACATCAACAAACAGTGCAAAAGTTTTAAACGCTGCCGGCGGAGCATTAACCACCGAAGCTGCAAAAGAAAAAAATGAAACTAAAAAGCGCGAAATGCTTTCACAAGCCATCGAATATCTCAATCAGTCGCTTTTGGTTCACCCAACATATAAAAATGCTTATCTGATCATGGGCAATGCTCACTATTATCTGAAAGATTATGAAAAGGCGGCAGCGGCGTATGAACGTGCATTGTATATTGATCCTGATTTTAAAGATGCTCAAACGAATCTTGCCATATCACTGAGAGATGCAGGGAGGCAAGCAGGTGAGGTGGAAAATAATCTTGAAAAATCAAAAAGCCTGCTTAATAGATCCTATCAACTTTCTCCCAATGATTCTGAAACACTCAGACTTCTGGGAGTGGTAAATGGAATAAATGGTAATCATCTTGAAGCTGTAAAATATTTCACAAAAGTTGTTGAAGCAGAACCAAAAAATGCCACCGGATTTCTTAATCTTAGTAATGCGTACAAGAATGCAGGCGACCCTACAAATGCAGATAAATATATGAAAAATGCTCTTTCTATTGATCCTGAAGTCCTTAAAAAGCAAAACCAAAGATAAATTTTAGTAAATAATTAAGGTTTTTTTTTAGACATTTGGCGTTTGATTGATAATATTTGATGAATTCTTACATGATCCGTTTAATCAAAGAAGTGACAGTGATGCTATCTTGTAAAATAAAATATTGTTTAACACTGATTGTGATAATCTCCTTTTCAGTCAAATATTCTTATGCCCAAAGCTATCTGGAACGAGAAGACCTTTGGGTCCGGACAAAGCTTTCTGAAATGACCCTTGATCAGAAAATAGGACAAATATTTATGATCAGAACCTATTCAAAAGGAAATATTATTGAAGAACAAATCATATCTGATTATATTAAAAAATATCACATTGGGGGTCTTTGCTTTTTTCAAGGCTCGCCGGAAGAACAGGTTAATCTTATCAATAAATATCAGCAACTTTCTACGATCCCTTTATTTATGGGAATTGATGGGGAATGGGGATTGGGTATGAGATTTCCAAAGCAAACCATCTCATTTCCTAAACAACTGATGCTGGGTGCCATACAAGACAATAAACTAATTTATGAGATGGGTCGTGATATTGCAAAACAGTGTAAACGAGCTGGAATTAATATAAATTTTGCTCCTTCTGTAGATATAAATAATAACCCATCCAATCCTGTCATCTACGATAGGTCTTTTGGCGAGATACCCCAAAATGTAACTGCCAAAGGCTATATGTTTATGAAAGCTATGGAAGATGAAGGAATAATGTCTTGTGTAAAGCATTTCCCGGGACACGGAGATACGGATATAGACTCGCATGATGAATTGCCTGTACTTAATCATACTTTGGAAAGACTTGAACAAACAGAATTTTATCCTTTCAGACGCTTGGCAAGTCAGGGTGCTGGGGCTTTGATGATTGGTCATCTGCACGTTCCATCACTGGACGATAGACCTAACAGACCGACCACACTTTCTGATAAAGTAATAAAAAATATTCTGAGAGATAATATGGGGTACAGTGGGCTCTTGATTACGGATGCTATGGACATGAAAGGAATAACAAAATACTTTCCAAATGGTATAGCTGAAGCGGAAGCTTTCATGGCAGGAAATGATGTAATACTATTACCTGAAAACCTCCCCAAAGCCATCAATGCTATCAAAGAATATGTGGCAGCAAGTAAAATAACAGAATCCCGTCTCAACGAAAGTATAGAAAGAATACTTAGAGCAAAGTATAAAATAGGTTTAAATATAACTCCTCAACACAATTCTTCAGGACTTTCAAGCTATCTTAACCGCAATCAGACCATTGCCATCAAGCAAAAACTCACTGAAGCAGCCATCACCGTCATCTCTGATCAGAACAATCTCATTCCTATAAAAAAAATTGATAGCATACATATTGGTACTTTAAGTGTAAATGTCATTCATAAGTCCAGGTTTCAAAAAAGAGTAGATAGCTATCTGGATGCCAGACATTATCAACTTATGCCTAATCAGTTGGTGTATCAATACCAGCAATTGATTTCCACAATGAGTCAGTTTGATGTGGCAATAATAGGAATACACACTTCCGGAAAACAAAACGACTTCTCACGTGAAATACCAGACAGCCTCATTAAATTTATAAGGGAGCTTGAAGGTAAAACAAAAGTAATTGTTATGCTTTTTGGCAGTCCATATCTCTTGAATAGAATAAACTTTGCACAACATGTTATCCTTTGTTATGATAATGATACCATCACCCAGGATGTTGCTGCACAATCACTTTTCGGAGTCAATGAAATTTCAGGAAAACTGCCTGTAGGTATAAATGATAAATGGATCGCCGGATACGGAATATATAAGGGTACATTAGGAAGGTTGGGTTATTCAAAGCCTGAAATGGTAGGCTTGAGCAGCGATACTTTGTACAAAATCGATAGTATTATGGCTGAAATGATCAAATTGCATGCATCCCCTGGCGGACAGATATTGATTGCAAAAGATGGAAAGATTGTTTTTCAAAAATCATACGGTAAATTATCACAAGATGGAAATCAGGTAACCGACAATACCATTTACGATATTGCATCTATAACAAAAGTATTGGGAACAACCATTTCAGCCATGAAACTTGTAGATGAACATAAACTAAATATTCATAACCCTATAAGAAACTACATTGCCGGCATAGACAAAACGGATAAAGCCCTTTTGATTGTTCAGGATATAATGGCACATCATGCCAGATTATTTCCATGGATTGGATTTTATCAAAAAACGACACTACCGCAAAAAAGTTTTGGTTACAACCCAAGATACTATAGTGGCATACTTCAGGAAAGCTATAATATTCCAGTAGCAAAAGGCATGTTTATGAGATCTGATTATAAAGATTCTATATATCAGATGATTTGGAACAGTACGTTGAGAGAGAAGAACAATTATAAATACAGTGACTTGGGTTTTTATATAATGCAAAAAGTGGTGGAAGGCCAATCGGGCAAAACTTTGGACGAATTTTCTTTTCAAAATTTCTATAAGCCACTCGGACTTAGATTTACAGGTTTCAGGCCGCTTTTAAAACATTCCATCAGCAACATAGCTCCATCAGAAATAGACAATTATTTCAGACTTCAAACACTACAGGGTAATGTGCATGATATGGGAGCAGCTATGATGGGTGGTATCTCTGGTCATGCAGGGCTATTTTCCAATGCAGGAGATATGGCAGTTTTGATGCAAATGTTGCTTAACAAAGGATCTTACGGAGGAATCCAGTATTTAAAGCCCGAAACGGTGGATATTTTTACCACCAGACACCCAAAATCATCCAGAAGAGGCATTGGATTTGATATGAAAGAAATGGATGAAGGTAAACAAAAGAGTATGTCTTCACTGGCATCATCCTCTACTTTTGGGCATACTGGATTCACAGGTACCGCAGCTTGGGCTGATCCTATACATAAAATAGTTTATATATTTTGTGCAAACAGAACCTATCCTGGTAAAAATAATCAGACTTTCAATAATAAAGAATATAGAATAAAAGTTCAGGCACTCATCTATAAAGCTATGAATGGATACGATGCCAATTATTATCTTTAATCATTCAGGCTAATTTTTTAGTCCTTACGGAAAAATATTTAGGATTTACTATCAAAAGACCGAAAGACTCTCCGTCATCTTTATAGGTCTTGGCGTGGTGTGCACCGTGTGCCCTAAGGATAGCTCTACTATATTTATTATCCAACTGTCTGAACCACTTGAATCTTTGATGAATATATACATCGTGAATTAGAAAATAAATCAACCCGTAAATGGAAATTCCTATACCAATAAATAATACCAATCGGTAATCAAAATATAACGAGCCAACTATATAGCAGATCATACTAGGAATGGCAAAAACCAGAAAAAAAAGATCATTCTTCTCAAAAAAACCATCTTTTTCATAATGCGGTTTATGGTGATCTTCATGCCAAATCCACAACCATCCGTGCATCAAGTATTTGTGAGCCGACCAAGCTACAAATTCCATGACTAAAACTGTCACCAAAACAACTGCTAAATACATAAAAACCATATAGTCATCATTTTGATAATTAACATTTAAAATCAAAAAAGGATTATTAAAAGCTTGTAATTATTATGACATTTACCAACAAGCACCTTCTTTTTCCCATTTTTTAATCATCCTAAGATCAGGTAATTTTTGTCTGTGTTCCTGATTTATCATCATCTGGTATGCTTTTATGATATTTTTATTTGAAATACTTTCAGAATATTGTGTTTTTAGTTTATCAAATGGAATTTCAATTTTGACAATTTTGACAATTTCTGTAAGACATTTGGTTAGTGCGAGACCATTTGTGTCCAGATAGGTAAAGGTGTCATATCTAATAAAAACAGTGGTACTGTCTTTCAAAAAATCATGTGACTTTTCGATGGTATTGTCCTTATTTTGGGGTACCATATCATAACGCTGCACGATCTTAAATTTATTGTCAAATTCGCTGACACCATACGTCTTTAGGATATTGTAACAAAGACCATGGAATGTTCGTATCGTGAGATTTCGTATCCAGTTGGTATGGTGTATTTGATTGCGTCGATGGGTATTTTTTGCACTTTCAGAGAGCGTTTTACTGTGTAATATATCTTTGTATTCTCCATCAAAATCTACCGATAGGATGAGCCGATCTATCATCTCATTGGCCGCATTTTTTGTGAAAGTGATGGCAAGGATTTCAGAAGGTTTTGCTCCTTTCTCATTGATAAGGTAGAGAATTTTCTGAAGTAGTGCTTGGGTTTTGCCGGATCCGGCACCGGCTATGACGAGCACACGTTTATCTTCGGCTGTGACG
>Ga0105047_10020329_pt1 | contig 10209 bp, 7 predicted proteins | sample MAT04_FD_78384 | JGI IMG/M metagenome (GOLD analysis project Ga0105047, IMG submission 78384) | Freshwater microbial communities from Lake Fryxell liftoff mats and glacier meltwater in Antarctica - MAT-04 (megahit assembly) | ecosystem: Environmental > Aquatic > Freshwater > Ice > Liftoff... | reverse complement strand
CGGGCGGGCGACGAAACCGAAGCGAGGACGGCCGGCGACCATGCCGAAGAAGCCAACGACCTTCTGCCGCAAGACCGACCTGCCGAGGCGCTCGTTCACTTCCGCAAGGCGCTCCGCTTCGATCCGAAATCGTTCTGGGCCCACATCGGCGAAGGGGGTTGCCACGTCGCCCTCGGCCGACTCCACGAGGCTCGGGGTAGCTACACCGCAGCCATCGCCCTCTGGCCCGATGTCGCTTGGGGCTACTTCAACCGCGGTCTGGTCGGCCTGCAACTCGGCGATGCCGATGTCGCGCTTGAAGACCTGAACAAAGCCGCCGAGATCGCACCGGATTTCCCCGAGATCTACTGGCAGCGTGCGCTCGTGTTCCAATCGAAAGACCAACCCGTCGAGGGACTGCGCGACCTCGAGGACGCGGTGCGGCTCGGGGTTCCCGAGGAGAAAATTCTCTTCGTACGATCCGAGCTGCACGCGAAAGCAGGGCACGCCGCCGCCGCCAAACGCGATCTGGACGCGGCGTTCGGCCGCACCCCGACCGACGTCGCGGGGTGGGTCGAACGGGGCCGTGCCCGCATGGTCGCCGACCTGCCGGGCGCGCTCACCGACTTCGACCAAGCTTTGGAATTGAACCCGAAAGCGATCCACGCTTTGCTGTGCCGGGCGTATGTGTTGAAGCGGCTCAAGAAATATGACGACGGCCTAAAGACGCTCGATCGGGCCGTACTCGCGGCGCCGGAGAACGCTCACGCGTGGGCCGGTCGCGGCTTGCTCTACGCCCGGTTTCAGAAATGGGAGGCCGCCGAGGCCGATGCGAAAGAGGCGCTCGCCTTGGACGCCGGGCCGCAAATCGTCTACCAAGTTGCCGCCATCTACGCCCGACTCGCGGAGCACGACCCGGCGTTCCGCGCCCGCGCCCTCGACCTGGTCACCGTCGCGGTGAAAGCCGGCGTCGGCCGCAGCTTCCTCACGAACGACCCCGAATTCGCCGCGCTCCGAAACAACCGGGAATTCCAACGCGTGGCGAAGGGGGAGTGATCGCGCGGCTTCATTCGCGGCAAGCTGGCAAGCCTTCGAGGTAGCTCGGGAACGCGGGGACGAACCCGAGTTCCGCCCGCGCGCGGGCGTTCGAAATCCGCCGATTCGCTTCGCGCACCGGTTGCGGGGCCGGTTCGAATCTCGCTTCGGGTGCCCCGAGTAATCTCGCGAGTTCGGTGTAAAATTCTCTCCGAGTCGTCGGATGGTCGTCGGCGATGTTGAAGGTGCCGCCCGGCGCGGCCGCTTCCGCTGCGAGCACCGCGCGCACGCCGTCCTCGACGCGGATGACGTTCAACCATTTTTCGGCGTCGCCGCGGTACGGCTCGCCGCGCAACAGCGGTTGTTTCCGCAGCCACCGGTCCGGCCCGTAGATGCCGGCGAAGCGCAGGATCGTCGCGTCGGGCCGGAACTCGCGCAGCGTTCGCTCGGCCTCCAGCACGATCCGGCCGTTCTCTTCGAGCGGCTCCGTCGGTGAATCTTCATCCACGATCGATCCGTCCGTCTGACCGTAAACACTGGTGCTGCTGACGTAAATGAACCGTCCGCCCGCCGGAAGCGCGGTCAACGCATTCCGCAAGCCGCCGACGTACACCTCGTGCATCGACCGCCCGGCCGCGCGATCCAACCCGACGGCGTATAGGATCGTCGACGCCGCCGGCAACGCCTTCAAACTGCCGAGGTCGAGCACATCGCCGACGATCGGTTCGAACCCCAATGTCGCCAGGGCGTCGGCCCGCGATCGCGTGAGCGCGGACACCGCCCGGCCGGAGTCGAGCCAAGCTCGCCCGACCCGGGCGCCCAAGTATCCACATCCAATCATCAACGCTAGGTTGGACATCGCAAGACCGCTCAAATAATGATGAAGTGATATCGTATCAGTCCCGTTGTCAACCGATTGCTGCTCCCACGGCGAGGCCTGCCGGTTATGGATCGCCCAGTCGAGATGCCCGCTCCGCCGACCGCACCCGAGCCCATTCCGCGCGCCGCCCCTTGGACGATCTACTTCTTCGGTTACGCGGTCGCGCTGACGATCACACTCGGCGTGCTCTACTACGGCATGCGGCTCGAAGACGTCGATTTGAGCGTACCGTTCTCGTATCAGCACGACGCACTGTTGATCTTGCCACTGGTGAAAGCGACGGTCGAGCGTGGCGACCACTGGACGAACGACCGCCTCGGGGCTCCGGGCCGGCAAGAACTGTACGACTACCCCGTCGTCGACCGCTTGCATTTCGCCGGCATCCGGCTCCTCGGTCTGTTCCTCCGTGATCCCGTCACCGTCTTCAACGCTTATTATTTGCTGACCTACCCGCTGACGACCCTCAGCGCGATGTTCGTCCTGCGGCGCTTCCGCCTGTCGATCCCCGCAGCGATCGCGATCTCGGTGCTCTACGCCTTCCAGCCGTACCACTACCTACGCGGTGAAGTCCACTACTTCCTCTCGGCTTACTTCGTCATTCCGCTGACGCTCTGGATCGCCATCCGCTTGTGCCAAGGGCCCTTGCCGTTTTTCCGACGGCTCGACGACGGCACCTACCGCCGCCATGTGTTCCAAGGGGCGGGGTGGGGCACGGTGCTCGCCGCCGCCATGACGGCCACGGCCGGGGCGTACTACGCCTACTTCGGGTGCGCGCTGATCGCCGCCGCGACCGTCTACGGCTGGTGGGTGTCCAAGACGTGGCGCACGCCCGCCGTCGGCGGCGCGATTCTTGTTCTCATCGCGGGTATCGGCGTGTGGAACCACGTCCCGACGGCGGAATACCAAGCCGTCCACGGCATCAACGACCAACCCCACCTGCGATACTCGGAGGAATCGGAAGCCTACGGCATGAAGATCGCACAGTTGGTTCTCCCCGTGACGGGGCACAATTGGCAGCGGTTTTCCACCATTCGCGCCGAGTATGACGCCCCGCGGCTGAGGCCGAGCCAAACGGAAAACGAGTGGGATCCCCTCGGCCTCGTGGGCGCGGCCGGGTTGATCGGCCTGCTGGTCGTGGTTTTCTTGCCGGGGGTCCGGCGCGGGCCCGTCGGCCCGATGGCGTCGCTCGCGATGTTCGCCGTCTTGCTCGGCACCATCGGTGGCCTCGGGTCGCTCATCGGCCACCTCGTAACGCCGCAGGTGCGGGCGTACAACCGCGTCAGCATCTACATCGCTTTCCTGGCCCTGACGGCCGTCGGCGTCGGTGTAGACCGGCTGACGCAGTCGCGCCGGCGTGGGGTGCTGCTGCTCCGAGTCGCGGCTTTCGCCCTGATTTTGTGGGTCGGGCTCTGGGACCAATTGAATAACACGTGGTTCCGCGACGACGGCATGCTGAAGGACCGCAAAAAGATCGCGGCGAAATACCGCGATGACCGCGAGTTCTTCGGTCGCATTGAGGCGATGTTCCCCGATGGGGGCGCCGTCTTCAATTACCCGCACGTCCCATATCCGGAGGGGCAGCCGGTCCGCGGGATCGAATCCTACGAACACGTCCGCGGATACCTGCACACGGACAACGTGCGCTGGAGCTTCGGCAGCATGAAGGGGCGCGAATGGGATCTGCGCTTGCGGTCGATCGCTCTCGAGACGACACCGACGATGCTCGAGCGATTGGCGCTGCTCGGGTTCCAAGGGATCCTCGTCGATATGCGCGGCGTCGACGGGAAGAAATTCGCCGACGTGGACAAAGAAATCCACAAGGTCATTGGCGACGGCACCGCATTCGTCCACCCGGATCGCACCCTCGTGATGTACGACCTTCGCTCCCACGCCAAGTATATTGAACGGGAAAACGGGGCGATGTTCCCCAAGATGGTCGCCGACGAATGGGACTCCGTATCCACCCTCTGGCTCAAAGGCTTCGTGAGCTACGAAGCGGTCGGGGAAGAAAAACGCCGCTACCACGGCCGGCCGAAGGCGACGATGGTTTTGGTCAATCCGACGGAACGAACCCGCGCTGTCCGCGTCCGGATGGAATTCGCCACGCTGCAAAAAGAGCCGACGACGCTGACGATCCGGGGCGACGTCTGGAGCGACACCGTCGAAAACCTCCGCGAGAAACCGGTCCGATACGAGCGCCTCCTGACCCTGCCGCCCGGCCGGCACACCGTCGAATTCGACTGCCCGCCGCCGATGAGTTTCCTCCCCGCCGACTCGCGCTGGCTCTTTTGGGTCGTCACCAACTTCGACCTGAAGGAAGAAGAACCGGGGAAACAATGAGCCGGATTGGAAAGGGGCTGCGGCCGCGGCCGGATCGCCTGCGCCTTCACTCCACGGTGCCGAGTGGCACCGTCACCGCGAAGACCAGATAGCGGCCCAAGCCACCGTTGGAGCGGAATGCGGTCTTCCGGCCGTCGTAGGGGAATACGCCATCCCAATTCAGGGAGAGCGCCGGCAAGAGGTTGCCCGGACTGCGGCCCGGCCGATAGGGCGTCGGCAGGGTGTTGTCCCAACCTTCGATACTGGCGACCCATTCCAAATCGACGACCACGAACCGGACCTTCGGATTCGCTTTCAATTCGCCGCGCACGAGCTTGGCCGCATCCGGGCTGATGCCGTCGGTATTGTGGACGTGCATGAAGCGGATCCCCGGTCGCAACCCGAGCAGTAGATAGAGCGGGTGGACCCCTTCGTTCCAGCAGACGACTTCGCGATCCTTCGCATTTTGCCCGCGCAGATACTCCGCCACTTCGCCGAGTTCTTCCCAGTTCGTGGTGGCAACGTGCAGTTTCTCACGTTTGAGCCGGTCTTTCAAACGGGCGTCGTCTTGGCCCGTCGTCGGCGTGGTGAACGACGCCGTCCATTTGCCGAAGTAACCGCGCCGCGCCAGCGGGTGACGATAGTCGAGATCGAACTTGTCGAAGTCCTGCCCGAGTTGGCGGCAGATGACTCTCGCCGAGTTTTGGAAGTCCGGGCTATCGTCGGCCATGCGGAAGGCGAGGTTCAGCGCCGCAATCCAAGCCAAGGCGAGCGCCGGCAGGTACCAGCGGTGCGATGCCCACAGCGCGAGTACCAGTAGCACTTCGAGCACGTGAACGTAAATGAATTCCCGTTGGAATAGCAGCGACACGGCGGTCCAGACGAAGAAGACCCCCGCGAGCACCGCGCGGGTGAAGCGCGCTGAATCGCTCGGCGCCGGGTCGAACAAGATTCCCCCGTGGATGCGGCCGATCGGGCCGAGTTTCCCCGCAAGGAGCCATTGCGCGGACCAAATTCGACCGTCGATCAGCGAGGCCAAGACCAGCAGCATCGACGGGGCCAGCAACGCGCTCCACGGGCGGAACCACGTCCATTCCAAATCGATGCGGCCGTCGAGTTCCTTGAACATCAAGTCGGAATAATGGACGTTCCACTCGGTCATCACGACCCAATAATGCGGCCACGTCCCCGAGGCGACGAGGTAGCCGAGGCCGAGGAGGCCCAGCGCCGCGCCCGCCGCGAAGTTGCCGGCGAGATCGAGCGCGGCGACCTTCCACGACCCCGCGCTCAGGCGCCGGACGGTCAAGAGCCACGCGAACAACGCGATGGGGATCACCTGCGGTTTGATCCACGTCGCCGCGCCCCAGAGCAACCCCTCGGCGACCGCCGGCCAGAAAAAACCGCGAGGGGAACCGATCCGGCGTAGGCGCAGGAATAAAGCGATCAGGACCGGCAGCGCGAGCCAGATATCCCGCTGGGCGTGGATGTACTCGGTGCTGAATAGGTAAATCGCGAGCATCCCCGCCGCGGCCCAAGCGCGCGACGTCCGGCTACCGCCGCCCAGTTTCGCCAGTCGATCCAAGCAGAGAAGAATGCCGGCGAAGACGGCGAGATCGACGGCGCGCACCGAGATGGTACTCGTGCCCAAGGTCGCCCGCAGCAGCGTGAGGCACCAGACGAACCCGGGCGGGTTGGTATCGAAGACGTCCCGGTAGTGGACGCCGCCCGCGAGGAGGGACCGCGCCGCGACGTCGTAAAGGGTGACGTCGCACCAGAGGGGGAGCCGCAAAAAAACCGGCACACCGAGGACGGCGAACAGGCCTGCGAGGAATAACGGAAGACAAGGGGATCGGACGAAACGAATGGCCGATACTCCCCGCGATGGTGCCGGAACTCGTATTGTATCGACCGGTCGCCCGACGGTATTCGTTGTGCCGGCCGATCCGTCGCCGAGACCCGTCGGTTGCGGGAGTTGGACGCGTCGGGATAAAATCATCCAACTTTAGGAGACCAGTTATGCCCGAGATGTCGATTGCGCTTCCGTCGGCTGAAGTCGCCCGCCTCGGAAAAGACGTCTTCAACTGTGTCGTTCTACCGCCGATGCGTGCCGGGGATCATGGGAAAGTCGTCATTGTGGATGTCCTCAGCGAGAATTTCGAGATCGACGCTGATGACTACACGGCCTCGAAACGACGTTTGGATCGGCATGCGGATGGTGGCCGGGCACCGTTTGACCATCGATGCCCCGGGCGGCGAGATCAGCATCGGCCCGGTGCCGTGATTCTCCCCCTTCCTGCGCCTAGGTCGTTCCCGTATCATATTTGTGGGCGCGACTCTGCGTCCGCACTCTCTCCCGACGGATCATCGCGAACAAGGGTAGGTTGCTATGGGTGAGTCGAGCCAGAAGGTTCCCGCGGAAATGAGCGGCGCCGATATCCTCGTGCAGAGTCTCATCCAGCACGGTGTCGAAGTCGTCTTCGCCTACCCGGGCGGGGCGAGCATGCCGATTCACCAATCGCTCACCAAAGTCACCGACAAACTCCGGACGATCCTCCCGCGCCACGAACAAGGCGGCGGGTTCATGGCCCACGGCTACGCCCGCACCACGGGCAAAGTCGGCGTCTGCATGTCCACCTCCGGTCCCGGCGCCACCAACTTCGTGACGATCCTCGCCGACGCCAAGATGGACAGCGTCCCGATCATCGCCATCACTGGACAGGTGCCGACGAACGTGCTCGGCAACGATGCCTTCCAAGAAACGCCGATGGTCGAAATCTGCCGTGGCATCACGAAGCACCACTACCTCGTGACGCGGACCGAAGACCTGACCCGCGTGATGAAGGAAGCCTTCCACATCGCCACGACGGGCCGTCCGGGGCCCGTCATCATCGACGTCTGCAAAGACGTGCAGGTGAAAAAGGTCGTGCCCGATTGGGACGTGGCCATGAACCTGCCCGGCTATAAGCCCTACCGCCGGGCGCCGCGTAAAGAACTCGAACCGATTCTCGCCGCGCTCCGCGCCAGCAAGCGGCCGATGCTCTACGTCGGCGGCGGCGCCATCCACAGCGGCGCCTCCGAGGAGCTGCGAAAGTTCGCCGTCCGCCTCGGCATCCCGGTCGCGATGACGCTCCACGGCCTCGGCGCCTTCCCGGCCGACCACTACCTCAGCCTGGACATGTTGGGGATGCACGGCACTGTCACCAGCAATTACGCCGTGAACGATGCCGATCTCCTGTTCGCATTCGGCGTCCGTTTCGACGACCGCGTGACGGGCAAGCTCTCCGAGTTCTGCAAGCACGGCAAGATCGTCCACATCGACATCGATAACAGCGAGATCCACAAGAATAAGCACGCCCAGATCCCCGTCCACGGCGACCTGAAGACGGCCCTCGCCGACCTCAACGCGATGCTGACCGAAGACACCTACGCCGACTTGGTGGGCGGCGGCCGTTATACCGAGTGGATGCGGCAGATCGACGCTTGGCGCGAAGCCGAGCCGATGAAGGTGCCCGAGCGCCACGACGACCTCATCATCCCGCAGTACGCCATCCGCCGGCTGTATGAACTGCTGAAGGAACGCGGCCAACTGGATGAAACCGTCATCACGACGGGCGTCGGCCAGCACCAAATGTGGGCGGCGCAGTTCTTCCAGTTCAACCAGCCGCGCCATTGGATCACCAGCGGTGGCCTCGGCACGATGGGCTTCGGTCTCCCCGCCGCGATGGGGGCCAAGGTCGCGCATCCGAAGAAGCTCTGCATCGACATCGACGGCGACGGCAGCTTCCTGATGAACATCCAAGAACTGGCCTGCTGCCACACCGAGAAGATCGGCGCGAAAGTGATGCTGTTGAATAACCAGCACCTCGGCATGGTGATGCAGTGGGAAGACCGCTTCTTCAACAGCAACCGCGGCCAGACGTACTTGGGCGCCGGCCACGACGAAGAACCGTACCCGAACTTCGCTCAGATCGCCAAAGGCTTCGCCATCCCATCGCGCACCGTCAGCAGCCGGAAGGAACTCGACGATGCGCTGATCGAAATGATCGAGGGCGAAGGGGCCTTCGTACTGGACGTGCTGGTGCCCCACCAAGAACACGTCCTACCGATGATCCCGAGCGGGATGACGGTGAAGGATATGATTAAGGCGTGATGGGCCACCCGAGCGGTGGGCGTCAGCCCTCCGAGGACGCGAAGCGGAGTGACGTTCGCTTCCTCGGAGGGCTGACGCCCACCGCTCGGGTGAATTGCCAGAGAGCAAAGTCATGGAACTGGATCGCATCATCACCGTCGAACCCGGCAAGCGCAGCGGGCAACCGTGCATCCGCGGGATGCGGATCACGGTGCGCGACGTGTTGGAATACCTCGCCGGGGGAATGTCCGTCGATGAGGTGCTCGCGGACTTCCCCGAGTTGACGCCCGAAGATATTCGCGCCTGTTTGGCTTACGCGGCCGATCGATTGCCGAGGGCCGCGTGAGCATATGGCCAATTCAATTTTAGCCGAGCAGAGTTTGTTTTCGTCCCTGCATATCTGGGCGCGGCATCAGGATGAAAACTATTGCACGGAAGGATTAATTTATCTTTTGCGATTGATGTTGAGGGAAGCTCCATCGCAAGCGCTGCAAATTATCGGATGGTTGACTGATGGCCTGATTGGATCCGAGACGGCGGCGTACTCGATCCGTATTTCTGGCCAAGTAACATGCGACGAAGGCCGACCCGATATTGAAATTGCCTCGCTAAGCAAAACGGCTTGGATTGAAGTCAAAGTCGACTCGAAAGTCGGCGTCAACCAACTTGAACGATACCGCCGGGAACTGTACAAGAAGTCCGGCGATGTGCGATTGGTTCTGCTCAGCCGATCAACGGAGGCCCTCTCCCCGCAGAATCAGCCGGACATTAATCGGCGCTGGCTCGACCTCAGCGTAGTTCTTGCCGGAGTGTTGCGCTCGATGCCAGCTCCAACCAAAGCTTCTATATTGCTCGACGACTATCTAGGATTTCTTGGGACGAGACAAATGAAGCTCAATCGCATCGGCGAGACTGCGAGCCACAGCATCTCCGAAGTGGCGACGCTGCTCTCGCAACTCGAACTCGCATGTTCGACTGCGGGAACCAAGTCCCGAGCGACCGCGACAAAAACTTGTCTTGGCTATGCGCTCGGGTCGTCGGTCTGCATGGGCTGGATTGGTTTCAACATAACGGAACCTCAATGGCTGTTCTATACGACTGATGGTGCGACCGATTCAAAGAATCTGCAACCAGACCTGATGCACCAATGCACGCTTCCTGGGGGATGTGTGGTCGGCAATCACTGGACGAATTCTATCGATCTCGTCAATTGCATCGACTACCTCAACGCGAGTGCGTCGGAGCAAGTCGAATACATCAAACGCCATTTGATCGAAGAATCCCTCGCGGCGTTCCAATCAATGCTGGTTCCACTGCCAAACGTGTCCATCTCACCGGCTCCACTTCCCTAAACCCTAACCCCCACACCCCATGCCGCCCGAATTCAGTTGGGTCGACAAACCCCGGCTCGCGGCGCTGGCCCTCCCGGATGCCGACGATCTCCTGTGGCTCCGTCGCAACGGGGTCGACATCGTCATTTCCCTGACCGAAGACCCCTTGCCACGCCGGTATGTCAACGACGCCGGCATTATGGCGGTGCATCTGCCGGTGCCTGACCTCGAAGCCCCGACCGAAGCGCAGTTGCTCCGCGCCCTCGAGACCATCGCCGGCGCCGGCCGCTCGGGGATGGGCGTGGCCGTGCACTGCACCGCGGGTAAAGGCCGCACCGGCACCGTGCTCGCGGCGTACTTCGTCGAACAAGGATTGAGCGCCCCGGCCGCCATCCGCAAAGTGCGCGACCTGCGCCGGGGGTCGATCGAAACCCCGGAGCAAGAAGATGCCGTCGCCGAGTTCGCGCGCCGGCGCAAAACCTGACCGAACAACCTTTCTGTGCACGCGCCTAGCCTCCGGCGGGCAGTATCCCGTG
>Ga0105047_10020320_pt1 | contig 10212 bp, 12 predicted proteins | sample MAT04_FD_78384 | JGI IMG/M metagenome (GOLD analysis project Ga0105047, IMG submission 78384) | Freshwater microbial communities from Lake Fryxell liftoff mats and glacier meltwater in Antarctica - MAT-04 (megahit assembly) | ecosystem: Environmental > Aquatic > Freshwater > Ice > Liftoff... | reverse complement strand
GGCGTGCATACAGCCCATCGACGTGCCCAGGATCAGCCGCAGGTGATCCACCCCCAGCCCCTCGGTCAGCAACCGGCGCTGCGCCTCCACCATGTCGGCATAGCCATAGGCGGGAAACCGCGCCCGCAGCCCGTCCGAGGGCTTGGACGAGCCGCCGTGGCCGAGGTTGTCGGGCATGATGATGTAGTAGCGAGCCACGTCCAGCGCCTGGCCCGGCCCAAACAGCTCGCCCGCGAACTGGGGCGACAGGAATTGCGCGCCGGTGCCGCCCGTGCCGTGCAGCAGCAGGACGGCGTTCTCGACCCGCCCGTCCACGTTCCGCCGAGGCTCGCCCAGCGTCCGGTAATGGATGCGTAGCCCGTCCAGCCGTTGGCCCGACGTCAGGGTCAGTTCAGCCGCATTGAAGTCGCCTTCCGCCGGGAAAGTCTGGGCGGTCGCGATGGAAGCCAAGGCGAGGGCGAGCAGACCGCAACCAGCGGCGATCAAACGGTTCATCAGACGCCTCCGGTTTCAAGTGGCAGACGCGCCGACCAGCCGTCGAAGGCGACATCGACGTTTGCCGGCACGGCGGCCTTCAAGGCGTTGTAGTCGAGGTCCAGATGCAGATTGGTCAGCACCGCCCGCTTAACGCCCGACCGCGCGATCCACTCCAGCGTCCTGTCGACATGGGCGTGGGTCGGATGCGGGGTCCAGCGCAGGGCGTCCACGATCCACAGTTCGCATCCGCGCACGGCCTCGATCGCCCCGTCGTCGAGGTCCGACACATCGCTGGAATAGGCCACGGGTCCAAGACGGTACCCGACCGAGCGGATCGGCCCATGCGCCTGGTCAAAGGTGACCACCGGCACGTCGCCGCCCGCGCCGCTGACCCCCCACTGCACGCCATGCGACGGAATAGCCATCTCGTCGAGGATGGCCGGATAGCCTTCCTGGCTTCTGAAGATATAGGGAAATCGCCCGATCAGGGCCGCGCGCGTCGCCTCATCCATCCACGCGGGGATGCGCCGGCGCGTGCGCATCGCAAACACCCGCAGATCGTCGATCCCATGCACCTGATCGGCATGGTCGTGGGTGTAGAGAACCGCGTCGACATGTCGGACGTCCGCCGCCAGCATCTGGGCCCGCAGATCGGGCGAGGTGTCGATCAGCACGCTGGTGACGCCGTCGGGGCCATGGCGGCGGATCAGGGACGAGCAGCGGGTGCGGTAGTTTTTCGGCTCGGCCGGATCGCAAGCGCCCCAGTCACCGTCGCCGCGCGGCACGCCGCCGGATGAGCCGCAGCCCAGGATGACCACTTCCAGCTCGCCCGGGCCGCTCATGCCGGTCGCTCGCTTTCCGGCGGTCTGGGGATACGGTCGAACAGGGCAAAGAAGGCCTCCGTGGTCCGCGCCTCTGCGTCCTCCCGAGACCAGCCCCGGATCTCGGCCAGCTTGTCCAGCACATGAGCCACATAGGCGGGCTCGTTGCGTCGGCCCCGGTGCGGCACGGGGGCCAGATAAGGACAATCCGTTTCGATGATGATCCGGTCCTCCGGCATGGCGGCGATGATGTCTCGCACCTCGCTGGCCGCCTTGAAGGTGGCAATGCCGGAAACCGAGAACCACGCACCCAGCTTCGCTGCCTTTTCCGCCAGTTCCGACCCGCTGGAGTAGCAGTGCATTAGAAACCGGAAGGGTGCCCTCGCCTGCTCTTCCTCGAGGACGGACGCCATCACACCGTCCGCTGCCCGCGTATGCACGACCAGAGGCAGCCCCGTCACACGCGCGGCCTCGATATGCTGGCGGAACACGGCCGCCTGAACATCGCGCGGGCTCAGGTCGTAGTGGAAGTCCAGCCCGCACTCGCCGATACCGACCACCCGGTCGCGCCCGGCAAGGTCCGCCAGCCGCCGGGCGGTCAGATCGGCATAATCCTTCGCCTCATGCGGATGGACCCCGACGGTGCACCAGATGTCGTCATGGGCCATGGCCAAGCCATGGGTGGCCTCGAAGGTCGACAGCTTGTCGGAAATCTCGACCATCAGGCCGACGCCCGCCTCGCGGGCCCGGGCGATGACGGCGTCGCGGTCTTCGTCGAACTGGGGGGCGTGCAGGTTCACGTGGCTGTCGATCAGCATCAGCCGGCCGCCTTGGTACGCTGCAGATCGGCCAAGGCGCCCGCCAGCACGTCGCCACGATCCAGGTTGATGGCGGCAGTCCGGTCAGGCAGTTCGGACAGACGGCTCCACAGCTCGGCCCAGCGCGCGCCGCCGTTACGCATCCCTTGGGCGCCTTCCTCCAACGCCCGAACCTTCACGGCGGCGATCAGCCGGTCCATCAGGGTCTCGAACCGCTCTTGGCCCTCGGCCCCTCGAAAGCGGTCCGCGACCGCCATGGCTTCGGCGCGGTTCACGGTCGGCGCGGCGACCCAGGCCTGGGCCAACTGATCGGCTTCAAGGGTCGCGCCAGACGCCAATGCCAGGGCCTGACCCGGCGAACCGCCCGCCATGCCGGCGATTCGAGCCGCCTCGCCGGACGAGACGCCGGTCTGGTTCCGCACCAGATCCTCGAGCGCATGCAGCGGCCAGACCGGAAACGCCAGACGGCGGCACCGGGAGCGCAGCGTCGACAACAACCGACCCGGCGCGTGGGTGACCAGGAACAGCACGCCACGCTCGGGAGGCTCCTCAAGCACTTTCAGCAAGGCGTTGGCGGCATTGAGATTCAGGTCGTCCGCCGCGTCGATGATCGCCACCCGATACCGGGCCTGGGACGGGCTCTTGGAAAAGAACTCCGGCAGGTCCCGGGCCTGATCGACCGAGATCGACTTCTTGATCTTGCCGCCCTCTACCGCCCGTTCCAGCACCAGCAGGTCCGGATGCGACTGCGCTGTCACCAGCCGGGCAACCGAATCGTCGGGTCGCGTCCCAAGCAGTCCGCGTAACGGATCCGGCGCGGCCCCCAGCAAACGGCGGGCGGCGCGATAGGCGAAGGTCGCCTTGCCCGATCCCTCGACCCCGCACAGCAGCCAGGCGTGATGCAGCCGTCCCTTGTTCCAGGCGTCGAGGAACGACGCCTCGGCCGCTGCGTCCGGGATCAGGTCGAAACGATCGCGCGGATGATCGCTCACAGCAGTCGCGCTTCGATCGCGGCCCAGACGCGCGCTTCGACCGCGTCCACGTCTCCATTGGCGTCGATGACAATGCAGCGTTCCAAATGACCGGCCGCGATGTCCAGGAAACCGCGCCGCAGCCGTTCGTGAAACTCCAGCCCCTTGGATTCGAAGCGGGTTTCGAACAGGCCTCGCCCGAACGCGCGCTCCAGTCCAATGCTCACCGGCAGGTCGAAGACCAGGGTAAGATCCGGTTGCGTCGCGCCGACAATGGCCGCGTCCAACGCCTCGATAAAGGCAGCCGGCGTTCCACCGCCAACCCCTTGGTAGGCGCGGCTGGAATCTGCGAACCGGTCGCACACCACCCAGCGCCCAGCCTCGAGGGCAGGCCGGATGGTCCGCTCCAGATGGTCGCTGCGGGCCGCGAACATCAGCAGGGTCTCGGTCATCGCCGACCAGCGCCCGGCGTCGCCGTTCAGGGCGATTTTGCGGATATCCTCAGCCCCTGCTGAGCCGCCGGGCTCGCGCGTCTGAACAACCTCCAGCTCCCGCGCGCGCAGGCGCTCAACCAGGCGGGCGACTTGGGTCGACTTGCCGGTTCCCTCGCCGCCTTCGAATGTGATGAATCTGCCCTGGGTCACCGGCGCACAATGGCGGCGCCGGCCCGGTTCGCAACCCTCAGCGCGCCGATATCAACAGGGCGTCGGCATATCCGCGTGCGATCACTGCCTGACGGGCTTGCTCTGCCACGTTCGGATCAGGCCAGGGGCCGACCAGAACGCGGAACAGGCCACCTTCCGCGTTGGAGGCGACATCCACGGTAGCGCGGTCGCCCAATCGGTCTGCGGCACGATGCGCTTCCCGCCGGTCGGAGAACGCTCCCGCCTGAATCCACCAGGCGTCGTCGCCGTAGGCCGCCGCTTCAGTCTGCGCCGGCTTCAGGGCCGGAACGGACCTGGCGTCGGCAACCTGGAGCGCCGTCCCGCCGCCGGTTCTGGGCGCTCGACCCAGATATCGCACCCTCACCTGTCCGACCCCGGCCGACAGCATGCCCAGCGCCTCGGCCGAGCCGCGCGACAGGTCGATGATCCGACCATCGACGAAGGGGCCGCGGTCGTTGACCCGCACCACGATCCGTCGCCCGTTGGCCAGGTTGGTGACCTCCACAAGTCCGGGCAGCGGCAGCGTCTTGTGAGCCGCGGTCAGGGCATACATGTCGAATCGTTCGCCGGTCGCCGTCGGCCTGCCGTTGAACTGGGCACCGTACCAGGACGCCGTGCCGGTCTCGTCATAGCGTGGCTGCTCCTCGGGCCGATACCAGCGCCCGCGTACCTGATAGGGCCGCATCGTCCCGGAAACGATCGGCGCGGGGTCCGTCACGACAGGCATACGACCGACAGTGGGCCGGGCACCGCCCGCGCAGGCGGCCAGAAGCGAAAGCAGCCCAGCCGCCAGCATGCCCCTGACCAGTTTCGTGGAGAGTGTTCCAGCCATGACCCGCCCCTGAAGGCAACCAGTATGGACGGGAGATATTTCCGCTTTGGTTAACGGAGCATTTGGCGCTATGCGGCCAGTCCGCTGACCAAGCACGGACGGGTGGCCGAGTAGTTTAAGGCAGAAGTGTTGAAAGCTGTTGGACCTTGAGCGCTTGAACCAAACGGCTTTGCGAAATAGGAGCCTGTTTACACCCGATTCGCTTGAGCAGCGGGTCGTTCGGCATGGGGATGGAAACCGCCCCGTAAGCCTGTCGTAAGCGACGGCGCTGCCGGTCAGGAAGAGTGTCCGAGTGGTTTAAGGAACCGGTCTTGAAAACCGGCGACGGTGTGAGCCGTCCGTGGGTTCGAATCCCACCTCTTCCGCCGTTCTCCAGCTGCCGGAGGCTCACCACTGAGCGCTGGCCGCTTTCCGGTGCTTTTTAAGACGCATCACGTCAGCAGCAACCACACGGTATGAGTTTCTGCCCGCGTGTCGCGAGTTTCTGAAAACCGGCGTCGATCTGGTCAAGGTTTATCGAACCCTCAGCCATGGCGTGGCGCTGTCAGGTCAACTTCGCCAAGTCGAAAAGGCCCCTTCCCGCCCTCGATCAGGCAAGGGCGACCGCCCAAGCGGTCGCCGCGTCGGCGCGAAAACGCCGAAGGGTGGATCTGCTGATCAGATCGTCGTCGGATCGAAAGGTGGGAGCACTCAATCCGATTGTTCTCGCGGAGCCGCCCCGGCCGGTGGATGTGCCTCGGTTTGAGGAGATCGAGCGCCGCGCCGCAGGAGGCCAGCCCGTCCGTTGTGATGCTTTCGGGCTCGACCGGCTGGTTGTGCAGCAGGCGCTTGAGCAGCTTCGTTGCGGCCTCCGTGTCACGCCGGCGCTGGACCACGACGTCCAGGACCTCGCCTTCGTCATCAACCGCGCGCCACAGGTACATTCGCTTTCCGCCGATTGTGCATACCACCTCGTCCAGAAGCCAGCGCGGCGACGGAGCCCACCGCCGCTTCTTCAATCGCCTGGCGATCAGCGGCCCGAACTTGATCGTCCAGCACCGGATCGTCTCATAGGTGACGTCCACACCGCGGGCCGCCATCAGCTCCTCGACGTCACGAAAACCGAGGCTGAAACGGAAATACAGCCACACCGCCTGCCGGATCACATCGGCCGGGAAGCGGTGACGTTTGAACGAAATCGGTTTCATCGAAAATGCGTCCCCAATCAGCTCCTTACAGGGGGCTTTAGTGGAGACCTTTCAGCGTTAAACTGACTTCCCCTCCGTTTGAGCCCTCTTTGACAAAATAGGACTACAAACCGTAGAGGATCGGCGGACGTTTAGTATCGTTTCGCTACTAATTTATTGCGAAATCGGCTCTTCCACGCTACCGTCGTTTCTCAGCGGTGGAGCCAGGAATGGACAGTCGAGTTATAGCGGAGCTGATCTTGCACTTGGGCCTCATTGCGTCTCGCGAGACGCTGGTGCTTGGGCTGACTCCGGCCCAGTGGGCGGTGCTCAGATACTTCGCGCGGGCCAATCGCTTCTCGCGAACCCCGTCTGCCTTCGCCGCGTTCCATTGCACGACCCGGGGCACAGCATCGCAGACGATTAAGAGCCTCGAAGCCCAGGCCTATCTGACGCGCGTGCGATCAGAGGCCGACGGCCGAAGCGCCCGGCTCGATCTGACCGACAAGGCCAAGGCCATTCTTGCCCACGACCCGTTCGAAGCTCTGGTCCGCGCCGTTGACGCGCTACCCCGTGGGGCCCGAGGTCATTTCGCCAGTGGCTTGCAGCGCATGCTGGGCCAGGTTGCGAGGGAGAGAGGCAAGCCCGTCTTTGGTACTTGCGAGTCGTGTGGACATCTGGAAGGCGACGGCTGCAGCTCGGAGGGTCAGGCACCCTATGTGTGCGGGTTCGTGAGCGAACCGATGCGTCTGAAGGAACTTGACAATCTCTGCATCAACTTCGTTCAGGGCAAGCGCATGACGATGACGGGCTCCGTCACCGGGGCCACACCGCGATGAGCTCTGTTCCAGGATCAGCGATCTCCATCGAAGGCGGCGAGATCACCATCGATGCCGAGCTGCTGGCGTTCAAGCTCGGAGTCTCGGCCGCCTCACTCCAGGCCGGAATGCCCAAGGGCATTGTCTCCACCGTCGCCGAGACCGGCATTGACGAGGACGCCGGCCGTACACGCCTTACCTTCAGCTACCGCTCGCGAACCTGGACGGTGGTGGTCGATACCGACGGCAGTTTGGTCGAGAGCATCGCGCCCGCCCCCGGAGCTTTGCCGGCGAGAACCGGTCGCTTGAATCTGAGCGAATCCGTCAGGCGCGGTTCATGACTGCCACAGCTTGGGATTCTGCTGCGAAGACGACGGTTGAGGACAACACGGGTGAAACGCTCGCCCGCCGGCTTCGAGCGCATCTTCAAGCGCTTGCCACACGGCGTTTACCGATCACCTATCGGGAAGCGGCCAAAGGGCTGCTGCTCTCGCCTCCGAACACCATTCATCAAGTCACGGAGGCGTTGGAGCAGATCATGATCGAGGACGCGGCGGCTGACCGCCCCTTCATCGCGGCCATGGTCATCAGCAAGATGCGGGGCGGCTTGCCGGCACCGGGGTTCTTCGACTGCGCAGCGCGGCTCGGACGCTTCGCCGGCGATGCGACGTGCCTGGACGCATGGGCCTTTCACTCGGTCGAGATCGACGCGGCGTTCGCCTTCTGGGGGCCGCCGGGTGGACCCACGCGAGCGTAAAAGAAAACTCATGGCCCCTCGTTCGGTGCAGTCCCTGGAGCAACGTCGACTTGATCTTGTGCCAGGCGCCGGGGTGGGTGTCCGGCGCTCGCGCGTGGTCATTGTCGGCGCCGGCTTCGCCGGCCTCACCGTCGCAAAGCGGCTTGCCGAGGTGCCGGTGGACGTCATCCTGATCGACCGGGAGAACCATCACCTCTTTCAGCCGCTGCTTTACCAGGTAGCGACGGCCGGACTGTCGCCAGCCGACATCGCCTGGCCCATTCGAAGTCTGGTCCGGGACCAGCGCAACACACGCGTGTTGTTGGGCGAGGTCACCGGCGTCGATCATGCGCTGAAACGTGTGAAGATGGGCGACCGTAACATTGCCTACGACTTTCTGGTGCTCGCGACCGGGGCGACCCATGGCTATTTCGGCAATGACAGTTGGGCGACCCATGCACCCGGCTTGAAGACAATCGACGACGCCACGGAGATCCGCCGCCGTTTACTACTCGCGTTTGAGCGCGCGGAGATGGAATCCGATGCGCGCGAGCACGAACGTCTCCTCACCATCGTCATCGTTGGCGGCGGGCCGACCGGGGTCGAGATGGCCGGCGCCGTTGTCGAACTTGCGCGCCAGGCGCTCGCTACCGACTTTCGCGCCATTGATCCGCAGCAGACGCGGGTGCTGCTGCTCGAAGCCGGACCACGTTTACTGCCAAGCTTTCCGGAATCGCAATCGCGCTATGCCGAGAAGACGCTTCGGCGCCTCGGCGTAGATGTCCGCCTGGAACACGCAGTCACGCGCTGTGAGGCAACCGGGGTCACGGTGGGCGACGAGGACGTGTGTGCGGGCACGATCATCTGGGCGGCCGGGGTCGCCGCCTCGCCGGCCGCCGACTGGCTCGCGGTAGCGGGCGATCGCGCTGGCCGTGTGTTGGTCGGACCTGATTTGCGGCCACCTGGTCTGGACGACGTTTTCATCCTTGGCGACACCGCGCTTGTCCGTGACGTTGCCGGCGAGCCACTTCCCGGCATCGCCCCGGTCGCCAAGCAGCAGGGTGCCTATGTGGCCGACGTGATCAAAGCGCACCTTGACGGCAAGCCCGAGCTTCCGCCCTTTCGTTATCGTGACCGGGGCCAACTCGCCACGGTAGGCCGCAAGACCGCCGTCATCGCGTTTGGGCGCCTGCGGATCAACGGATGGCTTGCGTGGTGGATATGGGGGATCGCTCACATCTATTTCCTGATCAGCCTGCGCAACCGGCTGGTCGTCATGACGCAATGGCTCTGGTCCTACGTCACGTTCGAGCGCGGCGCCCGGCTCATCACCGGCAGGCTCACCGACCTCGAGCCCGATTGTCTGGGCCGTCGAGGCGAAGATGGTGCCCCGGTACGCCCAAGGGACGAAGAGCGGCTTGAATGATCGGTGGCGTCCCGGGAGGGCGTGTCCAAAATCACCCGAAGACGAGATCCGAAACATCTTAATTCAAACGGTAACGACTGATGGCCGCGCCCGGAACTGGTCACGGCCGCGGCCCCCCAATCACCGCGTCTCACCTTGGCACGAACCCAATTTCGTAAAGAACGCAGAGGCGGTTGAGAGAATATCTGATGACTGACTCATTCACCGAGACAATGCGGCGCGAGTGCTCCGCAATCTGGGACGCGCAACTGGCGCACCCATTCGTGGTGGCGCTCGCTGACGGAACACTGCCGCAGGCGACGTTCCAGTTTTATATCTTGCAGGACGCCCGCTTCCTCACCGACCTTGCGAAGACGTTCGCCTTCGCCGCGACGAAAACAGATGACCGCGACCGTATCCTGAAGTTCGGCGAATTCCTCATCGACACGGTGCGGGTGGAGCGCGCCCTCCACGAGATGTACGCTGTGCGTTTCGGTCTGACGATGGCACAGATGGCTGCCACGCCCATGGCGCCGACGAGCTACGCCTATACACGCCACATGCTCCAGGTCGCCGCGACGGGGTCACTCGCGGAGGTCGTCACCGTGATGCTTCCCTGCGCGTGGATCTATGCGGTCATCGGGGGAGCACTTTACCGCATTGGGGGAGCCGCCCACCGGCCACCCGTATCGCGACTGGCTGGCGATGTACGCGAACCCGGACTTCGCGGCCGTGGGTGCGTGGTTGCGCGCGGTCGTCGATGATGAGGCAGCGCGAATGGACGATCGCGGCCGCCAGCGGCTCCGCGACATCTTCCGCACAAGCAGCGAGTACGAGTGGCTCTTCTGGCAGATGGCATGGACACGCGAAGCATGGCTTGTCTGAACCAAACGCCCGAGGAAAACTCGACTCAACGCGGAGCACTGTCCGTCTGATGCCTACGGGTCTATTGCCCACGTCCATCTTGCGGACGTGCCCGGCCGTCACGAACCCGCATCGGGCACGGTGGACTGGCGGCACCGCGTCGACTGGCTCTTTGCCAACGGCTTTAGTGGCATGGTCGGTCTCGAATACATGCCAACCGGGGAGACTGGCGCCTCGCTGAAGCAACTCCTCAGCCGCTCGCACTCCTAAGGATGAGGAAAAATGCGTCAGCCAATGTCGGGACGACTTATTTCTGTCAGCCGGTCCGTGCCGGATTGATAAAGTGGACAAGCGCTGCGTGACCGACAATCGCAGAAATGAGCCATTTCGCCGGAGAATGTTCGCCCCCCGTTTCTCTCCCTCTACCAACCTCATTTCCCAAGACTTTCTCCAACGGCTGGTGCGTTGCTGAAATGGGCGAGGTTCCGCTGCCTTTCGGATACTGACCTGTGTGGCGGCAAGCCGCCCCGCCGGCAATGTCCCGCTTTGTGTTGAAATTCGCTCGGCAGGCGTCACTGGTTGATCAGGTTACGCGGCCCTTGTGTGCTGTTCAAGGTCGGGGTTGGTGACGTACTTGGC
>Ga0105047_10020318_pt1 | contig 10213 bp, 6 predicted proteins | sample MAT04_FD_78384 | JGI IMG/M metagenome (GOLD analysis project Ga0105047, IMG submission 78384) | Freshwater microbial communities from Lake Fryxell liftoff mats and glacier meltwater in Antarctica - MAT-04 (megahit assembly) | ecosystem: Environmental > Aquatic > Freshwater > Ice > Liftoff... | reverse complement strand
GGCAGTGGGGGCGGTGGCGGCGGCCGTGGGCACGAAGGTTGAGGCGGCGGCTGCGACCGCGGGACCGGCGACGGCGCCGGGGGGGCGGTTCAAGGTGATTGGGTTCAGCAAGCCGTTTGCGCGGCTGGGGGCGGGGGAGACGGCGGAACTGGTGGCGGAGGTGGGGTGGGACGGGATCGATTGCCCGGTGCGCACCAAGGCCGGGCAGATCGCGCCGGAGCGGGTGGAGGAGGAATTGCCGAAGATGGCCGAGGCGCTGCGGGCGCGGGGGAAAGAGCTGACGATGATCACGACGGAGATCGTGAAGGTGGATGCGCTGGCGGAGCGGGTGTTGCGGACGGCGGCGCGGCTGGGGGTGAAGCGGTATCGGCTGGGGTTCGTGACGTACCCGAAGGATCGGCCGATCGAACAGACCGTGCGGGAGGTGGGGGCGGCGCTGAAGGACGTGGCGGCGCTCAACGCGGAGCTGGGGCTGGTGGGCGGGTATCAGAACCACTCGGGGGCGGACTATTTCGGGGCGCCGGTGTGGGATTTGTGGACGGCGATCAAGGATTTGCCGGCCGGGCGGGTGGGGGTTTGCTTTGACATCTCGCACGCGACGATCGAGGGGGGGCTGTCGTGGCCGATCGAGGCGCGGCTGATGGAGCCGTACTTCGTGGCGGTGTTCCTGAAGGACTTCGCGTGGGAGCGGATGGGGGCGAAAGGGTGGCAGCCCCGGTGGTGCCGGTTCGGGGAGGGGATGGTGCCGCGGGCGTTCGTGGAGAAATTGAAGAAGTCGGCGTTCGCGGGGCCGCTGTGTCAGCACCACGAGTACGCGCACGGGGAGGGGCGGGAGATGGTGGAGAACTTCAAGCGGGATTTGGCGGTGCTGCGGGAGTGGGTGGGGGGGTGAGAACGCTCCCGTGGCCGCTCACCGGCCGCGGATGGTGGCGGGGATGCTCAGGGCCTGGCCGCAGCAGAGGGCGACGGCCAGGGCATCGGCGACGTCCGGGGGCTCGGGGGGGTCCTTCAGATTCCACATGGACTGGATGGCCCGCTGCATCTGTCCCTTGGAGGCGTGGCCGTGGCCGGAGACGGATTGCTTGACGCGGTTGGCGGCGTACTGCTCGACGCGGATGCCGCGGCGGCGGGCGACAAGGAGGATGACGCCGCGGGCGTGGCCCATCAGGATGGCGGTGCGCGGGTGGGCGTAGTGGGAGTAAAGCTGCTCGACGGCGCAGACCTCCGGGCGATGCTCCTCGACGATCGCCTCCAACTCGGTCTCCAACTCCACGAGGCGGTCGGCGATCGGCGTCTTGGGCGTAAGCCGGATCACGCCCCCGTCGATCAGCAGCGGGCGCATGGCGCGGTAGTCCACCACGCCGTAGCCGGTGAACCGCAGGCCGGGATCGATGCCGAGGATCCTCATCGGCTGGGCAGTATGCGCGGGGGAGGCGGGGGGTTCCAGTTTTGGGGGCCGTGGGACAACGGGGGGTAACGATTGACGATTAACGATCAAGGGGTGCTGCGGCGACGGCGGCGACGGGTGAGTAGGGTGGTGGCGGCGAGGGCGAGCGCGCCCAGGGCGGCGGGCTCGGGGACGGCGTTGACCTGGATGACGCCGGTGGTGTAGAGGTTGGAGGTGTCCCACGCGAGGCCGGGGCTCAGGGCGGGGAGGGACATGGAGGTGAAGGCGCTCGTGGTGGTGCCGTTGAGGATGTCGAAGGCGTTGCCGAGGGCGGGGTTGAAGGCGTTGATTAGTTGCACGTTCAGGGCGCCGTTGAGGTTGCCGGTGCCGGTGAAGTTCAGGACGTCGTACTGAGAGCCGGGGAGGAGGCCGCCCAGTTCCATGGTGAGCGTGTTGGTCGGGGCGAAGGTGGCGTTGTTCAGCGTGACCGAGGCGGGGCTGTTGCCGGGGCTGTAGCCGCCGGTGAACATCACGTTGCCGTCGAAGGCGCCGGCGCCGGTGACGAGGCCGAGGAAGTCGAGCAGGTCGGGCAGGGTGGGGCCCTCGCCCTTCACGTAGCCGTTGTTCTTGAAATCCCCGATGACCGTCCCGTAGCCGACGACGTTGCGGCCGGGGTTCAGCAGCGACTTGTTGGGGGCGTTGAGCGTGCCGGGGCCGGCGCCGTCGCCGATCTCGGTGTAGGAGCCGAGGACGGCCTCGTTGAGGTCGTTGAGGGTGACAGTGTTGGCGTGGGTGTAGAGCTCGCCGTCGGAGAAGTAGCCGGCGACGTGGGTCGCGAGGCCGACGGAGAGGTTGCCTGTGGCGTTGATGATCGAGCCGGTCTGGGCGGCGATCTTGGCGTTGACGGCGCCGGCGCCGGTGACGGTCTGGCTGGGGCCAAGGGCCACGCCGTTCGCCGCGGCCAGCGTGCCGCCGGTGAGCGTTGTCAGTGCCGGGAGCGAGGCGAAGCCGGCCGAGCGGAGGGTCATCGTGGCGCCGGCGTCGATCTGGAGCGTTCCGGCGGTGGCGAAGCCGATGAAGCTGGTCGGGTCGCCGATCGTGAAGTTGCCCGCCTGGGCGTGGAGCAGCGAGCCGGCCTGCCCGCTGAACTTGGCGCCGATCGTGGTGGTGGCGGTGTTGGTGTTGGTCAGGGTCTGGCCGTTGCCGAGGGTGAACAGGGCGGTGTTGGAGAAGGTGAGGTTGTCCGAGCCGGAGAACGTGACGGCGCCGTTGACCTGCAACACGTTGGCGAGCGTGCGCGGGCCGCCGGCGGCGCGGACGGCGGTGCCGCTCTGGAGCAGGAGGATGCCGGTGCCCAGGGCGGAGTTGTGCCCGACGGCGAGCGTACCCTGGCCGACGCTGGTGCCGCCGGTGTAGGAATTGTTGCCCGTGAGCGTGAGGTCGCCGGGGCCAAACTTGGTGACGCCGTAGGGGACGAACCCGCCGCCAGTGCCAGTGATCTGCCCGGCGTAGGTGCCGGGGGCGGGCTGGGTGAAGTCGATGCTGCCGTTGAGGAGGGCGACGTTGCCGGGGATGGCGGCGGCCTGCGCCTGGAGGGTGGATTGGTCGAGCGTCGTGCCGCCGGCGTAGGTGTTGGTGGTCGTGGCGTAGGTCACGAAGCTGCCGATCATCTCCACCGCACCCGGACCGGTGATCGCGTCGTTGAAGGGGCCGAACGTGTTGTCGAAGCGGATGAGGGACTGGTTGAGCGTCGTCCCGGGGAGGGCGCCGATCGTGTGGATGACGAGGGTGCCGGCCTGGACGGCCGCGCCGCCGGCGTAGGTGTTGGGCTGGTAGAGGTCGACCGTGCCGGCCGTGCTCTTGGTCAGTGCGCCGGGGCCGGCGAGCGTGGAGCCGATCGCACCGTTCTCGACGTTGAAGGCGCCGGCCGTGAGCGTGGTGCCGTTGACCGTGCCGTCGTGGAGGAAGAGCGTCCCGATCGTCTCGGTCTGGTGGCTGAGCGTGCCGCCGGTCTGGACGCGGACGGTGCCCGCGTTGGGGAGCAGCTCGGGGAGCGAGAGCTGGAGCGTGCCGCCCGTGACCCGCGTCTCGCCGGTGTGGGTGAAGCCCGTGCCGGACACGCTGAGGAAGGCCGGGCCGGACTTCACGACGTCGCCCGCGCCGGTGACCCCGCCCGGGAAGTAGCCGGACTGGACGGTGAGGGTGGCGGCGCCGGCGCCGAGGGTGACCGTGCCGCCGCCGCCCAGGGCGCCGACGGTGGCGTCGAAGCCGTCGAGGTCGAGCGTGGCGCCGGTCGCGACGTCAACGCCGGACCCGGCGGGGATCGCGCCGGCCGCGCCGAGCTTGAGCGTGCCCTGGTTGATGAACGCCGTGCCGGTGTAGGTGCTGGCCTGGCCGAGCGTGGCGACGCCCGCACCGTCCTTGAACAGGTTGCCGGCCCCGCCGACGGCGGCGTTGAGCGTCCCGTTGGTCGCCTGCGAGATCTGGAGCGTCGCGCTGGCGCTGACGGTGACGGTGCCCTGGAGGCTGGTGGTGGTGCCGACGAGCGAGCCCTGGGTGACGAACGTGCCGCCGGTGTAGGAGTTCGTGCCGGTGAGCGTCACGAGGTTGTACGTGGACTTGGTGAGCGTGCCGCCGCCGGCGAGGTCGGCGCCGAGCGTGCCGTTGCGGACGTCGTAGGCCGTTGCGGCGAGCGTGCCGCCGGCAGCGACGGTGCCTCCGTCGAGAACGAAGGTCGCGACCGTCTCCGTGAAGCCGCCGAGGTCGAACGAGCCGCTGGGCAGGACGTGGAGGGTGCTCGCGTCGGCGAGGCGCTCGCCCGCGCCGAGCAGGAGCGTCCCCTGGTCGACAAACGTGGTGCCGGTGTAGGCGTTGGCGCCGGTGAGGGTGAGCGTGGAGAAGCCGACCTTGGTCACGTTGCCCGAGCCGCCCATCGAGCCGGCGTAGGTGAAGTTGCTATAGGCGACGTAGGTGACGTTGGCGTTGTTGGTGAGGTTGCCCGGGATCGCGTTGTTGTAGATCACGAGCGTGCCGGCCGACACGACGGGGGTGGCGGTGAAGACGTTGCCCGTGGAGGAGATCGACATCGTCCCGTTGCCCTGCTTGTCGAAGGCGCCGGTCGTGAAGTTGCCGTAGACGACCAGGTCCTCCTGGTTGAACCCGTCGGCGACGACGAACGGGCGGAGGCCGACGGGGGCGAGGTTGGCGTAAATGCTGGACTGCTGGCCGATCGCCTGGGTGACGGCGGTGGCGATACCGATGGCCGCGCCGTTGGGGGCCTGGACGTAGCCCCCCTCCAGCGCGAGGGTGGCGATCGTCTCGGTGTGGGCCGAGGTGCCGCCGATGTTGAGCTGGGCATTGCTGCGGACGGTGACGGTCGCGGTGTCGGCGATCTGGTTGCTGGCGAGCGTGTTGGCGGACGAGTTGGCGTTAAGGTCGAGGTCGCCGGCGACCGCGATCGCGCCGACGCCCTTGTTGAGGTAGAGGGCCTTGTTGGAGCCGACCGTGGTGAGGCCGGCGTAGGTGTTGGAGGCCGCCCCCTGGAAGACGACGGTGCCGCCGCTGCCGCCGACCGCGATGCCGCCCGCGCCGGAGATCGGGCCGGTGAGGTAGATGTTGCCAAAGCTGTTGATGTTGATGGCGGTGTTCACCGCGAGGTTGACGGCAGCGTCGATCTGCGTGCCGGAACTGCTGTTGTAGGTGAGCGTGGGGGTCGTGCCGTCGAAGTGGAGCTGGCTGCCGCCGATCGTGAAGAACCCCGAGCCGTTGTCGAACAACATGGTGTTGACGACGAACGGGTTGGCGATGTTCTGGGTCGTGTTGGTCTGCGTGAACCCGGTAAACGTAAGGGCCGTGGTCGTGCCGCTGGCGGGCGCGACGTTGCCGACCCAGTTGGTGTTGGTGGACCAGTTGCCGTTCCCGCCCGCGCCCGACCAGGTCTCCGCCCGGGCGGCGGGCGCTGACAGCGCGGCCAGCGTCGCGGCGGCGGCGAGCGCCAGGACCGACTTGGGGGACTGGAAACGGCGCAGGTGCGCCCCGGTGGGGGTGTGCAGCAGTGTCACGAGATCGACCTCCTCGCCGCGTGGCCGCGAATGCGGCACGCGAAACTTCGCCCTCAGGTCACGCCGAGATGTGCGATGGAGAAGGACCCCAACACGAATGCACGAAGACAGGATAAGTGGGGAGGGGGCGGGCGTCAATGAAAATCAATCACAATTGGAGTTGGTGGCGGGGATTGGGGGGTTGGCATGGAGGGGTGCGCAGGTCTGAGTCACAGTCCCGTGAGTGCTTGCCGGGCATCCTTCAGGGCCGGGGACTTGGGGTACTTTTTGATGGCGTCGAGCAGCAGTTCGCGGGCGGCGGGTTTCTTGCCGGCGGCGGCGAGGGCTTTGGCGTCAACGATCGCCCTGGGGAGGGCATCAACGGTGATCTCGACGGGGGCGGCGCGGCCGTCCGCGCGGGGCAGGAACTCGGCGGTGACGCGCGTCTTGTCCACGGTGTCGAGGGTGAGCTGGACGCGCTTCGCCGGGCCGGGCGGTGGGGGGGTGAGGGTCCAGCGGCCGGCGCGTTCGGCGTTGGTGAGCACGCGGGTGAGGAGGTCAGGGGGGAGCCAGTCGGCGTCGCCGACCTTGATCTCGCGCCGGGCGGCAGCGGCGGCGAACTCGTCCCAGGTGGCGAACGTCTGCTTCTGGGCCCAGGCGCGGGCGAGGAAGTTGGCCAGGGCGGTGACGCGGACGCGGGCGTAGGCCTCGGCGGTGGCGTCGGGGGCGAGGTTGAGCCACCACTCGCGCCACCGGGCCTCGAACCCGGCGGTGTCGCGGAAGGTGTCGGCCCAGGCGCGCTGCCAGGGCTTGCCGCCGCTGACCTGGCGCATGAAGGCGACGAACAGGGGCTGGTACCTGCCGCCGTCGCCGTGCGCGAGGAAGTGGACCATGGTCCAGGCCTGGTCGTAGTTCTCGCCCGTCAGCTCCTTCGACCACTCCTCGTGGGTGATCTTCATCATCCGCTCGAGCGTGGCGAACTCGCGGGCGGTGATGGCGGCCTGGACGCCCAGGAGGCGGCGCGGGGGGATGACGCCGGCGATGTAGCCGGTGCCGGTGAACTCGGCCTCGCCGAAGTACTCGGCCAGCCCCTCGTTCATCCAGACGGGGATGTCGCCGCCGATGGCAGCGCGGACGAACTGGTGGAAGCCCTCGTGCTGGATGACGTGCCAGGTTGACCGGGTGACGCGCTCGCCGCCGATGGCCATGAGGCGGGTGCCCATGGCGACGCCCGCGCTCTGCTTCGGCCCGCCGGCGGCGTGGTAGTCCTCGTCGCGCGAGAAGACGTAGAAGGGCATCCGCTCGCGGATCGCGCCGGAGAACTCCTTGGTGCGCTCGTGATACTCCTCAGCCATGCGGGTCATGCGCAGCGAGATCTCCCGAACCTCGATGGCGGGGAGGTCGGTGTGGATGACGTAGTAGGGGGTGTCGTAGACGGGGAGTCGGTCGGCGGCGCCGCCCAGCGTGACGGTGCGGCCGTCGGCGTCGGGGCGGCGCATGGGGGTAGGGTCGGCGGCGGCCGCGCCGGCAGCGCGGATGGGGCACGCGACGAGGGCGGCGGCGAGGACAACGAGGGCCGCCGCGCGGGGCGGGCAGAGCGCGGGTCGCATTGGGATATCCTCCTGCCCTTTCGGGCGGCGCGCGCGAGACGGACCCGACGCCGCAAGCGATGGAGGATAACCGGGGGAGGCGGGGCGCGTCGAGGTCGGGCGGGGGGGCGGCAACGGCACGCGTCTCGCCGACATTTTCCGCAATTGCCCTTCCGTTGCGCAAGTTCGCGGGGAACATACGGTGAACCCGTTCCAAAAGACGTCCATGGCCGATGCGGGCGTGGAGCGTGTCTACGAATGAGTCGCACTGCACCAGTTCGCTCCGATCTTGTTCCAGGATTGAGGAGAACCGCCATGAAAGCCGCTCTCATTGCCCTTGCCCTGCTGCCGTTGCTGGCCGGTCTTCCGGCGCCGGCCCAGACGACCCAACCGGCGGTGGAGGATTTCAAGCCCGCATCGTCCAACCAGCCCGGCAAGCAGTATCCGCAGGTCAATTCTGAAGGGCGCGCGGTTCCGCATCGTCGCGCCCCAGGCCCAGGGCGTCCGCATCAGCCTGGGCGGGGGAACCCCGCTGATCAAGGGCGGGGACGGCGGCTGGGTCGTCACCACCGGGCCACTGGATGAGGGGTTCCATTACTACAACATCAACATTGATGGGGCCGACGTTCCCGACCCCGGCAGCATGTTTTTCCACGGGTACGGCCGCTGGAGCAGCGGCGTTGAGATCCCGGCCAAGGATCAGGACTTCTACGCTGTCCGGGACGTGCCCCACGGCCAGTTGCGACAGGTCCTCTTCCATTCCAAGAGCGCCGGCGCCCATCTCCGTTGCTTCGTCTACACGCCGCCCGACTACGACAAGGATCCGTCCAGGCGTTACCCGGTGTTGTACCTGCAACACGGCGCCGGAGAGAACGAGACCGGCTGGGGCAGCCAGGGTCACGCCGGCCTGATCATGGACAACCTGATCGCGGCCGGCAAAGCCAGGCCCTTCATCATCGTGATGGCCAACAGCTATGTTCCCGGCAGTTCCAACGCCCCTCCCCGCCGTGCGACGGCCCCTGCCACCCAACCCGGCGCTCCCGGCGGACGTCCCCGCTTCGACTTCACCGCGTTCACGCGGGCCCTCCTCGACGACCTGATCCCCTTCGTCGATTCCAACTTCCGCACGCTGGCCGACCAGCCCCACCGCGCCATGGCCGGCCTCTCCATGGGCGGCATGCAGACCCGGCAGATCACGCTGGCCAACCTCGACAAGTTCTCCCACATCGGCATCTTCAGCGGCGGCAGCATCGCCACGGCGGACATCACCGACGTGCCGGCCTTCAAGCAAAAGGTCCGGGTCGTGTTCGTCAGCTACGGAAGCCGCGAGAACGGCGCCACGGCCAGGGCCAATGTCGAATCGCTGCAAAAAGCCGGCATCAAAAGCGTCTTCTACGAATCCCCTGACACCGCTCACGAGTGGCAGTCCTGGCGACGAAGCCTGCTGCAGTTCGCCCCGCTGCTGTTTCAGGAGTGAGGAATGCAGCGCGACGCGGAGTCCTGCGGCTGACCGCCACGCCCAAGTAGGGCAGGATTCCCACTGGAGCATGACCATGCGATATGCTGATTCGTCAAAGACCCTGGTTCGCGCCGCACTCGCCTTCGCCTGCGTCCTGGCGTTCGCCGCTCCGTACGCGTCGGCGCAGGCCACCCGGCCGGCGCCCGGCGGCCGCGGAAACCGGCAGATCGTCCTTGGCCCGGACGACAAGCAGGTCTTCCCCGACCCGCCCGCCGGGATTACCGCGAGGCGTGACGGCATCGCCGCCGGCCGGTTGGAGATGATCACCTACGATTCGAAGACCGTCGGCGCCACCCGCAAGATGCAGGTCTACACGCCGCCCGGTTACGCCAAAGACAAGAAGTACCCCGTGCTCTACCTCCTGCACGGCATCGGCGGCGACGAGACGGAGTGGCAGCGGTTCGCGACGCCCAACCTCCTCCTCGACAACCTGATCGCCGACGGCAAGGCCACGCCCATGATCGTGGTCATGCCCAACGGCCGGGCGCAGCCCGATGACCACCCCAAGGGGGACATGATGCGGCACGCCGCCGCGTTCGCCAAGTTCGAGGATGACCTGCTCAAGGACGTCATCCCCGCGATCGAGACGCGTTACTCGGTCGAACCGGGCCGCGAACACCGGGCGCTGGCCGGCCTGTCCATGGGGGGCGGCCAATCACTCAACTTCGGGCTGGCGCACCTCGACACGTTCGCGTGGGTCGGCGGCTTCTCGTCGGCGCCCAACACGAAGAAACCTGCGGAACTCCTGCCCGACCCCGCCGCCGCCAAGGCCAGGCTCAAGTTGCTGTGGCTCTCCTGCGGCAATAAGGATGGCCTGATCGGCGTCAGCCAGGGAGTACACGCCTACCTCAAGGAACACGAGGTGTCGCACGTCTGGAACGTGGACTCCCACGCGCACGGCCCCACGCATTGGCGCAACAACCTGTATCACTTCGTGCAGCGCATCTTCCGCTGACCGCCCCGCGCGGGATCGATTACTTCCGGCCCATCTCGCGGAGGAGCTCTTCGACGCGGGCGTCGTTGCGCTGGGCGAAGAAGACGCCGCCCACGCTGGCGGCGCCGATCGGGGGGCGGGCGGTGCCTTCCTCCTTGGCGGGGCGCACCTCGGCGCTGACGATCTCGACGCGCGCGAGGTCGCCCGGGTCGAGGAGGATGAGGCCGGAGCCGGCATAGGTGACCCGCCCGCCCTTGGCGCCGTCGATAAGCTGCCAGTCGATCGCGGCGTTGAACGCGGCCGGGTTGGCGCCCATGCGGGACGTGGCCCGCCAGAAGACGTGGAGGTGGACGAACTGCCGCAGCGCGCGGGTGCCCAGCGGGCGGATGACGTCCCCCTTCTGCTCGGGGCGCGCCTCGGTCACGTCGTCAACAAGCACGACGTCGTACTCCCCCGCGCCGGCCTGGCGGTAATAGGCTGCCGGGAACGCGGTGGCGAGGGGCTTGGCGCCGTTAAAGGGGGCGGCGGTCCAGCGGCCGCCGGGCGAAGAGCCGCAGCCGGCGGCAAGGAGGAGGATCGGGAGGAGGATAAGAGTAAGAGGGCGCATTGGGGTCCTCGGGGACATGGGGCGTTGGTGCGGGAGTGTAGCAGGCGGGAAGTGCTGAGTCCTGAGGGGTCAGGGGCGGGCGTCGGAGGCCAGCTGGCTCTCGCCGCGCCGGGTGCGTGACAGATTTCGCGGATCGT
>Ga0105047_10020317_pt1 | contig 10213 bp, 6 predicted proteins | sample MAT04_FD_78384 | JGI IMG/M metagenome (GOLD analysis project Ga0105047, IMG submission 78384) | Freshwater microbial communities from Lake Fryxell liftoff mats and glacier meltwater in Antarctica - MAT-04 (megahit assembly) | ecosystem: Environmental > Aquatic > Freshwater > Ice > Liftoff... | reverse complement strand
GGCGGCATCCCCGCGGACGCGCGGGCGGTGGCGCTGCGCTGGGTGCATGAGCTGACCGAGGGCGGCGCCCTGACGATGGAGGCGACCCTGGGTGCCGCGGGCTGGGCAGCGTCCGGCGCGCTGCCACTGTCGGGTTCCTGGGAGGTGACGGTGGCGGTCCGGGTGGACACGTTCACCCAGGAGAGTGGGACCTGCCGCGTACGGGTTGAGCCCTGACGTCCACTGCCCGCCGACCGGGAGGCCGGAACGATCGATCGCGTGCGCACAAGCGCCGCCGGGGTTGCGACGAGGACGTCATCATTCGGACGCGAGAGCGCCGCCGGCGCCCGCCGCATGCGCAGGGGGTGGTCGGATGGCCAGATTGCTTGTCCACGTCAACACGGGCACGGCGGATCCCACCCGGGCCGCGCTGGGGTTGTTCGTCGCGCGCGCGGCCCTTGAGGAGGGGCATGCGGTGGACGTGTTCGTCGCGGGCGACGGGGTGGTCTGGCTGCGGCCCGAGACACGTGAGGCCGCGACAGGCGTCGGCACCGGCAGCATCGCCGAGCACTGGGCCGCCCTGGTGGCGGGCGGCGCCCGGCTCTTCGGATCGGGGCTGTCGAGCAAGGCCCGCGGTGTGACCCCGCCCGACGGCGTGGAGATGGGCAGCCCTGCGCGCCTGGTGCAGCTGACCCTCGAGGCGGATCGGGTGCTGACCTACTGATCGCCTGGCGAGGACCGCGTATCCTCCGGCGGTGACCCTGGGCCTCATCGATCTCATCCCGCCGTCGGCCATCCCCATCGGTCCCCTCGACATCGGGTTCTATGGCCTGGGGTACGTGGTCGCCGTCCTGGTGCTGCTGTGGGTCAGCGCGGGCGAGGCGCGGCGGCGGGGCATCGATCCCGCGCGCGTCAATGGGGCCTTGGTCACGGTCGCCATCTGCGCGCTCATCGGCGCGCGGCTCTACCACGTCATCGATCAGTGGGCGTACTACTCCGCCGACGTGGCGCAGATCGTGCTGCCGCCGTACTCCGGCCTGGGGCTGTATGGCGGCATCGCGGGCGCCATCGTGGGCATCGCCATCGAGGCGCGCCGGCACGGGGTCCCCCTGGCGCGGGCGCTGGACCTGGTGGTGCCGGGCACGCTCTTCGCCCAGGCCATCGCGCGCTGGGGCAACTTCTTCAACCAGGAGCTCTACGGGCCGCCCACTGACGCTCCCTGGGGCATCGCCATCGACTGCGCCCACCGGGTCGCGGCCTACCCCTGCGAGACGCATCCGCAGGCCACGACCGGGTTCCACCCACTGTTCCTGTACGAGTCGGTGCTGAACGCCATCGGCGGGTTCATCGCGCTCTGGCTGTCGCGCCGCACCGGCGACCGCCTGAGGGATGGGGACGTCGCCAGTTTCTGGATGATCTGGTACGGCGGCACGCGCCTGCTGCTGGAGACGTTCCGTTCCGGCTGGAACTGGACGATCCTGGGCATCCCCACGGCGATGCTCGTGGGCGCGGCGTTGATGGCGCTGGGCGTGGGGCTCGTCTTCCGGCGGCACGCTCGCGCCTGATCGCGGATCCCGCGGCCAGGCATCCAACGGGCTGACGACCCGCGCCGCCGGGTCGCACGCAGTCCAGGCAGGCGCGCCGTACACTCGGCGACGATGGACGGAATGGTCGGCGGCCGAGGGGCGCATGCGCGGGCCGTCGCCGTGGTCCTGGCGATCTCCGTGGGCGTCGGTGCGCTCGCAGCACCCGCCGGTGCCGGCTCGCCGACGCCGACACCGGCGCCCACACCCACGAGCGTCCCCGCGGCGCCCATCGTCAGCCCGTCCACCCCCGCGTTGACCACCTTCCCGGGTGACGAGTGGGCCGGCGATCGCCCGCCGTCGCCCGACGCGGCTTTCCGGCAGCGCACGTTCCCGCTGCCCGCGTCGGTCGAGTGGCACCGCCTCTTCCCGGCCGGTCGCTGGGCGGGTCCGCCGGAGGCCACGGGTCCCGTGGACGCGGAGGGGCTGCCGATGCGCGAGGAGGCGGACGGCCGTCTCTGGTACACCGCCACCAACCTGGGCATCCAGGCACTCCGCCGCCTGGAGGGCTATCGCCTGACGGGCGACCGCGCCTACCTCGACAGCGCGCGTCGGATGGCGGTCAAGCTGCGCGAGCTGGCCGTCCACGAGGGGAGAGCCACCTGGCTGCCGTTCCCGTACGACGACCGCAAGGCGCGCATGCAGGCCCCGTGGGTGAACGCTTTGGGCCAGGGCGTCGCGCTATCGCTGTTCTCTCGGCTCCACCGCCTCGAGGGCGACCCGGCCGACCTTGCGTTCGCGGTCGGCTTGTTCGAGAGCTTCCGGCAGCTTCGGCGTCCGGACGGACCGTGGGTCTCCGAGCTGGACGCGGATGGGTACCTGTGGTTCGAGCACTATCCGGCCGGCGTCCGTGGTCGGGTGCTCAACGCACACGCCTACGCGGTGCTCGCGTTGCGCGACTACTGGCAGGAGACGGGCTCGCCGGAGGCGCGCCGCTGGCTGGAGGGCGGCCTCGCGACGCTGCGCGACAAAGGAGCCGAGTTCCGCCGCCCAGGGACCTGGAGCCGATACAACCTGCGCGATCCGGTGGCCCACGCGAACTACCACCTGTTCCACGTGCGACAGCTGCGCGCGCTGGGGTTCGCCTCTGGCGATCCCTGGTTCGGCGCGCTCGCAGAGGCCTTCGTGGAGGACTACCGTGGGAAGCAGCCGTGGCGGTACCACGACGCCGATGCGGCTCCGAACGCTCCGGACATCCCCGCCCGCATGACGCCGGACGCGGGTCCCGCGCCGGACGCGGGCCCGGCACCCGGCGCATCAGCCGCGCCGTAGGCGTCAGGGTCCTGCGTCGCCGCCCTGCGCCCTCGAGAACGTGATGAGCTGGACCGGCCCGGCCATCATCCAGCCATTGAGCACCAGGAAGTCGGTGAGCCCGTTCCCGTCGTGGTCGAAGGCGATGACGTCCTCCGGGTTGCCCTTGTCGGTGGACGGTACGGCGATGGGCGTGAAGCGACGTCCGGTGCCGTCGTTGAGCAGCACCACGTCGGGGTCGTTGACCGACCGCTGGCCCAGCAGCAGGTAGATGTCGGTCGCCCCGTCGCCGTTGACATCTCCCAGCGCCACGCCCCGGCCGTGCACCACGGAGCGTTCGTACACCGGGACGTAGCGTCCGTCGCGCCAGAGGCTGACACGCAGCCGGTCCAGGGACAGTTGGACGAGGTCCGGCCGGGACGACCCGCCCAGCTGTCCGACGTCCGCGTCGACCTCGCCGATCGAGCGGACCCCCAGGGAACGCGTCACATCCCGGAAGCGGCCGCCCGCATTCCGGTGGATCACGATGCCGCTGCTGGGTACGATGCCGCCCGAGTAGCCGCAGATCACGAGGTCCAGGTCCCCATCCCGATCGAGATCGCGCGGCAGCGCGCACGTGGCCCCCCGGTCGCCACTCAGCCCGGCCGCCGCATCCGGCGTGAAGTGACCGGTGCCATCGTTGCGGTACAGCCGGTTGGGAGAGGGAAGGCCGTCATAGCGCAGCGCCACGTTGCCCACGAACAGGTCCCGGTCCCCGTCGCCGTCCGCATCGAAGATGGCGATCTTGCGGCCTCGACCCACCGGGTCGGCGATGCCGCGCGCCGCACCGACTTCCGTCACGGCACCGTCGCCGATATCCAGCCACAGCTCGTTGGCCTTGATGCCCACACCGCCCTCGCCGCCCACGGAGCACACCACGTCCGGCTTGGGGCCGGGATCCAGGCGCCCGACGGCGCAGTCGTGACGGTCGATCTTCCGGAAGGCCCCGGGGGGCTGGAGCTCGTACCTGCCGCCGCGCCGCAGCCAGACCGTGGGCAGCCGCGCGTGGTGAGACAGGAACAGGTCCAGGCGTCCGTCGCCATCAAGGTCTGCGATGCTCGCGCCGTGGGTCGGCACGGACGCTCCGAGCCCGACGTCGTCCGCGATGTCCCGCACCCGGAGGGATGTCGGCTCCACCGCGCGTGGCAGGGCCGGCACATCGCGCAGACCCGGGCGCGGCCGGGGCAGCAGTTCGCCGATGTCATGGTCGAGAGGCCGTCCTGACGGGCCCCAGCGGCCGCCGGACCCGGTCCGACCGTTCGCCCCGCCAGGCTCCGGGCCGACCACCGCCTCGCATGCCTGCCGTTGGAAGCTGCCGCCCGGCGCGCGTCCGATGACCCAGCCGTCAACCAGCGGGTCGCCATCGATGGCTGCTGCCCAGCGCGCCACGTCGGTGGCCATCGGTCGCACGCGCCAGCCCTTCACGCCCAGGGACGCGACCACCGCCACGAACCGGTCGGTGGTATCGCGGTACGAAGTGCCCGCGACCCACGGGCGGCCCGCCGCGTCGATCGAGACGTCCAGCAGCATCGAGAAGGCGCCCCCCAGCGCCGGCGGCTCCATCTCCGCCCAGGCGCCCTCGATGCGCGACAGGACCAGCGGCCGCTCCACGCCGTCCACGACGCGCCAGCCGACCGCCCAGATGGTCCCGTGGGTCGTCCCGTCCAGCCCCGTCAGCACGATCTCCCCGCCCATCGCGGGCAACGCCACCGATCTCCAGGCGCTGCCGTCCCAGTGGAGCATCAGCGGCCGGGTCCGGCCGCCCACCAACCGCCCACCTGCCGCCCAGACGTCGTCGCGGGCGAGCGCCAGCACCGCGGTGAGCGCCGTGCCGCCGGGCAGTCCGAGCGCCTGCCGCCGCCACCCACCGGCCGTGCGACGCCACGCGATGCCGCGACGCACCGGTCCTGGGACCGCGGAGACACCGACCGCCCACACGCCACCCGTGGGATCCGTGTCCACCGCGATCAGCGCCTCGCCGCCCCGGGCTGGTCGCGGTGGGGAGTCGACCGTCCAGCCGCCGGCCTTCCAGCGTGCGGCGAACGCGTAGGCGGACTTCGCGGGCTGTCGGAACCCCACGGTCCAGAACGCCCCGGCACCCGCGGACGAGACACCCATGAGCGCGTGCGAGCCGGCCGTCCGGGGACCTCCGCTGTCCGTCCACGCCGTGCCGTTCCAGCGCAGGCCGGTCGACTGTCGGTCGTCCTCGGAGGTATTGCGGGACCCCACGACGAGCGCGGACCCATCCGGCAGGGCCTCCACGGCCATGAGCGTCAAGCCCGTGCGATCCGCCGGCAGCCAGCCATCGAAGCACTCGGGCGTCCCGGCGCGCGCGACCGAGCCGGTCGCGACCGGGGCCCAGCCACCGCCGAGCACGAGGCTCAGGCCGACCACCGCGGATGTCAGCGCGCGGAGCCCAGGGAGGCGCGTCATGGTGTGGTGGACGCCAGCCCGGCGAGGACCTGCTGCCGGAAGGCCGGTGTGTCCCAGAGCTGGTTCGTGAAGTCGATGGCACCCTCCCGGCTCAGGTGCTTGAGATTCTTGTTCGAGCCATCCCCCCACCATGGGCCGAAGGCGACCGGGTCCACGAACGGGATACCCGACCCCGCCGACAGCCGCCCGATCGCGTCCTGCCACGACGCGTTGAAGCCGGGCATCCGCTCCTCCAGCCCCTCCATGAACAGGGGCGCATACGGAATCGAGACGCCCATCACGGCGACGCCGTGCGCCTCGAGGTAGCCCCTGATCCTTCGATACCGTTCCGCGGTCAGCGGCCCAACCTCGATGGTCTGGTCCAGGCGGTCCAGCCCCGCGGCCACCTGGGCCGCGATCTTCTCGACCGGCCGCGGCTTGCCCTCGCTGAACCCGTCATCACGACGCGCGCTGCCCCATCGCTTGCTCGCCTTCAGGGGCCGGAGCATGGCTCGGGCGATCCGATCCGGCCGGCCCCGCCATCTCCAGAGCGCGGAGACGAGGCCGGCCTGGCAGTCGACCGTCGCCTCATAGCCTTCCACGACGTCCCCCTGGCATCGCGAGAACAGCAGCCCCATGGGCGAGCGCAGATATGCCGACTCCCCCTCACCCCGGTCGCGCAGCCCCACGCCGCTGACGCCGAGGATGACGAGCTCGGGCAGACGTCCCTCCCGCCCCAGCTGCTCCAGCAGGCTCGGTTCCCCGGCCAGCCCGGGGATTCCCAGGTTGAACGCCCGCACCGGTTGTCCGATGGCCTTCGACGCGAGCTCCGCGAGCAGGGCGGGGTCGATGCCCGAGTGGGTCGTGGACTCGCCCATGATCAGGACATCGACCGCGCCTGTCCGATCCAGGTCGGCCCAGCTGATCTCGAGCGTGGAGAAGTGGGCCGCGGCAGGGGCCAGCCGGTGGGTCGCGATCAGCGCCCGCACGGTCGCCTCGCCCAGCAGCGTGGGCACGATGAGCAGCAGCGCCAGCAGCACCACCCAGCGCCGGGTCTTGAGGCGCGACGGGGTGGCGGGGGTCGGGGCTGGAGTCGGCGTGGTGGGTTCGATCATGGCCCTAGAACTGGAAGTAGATGAAGGTCGGCCGTACGACGGGCACGAACAGGATGATGATGAGCACCGCAGCGCCCATCGCCGCCCAGCGCTGCGGCGAGCGCTCCGGGACCAGTCGCGCGAACAGTCGCTGCCAGCCGGTCCACTGGGCAAGGATGCCGATGACGACAGTGGCCGTGACCCACAGCGGGAGCGAGCGTCCGCCGTGGACGGCGACCAGGTTGGTGAGGAACTCGAACGACTGCTCGAGGCTGTCCGAGATGAAGAAGACGCGCACGAAGACCACGAAGGTGAACGTCATCGCCCACGCCAGCAGCGTTGGCAACACGAACGCGCGAGCGCGATTCCTCCACCAGCGGTTGACGCATAGGGCAACGCCCTGGAGCGCGCCCCAGATGATGTACGTCAGGCCGCTGCCGTGCCACAGGCCCGCGAGGGACATCGTGAGCATCAGGTTGGCATACGCGCGCAGGTTCCCCTCGCGCGAGCCACCCAGCGGGAAGTAGATGTAGTCGCGCAGCCAGCGACCCAGCGTGATGTGCCAGCGGCTCCAGAACTCGGCCATCGAGGTGGACCGGTAGGGCCAATCGAAGTTCTGTGGCAGCCGGAAGCCGAGCAGTCGCGCCGATCCAAGGGCGATGTCCGTGTAGCCCGCGAAGTCCAGGTAGAGCTGGAACGTGAACGCGATCGCGGCGACCACGAGACCCGCGGACGAGAAGCGCTCGGGCGCCGCGAATGCCGCCGCGACGGGCGGGTGCAGCTGGTCGGCGACGGTCTTCTTGAGCAGCCCGCTGATGATCAGGGGCGCGGCGACGCCGAGGTACGCGGTCCGGAACGGACGCGGGTGGTGGACCTGTGGCAGGAATTCCCGCGCGCGCATGATGGGGCCTGCGATGAGGTGCGGGAAGTACGTCACGAACAACGCGAAGTGCACGAATCGTCGCTCCGGTGCACGCCCGCGATGGGTGTCCACCAGGTACGCGATGAGCGTGAACGTCACGAAGCTGATGGCCAGGGGCAGCACGATACCCAGGCCCCCGAAGTCCAGCGGGCGGCCGGTCAACAGGGACACCGCGGAGACCGTGCTGCCCAGCACCCAATCGAGGTACTTGAAGACCCCCAGCATGCCGGCGTCCAACGCGATGCCCGCGATCAGCCAGCGGCGTCCGTTCGGTCCCCCGACCCGCAGGCCGATCCAGAAGTTGGCCAGGATCAGCGCCAGGAATCCAGGCAGGTAGAGCGCGTTCCATGAGGCGTAGAACAGGAGGCTCGCGATGAACAGCCACCAGCGGCCGATGCGACGGGGCAGCAGCCAGTAGGCGACCGTCACGCCGAGCAGGAAGATGACATAGCCCAACGTCGCGAAGTTGATGGAGCTCCCCCAGGTTCCTCATCCGGGCGTCGAGCCACCGATCCTCATCGGCGTCGACCTGGACGGGACGGCCGCCGTCGCGACCGCGTGCGCGAGTGTAATCGAACGTCCCGCGTGCGACCGTCGGCAACTGCCCCTCTGTCGACGCCGTGCCAGTCTGCAGGGTCGATCGATGAGTCACTCACCGAGGTTGCCGAGCGGGCGGCCGTTCGAACGCGATGAGTTCGATCGGCCCGCTCGACACCCATCCGTTGAGCACCAGGAAGTCGCTCATGCCGTTGCCGTCGTGGTCCATCGCAAGCACCGAGTCCGGGCTGCCCTGGTCCGTGGACGGAACGGCGATCGGCGTCCAGACCCGGCCGGTGCCGTCATTCACCAGCACCATGTCGGGGTCATTCGCGGCGGCCCGACCACGCTGAAGGTAGATGTCCAGATCACCGTCACCATCCACATCGCCGAGCGCGAGTGAGCGACCTGCGGTCAGGGTCCGTTCGAAGACCGGCCGGTAGCGTCCGAATCGCCACAGGCTCACGCGGATCCGGTTGGTCGACAGTTGGACCAGGTCCGGTCGGGCATCACCGCCCAACTGGCCCACCTCCGCAGCCACCTCGCCGATGGGCGTGACGCCGAGCGCTGCTGTCGCGTCGGTGAAGACGTCGCCGTCGTTGCGGTAGACCACGATGCGGCTGGTCTTCGCGATGCCCGAGCTCACGCCGCACACCACGAGATCCGGGTCGCCGTCCCGATCGAGGTCGGCGGGCACGATGCACGCCGCGCCGCGGTCGCTGGTGAGCCCGGATGTCCTGTCCCACGTGAACCGCCCGCGGCCGTCGTTGCGGAGCAGGCGATTGGGAGAGGGTTGGCTGTCGAAGCGCATCGCGAGGTTCCCCAACAGCAGGTCCAGGTCGCCATCGCCGTCCGCGTCGAACAACTCCAGTTCGCGACCGCGTCCGAACGGGTCCGCCACGCCCCGCTCTGCGCCGACCTCCGTGTCGATGCCGCCGGCCGGATCGAGCCACAGCTCGTTCGCCTTGATACCCAGCCCGCCGTCCGCGCCGACCGAGCACACGACGTCCGGGAGGGGCCCCGGGTTCACGCGACCCACCGCGCAGTCATGCCGGTCGACGATGGCGAAACCCGCCTGCGACTGCCGCTCGTAGGTGTCGCCCGCACGTAGCCAGAGCGACGGACGCTGGCCGTGATGCGAGATGAACAGGTCCAGGTCGCCGTCCTGGTCAAGGTCGCCGGCGTCTGCGCCATGCGTGGGGCCCGTGTAGGTCAGCCCGACCTCCGCCGCGACATCGCGTGCCACGATCAAGGACGACTCCGTCGGCGGCGGCAGCTCCCGTACGACGCGCAGCCCCGACAACGGCTTCGGCAGTCGCGGCCGCTCGTCATCGACGATGGGCCGGCCAGCGGGGCCGAAGCGCGAACCTGGCCCTCCCCGGCCCCCAGCGCGGCGATCGCCCGGTCCAGAGCCGCTTTCGTCAGGTGCGCACAGCCGCCGCACGAAACTGCCGGTCGTGGACCGGCCCACGATCCAGCCGGTCGTCGTGGGGTCGCCGGAGATGGCATCGCCCCAGCGACCCGCGTCCGTAGGCCGCGGCCAGATGGACCAGCCACCCTTCGCGTCGCCCCGGGCGGCCACCGTGACGTAGCGGTCGGCGGCGCCGAGATACGCCGTACCCGTGACCCACGGGCGGCCACGGTCGTCGAGGGAAACGCTGGTGAGCAGCGAGAACGTCCCGCCGAGCGCGGGCGGGTCCACCACGGACCAGGAGGTCGTCGCCCTGCGCATCACCAGGGGCCGGAGACCATCCTGGGTCCGGCGTCGCCCGACGGCCCACAGCACGCCGTCCGCGTCGCTCACGATGCTGGACAGCACGGCGTCCACTCCGGCCCACGGCAGCCCGACGATCCGCCACGCCTTGCCATTCCAATGGAGCATCAACGGCCGGATGCCATCGCTCGTCAGGCGGCTGCCTGTCGCCCACACGTCGTTCGGCGCAAGGGCCACGACCGCCGTGAGGGCACTGCCCGGCTTGGTCGGCAGGGTGGGCCGGACCCACCCGTCTGCGTCGCGATGGAGGATCAGGGCGTCGCGGACCGGCCCCGCAGCCGCCACCTGGCCCACGGCCCACACGCCGCCAGCCGGATCCACGTCGACCGCGCCAAGCGTCTGCCCGGTCTCCGGCGCGCGCGCGGGAAGCGTCTCGGCGACCCAGACCCCCTCGAGCCAATGCATGGCGAGGGCGTGGCTCGTCTGCCCGGTCCGACGGAAACCCACCGCCCACAACGCTCCAGGCAGCGAGCCCGCGACCGCCAGCAGCGCGGTGTCGCCGTGCGTGGCCGGGCCGGCGACCGTGGTCCAGGCCGTGCCGTCCCACCATCGGCTGCTGGCCTGCCGGTCCGTGATCGCCAGGCCCACGGACCCGACCGCACCGGCGCTGCCGGCGCCGAGG
>Ga0105047_10020315_pt1 | contig 10213 bp, 9 predicted proteins | sample MAT04_FD_78384 | JGI IMG/M metagenome (GOLD analysis project Ga0105047, IMG submission 78384) | Freshwater microbial communities from Lake Fryxell liftoff mats and glacier meltwater in Antarctica - MAT-04 (megahit assembly) | ecosystem: Environmental > Aquatic > Freshwater > Ice > Liftoff... | reverse complement strand
GGTTGGCGATCGCTGCGGGGATCTGGCTGGTAGAAGCCCCGGACTCGAAATTGCAAAACAGCGGGCGCAATATTCTTTCTCGCGAAATCCGACTTGAGCCGCAACAGAAACCCGATCGAACACAGTTTCTGGAAAAGCGTCCAATGAAGGTCGAAGCCACGGGTGCCATCGCTGGTCGCGAGAGCATCACTTGCTTCGTCAGATTCGAGAGAAAGGTACACGCACAACCAACGCGGATGCGAAAGAATGCCTAGCATTAATAAAAGACACCTATGATCGAGATGCCGAAGGACAAAACGTCCTGTGTCCCGTGATTGCGTACTACTGAGCTGGCCGGGCTTGGCTACCTTCGAATGAACGCATTCCCATAGGCGATCTCAATTTACGTAGATGTGATTGCTTCAAGAGATGATGCGGTAAAAATCATATTGCGGACAATAATCCCAACCGACGGAATTCTGCCAGAGTATTCGTATGCAATTCGCAAGGTCATCCAGAAAATGTTGGAAGTGAACTCGCCATGAAACCCAGGCGACACGACGTTCTTCCTGCCTTTCGATCGCGGCATTCATCCCAGGCAAATTGTCGATGGCGCGACGCGGGTTCAATTGGCCTTCTCGTTTCTTTCTTCGGCAGACTGGCGAATCGCTTTTTGAGCATTGTCGAGCCTCGGCGGCCACGAAAATTTTGGTGACGTGGTAGGATCGAAGCCGACCAAATGGTCACGAATGCGGGTGGCTGGCTTGGTGTACTTCAGCTCCGTATCGCCGAACACTTCGAGACAAAGCGTCGCCAACCCAGGGTCGTATTCGACGAGCTCGGCGCGGGTATTGACATGATTATGATCGTGGTCCGGTTCACGATTGTTATCAAACCACGACTGCACGCCTTCCGCAAAGTATTCATCTCGATTGACCGACGGATACTTGCCACGCCACAACCCCGACGCCATCGCGGATTGATATGTTTTTTCCAGTCGAGAATCGAAGGTGGAATCGACGTTGTTCATCCCGCGTAAATGAATGTTGTGGGCAAACTCGTGAATGAGAATGTTTTCTGTCGCATACGGATCGCCTTCGAAACCAAGCAGGTTTTCCTCGCCACAAGAACAATAAGGATCAGTCGCGCTGCCTCCCATTCCTCGAGCACGCGCGTCCCAGAAATCTCGACCGGCAATGCCATCGATTTGCGGGTTGTTCGCCAAGGCAGCCAACTCAGGAAGATCGGTGGTAAACTCATCTTCTGATAAGATGCAAAGTCGCGAACCGCTGGCGATCATCGCTTCGAGAACGTCAGGACGTTGGGCTAACATGATTTTGATCAGGAACGACGCTTCTTGGATTGCGTAGTCGTTGACTCGGTCGGATGCGACGATGGGATAACCATTTGCAAACGCCAGCTTGGTGTAAAAGCCGGGAAGATTCATTTCATTCGTCACGGCGACGATGGCACCATCCTTAGTCCGCTTACCGAAATCGCTAACGTCGACGCGCCCTGGACCTTGGTATCGGTAGGCTTGTATCGGTACCTTTGAAAGCACTTCGCTACCTTGTTCGCGATCAGTGGATTGGACTAAGAACCGATGGCCAATGGTTGTGCTTAACGTCAGTTCGCTCTGCGGCGGCACCGAACCGTTTTGAACCTTCCGACCATCATCAGCAAGCCAAGTGACCTGCAATGGGAGCGCGGTTGCATTGATGATCTGAAGTTGTGGTCGTCGATCATCGGCGCTGGCCAATGACGCCCAAATTGCCAATATGCCAAACAGGACCATCGAGGTTGATTCGATTCTGCGAAACACAAGAAACTCCTTGCTTAAATAGTTGCCGCCTACGCGCTGTGATCGAGCAGTCTCAATCAACTTCAGCGATCGCTTTTAATCTTGCGGCTTCGAACTCGTCGCCAACTGTCCATGTTGGCATGGCTGGCGCATCAGCAACAAGGCGGCCCACATGAAAAAGCAGACGAGTGTCCTCCAGTGCACCAGTCAGATCCCAATCCTCACGGTACTGATCGCTGGGTTGGTGGTAAACTTTTTCGACCCATTGGTCGAGTTGCTGCTTGCCCCAGCCTTCCGGCTTACCGATGACTTGGATTCCCGAATGCAAGTAGACTCCAGGTACACCAATCTTTGCCAAGCTGAATTGATCTGAGCGATAGTAGTATCCGCGATCTGGAAAATGGTCGGGCGTGACGATCCGTCTTTGAGCGGTTGCGACGCTGCCAACGTATGCATCCAGCGACGACTTGCCGAATCCGATGACGTTCACGTCGTGCGTCCGACCGATGGAATTCGTGCCGTCCATATTGATCACTGCCGCAAGTTTTCCGCCAAGGATTGGCGGATTGGATGCAAAGAACTTAGAACCGAGTAAGCCTTGTTCTTCGGCGGCGACGGCTGCAAACAGAATCGATCTGGCAGGACGGGTTTCTAATTGGCAGTAAGCCTTTGCCATCGCGAGCAGCGCTGCGGTTCCCGATGCGTTATCGATAGCGCCGTTGTAAATGTTGTCGCCATTGATATCACGCTCGGCGGCCATACCTAGGTGATCGTGGTGCGCCATGTAGATCAGCACTTCGCTGGACAACTTCGGATCACTCCCGGGTAACAACCCAAGCACGTTCGCGCTGTCCTGGTGACGAACCTCTGCTGTCAAGTCAAGTGACAACGAAACGCCCAGCGGTACGGGATGAAACTCTTTAGTCTCCGCCAAGGTGCGAAGTTGATCCAGATCCTTGCCCGCAAACTCAACCAGCTTCTTTGATGCTTCGTCAGTTGCCCAGGCCTTCAATTCCATTCTTGGACCGGTTGCATCACGCAATTCAAATTCTTCTCCAGACCACGATGTTTGAATCACCTGCCAAGGATAACCGGCGGACGGCGTGGTATGGATAATGATCGCGCCAGCAGCACCTTGGCGGGCCGCGCTTTCATACTTGTAGTCCCAGCGGCCGTAGTACAATCGGCGTCGGCCTTCAAACAGATTCGGGTTATCAGCCGGGTCATTATTCATCATCAACAAAATCTTGCCGCGAACATCAACTCCTTTAAAATCATCCCAACCGTATTCAGGTGCTTGTATGCCGTAGCCAACGAAAACCACTTCGGCATTCTTGATTGAAACGTCTGTCTTCGGACTGCCCATCGTCGACATAATGTCGGTCGTTGAAAGCAGAGCCATCGATCGATTACCGGCCGCAAACGAAACTTGTGGTGGGGCAATGGTGCGAACACCGACAAGTGGCACGGGCTGGAGCCAGCTACCATCGGCAGCGACAGGCTTTAACCTCAGAGTTTGAAACTGGGTCGCAATGTACAACTGCGTTAATGCATCGCCGCGCGAACCTGGGCCGCGGCCTTCCAGTAGATCGTCGGCCAGAAATCGAACATGTCCCCGCAGCGTCGCTTCGTCGATCACGTTAGCATTCGCCTTCTCGATGTCAGAAAAGAGTTTGGATTCTCCCGCATCCTGCCCCACAGCTACTTGGTCCACAGCTACCTGGCCCACAGCATCGTGTGACCCACCGGCCCAGCCGAGAAGCAACGTTGTTAGCCCCGCAAAAATTCTTGATCGCATCGAGTACCCTTGTAAATGAACTGCTCTTGATTCACTCGCCTTGCCAGCTTGTCCGCCGTCTCATATTACAATACTTCAGTGCTCCATGACGGTGCGACCACCTGAAAAACTAAACTATCGGCTCAACGATGAAGGCTTTCGTATGAATAAAGATGAACTTCACTTGATCGAGAAGACGGAGCAGCGAGTCCGAGAGCGAATGGCTGGACAGCAGTCTGGGCATGGCGTGGATCACGTTTTGCGAGTCGTACGCTTGGCTCGCCAGATTCAGGCCGAGGCCGGTGGCGATCCTTTGATCATTGAGCTAGCCGCTTGGTTGCATGACATCGGCGACGCAAAGTTTCACAAAGGCGTTGAACGCAGCGGCGAGTTTTCTCGTGAGCTGCTGAACGAATTTGGCTCATCGCAGGAGACGAGGGAGCACGTCGTACATATCGTCGACAATATTTCGTTTCGCAAAAGGGTGGATGCGAAGGAGCTTTCTCTGGAAGGCAAAGTTGTTCAAGACGCCGATCGTCTCGACGCCCTTGGCGCGATTGGTATCGTCCGAACGATCGAGTACGGAGCCGTGGTCGGCGAGCCGTTTTACTTGCCTGAGAATCACGCACTGACATCGAAAACCGGCGTGCAACACTTTCATGACAAGCTGTTCAAGTTACCTGGTTTGCTTAACACCGAACCCGCTCGCCGTATGGCCGGTCAGCGTGAGCAGTTCATGCGTGCGTTCATTGATCAGTTTCTCCTTGAGTGTGGCCAGCACGCAAGTGATTCGTCGGAGGTATAGTCCCGACCGTTGCGACGAGTTTTTTGCCACTAATTTTTTTGCCAATAGAATACGTGACGACAGCATGAGCGTTACTTGCACCTGCCGGTAAACTTTCAGTGAGGAACCTGAGTCATCACGCGGCCTTGTTGAACACGCTTCCACCGCCATCGTTGCGCTTTATCTCAGCGATGCCACGTTGATACGTTGATCCATGGTCAGCACCGCTTCGCAACAACGCGAGCAAATGCGACGAAAGCTCGCCCAGATGAAATTGACATACGAACAGCGAAACCGCGCGTTCGCGACTCAGGTCAACGCTCTTGGAAAGTTGCTGGCACCGCGCCGCCAATCTTTCCGCGTCAGGATCCATGCAACGATTCAAAACATCTCGCAAGCTGACACCTCGCAGTGGTGCATCGTCCGCATCAAGCAGCACCTTTCGTTCGGCGATCAGCGACTCAAGTTCTTCGAGGCACTTTGATAAATGCTGGGTGCCCTCGCCAACCTGCGGAGCGTTGAGAGTCGTCGTTCCTATACGAGTATTGTCGAGCGCCTCGTCCAGATTCTCGATGCATTGCTGCAGAATCTCAAGATACTCGCCGACACGTTCCATCCACGAATTAAACATTATTGACTCCTCTGCAGGCTAAATAATTCATACATGGGATCAGCAACCGTGCTTGACGATGCCTCCGAAATTTGTTCGACAAGGACAGCATCCAGTTGTTGCTGAAAAACTTCCTCGCCACGTCCGCCATGGAAATAGGCTGGCTTACCGACGGTTGATCGCATCGATTGCAGCATCTGGCCAAACAGAGTCTGACCGACGAAGTCTTGGAATGCTTCACGAAGCGGATCTTCTTCCGACTTTGCAGTTTTATCAAGCAGTGAACCGAAGGCGTTAGACTCGGGCTTTGCATTGATTTTGGCAGGTTCAACGAGGCCAGCGGCAAGCGCCGACGGGTCGCGTCTTAAATTCGCTGCCGACGTATGCTGCGACCAATCAATTGTGTTTGCACCGCGAATCATTCGAAAACCACCTCGCCGTAAAGATCGCCTTTTCGTTTCAGTGTTTTAATGATGGCGATCAAGTCATCGGTGGGAACATCGAGAGCGTTGAGCGCATCCGCCAATGCCTTTAGTTTGGCGTTTTGGACCACTTTTGATCCACCGACTTCAACTAGTGAATCATTCGAGCCGCCGCTTGCTTCAATACGCAAGTTGCGATGCGTTACAAGAACGGGCGCGACTTCCACGTCTTCCCCGATTACAACCACGCCGTCACGTTCGTTGATCACGACCCGTGTCGAACGGTTCGTAAGTTGTATCGGTAAGCTCAACAGGAGAGATATGAACTTAATCGGATTGTCCTGGTACAGCTCCGGGATCATGACTTCAACATGCAGTTGATCGATGGCTTTGGCCCGAGGACGACGCTGCGAGGGCGTTGCATAACCTGTGTCGGCATCGCCGAAGGTCAACGTCGAGAAGTTGTTGATTTCTTCTTCGATTCGATTCGTTGTATCAAACGTTGCGAAGTCGCGATCAAGGATCAGCGTGATCTTTCCATCTATCTGGAACGACGCCTGAATCGTCGATTCCATCTTGCCACCGAGTTGGATTCGTCCGTTGGTCGGCGGCCCGTCGGGCGAAACACTAATCGGTCCCTGGGCAAGAGCATAAACGGTTGGATCGTCTGGGCGAGGCCCGAGAAGCGGCGTCAACATGAGGTAGCCTCCATCGATACTTTTCGCATTGATGGCGTTGATGGCGACATCCAGTTGGTCGCCTTGCTGAGCCCCGACCCCGGGAACTTTCACGGTTACGAAGACAAGGGCAACATTCTTCGCATCTTTGACATCGTCAACGTTGAGCCGACCGGCTGCATCGAGCGCTACTTGCCCGCCCATCAACTGCATCATTCGAGCCAGCGCGCGAGCGGTCGGGGCAGCGTTACCATCGCCAGTGCCGCGCAAGCCAACGACGAGCCCAAGCCCCTGCAACGTATTGACTTCTTGACCTTTGAGTCGACAAAGATCGCCAAGCTTCATCCCGCCGGCAAACGCGGGCGTAACGAGCAAGAACACGGCGAGGACGAATGGCAGAACTTTACTGAACATGAATACTTTTCGTTGAAAATCAGAATGGACTGAATTCGTTGATCCAGCGGGTCAACCAGCCTCGTTTGTAGCCATCGCGAAGCTGCCCTTTGTCATTCTTGACGATACGCAAATCGAGTAGGTCTCGGCTGAGGACGATGTTGTCTGGGGCGATGTCTTGGGCGCGGCAGATACCGGACAATGTCGTGACGAAACTGTTGTCATTGTTGTCAATCGATTTGTTCGCTTCGAGCACCAAGTTGCCATTGGGTTGAATGCTGACCACACGCGCAGCGACGCTAAATGCCAATGATTGCGTTGTGTTGATCGTCGAATCCGCACGAAAAAGCTGATTCGATTCTCCCGTAATCCGCGGATCACCTGTACTTTGCAGATCTTTCCCTAGATCGCCGTCTCTGAACGCAATCCAATCTTTGAGAATCGCGTCATACAACGTGTTACGACGATTCTGTGCAGAGCCAGTTGCATTGGTCCGCGACAGCTCATCAACGCGAATGGTAACAATGTCTTGAACTCGAAACGTACGCAGTGGCGGTGCTGGCGAATACGTCCAACTTGCGTTCGTCAACCCAACGTCACCGTAGCCGGTTGTTGGCACGGGTATCGGAAGTCCCCGTGTCGATGAACCGTTGACCTGTGCTTGCTGACCGGTCGCGATCGGACCTGGTTGGATTCCAAGCGGACTCCGAGCCTGGCCGGGCGCCTGACGGAACAACGAAGACTCCTGTGCGACCGACAAGCCGATGCCGATGGGAAGGAAGCAGAAAAGGAACGCCGCCGATGCAGCGATTCGAATCCATTGATTGTCAATCATCATTGAACCCTCGGAGGTCGTGTCAGAATTTCTACTTGTCCGGGCCCCGCGACTCGCGCCATCAATTTGCGTCTTGGCTCCAGCGTCTCAATGGGTATCAGATCACCTTGCGCACCAGGGGCCAGTGACTTGGCTGCGGTAGCGACGGAGATCCCGCCACCGACAACGACTAGTTCGACAAGATCGCCGCGTTCAATCACGGTTACCGGTGCGATCGACGATCTCGCGATTGGTCGCATTTTGGCGAGCGTTGTTTGAACTTGAAATCCAATTGCGTCGTCAATGTTGGTGATCACATCGTTCGTTGAAACGTTGCGTGCTGCGGGGATCAGCTCCACATCCGCTTCCGAGATGATCTGGCCACGACGAAGGCCGTCGCGAGCGACGACAACGAGTGGTCTTGCCGAGAATACAACATCCACGGAAGCCGTGATCGGCTCTCGCGAATTCACGCCAATAACCTTGGCGACGTTATTGCCTTCGCTCGGTGTTGTTTCCCAGTGAACGGTGTCTACACGCCTTAAATCAGTGAGTTTCTCAATCGATTTTTGATCGCCATCAATCTGGATCTCAAATGCGTCCCGTAGCCTCACGTCATATCGATCAATTGCGTATTGAATCAGCTTCGTGACTCGCTCTCGCTCGGTCGGTGTCATCGCCGGTTTTACACTGACGAGCTTACCGGAACTCTTCGCCAAGGTTGAAACGGGTTGAGTTTGTGAATCATAGGAAGCCTCGGGCCTCTCATCTCTGCTTGTTGTCGTGCCAGAGCCTGCGGTTTGCGCAGTTTGATCTTCTTGCTCTTCGAGTAAACGGCGAAAGGTAACGCGGACTTCGTCGGCTCCCGACCACTGCACGGCTGGGATCGCGGTTGAGCGAGCCATGGCCTCGATCAATCTGTTGCGATCGATGACCATTGCATGATTGTCAAGCGGCATCAGTCCGATGATCGCCTCGCCGGATCGCTCCCACCATGGAGACGATGGATCAGCCGGTTCGACTACATCTCGCAATCGCAAAAGCGGCGAATGAATCACGACATCTTTTTTCAGACTTAAGTTCCACTGCGTTGGCTGATCGCGTCTGTCGAGCGCCACGTTATCTAGTCGGGCGTTATCTAGTCGGGCGAGATCTTTTTGGGCGAGATCTTTTTGGGCGAGATCTTTTCGGACGTGATCTTTTCGGACCGGGATCAGGGACAGGTTCTGAGCGGATAGGCTTGTACTGAGAAACAGCACGGAGGCCGCAATCGCGCTGAGCCATCGATTCGTTGATTGCGGTGGATGCACGAGAAAGCACGCTTGCCTGAGCATGGTAGGATGCAAGTAAGTCGACAGCCGGTAAGACTTTTTAACCGCGTCGTAGGTTAGAAATATTCTGCATCACTTGATCGCCGGCTTGAACGGCTTGGCTATTCATTTCGAAGGCTCGCTGTGTCGTGATCAGGTCGATCAATTCCTGCACTGGTTCGACGTTCGACGCTTCTAAATTGCCTTGGCGAAGTGTACCCAAGCCAGTTTGGCCAGGATTTGCTGGGTTTTCCGGGCCGGAAGCGTCCGTTTGGAGGAACATGTTCTGACCGACTTTCTGAAGCCCGTCTGGGTTGATGAATTGGGCGAGCTGTACTTGGCCCTGCACCGATAATGTTGGCGTACCGGGCTGCCGCACTGACACTTCGCCATTGCTGCTGATAACGATTGCCGTTGCATCCTGCGGGATCTGAATCGGTGGATCGAGTAAGCGACCCACCTGGGCTGAGCCGATCACAAGTTGCCCGTTGGCATTGATATCTAGATTTCCGGCGCGAGTGTACATGGTGTTCTGGGAAATCGGATCGAGCACGCGCAAGTATCCAGCACCTTCGATCGCAACATCGAGATCACGCCCGGTCTGTTGCAATGTCCCTTGCCTTTGATCCGTTTGCGTGCTGGTGACGCGAACGCCGAGACCGATCTGAGTTCCGACTGCGGTGGGAATTTGATTGGAGTCTCGCACACCTGGAAAGACTTCCGTCCGATACAGCAAGTCCTCAAAGTTCGCGCGGTCTTTCTTGAAACCCGTTGTATTGATATTCGCTAAATTATTAGCGATCACGTCGAGCTTCGTTTCCATCGCCTCCATGCCAGTGGCGGCGGTGTACAGCGTTTGTACTGACATAGCTTATTTCTAACAAGGCTAGAGGATACGACTGATGAGTGTTCCCATCACGTTGTCTTGGTTCTGGATCATCTTGACGTTGGCCTCGTAGGTCCGAGAAGCCTCAATCAACTCCATCATCGCTCCGGTGGCGCTGACCGCCGACGATTCCAGCATCCCGTTGGTTACTTGTCTATCGTTCGCCGTCGCAATATCAAAACTTGCCAGTGGCTTGAACATGTTGCCGCCGACATGCGACAGATCACCCAACGACTTCGCTTTTGCGATCATCATTTCTTTGACCTCGCCGCCCTGAGCGATGCGACCACCTTGTTGGACCTGATACGGAAAGTTCGGTTGAATGCGGATCGGCTGGCCATCGGTTGCCAAGACGTCTTCTCCGTCCTGAGTGATCATTTTGCCAGTGCTGTCAAACAAAAAGTTCCCCGCACGAGTCAACAGTTGCTCATCACCGCGTTGGACAACAAAGAATTGGTTTGCATCATTAAGCGCAAAGTCGGTTTCATTACCCGTCTTGCGCATCGCACCAACGTCAAAGTTGGTGACCGCTGGCTTAATTGTCACACCACCGCCCAGGTCATCGATTCCACCTAGGCCAGGAGCGACATCGCCGCGCTCGATCAGTTCGGCAAATCGCGACTGCAACACCGCATGCTCGGGCTTGAAACCCGTTGTGTTAACGTTGGCAAGATTATTGCTGAGGACTTGGAGTCGATGGTTTTGCGCATTCGCGCCCGCCGCGCTGAGATAAACACCGTAAGGCATCGCCGAAGCTTCC
>Ga0105047_10020314_pt1 | contig 10213 bp, 9 predicted proteins | sample MAT04_FD_78384 | JGI IMG/M metagenome (GOLD analysis project Ga0105047, IMG submission 78384) | Freshwater microbial communities from Lake Fryxell liftoff mats and glacier meltwater in Antarctica - MAT-04 (megahit assembly) | ecosystem: Environmental > Aquatic > Freshwater > Ice > Liftoff... | reverse complement strand
CGGTGGGCGAGGCGACGGATGGGGCGTTCGACCGGATGGTGCGGTTGGTACCGTAAGCTCGTGGCGCACTCGTGGGATACTGGTGGCGCGCCCGGCTGCACCTGACGCATAGCGATCTCCAGCCGCTTCGAGTTCGCGTCCCAGTGCTACGTTCCGTCCACCCTGGCGGTACTTTCGCATTTCCTGGCCAAAAACTGTTGCCTTTCCCCTATGAAAATACTGTACCGATTAACCGATCCCTCTCTGAAGACCGTGCGTTCCTGTCTGCGATTTTCACGTTGAACTGATCACACGGAGACCAGGAGAGAAGGAGAACACAGAGGTCCATGTTCTCCTTCTCTCCTGGTCTCTTTTTCTCTGTGTGATCAGTTCAGCCGTGCCCCGCTTCGCCACTTCTTTCCTGTAGCATGCTACCGAGCGGCAGGAGACAGGATGCTCGTATGAAAACTCGTGAAACCTGGCCGTCGCAGGACGTGAGATTTGCGAAAGTACCGCCAGGGATCCCGCCGTGGTGCAGCCTCTGGTCGAAGAACACGCCAAGGTCCTCGACACGCACCCGCAGGTCGTGAGCGTCGACCTCGCGCGCCAGCGGCACCGCGCGACGGACGGTTCGACGCACGCGAGCTCCAGACGAACGCGCCAGATCCGTTGCACGACGCGTGGCGCGAGGCGAAGCCGTCGCACCCGGTATGTGCGCCGAGTTCACGTGTGACGCCGACGCGCGCACGGGTATGAGTCCGGCGGGGACGTCCCTGTGCCGCAACGGTGCCAGTCACGTGACGACGGCTACGTAGGCGAACATTGTCGCGGCGCGAAGCGAGATGGTGCCCCGTGTGCCACGCGCGCGCCGTGCCTACGCACACGGGACCACGGTCGTCCGTGCGTATTTCGGCTGAAGCCGATCACACAACGGTATTCACGGGCCACGCCGGCGGATCGCGGTGGAAATGCGACGCGCCCGTAACGGAGGTCGAGTCCGGATCCACGAGGTAGACGACGCCGTACGGAAACCGAGGTACAACGGCGCGCCGAGTTTCGCCGCGCATCTTGAGATACGCCCCGGGAAACTCCTCGAGAAACGAGAACGTCGCCGCGAGTTCGGCAAGAAAGTCGCTGCCGTGGCCGCGCACGCGCACCTCGTACCACGCGAAGGCGTCTGCGATGTCAGCGTCCGCTTCCGGTGTGGTGCGAACGGGCTGCGGCATCAGCCCCGGCGACGCTGGATCTCATCCAAGGCGACACGCCACGGGCGTCCCCGGCCGGACAGGAAACGATGCAACGCGTCGCGCCGGTCGAGCTGCGCAGCCTGAGCGGGGGTGAGCGGGACGTCGGCGAGCGCCAGGCTCTCCCACAACTCCTCGAAAGGCGGAGGCGGTCCTCGACGGTCAGTCCACGTGATGTCAAAGCTTGAAGTAGCCACACCCAACATCTCAGGATGCTTGATCGTCCGCGCCACAGGTCGGCCGAGGGTGTAATCGTGTAGCTATGGCTGGGGTTGCCTGACGACCCCAGATAGACCTTAGGCCTTGGTCCCAAATAAACACCAAGGTCAACTGTGACGTATCGCACAGCGCCGAAATGCCGTACGATTCAGTCGCTCTGCCAACACATTCCCCTTGGCAGGCGTCCGGGCACTGCTGTGCCCGTTCCTTGGCACCCAAGAACAGGACACTATGACAAAACGACTGATCGGTCTCTCGCTGCTGACGGCGATGACGGCGGTCCCCACGGCCCAGGCTCAGAGCCTCGGCGAACGCATCGAAGTGGGCGCATTCGGGCAGTACACCAAGCTGGACGATAAGCTGCGTATCGATAACGTCGCCGGCATCGGCGCGCGGGCGGGGCTCTCCGTCTACAAGTGGCTTGGTGTCGAAGGCGACATCCAGGTGGGCAGCACGAAGGCCAACCGGGCGCCGAACGAAGACATCATGTACCGCCCCTTTCGTGGTCTCGCCACACTGACCGTGCCGTTCGTGCCGTCCAAGAAGGCTTCGTTGGTGCTCGGCGCCGGTTGGGTGAATTCAGTGTACGCCGGTCGTAGCACGGCGAATGAATACGAGGACGGCTTCTCGGCGCTTGCGGGACTGAAATTGTGCGGCAGCGGCCGGTGGGGCGCTCGCATTGACGGCATCATGGACAACAATCCGTCGCCGAACGAGCAGAGCATCGAAGGTACATCGCGCAACCTCGGCCTCCGTGCCGGTGTGACGTACGCGCTCCGCGGTGGCTGCGCATCCGTCGAACAGTTCGACTGGGCGCTCAAGATCGATCCGGCCACGGCGACGATCAATCGCGGCACGGACCGTCAGTTTGCGCTGTCGGCGGCCGACATGAAGTCGCGTCCGATCGAGCTGCGCAAGGTCATGAATCTGACGTGCTCGTCGAGCGACGCGTCGGTGGCCACGGTGGACAACAACGCGAAGGTCACGGCCGTGAAGTACGGCACGGCGACGATCACGTGCAAAGGCCTCGTCAAGAAGATCGAGCGCTCGGCCTCGTCGACGGTGACGGTTCCCGCTCCAGCGTGGAACCTGACGCTTACGCCAACCAGCGGTTCCACCGACGTGGGCAAGACGCTCTCGTTCGCGTCTAATGCCATGGACGCGGACAACGTCGACCTCGGCGCGGTCACGTGGAGCTCGGCCAACGCCTCGATCGCGTCGGTCAGCAACGGCATGGTCACGTGCAACGCCGCAGGCACGACCACGATCACAGTCACGAAGACGGCCTACGGCGCCACGCAGACCAAGTCGGCGACGGTGGAGTGCAAGGCGCTCGCCGCCGCCCGCGTGGCACTCGACGAGACGCTGTTCAACTTCGACAAGGCCGTCGTGCTGAAGTCAGGCATGGACACGCTCAAGGTGGTGCTCGACGCCATGATGCGCATCCCGACGCTCCGCATCTCGGTGGAAGGACACACCGACTGGTACGGCGACGAGTCGTACAACAACAAGCTCGCCAAGAGCCGCGCGTCTGCGGTCATGGCCACGCTGATCAAGATGGCCGGTAGCGACGCCGCGTCGATCAAGGATCGCATCGTTTCGTCGAGCTTCGGCGAGCAGTGCATCATCGCGCCGAACGGCGACGCCGATCCCGCCCCGCCGCGTCCGCGCGTGTCGACGGCGAACAAGTCGGCTCAGGCGCCGAACCGTCGCGTCGAGATTTGGCAGCTGCTCGACGGGAAAGGTGCTCCGACCGCCTGCCGATCGGCTGACGAGCGGGCTGGCCACGTGGCGTTCGGGGAGTTGAAGTAGGGGGGCTGAAAAAGAAAACTCCCTAGGAAAGAGGGGGGAGGGTTTCAGGGGGCAGGAGGCAGGAACCACGCGCGGTTCACCTGCTCCCTGCCCCCTGAAACCCTGTACCCTGCTTCCTAGGGAGTTTTAGCCCGTGTAGCGCGCAGTCCTGTCAAAACGCCTTGAACTCATCAAACGGCTGCCGACACGCATTGCACACGTGTATCGCCTTGCACGCGGTGCTGCCGAACTCACTTTGCAGTCGCGTGTCGCTCGAGCCGCAGAATGGACAGGCCACGGGCACGCGGGCGCGTGTGAGCGTAATGAGGCCCTGCGGTTCGGCGCGACCTGGTGGCGCGATGCCGTAAGCGCGGAGCTTTTCCCGCGCGTCGGGGCCGATCCAGTCGGTCGTCCAGGCCGGCGAGAGTACGAGATTCACCTGCACGTCGCGCACACCGTGCTCAAGCAGCGCCGTGCGGATGTCGGCTTCGATCTCGCGCATGGCCGGGCACCCCGAGTACGTGGGGGTGATGGTGATCGTGACCGCGTCGTGCTCGACCGCGACATCACGCACGATGCCAAGCTCCACCACGCTGATGACCGGCACCTCAGGGTCCATCACCGTATTCAGGACCCCATACACCTCGCTTGCACTCAGCATCGGGTGACTACCTACCAGGATGCGCCAGGATGCGAGCGGGCCACGATCTGCATGGTCGCCAGCATGTGTCCCAGCGATTCGGTATGAAAACCGCGCCGGCCGCCACGGCGCATGGCCGGGTCGCTGGGGAGCGTGAGCGTGGCACGCCGCACCACGTCCGTCACCATCGTGAGCCACAGCGAATGCAGCGCGTCGTGGTCGATCGCAATGAAGGCATCGGCCGCCACGGCATCGTCGACCGCGTCGTGATCGAACAGCTCACCGGTGTAGCGCCACACGGCGTCGAGCGCATGTTGCGCACGCTCGTGGCTTTCCGCCGTGCCGTCACCCAGTCGCACCACCCACTCGCTGCTATGGCGCAGGTGATACTTGTCTTCCTTGAGCGACTTCGTGGCAATGGCAGCGAGGCCTTCGTGCTCGCACCGCGACAGTGCGTCCCACAGCAGTACACTGTAGGCATCGAACAGGAACTGGCGCACCATCGTGACGGCGAAATCACCATTCGGGATCTCCACCAGCAACGCGTTACGGTAGGCCACCGCGTCGCGGAAGTACGCGAGCCGGTCGGCGTCGCGTCCCTGCCCTTCGATTTCGCCGGCGAGCGCAAGCAACGAACTCGCGTGCCCGATCAGATCGAGCGCGATGTTCGAGAGCGCGATGTCCTCTTCGAGGATCGGCCCGTGGCCGCACCACTCCGACAGCCGATGTCCGAGCACGAGGCGATCGTCACCCATGCGCAGTACGTACTCGAACAGCGGATTGGCAACCGGCGTACTGCGCGGTGCGGCAACCTGAAACGACGATTCGGTCATCAGCGGATCAGAAGACGCGTACGCCGCGCGGCGCGATATAAAACTGCGGATGACGATACGGCTTGTCGTTGCCCGGTTCGAAGAACGGCCCCGAATCCGACGGCGCCGAGGCCACGATCGCCGCGGTCGGCACCACCCACAGATTCACCGCTTCGCCACGACGCGCGTAGACGTCGCGGGCGTTCTGCAAGGCGAGCTCGCCGTCGGGCGCGTGCACACTGCCGGCGTGTTCGAATGGTTCACCCTTGTTGGGCTGCGTGAAGACTTCCCACAGGGGCCACTGACTGTCTGACATGGTCGGAATCCGGTGGTCAGGCCGCAGCCGTGGAGGAACGCGCCTGCTGCTTTTCGGCGTACGCCGATGCCGCCGCCCGCACCCATGCACCGTCGTCGTGCGCCTTGCGACGCGCATCGAGCCGTTCGCGATTGCAGGGACCGTTGCCCTTCAACACTTCGAAGAACTCGCTCCAGTCGATCTCGCCGAACTCCCAGTTGCCGGTATCTGCGTCGAGATGCAGATCAGGATCGGGAACGCTGATGCCGATGGCGATCGCCTGCGGCACCGTGAGATTCACGAAACGCTGACGCAGTTCGTCGTTCGTCTTCCGCTTCACGCGCCATTTGAGCAGCTCCGCGCTGTTCGGCGAATTCGTGTCGCTCGGACCGAACATCATGAGCGACGGCCACCAGAAGCGATTGAATGCGTCCTGCACCATGGCCTTCTGTTCCGGCGTGCCGCCGGCCAGCACCGAACAGATCTCGTAACCCTGACGCTTGTGGAAGTTTTCTTCCTTGCAGATGCGCACCATCGCGCGCGCATACGGGCCATACGAGGCCTTCGCCAACACCGTCTGGTTCACGATGGCCGCGCCGTCGACGAGCCAACCGATCACGCCCATGTCCGCCCACGAGAGCGTGGGATAGTTGAAGATGCTCGAGTACTTCGCGCGACCGTCGAGCAACTGTTGCACGAGCTCGTGACGGTCGACGCCGAGGGTCTCGGTGCCGCAGTAGATGTAGAGTCCATGGCCGGCTTCGTCCTGCACCTTGGCGATGAGCGACATCTTGCGACGCAGCGACGGGGCCCGCGTGATCCAGTTGCCTTCGGGCAACATGCCGACGATCTCGGAGTGCGCGTGTTGCGACATCATCCGCGTGAGCTGCTTTCGATAGCGCTCCGGCATCCAGTCCTTCGGCTCGATGCTCTCGCCAGCGGCAATGCGGGCGTCGAAGGCAGCCAAAAGCGCCGGGTCCTCGGTGGGGACGGTCAGTTTCTGGTCCATGTTTGAAATCTACTGGCGGTAAACGGGGTTCGACAATTGGATCAGCGCGCTATTTTCAGCACATGACTACAGAGACTCCCCTCTCCGCTACCAGTCTGGACGGCTACGTCCGTACCGGGATTGCCGACGGCATCGGCCGCATCGAGTTCTTTCACCCCAAGAGCAATGCGTTGCCACGCGAGATTCTGCGCGATCTCGCGTCAGCGATAACGGCGCTGGGCGCCGATCCGGCGGCGCGGGTGATCGTGCTGCAGAGTGGCGGTACCGGTCCATTCTGTGCCGGTGCATCGTTCGATGAACTCGCGGCGATCGCGAGCGCCGAACAGGGCCAGGAGTTCTTCAGCGGGTTCGCGCGTGTGATCCTCGCCATGATCCGTGCACCGAAGTTCGTGATCAGCCGTGTGCACGGTAAAGCGGCTGGTGGTGCCGTGGGCCTCATCGCCGCCTCCGACTTCAGCATGGCGGTCACCAGAGCGTCGGCCAAGCTCAGTGAACTCGCGATCGGCATCGGTCCGTTCGTGGTCGGCCCGGTGATCGAGAAGAAGATCGGACTGGCCGCCTTTGGCGCGATGTCGGTCGACGCCGACTGGCGTGATGCCGCGTGGGGTGAACGGCATGGCCTGTACGCGAAACTGTTCGACGATATTGCGGCCATGGATGCCGCCATCGACACGCTCGCCGCGACGCTGGCGGCGTCGAATCCGGAGGCGATGGCGATGCTCAAGCGCGTGTTCTGGGCCGGCACGGAGCAGTGGGATACGATGCTTGCCGAACGCGCGGCCATGAGCGGTGCATTGGTGTTGTCCGAGTTCACGCGGCGCGCGATCGGCGCGTTCAAGACTCGTTGACGTGGCGCGGTGGCACGACTAAAAGCGCACGGCCACGGTCACGCCAGCCGGTCCACCTGGGTGGAGCCACGGCGCCAATGCCACGGTGGATGCGGCGCGGCCAAGACGGGCGCTGCGTGCGGTGCGCGCCTGAATGGAGGTGCCCCGCTGTGAGCGACTGGCCGACACCATGGCATCGATCATCCCGACGATCGTGACCGCCGCGGCGGCGCCGATGCCAGCGGTGAAATACGCACGCTCCTGTGTCGTGCGCGTGAACGGAGCAGGAACGCCGTTGGGATCCACGTAGGCGATGGTGGCCGTCGTGGTTTGCTGCGTGAGGGCAAGTCCGGCTGCACCGCCAACGGCCGCAAGCACGAGGACGCCGCGCACCGGATGTCCCGTGTAGAACTGTCCAAAACCCGGGAGCAGGCTGCGCGAGAACGCGACACCTGACCGATACACGGGCCGGCGCAGCACTTCAATGGCGCGTCCAACGTCGACACGATCGTCTACCGTCGGCGCTTTGGCCCGGTACTGCTCGAGATCTTGCAATGCCGCGCGTCGAGCCCCGTTCGCCGCACGCGCCAGTCCGCGATTGAAAAACCCCTCAGAGGCCGAGGGCGCATCGCGCACCACGTCGTCGAAGGCCCGGATGGCCGCCTCGTACCGACCGTCATCGTACAACGCGATGCCCAAGCGGAACGCCACCTGCACATCGGCCGCTTGACGCTGCGCCGCCGCAGGCACGATACCGCGCAGTCGATCACGAACGTCGGTGGCTTCACGTCCAGCCGGCGACAACGACAGGTAGCGACAGAACTCGACGATCGCCTTGGTCGAGTCGGCGAGTTCTTCGTGCGCACGGCCGAGGTCGTAGGCGATCCGTTCATCGCCAGGATTGAGGAGGGCCGCGCGGGCAAACGCATCGCGCGCCGCCGCCTGATCGCCGATCAGCGCCGCCTCCTGCCCCGCCGCAGCAAGTCGACGAGCCTCCGCGTTATCGCGTCGCGCCGCGGGCGCCTGGCCGACGGCGGGAAGATCACACCCCGGCGCGGCCCCGACCGTCAGTGTACGCTTGGGCACCAGGCTTGGTGGGCCGCTCTGAGCACGAACGGGGCACGCAAGCAGCATGACGCTGAGCAGCGCTGCGGCAGCGGCGCCCAAGAGTAGGCGCGTGCGGGTGCGCTGATCAGCGAACCGTGATCGTGACTGTTGCACTGATGCCCTCGGAAGTGACCGTGATGGTGGCGGAACCTACGCCCGCGCCGACCACGAGGCCGGTACTCGAGACGAACGCAATGTTCTCAGCCGTGCTGCGCCAGCTCAGCGCGCGGTCCGACAAGGGAGCGCCGGAGGCATCTCGCACGATGACGGTCAGTTGCAACGATTCGCCGACGCGAAGCGCCGGACTCGCCGGCGAGACGACGATCGAGGCCACCGCGGGCACAGTCACCGTGACCGTACTCGTGGCGGAGATGCCCTCGCTCTCCACGACCAGTAGCGCGATCCCGGGCGCAATACCGGTCACGAGCCCGCTCGCGCTGACGGCGATCACGTCCGATGCACCACTGCGCCACACGATGTTCCGCCCGGTAAGGACAGCTCCGTTGGCGGCGCGTGCCGTGACCGAGAATTGGCGCGCATCACCCACGAACAGGTCCGTCGTCGACGGCGTGACCTCGAGTGTCGCCGCGGGCACCGGTACCACCTGCACGCTGGCCACGCCCGTCTTCCCTTCGCTGGTCGCGGTGATGCGGGCCGTGCCCGGTGTGAGGGCGGTCACCACGCCGACCGTGCTCACGGAAGCCATGGCCGGCGCGTCACTGGCGAAGGAGATGGGACGATTGGTGAGGATGTTGCCGACGTTATCGGTGATCTGTGCCTGTAGTGTCAGCGTCGATCCCATGGTCAGCGTCGATACACTCGGCGAAAGGGCGACGGTACCGGCGAGTCGTGCGGGTACCACGACCGTCGCCGTCCCGACGCGACCTTCACTCGCCGCGGAAATCGTGGCGGTGCCCGGTTGCAGGGCGAGCACGTTCCCGGTCGCGGTCACGATCGCCACGGTGACGTTGCTCGAGCTCCAACTCACCGCTCGTCCGAGGAGCACAACGCCGCCGACATCGCGAAGCGTGGCGACGAACTGTCGGTCGGTTCCGAGCGCCAACGAGTCTTGACTCGGACTCACGGTGACCGTCTGAATCGGTGGCAAGGTGACCGTGACGGCAACTTGCGCGGTACGCCCTTCGCAGGTCGCGACGATTGTGACCGCTCCCGGAGCCACACCGGTAACGGTTCCAGTGGCGTCCACGCGAGCGACGGCCGGATTGCTACTCGACCACGTGACGGCACGACCGACGAGTGGCACATTCTCGGCATCGAGCGGCTGCGCTCGAATCAGCACCGCGCCACCGACGCGGACGGCGGCAACCGATGGCGTCATCGCGAGCGACGCCACCGGGCGCTCGGTCACCGTCACAGTGGTGGTGGCACTGACGCCGCGCGCACTGACCGCGATGCGCGCGGTGCCAGGTGACGCGGCCGTGACCACACCCGCCGGTGACACCGTGGCGACCGATGCATTGCTGCTGGACCACGCGAACGGCGACACCGGGACGGTACTTCCGCCAGCGTCGCGCGCTCGCGCCGACAGCGCGACCGTCGCGCCAGCGCGCACGGTCGGCGACGCGGGCGTAAGCTCGACCGCGTCAATCGTCAGGTCGCTGACGGTCGGCTCGGCGCAGGCCAGCACGAACAGCAGCACCGCGGCCATCACGTGCGCGGACGCGATGCGAATGCGCGGCGTAAGGATCATGGCGTCACCGTGACGATGGCGGTGCCGGTCTTGGTTTCCGAGGTCGCCGTGATGATCGCGGTGCCGGCGGTCACGGCCGTCACGAGGCCACTATTGATATTCACCGTCGCCACGGCGGGATTCGCACTCGTCCACGTAATCGTGCGGCCGGTGAGCACCGTGCCCGACCCGCTAAGCGTCACGGCCGTCGCTTGCGATGTGGCGCCGACCGTGACCGACGTCGGTGCGAGCGACACCGTCACCGTTGCCACGGGGATGGGCACGGCGTTCACGGTCAGCACCGCCGAGCCACTCTGGCTTTCGCTCGTGGCCGTGATGTTCGCCGTGCCCGCCGTCAGCGTCGTCACGAGCCCGCTCGCACTCACGGTCGCGACCGCAGTGTTCGAACTGCCCCACGCGATCGCGCGGCCGGTGAGCACCGTGCCCGACCCGCTAAGCGTCACCGCCGTCGCCTGCGACGTGGCGCCGACCGTGACCGACGTCGGGACCAGCGAGACCGTCACCGTCGCCACGGGGATGGGCACGGCGTTCACGGTCAGCACCGCCGAGCCACTCCGGGTCTCACTCGTGGCCGTGATG
>Ga0105047_10020313_pt1 | contig 10214 bp, 8 predicted proteins | sample MAT04_FD_78384 | JGI IMG/M metagenome (GOLD analysis project Ga0105047, IMG submission 78384) | Freshwater microbial communities from Lake Fryxell liftoff mats and glacier meltwater in Antarctica - MAT-04 (megahit assembly) | ecosystem: Environmental > Aquatic > Freshwater > Ice > Liftoff... | reverse complement strand
AATCCGTTGACGGCTCGTGTCTATGTCAACCGCATCTCGCTCCAGCTGTTCGGTGCCTTGTTGGTCAATTCGCCCAGTGATTTCGGAGTGCGGACCGATCCGCCGACTCATCCCGAATTGTTGGACTCGCTGGCGACGCGATTCATTGAAACGGGATGGTCGACGAAGGCTCTCATTCGCGAGATCGTGCTCTCTTCGACCTACCAGCAATCGATCCCGGTCAACGCCGGTGCCACGGAAATCGATCCGGAGAATCGCCTGCTCTGGCGTCAGAATCGACGCCGATTCCCCTTCGAGCAAATGCGGGATTCGATGCTCTCTTCGGCGGGTGTGCTCGACGACCGCATGGCGGGACGCCCCGTCGAAATTGAAACAGTCCCGTTCTCTCATCGTCGGTCGGTCTATGCGTTCATCGACCGCAATAATTTCTCCAGCCTGTTGCGAACGTTTGACTATCCAAGTCCCGATGTCAGCAATCCACAACGTCCTCAAACTGTCGTGCCTCAACAGGCCCTGTTTGGACTCAACTCTCCTTTTGTGGAGGGACTGGCCAAGGACTCCGTCAAACTCATCTCCGCGTCCACTCCGGAAGAGCAAGTGGTCTTGTTGTTTCGTGTGATCCTCTCTCGCAACCCAGCCTCCGAAGAGGCCAGCTGGGCTGTCAGCTATCTCGCACGCCACCCCGATGGGCTCTGGCAAGTCGCCCAGGCACTCCTGCTCTCTAATGAGTTTCAATTCACGGAGTAGCAAAACACCTGCTTCGCTTCGTCAGGCCCACATGTTGCAGCTCAACGAAAATGCACAACCCTCAACGGTCCCCTCCGATGCTAAATCGCCGTGAACTTCTCAAACGCTCTGGCATGGGCTTCGCTGGGCTCAGCCTGGCTGGCATGCTGGCTCAAGAGTCTGGTATCGCACAAGCGGCCACATCGCCCATGGCACCGCGTATGCCGCAGTTCGCCGCCAAAGCGAAGCATGTCATCCACATCTTCTGCAATGGCGGTCCGTCGCATGTCGACACGTTTGATCCCAAGCCGAAGCTGCTGGAGTTCGCCGGGAAGACGCTTCCGATGGAGAACCTGCGGACGGAGCGCAAGACGGGAGCCGCCCTGCCCTCCCCGTTCAAGTTTCAGAAGTATGGCGAGTGCGGGACCGAGGTGAGTGAACTCTTCGCCCACACGGCTCAGCATGTCGACGACATGTGTGTTATTCGGTCGATGCATGCCGATGTTCCGAACCACGAACCATCGCTCATGCTCATGAACTGCGGCGAGGCTCGCCAACCGCGCCCGAGTTTTGGCAGTTGGACCACATACGGGCTGGGGACCGAGAATCAGAACTTGCCAGGCTTCGTCGCCATGTGTCCGGGCGGGATGCCGATTACGGAGTCGAACAACTGGCGTTCTGCGTTTCTCCCCGGGACTTATCAGGGCACATACATTGATACCAAGCATCGTGAAGTCGACAAGCTGATTGAACATGTCCGCAACCGCTCTCTCTCACTCGAGCAACAGCGGGATCAGCTCGATCTGTTGCAGAGCCTGAACCGCAGGCACCTCGAAACGCGAGGCGAGGACACTGGACTGGAAGGCCGCATCCAATCGTTCGAACTGGCTTACCGCATGCAGATCGAGGCCGCTGATGTCTTTGATCTGTCCAAAGAGCCGGAGAGCATTCGCGAAATGTACGGCGACACCGTCCACGGGCGGCAACTGCTGATGGCCCGCCGGCTCGTCGAACGCGGGGTGAGATTCGTTCAGCTGTGGCATGGGGCGGGGCAGCCGTGGGACAACCACGATGATCTCGAAGTCAATCACCGACGCTTGGCCGGAGAGCTCGACAAGCCGTTGGGGGCACTGCTGACCGATCTCAAGCAGCGAGGGATGCTCGACGAAACGCTCATCATCTGGGGCGGGGAGTTCGGTCGAACTCCGGTCGTGGAACTACCGACTCCGGGGGCCAATGCCGGTAAGATCAACGGCCGCGATCACAATCACTACGGATTCTCGATGTTCCTCGCAGGCGGCGGCTGTCGCGGCGGCACTGTCCACGGATCGACCGACGAATTCGGGTTCTCCGCCGTTGAGAATCGCGTCCACGTCCACGATCTCCACGCGACGTTGCTCAAGCTCCTCGGGTTCGATCACGAGAAGCTCACCTATCGCTATGCCGGAAGAGATTTCCGGTTGACCGATGTGTCCGGACGGGTGGTGGATGAATTGATTGCGTGAGGCATCGGAGGATTCGTAAGAATTCCGCTCGCTGTACCGCTCTCATTGGTTTATGACGTGGGGTTCCTCTCGTTCGATTATTCTTATTTGGGAACGCCTCTTCTGGCAGCTTTACAGCGCCGAGTGTCGAGAGCCGTTTTCAAGCATGGGTTTATCCGACGGGGAAGGAATCAGCAGACTAACGCCTGCCAGTTCACCGAGTGCCCCTTTGTTCATTCGATGCCTCGGGTTGACATGCCATCACTGAATCGAGAGCATAAAATTATGCAGGGCCTCACTTCAGAGGTTCAATCTCAATTGGTCAGTGGCTCCCCGACTCCCATGAGTACAGGAAATCTCAACTACCGATCCCTACCCATCTCCGAGCGAATCGAGTTGGTGGAAGAAATCTGGGACAGTATTGCCGAAGAGACGACAATGCCTTTTTCGATGACTGATGAAGAGCGAGCGGAGTTGGATCGCCGTTATGCGGCCCATCTCGCCAAACCATCGAGCAGCATTCCGTGGGAGGAAGTTCGCACGGCAATGTTCAAGGGTCAGATCTGATGCGTTTGGTCTTTCGGCCAGAAGCTCTCCATGAGCTTCGGGAAGCTCAAGCATGGTACGAGGATCGCTCACCTGGATTAGGATTCCAATTTGCTCTTGCTGTTGAGGCGGCAGTCGCACGAATCCTTCGATATCCTCTCGGTTATGCTCGCATTGAAAGTGAATGTCGACATGTCGTGACAAGGAAGTTCCCCTACTCCATCATCTACCGTCCCGCTGAATCGGAACTCGTCGTGGTCTCGTGCTTTCATCATCGTCGTCGGCCTGGTTCTTGGCAGAAGAACCTTGAGGAATCGCCTTGAAACTCGCAGAATTCAAAGGAAGTCCACTGCCTCCTTCCAGCGATGAGTGGGGTGTCACGCCGAGGCAGTGACTGTGACTGGCAACACTTCCGAACGATAGTAAAGGTACTGGCAACCGAGTGAGAGACCAGTGAAGACATGCCAGAAGGCATGGCCCTGGAACCACGAATCGGGGGCACTGAATCGACCTGCCACATCTAACTGGCGACAGGTCACGCCCAGCACCAAAGTGACGGTGGCTGCGATGATCCAAGCGAAGTTCATCGAGTGTGTCGATGAAAACCGGTCGAGGGCTCCCAGCAAGCTCACGATCAGGATCAGTGTCGAGAGGACGTTCCGTGACGACATCGACCATTTGTAGTGATAAAGCACTGCACTGGCGAGAAAGACCAGTCCGACCAAGAGTGGCCACGTGAAGAGGGCTGCTCTGCGGCCATGGCCTGGAACGACGGGGCATCGAATTCCCAAGCTGATCGCGATGAAGGTCAGCAATGGAGCATACATCGACGCCACGTCGAGCTGCTGTCCCCAACGTGTTAAAGAGGCGTGAAAGAGGCCACTTCCGAAACCGAGATAACAACAGGCCATCCCGAAGAGCAGGCTCATCGCGGGCGTCTGCATGAGATAGCCTCGCCGGTTCGCCGGTTCTGAATGAAGGTCATACCACCCGAGTCCGATCCCGTAGAGCCCTATCAAGACATATGCCAGATTGGACCAGGTGTTCGCGTGAGTCCGAAAGACATCGTTGATGTGAATGGTTTCGGCATAGGGAGGGCGTCTGAGATCTGAACTTTCCGCCCATCCATCCCACACGTTCTGGCCCTGGAAGGCTGTGATGACGGCCAACAGGATGATGATCGCGAAGGCCACCCCTCCCCAGGCCAGGCCGTGAATCCAGGCTGGCAGGCCGAAGACGAGTGAGTGCTGTGGCAGGGCGGCTCTGGAACGAGTCATCTGCAGCCTCCCACCGGAGCCATTCAATGTGCTGCTGAACTTCCCACCCACGGGCATCTACTGTTCTAGGCAGTTATCTCGATCGGTCAACTCAGGCAAGCTCCTGGACTGACTTGGGTTCAAGGGGCCAATCCATTTGGCCCCTTGAAGGGACATGCCCAAACGGTAAATCTGCGATAACTCCCGCAGCCGCTGGTCGATGGCGTTGGGGGACATGTCGGGATGCTGGAGGTCCGGCAATGGAATGGGTGGATTCATGGTGCGAGCCCCAGTAGTTCCAGGTCGAGGAGGTCTTGTTTTCTCCCGGCGATGAGCTTCAAGGTTCTCAATCCTTCTCGCGAGACGACGGGGATTTTCCGTCCGTTGAACTCGGCCACCCCACGGCTATCCCAGACCGACTGGATCTGTGGTCCCACGACAAGCAGGTCCAACATCAAGAGATCATTCCCAGTGACCTTGGAGACACGCGCGATCTCCCAGTGGGTCACGCCTCCACTCCCGACGGGCATGCGTCCCCCTTCGAAGACGAACTGCAATGAGGCTGCGACAGCCCGAACTCGCTGCTCGTCTTCCGCCAGGATCAGCAGGTCGATGTCCCTCGTAAATCGGGGATATCCGTGAATCGCGACAGCCACGCCGCCGCACACGGCATACGGCACCTGCGCAGCTGTCAGCGCGTCAGTCAGGCCGTAGAACTCCGTATAGAGATCAATTCCCGGTGGGGACATGAGATTCCTTCCCGCATGAGAGACGTGCCAACGATCGGTTAGGTCTCACTCACAGCAGCCAAACACTTGTCGACTTCATTCGACACGATCACGCCGTAGTTCACAGCCCCGAGCCAGCCGGACATGATGATGCCGACGGAGCCGGCGTGGAAGAGGCCGTGGACTTGTTGGGGGAGGGTTTGTGAGACTTTGAGGCCCTCGAACTTGGTGCCGAAACTGGCTCCGGCGAGGTGACGGGTGTAGTGCTCGAATGTGCGTGGCGTGCTGGCCTCGATCCAGTCGAGCTTCTGGCGAATGTCTGGAACATATCTTTCTAGGCAGGTGAGAGTGTCTTCACAGAGAGATTTCTTGTCGGCCTCGTACTGCTCCTCGGGGAGGTTGGCCCAGTCTTTGAAATTGGCATTTGTGGATGACACGATCAGCCAGCGGTCTGAGCCGGGGCGGGTCTCGGGGTAATAGAAGCTGAACGTTCGCGAGCTGACGTTCTTGCTCAACAAAGCATCGACATCGAATCCGGAACGCTCCGAATGAAACAACAGGTCACCCTGGTTCTCGAATCCCTGTCCCGGCTTCAACCCGATGTAGACTTGGCAACTAGAGTTATTGAGTCGGACAGCCTTGGTTTCAGCGACATAGTCCTTGTCGAGGTACTCTTCGCCCACCAGGTTCAGCACCGTCGATTTGATGTTCGCGTTCGACATCACCACGCCGCAGCTGATGCGTTTTCCATTGACCCAAACGGCTTTGACCTTGCGGTCGGGAGTGATCTCGACGCGTTCGACCAGCGAGCGGATGCGGATATCGACGCCGTTCTTGATCATCTCCGCCTTCATCAGCTCGATCAGGCGGTCGGTTCCACCCTGAAAGGTGAAGACGCCCTTGCTCATAAAGTTCGAGAAGACGATTCCGTAGGTGATCGCCGGGTCATCGAGTGTCGATCCGTTCGCATACGTGATCGGCTCCATCAACAGCCGCACGACATCGCTACGCCCGGGGAAGAACCGGTCGAACAACTGGCGAGTTGTCGTTGCCTGGTCATCGTAGAAGTTCATTTGCCGCGCGGTGTCGAAGAACGCGGTGACCGTTTCGGAGGTGATGCCGAATTTCTCGATCAGGATGCGTGTAAAGTCTTCACGGTCGAAACTGGTGCGGAGAGAGAACTGCGGGTTCTCAAAGCGGACGCCTTTCAGTTGGACGATCGAATCAGCGATTTCTTGCGTCCAGTACTTGCGGCAGCTCTTGATCATCCCGACGGGGAAGCCGTGCAGGGAGATGTCAAAGATGTGGCCACCCTTGCGCTTGAACCAGGTGGCCATTCCGCCGAGCTGGTAGTGGTGTTCAAGCAGGAGGACTGAACGTCCTTGCCGCGCGAGGATATTCGCACTGGTCAAGCCGGCGAGGCCGCTGCCGATAACGATCACATCATAGTGATCGCGGACACCCTGCAAGAAATCCTTGGACATCCTCGAATCCGTCCCACCGCATGACTGGGGAATTAGGGCAGAGACCTCGCAGGCTTCACCGGCGGGGGCCTCATTGGTACGCAAATCACGAATGCCTCGGTCGGCAGCGGATTACTTCTTGCGAGCTGAGTTCTTACTGGGAGGAGCTTTGGGCTTGGACACTTTTTTCGTCACGGCCTCAAGCCGCTGGGCTGCACCAGTTCGAACCGGTATCGACTTCTTATCGACCGGCTTCTTCACCGTGGCGACATGGCCTTTGGTCGTCGAGGGTGAGACCGGTTTGGTCGCAGCCGCCGACTTCGCGGGAGCGGATTTTGTGCCTGGTGCCGAGGGTTTGACAATCGGATCTGGTTTCGGCGACGCAGCTGTCTTTGCGGCGGCCGTTTCTGCGGTTCGTGCGGACTTCTTCGCTGCGGCTTTGGCCTGCTCTTCTTTTTCCAACTCGGCCTTGGCCTTGGGGGATGGTCCTGGGGGAGTCTTGGGAGTGTGTCCCCCGAGAACCTCAGCCAGACGTTGCAAGACCGTGTTGCCATCGGGGCCTTCGCCGAGTGCCTGATTCGGGGTGAGCCGGAGCTTGCCCTTGAACTTGGGATCACTGGCCATGCACCGCACGAGATGGCAAAAGAGCGACGTATCCGCTTTACGCACGACGTGCTTCAAATCTTCAGCCGCCGCATCGATGGTGGCTTGTGGCTCGATCACACCGAGGAAGGCCAGCAGGTCGCGGGACTTGTCGTCGATTGGGACGACGTGAGAACCCAAGCAATTCTGTACCAGAAACAGCTTCATGAAGGGGGTGGTGTGTTTGAACTTCGAGATGTGCTTCTCGACCTGTTCGACTGGCTTTCGCTTGAGTTCTTCCAAGTCGAAGCGGTAGTACTTTTCAAAGGTGTGCTGCAGGATTTCGCGAATGCGAAGAGCGGGCCATCCGGCATTTGGGAGCGGGCTGAGAGTCTCCTCGATCTCAGAAATCGCGCTGACTCGGATTTCATTGAGATCGTGGAACGATTTCAACAGCCGGTCATACGCTTCGCTGGCTTCCTCCTCAGAGGCATCCTCCAGAATGGAGGCATACATCAAAGATTCCAGCAGGGAATGTGAATACTTCGGAACAGCTGATTTGTACCGCTTTTTCAGGGCGGTCATCAGGTTCTGGACGATGGTTTGCCGGTCGTGGGGCTTCAGTTTTTTGACGTTCGACATCCGCCTGGTTCCGTGCTGGCAACTCGATTCGAGTCGCGGGGGTCGTTGCGTGTGATTCGTGCCGCGTGTGATTCGTGACAAGGGGACGAAATGTGGCCTTGCGTCGCGCGAGCGACGCACCGCTCTAGGAGTCTGCTGCGGGAGGGGTTACTGCAGCATGCTCGATCTCACCATCGGGGTGTTCATCTGAGGTGGTGTCCTGAAGTGTGGGAGGATCGCTGACTGGTCCCCGATCGTCTGGTTCTGCGCTGTCTGATTCCTCGTGAGAAGTCCCCGCTCGCGAGGCATCCTCAAGATCGAGTTTTCGAAGCAGGCGGCTGGCTTCAATGCTCTTCTTGACGCCTTGATCCAGAATGAAAGTCAGCACCGGAGTGAAGCGGAGATCGAGTGCCTCTGCAATCTTCGATTGCAGGTATCCGCAGGCGGCGTCGAGCCCTTTCATGGTGAGCCGTTGAGTTTTTTCGTCACCCAGCACCGACACATAGATCTTCGACGTTCGCAAGTCGACCGGCGTCTCCACTCGCAGAATGGTGACATGCTGGACACGGGGGTCGCGCAGTCCAAACAGGATCGCCGTGCTGACGACCTGTCGGATGGCTTCTGCGACCTTCGCTGTGCGACGTGAACTCATGCTTCGAGATATCTGGGGCTGGCTGACTACGAGGGACGATCCATCCGGCTGCGGGTACACAATCACTCGTCGAGCGAACGCTTGCGTTCTTCGATCCGGAAGCACTCCAAGAGATCGCCTTCTTTGACATCGTTGAAGCCTTCCAGTCGGATGCCGCATTCCAGGCCATCGCGGACCTCGCGGACATCTTCCTTTTCACGCTTCAGGGAGGCGATGCCGTAGCTGTTCAGGACTTTCTGTTCGCGGATGACGTTGACGCGGCTCGATCGCTCGATCAAACCACTCAGCACGCGGCATCCGGCAATCACACCCGCCTTGGAAATCGAGAAGGTCCGCAACACGATCGCGCGCCCGGTCTGAACCGAGACGATCTCCGGAGCGAGTAGCCCTTCCAATGCATTGCGAATGTCGTCCGCGACGTTGTAGATGATGGAGTAGCGGCGGATCTGCACGGTTTCCTTGGAGGCGAGACTCACGGCATTGTCATCCGGGACCACTCCAAAGGCGACGATGATCGCCCCCGACGAGGCTGCGAGGTAGACATCGCTTTCGTTCACTCCACCGACCGCTTCGTGCAGAATACGGATGCGAACTTCCGCATGGTCGAACTTGTTGAGTTCGTAGCGGATGGCTTCGATTGAACCCTGCGTATCTGCCTTGATGATTAGAGGCAACTCGCGAAGAGTTCCATCCTTCTCGGCAAAAAATTGTTCCAGTGACTTCGGTCCGCCCCGGCTGGACAGCATGTCGAACCGACCTTTTTGTTTCCGCTCCTCGGCCACTTGGACTGCCAAGTCGAGGTCATCGACGGCAAAGAAGTGATAGCCGGTTCCGGGAACATCGCTCAGTCCAGCCACCTTGACCGGGGTGGACGGACCCGCTTCGCGGACTTCCAGCCCCTTGTCGTTATACATGGCTCGAACGCGGCCATACGCCGATCCACACAGAAGTGTGTCACCGATCTTGAGGGTTCCACGACGGACCATGCACCACGCCATGGGGCCACGACCTTCGTCGCGGAATGATTCCAGGCAAACGCCGTCTGCTGGAATGTCCACGGGAGCTGTGTAGCTGTTGAGTTCGGCGGTGAGCAGTAGCGTTTCGAGGAGGTTATCGACTCCTGTCCCGACCAGACCGGAGATGCGGACCACTTCGGTATCGCCTCCCCATTCCGTGGGGTAGAGCCCCTGTTGCGAAAGCTCGGTGAGGACTTTTTGCTCGTTGATTCCGGGCAAGTCCATCTTATTGAGAGCGACGACAATCGGCACTCCTGCGGCCCGTGCATGCGCGATGCATTCAATCGTCTGAGGCATCATGCCGTCATTCGCTGCCACAACGAGCACCACGATATCGGTCACGTTCGCTCCGCGAGCACGCATCTGGCTGAAGGCCGCGTGACCAGGCGTATCGACGAAGGTGAGCTTCTTGCCGTTGTGCTCGACCTGGTAGGCAGCAATGTGCTGGGTAATGCCCCCCGCTTCACCCGCAGCCACGTTGCTCTTGCGAATGGTGTCGACCAATGTGGTCTTACCATGGTCGACGTGACCGAGGATCGTGATGATCGGAGCCCGCTCGATGAGGGGAACGCCGAAGTCTTCATTCGGTCGTTCGAGCCATGCCTTGAGTTCGGTCTCGACATCGTCTTCACGAACGATCTTCAGGTCGATTCCGAGTTCCATGCCGATTTCGAGAACCAACTCCTCGTCGATCGAGTCGTTGATCGTCACCATCTTGCCGGACTTCATGGCCAGGCCCATCAGCTTGCTGACGGGGCGTCCGAGCAATTCACTGAGACCTCGCATCGTGATCGGAAGCGAGACTGTGGCCTCGGTCTTCAGTTCCGAGCTGGCGTTCTTGCGATTTCGCTTCTGACGAATGATTTCCTGGGCATCGAGGTCATCGGAGCCACGGGATTTGGTTCGTTTCTGCCGGCGAGCCTCGCGGATTTCCTCCATGCCACCGACTGGGGCTTTCCCCATGCGGGAGGACTCGGCAGTCGGAAGAGGATCGCCCGGCTTGCGCTTGACGCTGGCTTCCTTATTCTTCCGCATGATGTCCGCGATTTTGCCCTTCCCGGAATCGCGAAGCATTTCGCCAGTCAGCTTCAGGTCTGGCTTCTGAACCGGGCCATCAGCCTTGGTCGGCAGCGGAGCCTT
>Ga0105047_10020312_pt1 | contig 10214 bp, 6 predicted proteins | sample MAT04_FD_78384 | JGI IMG/M metagenome (GOLD analysis project Ga0105047, IMG submission 78384) | Freshwater microbial communities from Lake Fryxell liftoff mats and glacier meltwater in Antarctica - MAT-04 (megahit assembly) | ecosystem: Environmental > Aquatic > Freshwater > Ice > Liftoff... | reverse complement strand
CGGTCTCCCACGTATCCCTCCGCCTGAGCGTGAAAGGCAATTTCGTCATTCCCGGGAGCCGATAGGCTTCCCTGCTTTCCGATTTTTTGACTGAGATCCGGACGGATCGCGGCCAAAGAAAAATCCGCTGACATCCTGTCAAGTGTCTGACGCGCGCCCGATTCAGCCGAGATTTTGCGGAGCGATATTGAGGAAACGGATGCGGTATTCCCGGCCATAGAAACAATGATCAAAAGGAGAATCGCCAGAAGGGTGATCGAGACAAGAATTTCGATCAGGGTGAATCCTGCGACCTGTCCAAGTGGTCTGTTTGTCCCTGGCAACATTCTATCTTCTCTGGGAAGGGATTGCGACTACAGTCTCCACATACCCGAGCGGCGGAGAGCTCCGGGCCGGCCAACCCACCCGGATATTAACGTGAACAGGAGCAAAAACCTGGGTTGGGGGGGAGTTAGACCAACCCGCAGGCGGAACGATCCTCCACTCCATGGAGTAGGCCGCCTGAGCCGGGTTTGTGGTCGTATCGCCTCCATCGTTCAGGTAAAAATTACCCTGGCTCGGGCTCGCGGGGGTTTTCCAAACGGGTATTCCATATCGGGAGGAGATTAAATTCGTGAACGGAATATTCCTCACGTCCACAGCAATGGTGGAAAGATGATTGATTGCGGCTGCTTCGTCTGAGCTTTCGCGCGCCGTTTTCAATCCTACAGGCAACAGTGCCACCAGCATCAACAGAGCAAATGATACCACTCCGATTGCCATAACCACTTCAACAAGTGAAAACGCTCCGGTGGGTTGATGAACAGATTTGCTCATGGCCTGAAAACCGTCACACCGCCGGAGAGTCCACCGAGTTGGACTACAGCAAAATTGTTGGTGGAACCGGAAGATTCTGTAAGCCCGATCTCAATCACCCGACTCAGGTTGTTCGTTGTGATCCTTGCCTCTCCCCGGCTGTTAAATTGCAGAACATAGGTATTAAAAGCCCTGTTTTTCCCGCCTGATTTTGTTGAAAAGCTGATGATTGCATTGGAGCCGGCGCCCAAGCGACCCGCCGGATCGGATTCGGGGCGTCCGGGAGTTGGGGGCACAGTGGATACTTTCACACCGCCAAGATTTCGGATGCTTCCCAGTTGAACAAGACCCGACGACGCAGAGCTGGCATCGGTGTTTGTCAGGCTGGCTCCTCCATTCCTTGATGCCACGACAGCAATGGCAATTTTTGATTCGTTGTCTTCGGGGTGAAATCCAACCCAAACATAGGTATTGTTGGCCATGGCATAGGTTCTGGCCTGCTCCAAGAGCGACGCGACATCGGCACCGGCTTTTGTGAGGCTACCGGCCTTGCCGATGTTGTTGAAAGCAGGGAGAGTCACTCCGACGAGAATACCGAAGATCGCCATCACAACGAGAATCTCCACAAGCGAAAATCCTGAAATAGTGCGGGAACGATGGTTCTTCATTGGGGAATTCGGTAACGTTGCTCCCTGCGTTTGATCCCGTCTTTGTAAGCCTGAAAAACATTCTGGCAGGCTTGAGGAAGCGAAAATCGACCGATGTTGGGTCCAAATGCATAGTCCCTTGATTCGAAGCGTGTGATTAAAGCGAGGGGCCTGCGGGTTTCGCTATCGATGAAGGCTGTTGCGATCTCCTGGGGATTTCTGGAGGGATCCACCTCCCGCGGCCCAAGGCCGGGCGACGGCAACAACCTTTCCAAATCAGGATCACGGTCTGCAGGACTGAAATTCATCGTATTGGCATCTGCTGCGAACTGACGGTAAACAAAACATTTTTTGCCGGCATGCCGACCCTCGCCAGCGTAGTATTTCGGACTTATCCATGCAAATTCCTCAAGGCGTGCAATACCGGTAACCGGTCCCGTGGTTGTGCGCGCTGCGTCTTCTCTGAGTATCTCGTTGGTCTCAGGATCAGGATAAAAAACCAGGCCTTCGCTGATATGCCGCAACAGGCTGGAACCGTTGGCGTAAACGAGATTTTCGCGGCGCACGCCAGAGGAATAGGCGGCCTCGATCCGCACGACCGTCGTTCGAGCCAAGGACTCCAAAAACGCTTTTTTGGCCGGATCGGACTCCTCACCGGTGGCAGACAGGAGAGCATGTCCCCTGGAACTCCCGGTGGATTCCTTGGGACCACGAACAGTCACTATCCACGAGGCACCATCCGGCAACACGATGTCAGGCGACGGCGCTTCCGTCTGTCCAAATGCAATGGACGCAAGCCCGATAACCAGCCCAAGGCAAATTGGATAGCTATTCATTGACGACCTCCTGCCGCATTTCGACCACCCTGCCGGTCATCCGATCAATCGCCACATGGATCCAGAGCCGTTGTTCACCCTGAACGAAAAAATTGCCGCCGCTCTGCGAGGAGGGAGTGAACCTTCCAGTTTGCGCGATCACGTCGATTAACAGGTTCCACATGCGGGTTGAGCCGATTTCTGCGAGGGCGCGAACTCCGGCCTCCCGCTGTGTCTTGACGGTGTCAGAAATCGGGCTGCTGGCAGAAGGAGAGTTCATAACACGGGTTACAAGATCTCCCTTTGAAAAAAACGGCCGTGATTTGGATTCACTGACAATGGCATCCGCGATTGTGCGGGACTCCAGAGAGGTGAGCTCAGCAGCGGACACTGCCGAATTAATGCCAGGCAAACTTTTCGATGCGCCACGAAGAACAATCTCGATCACTGCACTTTGGCGGCTGTTGATGCTGAGCTTTCCAGCAACGAGTGGGGTTGCTCCATCCGTCTCATCCAAACTAAACACATCGAGCAGTCCGAGATCGCCAGACCGACGGGTGGCGAAGTCGAGCGTCTTCCAAGGCGCGTCGCGAAATGCATACCCAAGCTCGCCAACAGTTCGAAACCGGCGGTTCAAGATTAAAGGTCGATCGGCAAAGCGGGCCGGGATGGTCGGCAAAGCCCCAAAAAATCCATCTGCTGGCCGCACCACTCCATCGGGATCCGAATACCGCATCGGAAACGTGGTATTCAGAACCTCAGGGTTGTTTGCAACCATCCCATAAGGCGCGAACCGCGGGGTGGCTTTCTCAAAGCCGGGTCCGCCGGGGGTAGAATTACCAGCATTGATCACCCATTTCTTTAAGGTCGCAGCATCAAAGGCCGTGCCGTTCCAAACGCCCGGATCCGTCCGCAGCGAGACACCAAGAATATCCCCCCCATCATTTTGCCCGCCCACGCCGATTAAGCCGAAACGACCGGTGCGTGGATCGGTTCGCATGAGGGAGTTCACGCTGCCCGGGCTCCGCCAAGTGTAAAAGCCGTTCGTAAGCATCGTTGAGGGACTCGCGACAGTATGGTGGGTGTCCACTGTCGTCTGTCCCGTTGTTTCACCGTTCATTTGGTTGAAAAGCCGGTCGCTTGGGGAGTAGAGATCCTCCAATTGTTGATAGGTGCGCCAAGTTCCGTTGATCTTTGCCTGAACGTCAAACGAGTAGGAATTGCTGGCATCCGGCCAGAGACGAAAAGTGTTGTGAGCCTTCACCCCGAAGGCAAAGCCGGATGCGTCAATCGCCGCTTGAAGAGCAGGAGCCCGTAATCCGACCGGAGGAATGGCCATTGGCAGCGTGTTATCAATCATCAATAGTCCGGCCATCGCGGAGGCAGAATTGGGTGGGGATCCAATCGTAAGAGGTTCCGAGTAATCGGCAGCCGCGGAAAACGTGAGGAAGGGCTCAGGATTGAGTGCGATAATGCTTTGGCTTGGTGTGGCCCGCCAAGTTTGTATTCTTAGGTCGTTATAGGGAGGATCCCCCAGTTGGTAATACATATCAAGATAGGATCTTCCGCTCACTGGTTTCACACGAAACTCGCTGATTCCTGACGGCGGCGTTTTTGCATTCTGATGAGGATTCCAGAAATCAAAGACGGCCCAAACTTGAAGGCTGTCTGGCTTGTAAGACGGCCGATAGCCGGAGATCGCGATCTGATTGAGGTAGGGCAGATTTTCAATTCCAAAAAATTCGTAGGGAGGTTGGGGTTGGGGAGTGGGAGGGGCTCCAAGCACAAGGTTTGCCGCGGGATACTCGATAGTCGTGGGAATGTCGTCTGCATCCCACTGGTCGATGATGTTTGCCCCGATCTGGATTACCTGAAGATTCTGGGCAGCATCACGGCCACTATTGCGGGTGTAGGCATCGAGGCCCGACGTGCCAAGCGACCCCGTGTAGAGAACCGATTGCAGAACCTCAAAGAAGTTCGGCTCGCGGCCGTCGGCCACAACCTCGCTGAGCCGGGCAATCCGATATCCATTCGTCACATTGCCGATCCCTGCGATATACTCAAACACACCATCTGCGGGTCGCTTCCGAAGCCCGAAATAGTATTCAAGTTCGGACGCGTCAGGGTTGCTCTCAACCAGCAGATCGAGTTTGGAAAGAGGGAAACGCCGCGGCATGACCGAAGTCCCCGCGGGGACGGTCACCTCATCGGAACCTCCCCTCGAAAGAACGGTCTCTTCCGGAAATCTCACCGAAAGGAGACCGGGATTCATGGCATCCGCAGTTGGACTTACGGGCAACTTGGAACGCAGCGGATCGGGTTGAAAGGACGGCGCATTCAACTCTCGGGAGAACGTTGTGAGGTAGGGTAGAGCGGACGACGGTATCGGACTGGCCGCACGATTCACGTAGCGGATCAAATCCTGGCGGTTGAGAAATGCCTCGTTGCCGGAAACCGTTTCAAGATTCGTGAGTTTCGGATCGAACAAACCGCCTCCGCCGGCCGTTGCATCGGAATTGCTTTTGTTCACAGCTGACCTCCAGTTCACGAAATTTTGAAATTCAGGGATAGGGATTCCAGCAATCCCTTCCGTCAATGAGACTTGATTCAATCGCCCACGCCGGGCGTTTTCTACGGAGACAAGCGCGTTCCCGGCGATGTTGATATCGATGAGACCGCCAAGATCGTAGATGACGTAGGCGAAACGCCCGATCACGAAAGTGCGGTTGGATAGATCCGGGGATTTCAATTGGGCCAAGATACTCGAAGAAAAGTCGGTAGGGTTCTTTCCATCACGATCAACATAGATCCAATCCGGTGCCACAAAAGCAGCCGCTTCTGATGTAGTCATTAACCCCGGAAAAGCCCAGCGTGCAGGGACAATCGACCTCCCATTCAGCGATGGAGCACTTGTCGAGACAGACGAGGCACGGATTGGGCCCGGAGATGGGGCGGGCTTGGGAGAGGGGAATGGCCCATACCAACCATCCGCTGTAAAGAAAGGTAAACCACTGCGGCTTTTCTTTACAATGTTGATCGCGTCCGAGGCCACCAGCTGTGGAACCATTGAGGGCGCGATAGAACGGGCCGGGGCTGCGGTTGTCACGGTGACCGGTGGCGTTGCGCGTATGCCTATTTGAGGATCGGCATCAGCAAGGAAGTCGGGCTTGGAGCCCGCTTCGATTTCGCCGAGAAGGTCGCCAATTATAGTCTCTCCTGCAGCATCCGCAGCAAGGCTCGTCATGGTTATTGCGGCACTGGCTTTGCTCACTTTCCGTTGGTCAGTTGCTATCGAAAAATACGCCAGAATAATGCCGGACATCAGAACAAGAAATGCCAGCACAATCACGAGCGCGGATCCGCGGCACGTCCGCGTTCCGGCGAGCAAACTCTGGCAGAGAGGTTGCGCAGGAACGGTGCAGGCCACGGGCCGCCAGAAGCCCAATGATCCAGAGGCTGTGGCGCGCGAATTTTGTGAAATGTGCTGCATTGGATGATGAGGAAGGAGCGAAGCAGATCCCGTGCCGCTGAACCGTCAAGCGAATGTCGCCTCGCCATCCGTTCCCGGCAATCTTGGAATAAGGTAACTGTTAACCTCGAGGTCGTGGAGGCAAGCATGTCGCTGCATTCCAATGGGATTTTACTCGAAGCTTGTTGTGGAAAACGCGATAAAGATCCGGCAAATCAAACCTTTGAAGGACGCCTCGCGGCTATCGCGGCCGCCAAAAGTCCGCATTATTCCCAGCCTCCGAGTAGTTCATGCCCTGCACGTGTCCATCAACAAAAACGGCATTATACCCGTTGCCATGGTGACGCTTTTTGTTGGCGGAAAGAGTGCTGCTGGGGATCTGCCAGTAAATAAGATCGGGAGATTCGCCGCCTTCCGAAACGGCCGTGCTGTCCGCCGCTAGAATAATCGATGACGGCCGGTCCATCCGGAGCACATTTGCGGCTGTATCCGGGAGACTCCAATTTTTCTGGCTCGTAAAATCCTGATAATTGTATCCATAACTGATCGGCCATGGGGGATTGGGGGTGTTATAGGCGTAGCCCGCATTGGGCGGTCGCTTTTTCGCGTCTGGATCACTTGGGCAATAAAAAATTGCAGATACCGGACCACTGTAATTGGTTGCGCCAAAATAGGGAGCCAGATGTCCGGCCCAACCGATCATTTCAGAGGGGTTATCTGGATCAAAAAATGGCTGGCCATAATGAGGCGGAAAATACCCCATGTGTTCACTGGTGTATTGAGTCATGGCCACGCCAATCTGCCGCAGATTCGCCACGCACTTTGCGGAATTTCCGGCCTGCCTGATCTTGAAGGTTACGGACAAGAGAAGCGACGCGAGAATGCCGACCACAGCGATCACCACAAGCAATTCGACAAGGGTAAAACCCCATGCAGTAGAATCTCGTCTCTTGATGCTCATGCCGCGCAAAATGTTTCACCCTTCCAGGAAGACTTGACGCGAAGCTTAGTCTGAGACGCCAGATAGATGTCGGGCAGGTCAAACTTGTGAAGAACGCCGCGCGGACACAGGGAAGCGGGCCAGGCCAGATCATCAACGGCCAGCCACTCTGCAAAGGAAACGGGCGCTTGATGGAGTTCGGCGATTTCGATGTTGGGATGCAGCCTGACGGCCAGTGATGCAATCAGCGAGCCTTGGCCCCGCGCAACCACGCGAATTTTGCTCGCGCCTTCTTGAACCAACAGATCGCAGGTTTTGAGCAGATCGAAAACCCTGCGTCCCAAATGGCTGATCCCAAACATTTGGTCGAAGCCCTGCGCCAGATAGTCCATCCAGAAATGCACCTCCGGATCGTCTTTATCGCGGCACATGGATTCTCCCACCCCCCGAACTTCAACCGCATACATGGGTAAACTCTTCAGCAGTTTTCGTGCCGGAACAAAATTCAGCAAATCGAGGTGGCTGGACCAGTGAGGGACGTAGAGGACGACTTCACGCTCCACCGTGAGCGCCTGAACAAGTCCTTCGGCCGGGGCGAAAACCTTGCGAAGGATCACTTCGATTCCAGCCTCTGTTCCGACCGCGTAACGTCCGAACAGCCGGCCTTCCCCGAGCCAGTCGGAACGCAGGTTCCGATACGACACAGGATTCTTCCTGTAGTCCTGCAAGCCCAGTGCTTCGATCACGCGGGCGCGCAAAGTTGCCAAAGAGGGCCGCCCGCGTTGTAAGAGAAGTGCCTGTGATTTTTGAGCGAGGATTTGCCCTACGGAAAGACTGCCATTCGCAAGCACCTCCCCGCCCTTGCTCGCAAAAAGGGCATCGACAGGCTGTAGGGCTAAGCGGAGTTTTTTAGGAGCACGTTGCTGCTGATGGCGGCAAAAGAACGCACGCATCGCCCGACGGCCATCGTCAAAGTAACCGTGCGTATGGTCGCCAATATAAACTCCGAAGCGATCCTTTTGACCAAAGAGAGCATAGATTCGCGAAACCTCCCGCGCCGTTTCGGCGACCGCCCGACGATCAAAAAAGTCGTCCCGCTGGGCAATGATCATTGCCGGTTCCGGCAGACGGGCCAGAAAGAAGTCTCCATGATCCAACCCCGCTTCCAAAATGCCGGGAGGCATTTGCTCAGCGTCCCCTCCGACCTCGTTCTCGATCACTGCAAGAAAGGAATTCACCCAGCATGAGGGTGCCGCCATGCTGATGCGACAGTCCAATGCCCACAGCCACGTCGAGAGGCAACCGCCGCCGGAATTGCCAGTGACTCCGATGCGCGCCGGATCAACCTCGGCACGCGACAGGAGATAATCGAGGGCGCGCATTCCGTCCCACGCCATCCACGATCCAAAAAATTCACCTGCAAGCTGGACCTGCTGTCCCAGGATGACATGCGCCTGCGCGCAGTTGGTGCGGAGAACGTGGCCCGTTGGAAGCGACAAATGCTGATCACGCTCGCCCTGCGCAATGGGATCAAAAGTGAGCACCACGAATCCGCATTGGGCGAGTTCCTGGGAATAGGTTTGATTTTCGTTCGAGGCCTTCCCGGAGCGGTCGTGTCCGCAGTTGCCAAGGACTGCGGGAGCGGGTTCCTTGAGCGCGTTGGGCACATAAAGATTTGCCGTCACGAAAAAATCCGGACGGCTCTCAAAGATAACTTTCTCGGTGCGAAAATGCGGCCCCTCGATCGTGCCCGTCGTGCGCGCGCGGAGCGGTGTCCTCGCTGGAAATTTCCCGAAACACTTTGCGATTTTGACAGCGACTTCATCGCGATACGCCTCGGCCTCCTTGCGAGTGCGGACCGACGCAAGCCGCTGCTTGCGATCATGGCTCATCGCCCGCGCCTGCGCGATCTGGCGGTCGAGGATCATTCTCGAAAACCCATTTCTCAGTTTCGGGGAAGACTCGGGATTCATGGAACCGGCTGTGGAGCGGATGGCGCCTTGGCCGCGTTGAAGTGAAAATCTTTGAACTCGTCGGGTTGGAGTCCGATTCCTCGAGCAACCACCTCGGGATTCGTGGCGAAAAAATCAGGGAAATCCAAAGTGCTGCCGTCATTATAAAACGCATCGATCGGAAATGCGGGGATCTTCTTTCCGGCAAACCGCGTCATTCCGGCAAATTCGGGATTCGCAATGAACGAGTCCGTCTCGGGAAACCGCCGCTTGAGTTCGGCCAGGCTGATTTTTTCCGGCCACTTCATGATGAACGCAACCCGTTCCTCGTCGGGAAGCCGGAAAAAATAGCAGTTGTTTCGGTCAATAACCGATGGGTTAATTTGTTGGAGTTGAATTTTCTGAAGGGCCTTAAATTCTCCACTATCGCAAAAAATGTTATTCGCAAGCGTCGCTGGCGAACCGAGTTTGACATTGCAGATCATCGTCAGCACAAAAACGCTATTCTCAAGCCGGAAGCCCGGACAATCCGAAACCTCCACTCCGTCGGGTGCGAGAATGGAAACGATGTTCGAGATTGTGAGATTTTTCGTGGCGTATCCGGTGAGAAACGATGCCGGATAGGCGAGCCCGCCCAGTCCGCTCATAAAGCAACGGCGGACGGTGATGTCACTCGACTCAACGACATCAAACAATCGTGTGGAGATCGTTCCCCCCGGTTCACCGCGATGGTTGAAGAAATAAAAGCCATCCACGACGATTTGATGTTTTCCGTTAATCGTCCAGGCATTGTCAAACTGGCGCTGGTTACCGTCAAAAATAACTTTCTCACCTGGAAGACTGCGAAACGTGATGGGTAGCCCCACGTCGCCTGTGTTGCGAACCCTCACGCGCTCGATATACGTTCCGCCAGCGATCAGGACAGTATCACCTGGCGCGACTTCTGACGCAGCGTGACCGACCGTGCGCCAGGCTTGAGTGCGCTCGAGGCCGGAGTTGGCATCGTTTCCGTCGGGCGCGACATACAATGTCCGCGGCGGCGGATTCGCCGCTAAAGTCGTAAACGACACGACTTCGTAATGCGGATCCACCACTTTGGCTTGGCCGAAGTCGGGCTGGGCCAGCATGCGGATGGCCTTGACGCGAAAGTAATACTTCGTCCCGGGCTTGAGGCCGGTGAGACTGAATGACCGGTGCAAATCCAGAAACGTAAATATAGTGAAGGTGCTCTGGTTTTCACACTCGGGCGTCTCTCCCCAGGCCACTTCGCAATCCGCGCCTCGCGAAACCAACCACTCAATATTTGCGGTCGTGGCACTCACCGAATGCACGACGGGTTTGCTCATGTAGAGTAAATTCTCGCCCGCCAGCTCCTGATGCCAGCCGACCGACTGGCCGCGGGCACCGCGCGCGGCAAACAACGCCCTGTTCGTCAGCTTGCCGTCTTCATAGTCGGGTTTTTGAACAAAGGAATAGGCGTCATAGGCAGGGGCGAGGGACGTTAGCGGCAAAACTTGCCCGTCCACCGACCAGACACGATCGCGATCGGCGTAGGCATTGTAGTCGCTATAAAGGATGGCACCCGCGAGTTCCGGT
>Ga0105047_10020311_pt1 | contig 10215 bp, 9 predicted proteins | sample MAT04_FD_78384 | JGI IMG/M metagenome (GOLD analysis project Ga0105047, IMG submission 78384) | Freshwater microbial communities from Lake Fryxell liftoff mats and glacier meltwater in Antarctica - MAT-04 (megahit assembly) | ecosystem: Environmental > Aquatic > Freshwater > Ice > Liftoff... | reverse complement strand
CTGCCTGCTGCCCGCTGCCTGCTGCCCGCTGCCCACTCAACTAAACCTCAGCGTAAACAAAAACTCATCGGGCACTGCCTTTCCGCTCTTGTCCCGCTTCGGTTCAAGCCACCAGTTGTAGGCCTCGATTCGGCAGGTCTGGTCGATATCGTTGCTGCCCGAGGATTGGAAGATCTCGACGTTGGTGACGGTGCCGCTGGCGTCGAGCTTCATCCTCAGAACCACGATCACCGGGCTGGGCAGTTGCAGCAGATCGGTCCGGGCGGCAAGGGTGAGTCGCGGTGACGTCAGCTTGTGCTTGCGTCCAAGTTGCACGATCGCTTTACCGTTCCTGAAGAATGCCCCGCCTTGAACGCTCACCGGATCGGACTCCGTCGCCGCCTGCGGCGCGGGGTCGGCGGATGGCATGGGCGCGCCGGCGATGCTGGCGACCGCGGACTGCTGTTGAGATAAAGCCGGCGAGGTGGGTTGCTGAGGCGGCGACGGTTGAGCTTTCGCCGCTGGCGTCTCGCTGGTCTTTGCTTTCACGTCGCCATACCCGCGGGGCGCTTCCAGGAGGGGCGTTGCTGCTACACCCAGCGTAGGGGCCTGAAGCGAGGACTCATCCGGCTGCGGCAGCACTACCGCGCCGCCGGTGGGCAGCACCGACATACTGGGTCGATCGCGGAAGGCTCCCGCGCCCTCGGGATCCAGACTCCCCAGAATCTGCGTCTGCTCTGCCTGTCGCGCCTGCATCGGCGTCTCGCCCGGCGCTTCGTCGATCGCGTCACCTTTCCCATCCTGCCCGCCAAGCTCATCATCATCCTTCACCGCCACCAGCAACGGCGGCGAGCGATATCCATTCTCGATCGCATGCAGGCCTTGACGACGAATACCGAGGATGCCTTCAGAAATCAGCCATCCATGCACCACAAGCGAGGCGCACAAGGCAAGCGTGAAACTGAAATCGCGATGACGCATTCTTCAACATTATCGGGAGAGATCCCGTGTCTGCATCATAGATCGGGAGCACCCGACGGGCGAGTGCGACTCCCAGGCGGGCGGAGGATCCGGAGCTAAAGCTTCCGGCCTGCCTTGTAGCATTAATCGGCGTTTGTGGGGTTCAAATCGCGGTATGGCGATGGCTGTGGCTGACGATTGGGATTCTTCAGATATGCAATCGCTTCTTCCACATTTGCTGCCACGAAAAATTGTTCGCGGGCCCTGGGCTTGATGAAATTCTCGCGCACACCGTTGTCGATCATCGCCATGAGCGGATCGAAAAACCCGTTGATGTTCAGCACAACAATCGGCTTTTTATGATATCCCAACTGTCTGCCGACGATGATTTCAAAGAGCTCTTCCAGCGTTCCCAACCCGCCCGGCATGGCAATGAATGCGTCACCGCGCTGTTCCATGAGTGCTTTGCGGTGACGCATGTTGTCTGCGATGACCAACTCGTCGCACTTCGGGTCGGCCACGCCTTCATCCACGAAGACCTGCGGTGTAATGCCGATGACCTTCCCGCCATGCTCCCGTACGGCATCGGCGAGCACGCCCATCAACCCGACATTGTTACCTCCGTAGACGAGCGACCAGTTCTCGCGCGCGATCGCCCGACCCAAGGCAGCACCCTCCGACAGGTAGACGGGCGGGATGCGGGAGGAGGAGGAGCAGTAGACGGTGATCGAGTTTAGCATGGAGGTTTCATAGTCCCCTTTCCCGCGTACTTGGGGGAGAGGGGAAATGGGGCGGTGTTTCGCACTGTCTGTCCTCTCCCGCAGGGAGAGACGGGGAAGTTACTTTATATACCCCTTCGCCTTGAAATACGCCGTCGCTTCATCCAGCGAGCGGAAGACTCTTGTTGCAGTTTCCGTGATAAAAGGCGACGGGGTGCTTTTGCAGGCCCAGACGATGTAGACTTCCTTGCCGCCTTCAAAGGCGTGGTGAAGTTCTCGCTCGACGCCCGAGGATAGCGCGGGTTTGCCGTTGGGAAGTTCGGGGACCAGCGAGATGATCATATCGGCCTGGTCGACCATCTTGAAGTCGCGGGCGTAGATCTGGCCCATGATGTCGCCGCTGATCTGGGCGACGTCGGCAGTTTTCAGTGTGACAGGACCTTCAGCGGCCGCGACGGTTATGGTGGTTTCGCCGGTTTCCAATGCCTTCAGGGCGCTCATGTGAAGGACGAATTCATCGACATCACCGGGATCGAAGCAGATGAACTGCTCGTGAAGCACGGCACGGAAGGCGTTGATTTCTTTCAGCGTATCGGGCAGGTCCACCACATGGCTCATCGGAAAGCTGGGATAGACCTTTTTCTTGTGACGTTCGAAGAGCAGGCTGTAGACCATTTTGGTGGTGGGGATTTCTCTTCCGCGGCTGATGAGGAAAAATGCGCCGTAGCCGCGGAGAATGCTCGCCAGCATTTCCGTCGCCAGCATTTCCTCTTCCCGCCAGACCATGATGTCTTTCAGGGTGTGATCGATATCGTGATCCCGCATCAGCCGCTGATGGACGGATTCGGCGTTGTCGAGCAGAATCAGGTATTGGTCGGCGTTGAATTCCTTCATCTGGTCATAATCAAACGCGCTGAACAATCCGTGACGCCAGCGGAAGGTGGCGTGGGTGTTGACGATGACATGCTCGTGCTTTTCCGATTCCCGCAGGATTTCCTTGAATACCGCCCGGCGAAGCGTGTTCAGGCGAGAGATCGGCAGGTTCAGAATTCTTCCGGCGGGGACGTCCGGTGCTTCCTTGTACATCATCTGGCCAACATGAAAGACTTTCACGTCGATGCCGTTGGCTTTCGCGGTGTCGCGGACGGTTTCGAGGTACGGACTTTTATCGACGCCGATCTGACCAGTTACGATTGCGCGCATAAGCGTTCCCTCTGCGTTGAATGGAACGCCGAACTATAATCGACTGTCGGCAAATCTTGAAGGGGACTAAGTTTAGGATGCAAACCGGCGAATACGCCAAGGTCGCAAGTTACAGCGCCGCCCCGCGCCGGGTGAGCTCGTCGCGCAGCTTGGCGGCCTCTTCATAGCGTTCGGCGCGAACGGCTTTGGAAAGGGCGCTTCGCAGCTTTTCCACGGGATCGACGGGGAGTTTCTTGCGGATTTCCCGCGCAAAACTTCGTAGCACCCGGGCTTCCTGACTCTTCCCCAGAGCATCAGGTTGGCCGAACTTATCAAAAAACTGTTTGATTTCGTCTAGTCCGGCTTGCACCGTTTCCAGGGCATCCCGATACTTTTTCGCCTTGAACTGAATGGACGCCCGGGCTCGTGAGTTCATCATGAGAATGTATGGACGATACTGTTCGAGGATGAGGCGATCCTGCTCATCCACCGCATATCGCTCGCACATATCCAGCACGCGAAGGTTGCGCGCCGTGTCCCTGACAACCCCGGTGAATTCTTCCAGTATGAACAGACTCAGGTGCCGCTGATAATACATCGCCGCTTCTTCGCGAAGCAACTGGCACTGCGAGCCGGTTAGATGAAAGCCCAGTTCAGTGCCATTTCGGCGTTTGTGCTCAACAAGCTGGGTTTGGAAATAATCGAGGAGCGATTCGAATCCATGAGGCCGTGCACCATCGGGACGGCCAGTCAGTTCCATCTGCAAAAGCCCCAGATCCAGCCGCATTTGCAGCTTTGCCACGCCATCTTTCCCCTGAATTCGGCGCACGCTGATCGTGCCGGGCTCATAGTCCCAGCCCTTCAGAAGCGGCGCAATGTCTTTGCTGCTCGCGCGGCTGACACGTCCGCTGGTTTTTCGCGGTTTCTTCTCACTCATTCCGCCCGCTCCAATTGTTGGCAGCGCCCGTCATTCATATACGATTATATCCATTTACGCGCCCAATCGTCCGACGATTTTTGCCCCGCGACAAGCTTTAAACACCTTTTTCATAAGTTAGATCATCCATAACGCCAAGTCGGGGGATAGTTCAATCGTGGTGGATATCACGAAAATAGTGATTGCCTCGTCTGACCTGCACAACCCCGACACTTTCAAAGCGTCCCATCCTCCGCAGGCAGATGCCGCGAACGATGAGCGGCTTGACGGAGGGATATTTCCACTGAAGAGGTCGGACCGCATCCAAATTGGACGGCAGGAGAAAGTTGCAACGCTTGACGTCATCAGATTGAAGCCTTATTACTGGCACATGGCACACCCAAAGATTTCCTACGACGCCATCACCTTTGATGATGTTTTGCTGATTCCGGCGCGCACGGATTTCACGCCTGGTGAAACGGATACGCGCACCAGACTGACCCGTAACATCGAAATCAACATCCCGCTGCTTTCCGCACCGATGGATACCGTAACGGAGTCCGCACTTGCGATTGCGCTGGCGCAGGAAGGGGGCATTGGCATTATTCACAAGAATCTTCCCATCGAAGCCCAGGCCCGCGAGGTGGAGAAGGTGAAACGGTCGGAGAATGGCGTCATTGTCGACCCCATCACGCTGCCTCCCAATGCGACGATCGGCGAGGCGCGGAAAATCATGAAGGAATACAACGTGAATGGTATTCCGATTGTGGAAGATGCCGAAGGGGCGAGGGGCGAGGGACGAGGGGCGCGAACGTCTAAAAACGGTAAAGCGCCCAAGCTGATGGGCATTCTGACCCGCCGCGATTTGAAGTTCGAGGGCGACGACACCCGGCGGGTGTCGGAGGTGATGACCAAGGAGAATCTCATCACCGCCGCCGAGAATACACCGCTGGATCTGGCGGAGCGAATCCTCTACGAGCATAAAGTCGAAAAGCTTCTGCTGGTGGATAAGGAATACAGGCTTGCCGGACTGATCACGATGCGAGATATCGATAAGATGCACCAGTTCCCTAACGCCTGCAAAGACAAGCGCGGGCGTCTACGCGTGGGGGCGGCGACGGGCGTGCTGGACTATAAACGGGTTGAGGCGCTGATTGATGCGGAGGTGGATGTTGTCGTCGTCGACACTGCCCACGGACACAGCAAAAACGTCATAGACACAGTGAAGCACATCAAGAAGCATCACAACATCGACGTGATTGCCGGGAACATTGCCACCGAGGAAGGCGCGAAGGATCTGATTGACGCAGGCGTTGATGCGGTGAAGGTGGGCATCGGCCCGGGCGCGATCTGCACGACGCGCATCATCTCGGGCGTGGGCGTGCCGCAGATTAGTGCGATCATGAACGCCGTGAACGCCGCCGAGCCCCATGGAATTCCGGTGATTGCGGATGGCGGAATACGCCATTCCGGCGACATCACCAAGGCGCTTGCCGCTGGCGCGAGCTGCTGCATGATGGGGTCGCTGTTTGCAGGTTTGGATGAATCGCCCGGCGAGACCGTGATTCACGCAGGCCGACGTTATAAAACTTATCGCGGGATGGGTTCACTGGGGGCGATGGTTCACGGGTCCAAAGACCGCTATGGACAGGCGGGAGTGAAGCAGACCAGCAAGCTGGTGCCGGAAGGCGTGGAAGGGCGGGTGCCCTACCGTGGTTCGCTGAGCGACTTTGTGTATCAGTTGGTTGGTGGCGTAAGGGCGGGCATGGGGTATTGCGGCACGAAAGACATCGAAGGGCTGAGGAAAAACGCCCAATTCTGCCGTGTTTCTGCCGCCAGCATGGCGGAATCCCACCCGCACGACATCACGATTACGAAAGAATCGCCGAATTACAGCGTCGATAGTATGATGGAGAGGTGATGAGGCACCAGGGATGAATAAAGGCACGAAGGCAAATAGGCACGAACGTACGCAGTGGGAAGCAAGAGGCATTCAGCCAAGAGTGTCAAGCACTTGCGCCCCATTCCCTCTCGTGTCTTCGTGTCTTCGTGCCCTGTCAGCTCCTTTGCTCGTGCTCGCCCTCAGCGCTTGTACCGATAACCACAACTCTCCAACCACCCGCCCGTTGACGATGGAAGAGAAGCAACAGCAGCTGTTGACCGACCCGTTTGGCTACAAATCGGAGACGGGAAAGACCGATATCACCGGTGGGGACCTAACGCACTTTGACAAAGACGCTTTCAAGAAGGACGTCGATAATGCTCTCAATCCGTAAGACTTCGATCCTGGTGCTTGCAGTGACGGCATGTGTGACGCAGGGGTGCGCGCGTCGCGGCAATGCTCAACCCAACGTGTCGGCCGAGCCGCAACAACTCGACGCCGCGATGACGCTTCGCGATTGGCCGCAAAGTGTGGTCGTCATTCCAAATGGCAGCACAGTCGCGGGATCCACCGGGTTTGCCTATGAGGCGCGCCGCGACCAGAACAAATACGGATTTTATTACGCAGACTCGGGAGCGTTTCTGCTGAATGTGGCGACGATGCCATATACGTTTTTTCGCGATGGGATCGCTCGCGAGAAAACCTTCTCCGGCGAACGCACCAGTGCCACCCACACGGCGGTTCCTCCGCTGCCGGGTGGAAATACGACGGTTTCTCCCGATCCGACACCCGTAAATCCGATGGACACCCCAAGCAGTGACATCCCGGGCAGCGATACTCCGGGCAATGACACCCTGGGGAACGACGCTTCGGGCACTGTCGATCGGACGGTCCCTTCAGTTGCGCCGGAAACCCCTGTGGAAACGCCAGCGCCATCGCAAGCACCCATGCCATCCTCTGAGACACCCGCACCCGCCGATCCACCGGCAAATCAAGGTGGAAGCGGCATAGGTACGATGGGCGGAACGGTGTAGGCGGTATGCATTCGCAACGTGGCTATCGCCGCGGAGCATTGACTTTGCCCTTCAACTTCGATTTCATTCACCCGCTGTCACCGTCGACAGCGGGTTTCTTTTCTTTCGGATGGATGGATTCATGCCTTTTTCTCGCCAACAGACTTGCGAACGCACCAGCGCCAAGCTTCGAGATGCCGCCCCCAAACTCGCATCGATGCAGGCGATGGTCGGGCTGGATGGTTTCGTCGATGAAATCATCGCGGTGGTGGACAAACGACAGGCGCAGGGGCAGTTTAGTGCCGTTGCCACGATCACCGCATTTCGCGAGAAGCTGGAAAAAGCGGCTGGTCAATCCAGCAACTACGAACTGATCGTCAAGCAGATGAAGCTGGGAGGCAATGGGCCGATCATGGCGTCGGCGCTCGCGAACATCGGGATGAATGTCACCTACATCGGCAACCTTGGCTATCCGAATGTTCATCCGGTGTTCCAAGAGTTCGCCACCAAGGCTCGTGTCATCAGCATTGGTGAACCCGCACACACAGATGCACTTGAATTTGATGATGGCAAGCTGATGCTGGGAAAGCTCACGCCGCTGGACGAGGTGACGTGGGACAATCTGCTGTCGCGCGTGGGACGTGATGAGTTGCTGAAGATCATGTCGCAAAGCAACCTGATCGGCATGGTCAACTGGACCATGCTGCCGCATATGAGTCGCATCTGGGCGACGATGCTGGACAACGTTATCCCCACTGGCGAGCGGCACAGCCGCAAGCTGTTTATCGACCTTGCCGATCCGGAAAAGCGAACGCAAGAAGACATTCTGGACGCGTTGAAGCTGCTGACGCGATTTCAGGATCAGGTGGATGTGGTGCTGGGACTGAATCTGAAGGAATCCAATGAGATCGCCGATGTCCTGCACCTGGAAGGTCGACGTGATCCGGAAGCGGCGATTGAAGAAAACGCACGGGCGATCCGCGAGAAGCTGAATCTGGCATGCGTGGTGATTCACCCCCGCCGCGGTGCCGCCGCCGCCACGGAGACTGAAAGCGCGACCTTCGCGGGCCCGTTCGTCTCGCAGCCGAAGATTTCCACCGGTGCGGGCGATCATTTCAACGCGGGATTCTGCCTGGGACGGGTGCTGGGATTTTCCCTTGAAGAATCCCTCTGCACCGGCGTCGCCACGAGCGGGTACTACGTTCGAACCGCGGTGAGCCCGAGTGCGCTGCAACTGGCTGAGTTCATTGCACAACTGCCTGATCCACAGATTGCCTGATGTGAATCTCTACGACATTGCATATTCACTCGGCCTGGGCATCAGCGCTCCGTTCTGGTTTCTGCGAGCCAAGAGCCGTGCCAAAGTGCTGGGAGCACTGCGGACGCGACTGGGCGATATTGCCGAGCGTGCGATCGGCGCGCCTGCGATCATGATCCATGCGGTGAGCGTTGGGGAGATCAACGCCACCAAGGCGCTGATCGATCAACTGCGGAAGGAAAAACCCACACTTGCCTTCATCGTCTCCACCACCACGCAGACTGGCTATGAAAGGGGTGCAACGCTTTATGGAAACTCGGCGGATGTAACGCTCATCCGTTATCCACTGGATTTTTCACACGCGATCAACCGCGTGCTGACACGCTCCAAGCCAGGCCTGGTCGTCCTGATGGAACTCGAACTCTGGCCAAACTTCATCCTGCAGTGCGAGAAGAGGCAGATACCATTGGTGCTGGCGAACGGGCGGATCACCGAGCCGAGTTATCGCAGCTACCACCGGTTTAAAAGGGTCACCTCGAGCATGTTCCGAAGATTGGCGGTCGTGTGCGCGCAGGATCAGACGTATGCCGAACGCTTCATCGATCTGGGCGTGCCGCGAGATCGCGTCACGGTTGCCGGCACGATGAAGTTCGACACTGCGGTGGTCGCAGATCGCGTCGAAGGAGACGATGCGCTTGCCCGCGACGTGGGGCTTCGAAGGGGCGATGATCTCATCTGGATCTGTGGTTCCACCGGCCCCGGCGAAGAACAGGTGGTGCTGGACGTCTATGGAGAGCTGAAGAAGCAATTCCCAACACTTCGACTTGCCATCATCCCGCGCCATCCGCCTCGATTTGATGACGTGGCAGAGATGATTCGACATTGCGGCTTGCCGCTGGTTCGACGGTCTGCACCGGAAACATGGAACATTGTGTCGTCGGATGCCGTCGTGCTTGGCGACACGATGGGGGAGTTGCGGAAGTTCTACAGCCTTGCGGGTGTAGTGTTCGTCGGTCGATCTCTCGTTGACCTCGGCCATCGCCAGCACGGCAGCGACATGATCGAGCCCGCCGCCCTTGCCAAGCCGGTGATTGTCGGGCCGTACACCACCAATTTCGCCGATGCCATGCTGAAGTTCAAGACGGCAGAGGCAATGCTTGAAGTCACCACGGCTGACGCGCTTCTGCAGGCATTGCGGAGTCTTCTGGCAGACGAGAAGGAACGTCTAGCGCTCGGCACGAAAGCGCAGCGAGTGGTCCGGGAACAGCAGGGCAGCACGCTGCGACATGCGGCAATCATCCTCAACGTCCTTGCCAACTCATCGCGCGATCAGTAACCGCATTCTCGCTTGCCTGTCGCTGATGCAATCTGCAATACGGTTTCCAATTGCCTCCCGCGTGACATTCTCTCCCTCTCCCGGCGTCCCGGGCGAGGGATATTCTGTGTGGATCTTCTCAGGCAAAACAACCCTTTAATAACCTGACTTCCGCGTGCGCCGTGAAGAGGCGTTATTCTTCAGCGGGTGAGATTCCCGCCCGGGAACTGGATCGCTCCGCCCGGTAGCAATCGAGGCAGCGGTGGAGGCCACCAAGCCGCTGAAGCTAACTCCGGAGGAGGGAAGGGGCCTTGGTTAAAGGTCATTGCAGCAAGCAACGAAGGACCAGGAGATTGGCGATGAGTCTAATTACGAAGCCTACACGTTGGGTGCCGGCATAGGACGAGGTTTCTATCGCGCGAATGCAAGCTTCCGACGTTGCCAGTCAATGCAGGCTCGCCAGTTTCTCCAGCACGGTGTGAATTGCCTGCGTGCCGTCCTTTCCATGTCCCGCCGCCTGTGCTGCGGTGAAGAGTTGATGCACCAGGCTTGCCGCCGGCAGGGATGTGTTGGAATCTTCTGCAGACTGCATGAGAATCCGCAGATCCTTCTGAATCAGGTTCACCATGAATCCGGGACGATTGTCGTTCTTGACCATCTTGGGTCCGAGGTTCAGCAGTTGCCAAGACCCGCCTGCGCCGCCGCCAACCGCATTGATAGTCTTTTCGAGATCCAAACCGTTCTTTTTTGCGAAGACTATTGCCTCGGCGACACCCAGAAGCGTCACACCGACAAGAATTTGATTGACAAGCTTCGTCAGTTGCCCCGTGCCGCTTGTTCCGCAGTGGGTGATCGTTTTACCCATATGGCGGAGAATAGGCTCGACGCTTGCGAACGCCTTCTTGTCTCCGCCCACCATGATCGACAGGGTGCCGTTCTTCGCACCCACATCGCCGCCGGACACGGGTGCATCCAGCAGCTTGGTTCCCTT
>Ga0105047_10020310_pt1 | contig 10215 bp, 9 predicted proteins | sample MAT04_FD_78384 | JGI IMG/M metagenome (GOLD analysis project Ga0105047, IMG submission 78384) | Freshwater microbial communities from Lake Fryxell liftoff mats and glacier meltwater in Antarctica - MAT-04 (megahit assembly) | ecosystem: Environmental > Aquatic > Freshwater > Ice > Liftoff... | reverse complement strand
GCTGGCGCCGGGCGCCAACGGGCAGCGCGCCGAGCTTGATCAGGTGCAAAGCCAGGTCAGCGCGCTCGATGCACTGCTGGATGTCCGCGCGGCGGATTTTGGCCCCACCGTGGCGCTGGCCGTGGACAGCGGCATTCAGGGCGAGCGCTATGCCTTTGGGCCCGGCAACAATTTCACACAGGTTTCCGTGGTTTTCCAAATCCAGCTGTTTGATGGCGGCGCCCGCGCGGCGCGTTTGCGCCAGGCGCAGGCCGAGCGCTCTGCGGCGGCCATGCGCTTGGATCAGCTCAAAGCGCAAATCGAGCTTGAACAAGCCGCCGCGCGCGACGATCTAAAAGCCGCGCTGGATGCGCTCGATACGGCGGCTGCACGCGAGCGTGCGGCGGCCTTGGTGTTTGAAATCGCGCGGCGAAAACGAGACGCCGGCAGCTTGCCGCAGATCGAATTCATCGACGCGCGTGCGGCGTTCACCCAAGCCGAGCTCAACAACAACCTGACCCGATTCGATGCGCTGGCGCGCGCAGCGCAGCTCGACTACGCAACCGCAGCCAAACCCCTGCCTGAGCAGTTTGCAGCAACCCTTTTTGGAGCCCCCCGATGAGTCCTTCGATCCGAGTCCTGATTTTGGGCGCCCTGGTTGTCAGCGTGGGCCTAGTCGCCTGCCGCGCCAACCAAACCCCAAGCGCAGCAGGACCGGCCGCAGCGACGCCGGTGCACATGGTGCAAGTCAGCAGCGGCCCCGCCCAGCCGCCGCTTCGCGCAATTGGCTTGATTGCAGGCAAAGACAGCAGCCGCCTGTCCTTCAAAGTGGGCGGCATCGTGGCTCGGCTTGCCGTGCGCGAAGGCGCTGCGGTGCGCCGAGGGCAACTGCTGGCCACCATTGAACAAGTCGAGGTCGCAGCGCAGCTTGAGCAGGCGCGTTTGCTCAAGGAAAAAGCCGAGCGCGATCTGGCCCGCGGCGAGCGCCTCTACGGCGACGAGGTGATCACGCTTGAACAAGTCCAGGACCTGCGCACGCAGGCGCAAATTGCCGGCGCTGGGTTCAAGCAAGCCAGCTTTAATCGCCAATACGCCAGCATCGTTGCGCCCCACGATGGCTTAGTGCAGAAGCGCTTTGTTGAACTGCGCGAACAGGTCACGCCGGGGCAACCGATCTTCACCGTCAGCAGCACGGATGCAGGCTACGTCCTGCGCGTCGCGGTGGCCGATCGCGACATCGTTCGCGCGCACTTGGGCGATCAGGTCAGCGTCACCCTGGATGCCTTTCCGGGGCAGATCCTCAAAGCGCAGGTTAGCGAGTTGGCCGCTGCCGCCGATCAAGGCACCGGGATGTTTGCGCTCGAAGCGCGTTTATCCGATCCGCCTGAGCGCTTGAGCGCAGGCATGGTCGGCAAGCTTGAGTTGATCCCCGCCGCCGGGGAGCTGCCGACCATTCCGCTGAACGCGGTGGTTGAGGGTGACGGTATGCGCGCCAGCGCCTACCTCGTGCGCAGCGGAATCGCCAAGCGGGTGGCGATAGAAGTGGCCTATATCGATCGCGAGTACGTCGCCGTGCGCGCAGGCCTTGTGCCCGGCGATACGGTGGTCACCGACGGCGTGCTGTATCTGGCCGACGGCGAACGCGTCGTGCTGAAAAAGGACTAATCCGATGAGCCTTCTCGAATTTCCCATTCGCCGTTTTCAGTTCACGATTGTCGTTTTCCTGCTGCTGGCGGCGATCGGCTGGTCGTCGTTTCAAAACATTGCGCGCTCTGAAGATCCGTACTTCCCGATCTCGGCCTTTGTGGTGATTGCGGTTTATCCGGGCGCTGATCCGGTCGATGTTGAGCGTTCGATTTCCAAGCCGCTGGAGGATCGCTTCAACGAGCTCGACGACGTCAAGTCGATTGAAACCTCGGTGAACGACTCGCTCTCGGTGGTTTCGGTCGAATTCGAAGCCTTCGTCGATGTGGAGGATAAGTACGACGAGGTGGTCCGCGAGGTCAACGCGCTGCGCGCGGATTTGCCGGCTGCGGTCAAGCTTGAAGTGCGCAAGATCAACCCTGGCTTGGTCAATATCGTGCAGCTGGCCTTGGTTAGCAAAGACGCCACCTATCGCGAGTTAGAAGACTATGCCCGCGAGCTCAAAGACCTGCTCAAAGGTGCCCCCGGCGTGCGCACCGCCGAGACCTTTGCCCATCCAGAGCGCGAGCTTCGGGTTGAGATTGATTCAGCTCGCATGGCCGCCCTGAAACTCTCGCCCAATGCCGTGATCAAGGCGCTTGAGAGTGAGAACGCCAACACGCCAGGTGGCAGTGTGGATGCCGCCGGGCGCAATTTTTCGCTCAAGACCTCGGGCCCCTATGCGTCGCTGGATGAGGTCCGCAACACGGTGGTTGCAAGCGCCAACGGCCAGATCGTGCGGATCTCGGACGTAGCGCAGGTGCGCTGGGATCAGCAGCAGGAAAACTACACCGGCCGCTACAACGGCGAACGCGCGGTGTTTGTGACCGCCAACCAAAAAGACGGGCAAAACATTTTCAAAACGCGCGCCGCCATTGAGGTGAGGCTCAAGCGTTTCGAAAAGACCCTGCCAGCGCGGATTGAGCTCAAGCGCGGCTTTGAACAGGCCGACAACGTCGCGGGCCGTCTCGACCGCTTGGGCTTTGACTTTGTCTTGGCGATTGGCCTGGTGCTGGTGACCCTGTTGCCACTCGGCCTGCGCGCGGCGGGCGTGGTGGCGATTGCCATTCCGCTGAGTTTGGCGATGGGTTTGTCGGTTTTGTACTTTCTTGGCTATTCGCTTAACCAGCTCTCAATTGCGGGGTTTGTGGTGGCGCTTGGCCTGTTGGTGGACGATTCGATCGTGGTGGTCGAAAACATCGAGCGCTTTCTGCGCATGGGCCATTCCCGCGTGGACGCGGCGATCAAGGCGACGCGGCAAATTTCCGTCGCCGTCATCGGCTGCACCGCGACCCTGGTTCTTGCTTTTCTGCCGCTGTTGGCCTTGCCCGGTAACGCGGGCAAGTTCATTGCGGTCTTGCCCGCGGCGGTGGTTGCAACCGTGCTTGCGTCTTTGTTTGTGGCCTTGACCATCATTCCCTTTCTCGCCAGCCGCATCCTCAAGCCGCATCCGTCAAGCCAGGGCAACTGGCTTCTGCAGCGGGTTATGGGTGGCATCCACCGATTTTATCAACCGCTGCTGCGGCGCGCGCTCAGCTCGCCAAAAACGACCGTGGTCGGTGCGCTCGCGCTGTTTGTGCTGAGCTTAGGGCTGCTGCCGATCGTGGGCTTTAGCCTGTTCCCGAAGGCCGACACGCCGCAGTTTTTGATCACGATTGAAACCGCCGATGGTTCCAGTATCGCCGAGACCCGCCGCGTGCTTGATCAAGTCGAAGCAAAGCTTCAGAAAATGCCGGAGGTCAAAACCTATCTCAGCAATTTGGGTAAAGGCAATCCGAAAATCTTCTACAACATCATCCCGCGCGAGGAATCCAGCAATCTAGCGGAAATCCTTGTGCTCTTAAAAAGCTACGACACCCGCCGCACACCCGCGCGCTTGGAGGAACTGCGCACGGCGCTCTCGGGCATCAGCAACGCGCGCATTTTGGTCAAGGAATTTGAAAACGGGCCGCCGGTGGCCGCGCCGATTGCGATTCGGGTAACCGGGGATGACATCGAGACATTGAATGCGCTCGCACTCAGGGTCGAATCAACGATTAAGGCCACCCCAGGCACGCGCAATGTGGATAACCCAACGCGGGTCGCACGCACCGATCTCAAGCTGGTGGTTGATTCTGAAAAGCTGGGTTTGCTTGGCGTGCCGACGGTCGAGTTTGATCGGGCGGTGCGCTTGGCGGTTGTCGGATTGAACGCGGGCCGCTATCGCGAGCAATCCGGTGAGCAATACGACATCGTGGTCCGCGCCCCCATGAGCGGGCGCGCGGATTTGAGCGCGCTTGATCAAATTCAGGTGCCCTCATCGAGCGGCGCGCTTTTACCGCTAAATCAGCTTGCAAAGCTTGAGTTCGTGCGTTCGCCGACCGAAATTCAGCGCTACAACCGCGAGCGTTCGATCACGATTACCGCCTATACGCAGGCCGGGTTCAACACCGCAAAGGTCACCGACGCCGTCTTGCAGGCGCTCGACCAGATCAAGCCCCCGCGCGGGTATCGGTTTGTCGCAGCAGGCGAGGTGGAATCGCGCGCGGAGAGTTTCGCTGGCCTTGGCACAGCGATCTTGATCGCCACCTTCGGCATCTTTGCGGTGCTGGTGCTGGAGTTCGGCAGCTTCAAGTCGACTTTGATCGTGCTGACCGTGGTTCCACTGGGCATCTTGGGCGGCATCGTGATGCTGTTTGTGACCGGCAACAGCCTCTCTTTCATGGCCGGTATTGGCTTTATCGCGCTGATCGGGATTGAGATCAAGAACTCGATATTGCTGGTGGATTTCACCAATCAATTGCGCCAGGAAGGCATGCCGCTCGATCAAGCCATTGCACAGGCAGGCGAAGTGCGCTTCCTGCCGATCCTGCTGACAACGGTCACCGCGATTGGCGCGCTGCTGCCGCTGGCGGTGCAGAACATTGGGCTTTATTCGCCGCTGGCTTGGGTCATCATTGGCGGGCTAATTTCTTCAACGGTGCTGGCACGTTTGGTCACGCCGGTGATGTACAAACTGCTGCCGCCGGAAATCGAGCCCAACCCCGCGGGCGCTGCACGCTAGCAACGGCCAACGGCACGCAAGCGCGTGCCGTAACCGGGAGCAAAACTAAGCCTTCGCAGGCTTCGGCGGCGGGACGTATTTTTCGAACTTGCCGAGCCCGCAGGTGGGCCCCTGGATCTCGCCGAACGGGCGTTCCAGCACGGTAATCACGTCAAGATCGCAAAGCCGAGTGCCGCTGAGCTTGTAAGAAAACGAGTCGTTGAATTTCAGCCGTGGGCACTTTCGTGGAAGCGTGTTTTTCCACTGATAGCCGTTGGTCATCGTGAAAATAATGGTCTGGTCGTCCAGCGCTTTGGTCGAGCGAATCTGCGTGGTTGTCACACATTGGCTTTGCGGCTCATCGGGCTGCGCGCGCGGTGTGGCGGCGGCGGCAAATGTCGAACTCAGTGCAAGCGCGACGGCGAGTGCGGTGCGGTTCATGGGTGTCTCCTAAAAGTGCGGATGGTGCGCGCTTGACTTTACGCCTCCGACTCGGTCCAAGCGTGAAGGATGGCTGAAGCGCTGGCCGGCCAAACCCCTGGCCGCTTGAGCATGTAGCTCAGTGCCTCTTTGAGCGCGTTAATCCGGTAGGGCAGGCCGGTGACAAATCCACTCAGCGGCAGGGTCAGCAGGCGTCCGCCGTGCGTCTTAGATTCGGCATACAGCCAGTCAAAAGCATCTTTGAGCTGCTCCACGTAGCTGTCTTCTGAATGCTTGTATTCGCTTAGCAATTGGCGATCGCTCAACTCGACCGAATGCGGCATCGCGATGATTTCGCCTGCTTTCGTGTGCATGCGCGTGGGCAGCTCATCGTGCGCCCAATCCATGCAGTAGCGGATGTCGTTTCTAACTAAATGCTCAAGCGTAAACGCGCTTTGCGATTTTGCCGGCGACAGCCAGCCGTGGATCGGCGCATAGCGACGCAGCAAGCGCAGCGATTCGGTGATCTGCGCGATTTCGAGCGCGTCATCCATGCCGCCGTAGTGCAGCGCATCCATGTGCAAACCTTGGGCGACGATCTCATGGCCGGCTTTGAGCGTTTCTTCGAGCAGCTGCGGGTAGCGCTCACAAATGATCGCGTTCACGCTCACGGTGGCCGGAATACCAAGCTCCGCGAACAAGCGATATAGCCGAAAAATACCAACCCGATTGCCGTAGTCGCGGGTGCTGTAGTGGCGCAAATCCGGATACGGCGTTTGCATGCTGCCGGGCGCCTTAAACGGCTTGCCGCTTGGGTTGAGCGGAAAGAACTCGATCGCCGGTGACACCATCAGCGCAACCCGCGCGCCGTTGGGCCAGCGCACCGGTTTGCGCGCGAAAAGATCCGACCACGGATACAAATCGTGATCCATCCCGTGGCGGCGTTTGGGATAGCGCAGGTAGTCGTCAGGCAGGCTCATGCGGTGTTCCCCACGCTTGCGTGAACAGCGTTGCTGCGCTCGATATCGGCAAGGCAGACGTCATAAAAATGGCGGTGATAGTGGTCGGCGATCTCGCGCGCGGTCGCCATCCAAACGCCGTCGTGGGAGGCGATGTAGGCAAGCGCTTCTTCAAACGGGCCGATTCGGTGCGCTTGGCCAACCAAAAACCCGTGCAGGGGAATGCACATCACTGTGCCCGATTCAGCGCCCTCCACATAGAGTTGATCGAACTGGCGCTTGATCATTTGGGTGTAGGCGCGCGGGGTTTGGTTGTAGGCGTTGTAGACAATCACGTCGTTGATTTCGAGCGAGTAGGGCATCGATATCAGGCGCCCCGACTTGACTTTAAGCGGCTGCGGCTGGTCGTCTTGAAACAGATCGCAGGTGTAGCGAATTCCGTATTCGGCGAGCAAATCCATGGTGCGCTCGGTGTGCGTGAGCGCGGGCGCAAGCCATCCCTCGATGCGCTGCCCGGTGGCGCGCGAGACGGTTGCAATCGAGTCTTCAATGATGGCGCGCTCCTGCGCCTCGCTCATTTGGTAGCAGTAGCGGGTGTTGTAAATCCCGTGCGAAAAAAACTCCCAGCCAAGCTCAGCGGCTTGCGCGATCAACTCGGGGTGGTGGTCGCACATCGCCACCGACAGGCTCACCGAACCGCGCACGCCAAGGCGCGCCATCACCGCCATCAAGCGCTGATTGCCCACCCGATTGCCGTAGTCGCGATGCGAATACGGCACCACGTCCGGATGCGCCCGCGCCCACGGCTTGCGCTCTGGATTATTGGGCGGGTCGAGTTCATAAAACTCGATGTTTGGCGCGACCCAAAACGCAACCCGCGCGCCATTCGGCCAGGTAATTTTGGGCCGCTTGAGATAGGGCCAGTAATCGTACAAATCCGGGTCTGCGCGCATTGCGTTCGGGCTCCAGCGGGGTTGTTTGGGTAAGATGAAAGGCTAAGCCGCATTAAACCCGAGTCAGCGTGGAAATTTTCAAGCAATTCACCTTTGAGGCCGCGCACACGCTGCCGCAGTTTCCGCAGATCCACGGCCACAGCTATTCGGTTGAGGTGATCTGCGCGGGCGCGGCCAAAGACGGCTATGTGATGCCGGAAGGCGCCTTCGAGGCGCACACCGAGCGCGTCCGCAAACTGCTTGATCACCGCCATTTGAACGATCTGATCGCGGTGCCCACGTCTGAGAACATTGCGCGCTTCATCTGGGAGCAGCTCGCGCCCGAAATCAACATCACCCAGGTCAAGGTGTGGCGGCCAAGCTTGGGCTTCGGCGCGATCTTTCGCGGCTAAGCCCAAATTCCCCCATTCCTTTCGCCCTATCGCTCAAACGCGCTCGAATGGGTGACACTTGCGCCCATGACTGATTCCTTAGACCCGATTGCGCAGCTGCCGCTGGACCCCGCGACGCTCACGCTGTGGCGCGTGCACTGGGCCTTGGGCTCACTGCCGATTTTGCTTGCGCTGGCGGTGCTGATGATTGCATCGCCGTTTTCTTGGCTGCTCGCAATCGCGCTTTGGCTCGCGCTCGGGGTGTTGCTTGGCTTGGCTGCGTGGTTTTTGCCGGCCATGCAGTTTGCGCGCTGGCGCTATGCGCTCGACGAGAGCGCTTTTCGCATCGCCCACGGCCTTGCGTTTCGCCGCAGCGTGATCGTGCCGCGCTCGCGCTTACAGTATGTGGATCTCGCCCAAGGCCCGCTGGAACGCCGCCTCGGTTTGGCCAACCTCACCCTCAACACCGCCGGCACCAGCAACGCCACGGTCACCATTTCAGGCATCGCACTGGCTGAAGCCAACCGCATCCGCGACGACTTGCTCGCCAGCACCCAACGCGATGTCATCTGACCCGAGCGTCCCGGTGCCGCCAGAGATGCACGCGCTTGATCGGCGCCTGCCTCCCGCCTCGCTGCTGATTTTTTCGGTCAATTCGATCACCCAACTCTTGCCCTTGGTGATCCTCGGCTTGATCTCGGGCAAGGCTGATTTTGGGCAGATTGGTTTTTGGCTGCTGATCGCCCTGCTAGCCGTGGTGCTGGGGGCGCTCAACTGGTTCAGCTTTCGCTATCGGGTTGGGCGCGATCAGATCAGCTCGCGTTCCGGCCTGATTTTTCGCAAGCAGCGTCTGCTTAAATTCGCCCAGGTGCAAAACCTAAGCGTGGTGCGCACCCTGCTGCATCGGCTGCTCGGTTTGTCGCTGGTGCGGATTGAATCGGGCAGCGGCGCGGGCGACGACATTCGCCTAGATGGCGTCACCCAAGCGCAGGTGATCGAGCTTCAAGCCATGATCCGCGGTGAACACGCCGCCGACAGCATCAGCAGCGCGCCTGATCCGGTGCTGCTCAAACTCGGCACGCTTGAGCTGGTCCGCCTCGGCCTGATTTCCAACCGCGGCATGCTGGTGGTCGCGGCGCTGTTTGGGTACCTGGTGCAAAGCGGTGGCGAACGCTCAATGCGCGCCAGCATGAGCTGGCTGATCGACCCCATCTGGGCGCAGTATCAAGGCGCCCATTTGAGCTACATGGGCACCGCGCTCGCTGTTTTATCGATGCTGCTTGTGGCCTTGATCGCGGTGCGTCTGCTGTCGGTCGGCCTGTCCATCCTGCAGTTTCACGGTTTTGAGCTAAGCGCCCGCCCCGACCGCGTGCTGGGCCGCTATGGCCTGCTGACGCGGATCCAGGCTGCGCTCAAATTCGAGCGCATCCAGCAAGTGGCGATTGAACAAAGCCTGCTCCACCGCGGGTTTGGGCGGGCCTCAATCCGCGTGCGTTCCGCCGCGCAACAGGCGGCGAATGAGGGCGTGCAGCAGCTGGCCTGGCTGGCACCGGTGATCCGCGCCGGGCGCGTCGACGAGCTACTCAAGCGGATTCAGCCGCAGGTCGAATGGGGCCAGTTCAACTGGCAGCCGCTTGCAGGCGATGCGCTCTATCTGGTGTTGGTCCAGCGCCTGGCCTGGTTTTCGGTCTTCTTTGCGGTGCTTGCTGTGGTCTTCAAGCTCAAAGCGCTGTGGGCCCTGCTGCTGCTGCCGGTGGTTTGTTTCAGCGCCTGGCTATACGTGCGGCGCACCCGAATCCACGTATCAGCGCAATCCGTTGCGGTATTCCACGGCGGCATCAATCACCTGACCCTCGCCAGCCGCGTCGGCCGAATTCAAACCATCGCCATCCGCCAAGGCCCGCTAGACCGCGCCTTCGGCTTAGCCTCAGTGGACGTAGACGTGGCCGGATCAATGGGCGCCGGCCTGCGCCAACTGGTCTTGCCCCTGCTGGAAGTTGAACGCGCGCGCCTGCTTGCGAAGCAGCTGTTGGATCATGCTTGAGGTGCCAGTTAGCGTGGACGCCACCGCGCTACCAATCAACGAGAAAACCAGTTCCGATTAGCTCGCGGAATGGTGATGTTTTTTTCGTATGCTTTCCGGCGCACGCACTGGCACGACACACATTTTGGGGATCACATGTTCATCAAGCACAGTCAACTGTCGTTGGTGCGTGGTTGGCGCTCGTTGCAGCGCGCTCAGTGCGCTCAGTGCGCGATGTTCGCGCTGATCTTGAGCGCCGCGCTGCCTAGCTTGGCGCTGGGCTAGACCACAGCCGAGGCGCCCAAGCTTCCCGAGGAGTTAAGCGATACGCTGCTGCGTGATTGCGCTCTAGCGCTCAAATCACATAAGGCGGGGCTTGGCCCGCTGGCGTGATGCGATGCCGCCGCAAACATTGTCGGCTTGGCGGATCAAACGCGCGGTGCGGGGTTTTGATTGTCGCGCCGCGGCGGGTCGAGACCCGCGGCGTGCCGGCCGGGGCGACACGAGGCCCCGGGGTGCGTCGGGTGGGAATATGAAACGCGGTGCGGCGCTGGTGCACGCTTGTCAAACGGCTTCAAATAGGGCAAGTTCCGTGCGCTTTCCGCTGGGCCTAGTCAACCGGACGCGTCCGCATGATTTCAGCCATAGGGGGTTTTTTTATGATTGCCATTTATCGACGCGCCACGTTGTTTCTGGCCTTGACCTTGTCGCTGGGCGCGGCGCAAGCGCAAGCTCAAGCGCAAGCTCAAGCGCAAGCTCAAGCCAATACCGGCTCGCGCACGCCGCAACGCCGACCGCAACGCCG
>Ga0105047_10020309_pt1 | contig 10215 bp, 4 predicted proteins | sample MAT04_FD_78384 | JGI IMG/M metagenome (GOLD analysis project Ga0105047, IMG submission 78384) | Freshwater microbial communities from Lake Fryxell liftoff mats and glacier meltwater in Antarctica - MAT-04 (megahit assembly) | ecosystem: Environmental > Aquatic > Freshwater > Ice > Liftoff... | reverse complement strand
CTGCTCGGGCACAGACTCTGTTTTTGATAATAAAATAATATCGGCGCAAGCAACCTGCCTTTCAGCATCTTCAGATTCAGCTATAAATTGTGTTACGTTTACAACATCTGCAGGGCAAATTACCGCATCTACCCGGTAATGGATACTCGCTTCTCCCATTACCAACAGGGCTGGTATTTCTGATGGATCTGCTACACCTGTTGCTTCAATATTGCCAAGGGCTTTTTTTCGCTTATCAAAAACTTTATCATAAGTAAAATCAATTAAGTAGTCAACACACTTGCGAAGCATAGTGGGTTGATTTCTACTTGGTGCATCTGTTCTTACTGCCTGTGCTGAAATTCTTGTTAGGTAGCGTTCAACATACCTTTCAAGATTGTTTAGAATTTCAGTTTCAGATAATTTTTTGCAAATGACTGTAGCCAAAGTAGGATATTGAATTGTGTAATATTCAATCACTCCTAAAATTGAAAGCCGACAAATTGTTTTTAGTGTGTCGTTGTCTAATCTAATTTTTATGTAAAAAGATTTTAATTCCAAAATTTGGTTTTGAGTAAAAGTTATTGTAGCCCCTGTAACCCGTTTGTAGTTGTAAATAAGGTTTGTAATAAAATCATCATCGCTTCTGCAAAAGCCCGTTGCTTTTTTTACAACAGTATAATCAAAGTCAATGTATTGAGGTTGTAAAAAATCAACTACTCGTTCAATGCCGTCATTCTCTAAACCGATTGTAAGGGATTGAGTTTGATTTGCTGGAATGTTTTGAAGAAGTTGTTCTAAACCTTATTGCTCTTGTGTCCGCTGTGTGCTTCCTAACCATGATATCAAATCAATGCCAATTGATTTTAAATTTTAATTCCTTGCGTTCTAATTTCTCGGGTCTGATAATATCTGAATCGTTTTGCAAACCAACTTCCCTTTGAACATCACTCAACACATCAAATGAAGCTGTGCCTGTTAAACCAAGAGTAGAGATGTTTTCTCCATTGTGTCCCGAAAAACAAAACTTTCTTGAGTTGTCACCTAACTTCAAATATGCTGTTCTGAAATCGTGTCCCCATTCTGAAACGCAATGTGCTTCATCAATTACACAATAAGAAAAATTCCGATTGAAGTTTGGAATTGATGCAATTGAATTTCTGAAATCTTCAATCACGAATCTTTCAGGTGAAACGAACGCAAACAAAAATTCTCCTTCTGAATACCTTTTGATGTTCTCTTTCTTCTTCGCTGCTGAAAAAGATGAGTTGATGTAAACAGTTCCGTCAATGGAAGCTAACTTTAGATTTTCATCCTGGTCTTTCATCAATGCTTTTATCGGGTCAACAACAATTGTCAAACCTGCTTGAAGCAAAGAAGCTATTTGATATGTAAGAGATTTACCTGCACCTGTTGGCAAAAGGGCAATTGGGTTTTTCTTTTCCAATGCCTTGGATAGAATTTCTACTTGTCCTTCTCTGAAAGATTCTTTTCTGAAAAGTGACCGAAGAAAAAAGTTTAGTTGTTCAATGCTTTCACTTTCTCTGTTGGCTGGTGCGTTCTCGTATTCAATCGTAGGGTAAAAGTTGAATTTCCGTTTTTCTTCAGTGTGATGAACGGACCGAATAACAATAGTTTTGTTCGGTGAAGTTCGTGTCGGCTTGTTTAAGAAAGTTAAGTAGTTAAGAACTGAAATGTCAGTAGTCAAATCATACTGTGTGAAATCAATATTGCTTGAATAAAGTTGTGTGTTGTTTCCTTGATTGAGTTTGCACTCTATAAACTCGGCTTTATTAAAAATTGAAACATCAATTTTCGGTAAACGAAAAATTTCTCCGTTTTGAAGTAAAGATAAATTTTCAATCTGAATAAGCAAATCATCAATTGCAGATTTACCGCAAGGCAAATCCCTTTCAATGATTGCAATTGATAGGGTTTTTTTTGTAAGGTCAATCAAGTTTTTCTTGATTGCGTTTATAAATGTTTTTTGAATTCTTGCAATTGCAAAAGGAGAAAGGAATAGTTGCAAATAATCCAAACCTCTTTCTGTATTGATTAACGGTGACTAAATGTTTCGAGAAAAAAATTGATAGTAGGGGTGCAGTAGGTATTGTTCAATTTGATTCTTCTTGTCTTGCGGAATAGTATTTACTTCTGTTGTATTTATTCTTACTGTTTGGTAGCCGTTCTGATTTGCGAAATGTTCTCGTAAACTGTCTTTGCTAATTTGTGGTTCAACATTGTGTTGTCCTCCGTCAATTTCTATTACTAAACCATTGGGGAATTTTTCGGCTTGCGGAAATTCTATTAGGAAATCGGTTGTCTGGTCGTAAAATAAATCCTGTCACGATACTCTGCCTCCAACTATTGAGCTAATTGTTCTTTGTAGTTGCAAAAGCTGATTGGCATTGTTGCCGAATAGTTGAAACCTGTTTTCAAAAAACACTTTTTCAAATTCGCTTCCTCCGTGTTTTTCCCAAGTTTGAAAGGTTGTTTCGCTGTTTAGTTCACTTGTTCTGCTGTCGGCAATAACTAAGCATCGCAAAAAACTCGTTGCATCTTCTGAAAAGTCAAAAGTGATTGAACCGATATTTGAAATTGCTTCGGCTGTCAAGCCGAAAGTTTTTTCAAATTGTCTTTCAATGTTAATGGATGAAAGTGTCGGCAGTCCTCTTGAAAGTTAATGTCAATGACTGAAAATATTGGATGCTCTTGTTCGTTATCGTCACTGTTTAACCGATTGTTCTTGCAATAGAAAACAGAAAGGTCTTTTCATATCTGAATCCAAAAATTCTTTTCTTCAGAATTGTTGATTTGGCTTTTAACCGCTTGTAAAAGTTGTCCTGAAAAAAGTTCTGTCATTTTATAGGGTTTTGTGCGTTGGGGCAAAAGCAAATGTGCTACAATTGTGTGTCGGCTTTTGTGTGTTAGCTTGCAGCTCTTTTGTTTTTGTGAAGCGTTGGCTTGTGCTGTCATGTTGGTTGTTTTGGTCTCGTTGAAGTTACGAACTGTCGCCAAAGCATGCTGCCAACTCTTTAATATATGCATCTTCATTGCGTACACAAATATTTGAGATATAATAACTTGCGTAAATCATGCTTAAGTAGCTGGATTGACGTAATTAACCCAATCCAAAAAACGCCGCACGGAGGCTTCTTTTCAAAGATTTATTTTGTCATTATTGTTGTTCTTCACCAACAACTCAACTCCCTTTGCTTTGCACATGAAGAACACCTGCAAAGCGAATGGCTTTGAATGAAAGCCTGGCAGGACTAAAAAGTTGCTTATAAGCATGTGAGATATGGCGGGTTCCTTTGGCTTTCGCTCCACAGCTTTGAAGGAGACTCCTTCAGGACTTAGGAACGGTGGTTTTGATCAGGTAAGAGGCAAAAGCTATTTGCCCAGCAACTTATTAGTTATAAAACCCATGAATTTTTCGTTCTCTTCGGGGTAGGTCCAGTGGCCGGTTTCAAGGGCTAGGAACAATTGCTTGGGCGCTGTTATTACATTGTAGGCAGCATACATACTGGTGGGCGGACATGTTTCGTCGTTATAGCCCCATGCATAAAATCCTTCCACTTTTAATTGCTTTGCAAAATTTACCACATCGTAATAGGCAACGGTGGCAAGCTTTGCGGGTGTATTGTTAATGGCAATATTATTTGCATCAAAGTAATGAGGCCAGCCACCTGCACGGCCTTTTAAATACCCGGTTACATCGCTAAGCGCGGGGTAAAGGGCCGACAGGTATTTTACCCTGCTGTCTAACGCTGCTGTTACAATAGACAAGGCACCTCCCTGGCTGCCGCCACATACGCCTAAATTGGACCCGTCATATTGAGGCAGGCTGGTAAGAAAGTCATTTGCCCGTACGCAACCGAGGTACACCTTTTTATAATAGAACCGGTCTTTATTATCCATATTGTAAGCCTGGTAACCATTTAATGCATGGGCGCCAAGGTTACTATACACTACATCGTCCATGGTTACCGGTATTCCGTGGATGCCAATTTCCAATGTGATGATTCCTTTTTCGGCAGTAGCAATATCGCCTCTGTACGCCCTAACCCCAGCGCCGGGTACCTTAAGCAGGGCCGGAAATTTACCGTCTCCTTTCGGTACACATAAAATACCATACAGCCTTGCATTACCCGCGTTTTGCAGGTTTACCTGGTACACATTTACTTTTTCGGTACAACGCTCTGGCAACAAAGTCATTCTCGCATCAATAGCAACTTTTGAAAGCTCTTCCTTTGATCGGTTCCAGAATGTTTTAAAATCTTCGGGCATTGTAGCAGTTGGTTGAATGGTGAGTGGTTCAAACCCTGCAGTAGCCAGGTTGCGGTATGTTTTGCCATTTATGGTTGTTGACACAATGCATCTTAAAAAACCGGGTGATGTAAGCGTACCTCCATTAATCGTTTTTTTTCCGTCTGTCAACATTGCAGAGTCTTTAATAACAGCAGGCATTTTTTCAGCCCCAATTTCGTACCTGATGGTTGCATTGGGTACCGGGTTACCATATTGCAAAACCATTACATTAAATTTTACCGGTTCACCAATTTTATAGTTCCAATCGGGGTGATCGGGGCCTACAATTATTTTTACAAGCTGCTCTGCGGGTTGAGCTGCTAAACAAATAACCACGGATGGCAGTAAAAAGGCTGCAATACAAACAATCGCTTTTTTCATAATGTTACTTTTCTGGTATAAGCAACCAATATACTTTTAATTAAGCAAGCCAACGTATGGCGGTAAAAGATTGACAATAATTACCAACCAACCGTTCATACAAACACTCTTTGCTTTCCACTCTGCTAACTTTATATTACATGCGCTATTACGCTTACACAATCAACAAACTACTTATGCTTTCTCTTAAAAAATTTGCCAACACTTACCTGCTGGTTATATGCGTATTGACCAGTGCCGTTAGTTTTTCGCAGGGTACCCGCCTGCTACGGCAGCCTGCTATCAGTGCCACTCAAATTGCATTTACATATGGCGGCGATATCTGGACCACGCCACTTAATGGTGGAGAGGCCCGCCGCATTACCAGCACCGCAGCAGTGGAGGGTAACCCGCACTTTTCGCCCGACGGGCAGTCGCTGGCTTTTAGCTCAAACCGCGAAGGTATTGCACAGGTATATGTAGTGTCCGCACAGGGTGGAACGCCCAAACGACTAACATGGTACCCGGCGCCATCATATCCGCGTGGCTGGTCGCCCAACGGCCAACGGGTTTTGTATGCCAGCACCCGCGAAACTGCGCCTACTAATTATAGCCGCCTGTGGACGGTACCCGCTACCGGCGGACCATCAAAACTACTGGCTGCTCCCTGGGGGTTCGATGGTAATTATTCGCCGTCAGGCAATAAGCTAACCATAGATAGGGTAAGCCGTTGGGATGTGGAATGGCGGCATTATCGCGGTGGCCAAAACACTCCGTTGCAGGTGTTCAATTTGGCTACTTTGCAGGAAGAAGACATCCCTACACAAGGCAGCATGGACATTCACCCATTGTGGATGAACAACGAAATATATTTTTTATCGGACCGCGATTTTATTATGAATGTGTGGGCCTACGATACCCTTGCAAAAACCGTTAGACAGGTAACCCGCGATACCGCAATCGACATTAAATGGCTGGAGGGAAATGGTAAGGAACTGGTATACGAACAAAACGGGTACCTGCACCTGCTTAACCCCGCAACTGGCACAAGCAGGCAATTAAATATTACGGTAACCGGCGATTTTCCGTGGGCCGAAACCAGGTTGGAGAACGTGACCAATTCCATTAATGAAGCATCCCTGTCCCCTACCGGCAAACGTATTTTGCTTGAAGCACGTGGCGAGATATTTACTGCACCAGTAGAAAACGGCGATGCCCGAAACCTTTCGCGAAGTTCGGGTGTGGCAGATCGCAGGCCCATTTGGTCGCCCGATGGAACACAGATCGCCTGGTTTTCGGACAAAGACAGCGCCGCCTATGGCTTATACATTACCGACCAGGAAGGCACAACTAAGCCCCGCAGAATTGCCCTTGGCGATAGCAAACTGGCGTGGGATGCTATATGGTCGCCCGATGGTAAAATGATTGCCTTTGCCGATAACACGGTGCAGGTAAAAGTGCTGCAACTGGCTGGTGGAAAAATTACCACGATAGACACTGGCGGTACTAACCTCGACAGGGGAAATATGGGGCTTAATTGGTCGCCCGACAGTAAATGGCTGGCCTATACAAAATCGCAACCCAACAATTTTAGAAGCATTATGGTATGGAGCGCCGACAGTAAAAAAACCAGGCCGCTAAGCGATCCCATGGCCGATGCTATCACGCCTGTGTGGGACCTCAACGGCAAGTACCTATACTTTTTAGCAAGCACCAATGTGGCGCTGGGTTCGGGTTGGGCCAATACCAGCTCGCAACAGGCGCAGCCTACGTTTGGCGCTTACCTCACCATTTTGCGCAATACCGATGCTAACCCTTTTCCCCTTAAAACTGATGAGGAGCCTGATACAACAGCGAAAAAAACAACGAAGGATACTTCGTTTTACAAATCAGTAAAAATAGATTGGGATAACCTCGACCGCCGCATTATTGCCATGCCCATAGCTGTAGGCGAATACGATGGGTTGTTGGCCGGGCCAAAGGGAAATGTGTTGATTATTTCGGGACCTGGAGTTAGCAAGTATTCGGTAGCCGATAAAAAATTGGAAGAGCTGGCCAAAGGTGCCCGCTTTGCCGTGTCGGCCAACGGCGAAAAATTACTGTTCAAAGCCGGGCCCAATTGGCGGGTAGTATCGACCGCCAAACCAGCCGGGCCAACCGAAGGCATAGTGGGCATAACACTGCGAATGGAGCTAAACAGGTTGGAAGAATGGAATCAAATTTTTAGCGAAGCATGGCGCTACCAACGCGATTATTTTTACGACCGTAACATGCATGGCCGCAACTGGCAACAGGTGTGGGAGCAGTATTCGCCCATGATACCATACATACGCCATCGTACCGATCTTACTTACCTGCTGGACCAGCTAGGCGGCGAAACCTCTGTTGGCCACAGCTTTGTTTTTGGCGGCGATTTTCCTGCGTTGGATACATCAAGAGTGGGCGTGCTGGGCGCTGATCTTGAAATGGCAAATAACAGGTGGAAGATCAAAAGAATATTTACCACTGAAAGCTGGAACCCGGGTGTAGTGGCCCCGCTGGCGCAGCCTGCCTTAAGGGTAAAAGAAGGCGACTACCTGCTGGCCATTAACGGGCAGCCATTGACAGCCTCCACCGATCCGTACGATCTTTTAAATGGTACTGCTAAGATGCAAACGCAGCTAACGCTTAACAACAAACCCGATACCACAGGCGCATGGACAATAACAGTGCAGCCTTTAGAAAACGAAAATAGTTTGCGCCAATTGGCTTGGGTAGAAGACAACCGCCGAAAAGTGGACTCCTTATCAAAAGGTACACTGGCCTATGTGTGGGTACCCAATACCGGTGGGGCAGGTTTTAATAATTTTAACCGTTACTACTTTGCCCAGCAAAATAAACAGGGCGCCGTGATAGACGAACGTTTTAACGGTGGCGGATTGTTGGACGATTATATGGTAGACCTGATGGTACGCAGGCTGCGGGCAGCGCTTACCAACGAAGTACCGGGTGGAAATGCGTTGCGGTTACCCGCAGGTATTTTAGGCCCAAAGGTTTTATTGATAAACGAAATGGCAGGCTCTGGTGGCGACTTTTTTCCGTGGATATTCAGGCAGCAAAAGGTGGGCCCGTTGATAGGTGCCCGCACTTGGGGCGGGTTGGTAAAATCGTCGGTGCATTATTCGTTTGTAGATGGCGGCGCCATGACGGCCCCCGACAATGCGGTATTCGACCCTATAAATACTAAATGGGTGGCCGAAAATATAGGTGTTGCACCTGATATTGAACAACGCATCACCGCCGCGTCAATGGCCCAGGGCATCGATCTTCAACTACAAAAAGGAGTTGAAGAAGCCTTGAAATTATTGGAAAAAGAACCAACGCCAACGGTAACGAAGCCAACTTATTCTATGCCGGCAGTAAAGCGATGAGACTGGTTGTTAGCCCGGGCTTGCTAATGTTTGTAGGCTACACCAACGGCTAAAGGATTACGGCCTTTGCAGGCCTGCCTGACTTTGCCAGGCCATTAGGAGTTCAAGGCGTTGCAACACCAAAAACACGAAGCCCATGCAAAAGGGCTTCAGCGTGTTTGAAATTCTATCCGGCAGAAATTGGGTATTATAACATTTTTCTTTCCAGGGTAGGTTTGGGGCTTTTCTCTTCTCGTTTCCCAGCCTGTAAGGTCGGGGCAACAGGTGTCAAAATTTTATAAAAATACTATTGACACAAAAGCGTGTCAAATTTTTTAAAAGAAATACAAATGGAACAAAATCATCACTGTTTTTTTATGCAACACATAAACATGTTTATGCGAAAGTTTTATGCCTGCAAATGAGAAGGCGGCCACAATATCCCAGAAAATGTTATTATTAGAAGAGACTTTAAAGGACTAGCTAATCTTACAAATGTTTTTATTAATATTTTTAATTATTGGATTATTATTGACAACTCAAATATTCCTTATAAATTTATTGCTGAAGGTGCTATAAATATACCGGTAACTATTTATGACAATTTAATTTGGAATAAAATTAAAACTAAGACCCATGAAAAATAACATACTGGAGAACTCAGACATAAAAGAAAGGGTAAAGAAAGGTTTAGACATGACATTTGAAAAACTACTTAAAACTAAAAGTCAAACAAATGGCATTCTCGTGCTTTCTCAAATTGGAATCATCAAGAAGGTAAAGGCTTCTGACATACGTAAATAAATAGAACATCCGCCAACAGAAGTATTGCTACGGGTAGGGCACCACGTTGTTACCTTCGGCTATAGTTCGCTCAGCTTAGGTTTTGGCAATACCTTTGGGTTTTTGTTTGTTTTCTTTCACTTTTGTATCTTTATTTAGCTGCGGTTGGGTGCAGACTCAGCAATGAATTACTTGCCTGCCGCAATACCAAATTTTTGGCTTTAAGCCTTTGAAAAATTAGTAACCTAACTAAATTCAATTATTATAATTTATGGGATTTCTATCAAATATTTTCGGACAGAAGCAAAATGAGAAGCCTACTTCTGACTTAGCATTTTACGAAGAAGTTGTTGACAGCATTGCATTTTCAGATACTTTAAAAGACGACTTAAAAGCCAGGCTAAAATTAGCATTTGAAGACCCAAAATCTTTTTATGACGATAACAATGAGTTTATATTATCTGAACGTGGATTAACATATCCAAAAGATGCCCTATTAACACCAAAATTTGTTTTGATAGACACATTGCAAAACAATGGAGAAATGGCTGAAGTAGATTGGAAAGAAGAAGAAATTGAAGTACGTATCGTTTTGAACGAAATAAGAATGGCAAAAAACTATGAATTTACACTTTCTAATGATGAATTATACAATGGACACGACACTGGAGAAATACTACAATTAATTAATGAAAAAGAACTAAAAATTCAAGGATATTCCATAGAATTTCTTGACATAAATTCAGACAGCTATATTTTTACTATAATTACTTTAGGCGATAAACAAGTAGTAAAGATGATGTTTGAAAAACTACATGGCTACTGACAAAAACCTACTGCCAACACAAGTATTGCTACAAGTGTGGATGGACGGTGAAACTTCGGCTGTAGTTCTTTATTTGCAGCAGTTCCAGCAGACGAATGAAGCCAAGTAAAAGTATTTTTCTTCAACTATTAAATCATTTTTGAGCCATGGTTCCAGGCTGGACATTCATTGAATTCCCCACCTGTAGCAATACTATGCGTTAGCTGCCATTTAAAAATGCTCCTGCTTTGCTACAATATACCTGGGCTTCTCTCTACGGCAACAGAGAAAGACATACGTAATGATTTTAGGCAAATGGCAAAACTTTACCATTTGACCTTAAGCATCTATTATAAGCTCAACATTTAATGATTACAACACCTACAGCAATACCCTAACAATGGGCTCAGCCTGACAGCGTGTTTTGTCACCCTGAGCTTGTCGAAGGGCTGAGCTTGTCGAAGGGCTGAGCTTGTCGAAGGGCTGGGCTTCGACGGGCTCAGCCTGACAGTTTGTTTTGTCACCCTGAGCTTGTCGAAGGGCTGAGCTTGTCGAAGGGCTGGGCTTGTCGAAGGGCTCAGCTTGTCG
>Ga0105047_10020308_pt1 | contig 10215 bp, 5 predicted proteins | sample MAT04_FD_78384 | JGI IMG/M metagenome (GOLD analysis project Ga0105047, IMG submission 78384) | Freshwater microbial communities from Lake Fryxell liftoff mats and glacier meltwater in Antarctica - MAT-04 (megahit assembly) | ecosystem: Environmental > Aquatic > Freshwater > Ice > Liftoff... | reverse complement strand
GGGGGTGATTGTGTCGCATTTGGCCGTCGCAGGTCTGCAGCTCGACCTACAGGCCGGGGACAATATCGCCCGCATTTCCGACGAGGTCGCCGCCCTCAAGCGGCGAATGCCTTGGGTCGAATTGGTCGTGCTCGGCGAGCTTAGCGTGTTCGGCCCCTCCACCGCGGCGGCCCAGGCCTTGCCCGGCGAAGCCGAAGGCCGGCTTCAGCAGGTCGCCCGCGATAACCAGGTCTGGTTTGTGCCCGGCACCCTGTTCGAGCGCCGTGGCGACGAGGTGTTCAACACCTGTCCGGTTATCGACCCGTCCGGTGCGGTCATCGCCCGCTACCGAAAGAGCTACCCGTTTCTGCCTTACGAGGCCGGGGTCCGAGGGGGCGACGAATGGGTGGTGTTCGATATCCCCGGAGCCGGGCGGGTCGGCGTCTCGATCTGCTACGACATGTGGTTCCCGGAGACCACGCGCACCCTGGCCTGGCTTGGGGCCGAGGTGATCATCCATCCGTCGATGACCAACACCATCGACCGCGACGTCGAGATCGCCATCGCCAGGGCGAGCGCCGCCCAGAACCAGTGCTACTTCCTCGATATCTGCGTCGGAGGCCATCTCGGCAACGGACGCTCGGCCGTATTCGGGCCTGGCGGCGAGCCGATCTACGAGGCCAGCTCCGGCCGCGACATCATCGCCCTCGATCTTGACCTCGGCCATGTGCGCCGCGTGCGCGAACGCGGCTGGCACGGGCTGGGCCAGACCCTGAAAAGCTTTCGGGACGGGCCGCGGTCCTTCCCCCCCTACGACGGATCTCGCTCTGCGGCGCTCGACGCCCTGGGCCCGTTGCTGAAGCCCGGACGGTCCGGGGCGTGACCGCGTCATCGAAAACTAGCAAAAAGAGGGATGTCAGATGAATAGGTCTTTATTGCTCTCCACCTCCGCCCTGTCGCTTCTGCTGGGCGGGACCGAGGCCATGGCGCAGACCAGCGCGCCCCCCGCCGCCAGCGAGCCGCGCGTTCTCAGTGAGATCGTGGTGACGGCGACCCGCCGCGAAGCCAGGGTGCTGGATATCCCGTACAACATCTCGGCAGTGTCCGGCGCCTCCATCGAGGAGAGCCAGGTCCAGTCGACGGCCGAACTGCTGCGCAGCGTTCCGGGCATTTCCGTCATCGATCGCGGGACCCGCAACCAGGGGGTCTCCAACGGCATCCAGATGCGGGGCCTCAATGTCGACACGGCCATTCAGGGCGACTACGCCGTGTCTGCCGTCGCGCCCGTCTCCACCTACGTCAATGAGACGCCGCTGTTCGCCAACTTCGCGTTGCACGACCTGGATCGCATCGAGGTTCTGCGCGGTCCGCAAGGCACGCTCTACGGATCCGGCTCTCTGGGCGGCACCGTGCGCTACATCCTCAACGCCCCCGCCCTGGGCCGCTTCGAGGGCCGTGTCAGCGCCACCGGCAGCAAGACCGATGGCTCCGACAGCCTTGGCTGGGCGGCCGACGGCGTCCTCAACCTGCCCCTTGGCGACAAGGCCGCCCTTCGCCTGAGCGCCAGCAAACAGGACCTGCCGGGCATCGTCGACTATGTGAACCTTTACCAGCTCGACGCTGGCGGCATCCCTGTCGCCCCGAACGGGATTCTGTCCCCGAACGCAGCCTACTATTCCAAGAAAGACGCCGACACCGTCGACATCTGGTACGCCCGGGCCGCCCTGCGCTTGCAGCCGACCGAGGCGATCGACCTGACCCTCTCCTATACGGCGCAGTCGGACGAGACCGGCGGCCGGCGCCAGGTCACCCGCGGCAAGGACGGCTTTGGACGCCAGTACGGCGAATATCAGAACGGCTCGATCCAGCTGGAGCCCTCGACCCGCGACGTGCGGCTGGGCGCCCTGGAAGCCTCAATCGACCTGGGCTTCGCGACCCTGACCTCATCGACTTCGTACTATGAGCACGAGGGCGACAGCGTCAGCGAAAACACCGGCTTCTACGCCCAGAACGGCTGGCTGGCGTTCTACTACAACTACCCCCGGCCCATGGCGTCGGCGGCGCGTTCCTACTCGGACAAGGCGTTCATCGAGGAGATCCGCCTGGTCTCCAACGGAGACGGCCCGCTCGATTATGTGCTGGGCGCCTTCTACGAACGCGAGCGTCTGGCCGCTACTCAAACCAGCTACCTGCGCGGCTTCCGGCGCTGGTTCGACCTGCGCTTCCCGCGCGCCATCGGCGACGTCGTCAGCGATATCGACTTCCTCTACACCCGCCGGGAGACCTACACGGACAAGGCCCTGTTCGGCGAGCTGACTTGGCACTTCAACGACAAGTGGCAAGCCACCCTGGGCGTTCGTCGCTTCGACAACCGTTCTGAAAACAACACCTACCTCGACGTGCCGGTCTTCGCCGGCCTCGGCGTCCCGGCCAACCCGCGCTTCACGGTCAGCGACAGCAAGACGCTTTTCAAAGGCAACATCTCGTGGAAATTCGACGAGAACGGCCTGGCCTATGCGACGATTTCCGAAGGCTACCGCCGCGGCGGGGCTAACGCGGTGCCCTTGACCGGCCGCTATCGGGAAGACCCCCGCTACCAAAGCTTCGGCCCTGATCAGGTCATCAACTACGAGGTCGGCGCCAAGGGCTCGATGGGGTGGTTCACCTATAACTTGTCGCTGTTCTACATCGCCTGGAAGGACATCCAGCTGAACACCGTGACGCCGAACTGGGGCTTCTTCGTCGCCCAGAACGGGGGCCGGGCCCGCTCGCAAGGGGTCGAAGCCCAGGTCGACGGCCGCGCGGGAGCCTTCCACTACAACCTCGGCTACACCTATACGGACGCCCAGCTGACCGAAAACGTGTTCCCCCCGACCGGAGGCCGCGTCCCGGTCGCCCTGGACGGGGCGGTCCTGCCGGGCACGCCCAAGCACGCTGTGACCGCCGCGGTCGATTATACTCACGAGATGGGCGATGGCGCGTCTTTGACCGGACGGCTCAACGGCTACTATCAGTCGTCGACCCGCAACGCGGTCACCACCTCCACCCGGCTCAATGTCAAGCTACCGCCATTCTCGGTGTGGAACGCCTCGGCGACCTTCGCCAAGGACAAGTGGTCGGGCACCGTCTTCGTGAAGAACGTCTTCAACAGCGATGCGGTCACCGGACGCTTCACCGAGGCCTATATGGGCACGTCGCCCGGCCAGGGATACTTCGGCAATGGCTCCAAGGACCTGATCACCCTGCCCCGCACCCTCGGGGTGTCCCTCGACTACGCCTTCTAGTCGTCATGGCGGCGCCGGGATCCCCGCTGAGCCGCTCCGACCGCCTCGCCCTCCCCGGCGAGGCGGTGCTGACCGGCGCCCGAGCCATGATCGGCTCGGGCCGTCGCGCCGAAGCGATCCGGACCTTGAACGATCTCGAAGCGGGCGCGTGGAACGATCCGGTCGTCCTACAGCAGATCGCGGAAATCCAGCTGGCCAGCGGCCAGTTCGACCCGGCCGTTCGCTGCTATCGCCGCGCCGCCGCCCTCGCCGGCCAGGACCCGGGCGTCCTCTACAACCTTGCTTCGGCCCTGGTCGCCACCGGCGAGCTTGTCGAGGCAGAGGTCTTGTTCGACCAGCTGCTGCGGCTCGATCCGAACGATCCGGACGCCTACTACAACCGCTCGACGCTCAGGCGCTGGAGCAAGGACGACAACCACCTCGAAGACCTCCAGGCCGCGGCGGCTCGGGCGCGGCGTCCCGGCGCTGAAGCGGCTATCTGCTACGCGGCGGCCAAGGAGCGGGAAGACATCGGCGACTATGAATCCGCCTGGACGTGGCTCGAGCGGGGCGCGAACCGCCGCCGTGCCGCCCTCAGCTACGATGTCGCCCGCGATGTCGAGACCATGGCTCTGATCCAGGCCGCCTTTTCGGCCGAGCAGATGAAGGCGGCGCCCGCCGCCGAGGCAGGAGCCGGGCCGATCTTCGTGCTGGGCCTGCCGCGCAGCGGGACCACCTTGGTGGACCGTATCCTTTGCGCTCACAGCCAGGTGCGAAGCCTGGGCGAAATCAACGACCTAGCCCTCAGCATCGTGCGCGCCGCCGGTCCGGTCTCGGACCGAGACGACCTGGTGCGGGCCGCCGTCGCCCTGGATCCTGGGGCCCTGCGCGCCGCCTACGATTCAGCCGCCGCGGACTACGGAGTCCAGGCGCCGCACCTGATCGACAAGACGCCGGCCAACTACCTCTACATCGGCGTCATCGCCCTGTGCATGCCGGCCGCGCGCATCGTCCATGTGCGCCGCAACCCGATGGACAACGGCTACGCCCTGTTCAAGACCCTGTTCCGGACCGGCTGCCCCTATTCGTACGCTCTGGATGATCTTGGCGCCTATATGGGCGGATACCATCGGTTGATGGAGCATTGGCGCGCCGTCCTTCCCGGCCGCCTGATCGAGATAGATTACGAGGCCCTGGTCGAGGACCAGGAAGGCCAGAGCCGCCGGCTCGTGGACGCCGTCGGCCTGTCCTGGGAGGACGGCTGCCTCGACTTCCACAACAACCCGGCGCCTGCCGCCACCGCCAGCGCGGCCCAGGTGCGGCAGCCCATCTACAAGGACTCGGTCGGGCTCTGGCGCCGCTACGCCGAGGGCCTTGCTCCTCTACAGGCAGGTCTGCGGGCCGAAGGCGTCCTATGACGCCTCAGATCCTCGCCGCCGTCGCCCTGGGCTTCACCGCCGGGGGATCGCCTCCGCCCGCCGTCGTCGGCCAGGCTGTCGCTGCGGCGCCCCACCCGCGCCGCCTCGCCCGCCGCCTTGAAGCGAGGCGTTATCCCGTCCCCTATGCGCCCGAAGCCCTGGTTCCCGGACGCGGGTCGCGGCCGTCGCCGTTGGCGCTGGCCAGCGAACTGTCGATCGCCTTCGCCGCCCCGCACGGCCTTGAGGTCCTTCTTGACCCCGAGCCGTCGCCGACCTTCGGGCGCCTGCGCAGCGGCCTGCCAGACTTCAAGGCGACCCTGGTCCAGGACGGCGCGCGGCTGGTCCCCGCGCAGACCGGACCCTTGCCCGATGCGGGGGCCTGGGAATGGGTCGTGCAGCCAGGGCGTATCTGGCGCGACGCTGGCGGGTCTGACCGCGCCGTCCTGCCCATCGCCCTGCAGGCGCGCAACGCCAACTGCACCCACAACGGCCATCTGATCCTCACCTTCGAGCCCGGAGCCCCGCGCGCCTCCGCTCAGGTCCAGATCGGCGGCGAGACCTGCGCCTATCTCAAGTTCGACGGCTGGTGGAGCGGGACCGCCCGCTACGCCCCGGCCGCCGGACCGGCGCTGACAGCCGCGGTCGGCCGCGACCGGGCCAACCTCAAAGCCCGTCTGCCGACCCGGACGCTTTCGGATCTGGCGAAACGGGCGCCCCCCGGCGTCCTTGCCGGATTGGCGACCGCCGCCGGGGACCCCCAGGCGGTCTATGGCCTGGCCGTGGACGGCGTGAACTACGTGGCCCCCTGCGCGACGCGGTTCGGTCCGGACCCCTATTGCGACGAGCGCGCCCTGCCCTCCTATTCCCTGGCCAAATCGCTGGTTGGCGCCCTTGGCCTGGCGCGGCTGGAGCGGATCGAGCCCGGCGCCGCAGCCCGAAAGGTCGGCAATCTCTTGCCTGAGTGCGCCCAAAAGGGGTGGGACGACGTCACCCTGGTCCATCTGCTTGACATGGCCAGCGGCCATTACCGGTCCGCCGCCTATATGGCCGACGAGGACGCCCCCACGACCCTGCGTTTTTTCGACGCTGAAACCCGGGCCGAGAAACTTGCCTTCGCCTGCGGCCACGACCCCCGGCAGGAACAGCCCGGCGGCCGCTGGGTCTACCGCACCTCGGACACCTTCCTGCTGGGCCAGGCCATGACCGCCGTCCTCAAACGTCGTGACGGAACGTCCGCCGACATCTACGACGACCTGCTGGCCCCGCTCTGGAAGGATCTGGCCCTCAGCGCCAATCTCGCCGTCACCAAGCGCACCTATGACGACGCACGCGCGCCGTTCACAGGCTACGGCCTCACCCTGATCAGAGACGACGCGGCCCGTCTGGCGCTCTTGCTCACCCCTGCCCGCCGCGCCGAGGCGAGCGCGCTGTTCAACGCTGGCCTAGTCGACGCCGCCTTGCAGCGGGACGCGGCGCCTCGCGGCCTGCCGGTGGGCGTTCCGGGCATCCGCTATCGCCACGGCTTCTGGGCCCGCGATGTCGCAGCGCAGGTCGGCTGCAAGGCGCCGGTCTGGGTCCCGTTCATGTCGGGTTACGGCGGCGTCTCGGTGGTGATCTTCCCCAACGACGTCGTCTTCTACACCTTCGGCGACGAAGGCCGCTTCGACTGGTCGGCCGCAGCTCACGCGGCGCACGCCATCAAAGGTCTCTGCCTATGACCACGCCCGCGCCAGACGCCCCCAGCCCGTTCCCCCGGGCGGCTCCCAACGGCCTGATCGCCAGCACCCTGGTGGCCTTCATCGCCACCGCCGGGCTGTTCTACGTGAACATCATGCCCGCCATCGTCAGCGGGCTTCAGGACGGCCTCGGGTTCACCGCGCGCCAGGCTGGACTGGTGGGCTCTCTGAACGTCTACGGCGCAGCGGTCGGGGCCTTCGCCTCGGTGTTTGTCGTCGCCCGCCTGCCGTGGCGCCGGGCCGCCCTGGGGCTCCTGGCAGCGCTTATCGCCATCGACCTGGCCTCCACCGTGATCACCGCATGGCCCGTGCTGCTAGGCGTGCGCTTCGGTCACGGGGTCGTGGGCGGCTTCCTGGTCGGGGTCGGCTTCTCGGTGATCGCCAGGCAGCGCACCCCGGATCGCTCGTTCGGCGTCCTGCTGGTGGTCCAGTTCGGCCTCGGGGGCATGGGGCTGATGTTCCTGCCGTCCCTGGCGGCCAGCCACGGGGCGCAAGTGCTGTTTCTGGCCCTGGCGGCCTTCAGCCTCTGCGCCGCCCTGATGACTCCCTTCCTGGGGGACTATCCCCCCAAAGCCTCGGTTCCGGCGCAAGAGAGCGGGGCGGTCTCCTGGCCCCACCTGGCGGCCGCCCTGGGCGCGGTCTTCCTGTTTCAGGGGGCCAACATGGCCCTGGCCGCCTACGTCATCGGTCTGGGCCGCGCCTACGGCCTACTGCTGGGCCCGGTCAGCGACGCCCTGGCCATCGCCAATTGGATTGGCGCAGCGGGATCGGTGATCGTGGTCGTGCTCGGCCTGCGCTGGGGTCGCCTCCGGCCGATCGTCGCGGGGATCGCCCTGACTCTGATCGGCGTCCTGGCTTTCCTCGGCAGCGAACGCCTGGCGGTATTCTACGCCGCCAATATCATCACCTCGGTGGTCTGGGCCTTCGTCATCCCTTACCTTCTTGGCCTGTGCGCCGCCTTCGACGCGGGAGGCCGCGCCGCGGCCCTGGCCGGCTTTTTCTCCAAGCTGGGGCTGGCGACTGGTCCCGCGGTGGGCGGGCTCCTACTTCAGGAAACCCACTACTCCAGGCTGGTGTGGCTCGCTCTGGCTGGCCTCTCCGCCGCCGCCGCCCTGGCGGCCGCCCCGGCCCTGCGCCTGGACCGACTTCCCAAACCGACCGAGTAACCGAAGGTAGCCATGACCACCAATTCAGCGTTGCTAGAGCGGCGTAACGCCGCTGTGCCCAGAGGCGTCTCCACCGCCACCGCCGTCTTCGCCGACCAAGCCTTCAACGGCGAGCTGTGGGATGTCGAGGGTCGCCGTTATATCGACTTCGCCGGCGGCATCGCCGTGCTCAACACCGGCCATCGGCATCCCAAGGTGATCGCGGCAGTCCAGGCGCAGCTGGACCGCTTCACCCACGCCGCCTTCCAGGTGACAGCCTACGAGCCCTATATAGCCGTGGCCGAACGGCTGAACGCCCTGGCGCCGATCGAGGGGCCTGCCAAGACCATCCTGTTCACCACCGGCGCCGAAGCGGCGGAGAATGCGGTCAAGATCGCCCGCGCCGCGACCGGACGCTCCGCCGTGATCGCCTTCACGGGCGGGTTCCACGGTCGCACGTTGCTGACCATGGCCATGACCGGCAAGGCCAACCCCTATAAGCGGCGCTTCGGCCCGCTCCCCGGCGAAGTCTTCCACGCCCCGTTCCCGATCCCGCACTACGGAGTCACGGTCGAGGACAGCCTCAAGGCGCTGGATTTCATCTTCAAGGCCGATGTCGAGCCCGACCGGGTTGCGGCCATCATCCTGGAGCCTGTCCAGGGCGAAGGAGGCTTTCACCAGGCCCCGACGGAACTCCTTCAGGCCCTGCGCGGCCTGTGCGACCGCCACGGCATTCTCCTGATCGATGACGAGATCCAAGCCGGCTTCGGCCGCACGGGCCGGATGTTCGGGATCGAGCATTCCGGGGTGAAACCAGACCTGATCACGGTGGCCAAGTCTTTGGCCGGCGGGTTCCCCCTGGCCGGCGTCATCGGCCGCGCCGAGGTGATGGACGCGGTGGAGCCGGGAGGCCTGGGCGGCACCTATGCCGGCTCGCCCATCGCCTGCGCCGCCGCCCTGGCCGTCCTCGACGTCATCGAGGATGAAGGCTTGCTGGGCCGGGCCGCCCAGATGGGCGAGGCCACCACCAAGCGCCTGCGAGGCTTCATCGGCCGCAACGACCTGCGTCCCATAGCCGGCGTCCGCGGGCCAGGCGCGATGGTCGCTTTCGATCTGGTCACCTCGCACGGCGGCCGCGAGCCGGACGCCGCCGCCGCCAAAGCCGTGACCGCCAAGGCTCTGGAGCATGGCCTTATCCTGCTGTCTTGCGGCGTTTACGGCGAAACCATCCGGCTGCTTTATCCCCTCACGGTCCCAGACGCCCTTCTGGCCGAGGGCCTCGACCGGTTGGAAGACGCCCTGAGGATCGCCTGATGCCGGCGCCAGCCGGTACGGCCGCCGCGGCCCTCGCCTTGGCCCGGCCTGATCTTCTGCGCGAGGCCGCCTATGTGGGCGGACGCTGGGTGCAGGCGGCGTCGCAGATCGCTGTCCATAACCCGGCCACCGGCGCCGCCCTGGCTTATGTGCCCAACCTGGGGGCCGCCGAGACCGAGGGCGCCGTCGCCGCCGCCTACGCAGCACAGCCGTTCTGGGCTGCAACCCCCGCCAAAGCGCGGGCCGCCGTGCTGCGCCGCTGGTTCGACCTGATGCTGGTCCATCAGGAGGATCTGGCCCGGCTGATGACCGCCGAGCAAGGCAAGCCCCTGGCCGAGGCCCGGGGCGAGATCGCCTATGCGGCCGCCTTCCTGGAATGGTTCGGCGAGGAGGCCAAGCGCGCCTACGGCGATGTCACCCCCGGCCACATGGCTGATCGCCGGCTGCTGACGCTGAAAGAGCCCGTGGGAGTGGTCGGCGCTGTCACGCCCTGGAATTTCCCCGCCGCCATGATCACCCGCAAGGCCGGGCCCGCCCTGGCCGCCGGATGCGCGGTGGTGCTCAAGCCGTCGGAACTGACACCCCTCTCGGCCTTGGCCCTCGCGGTTCTGGCCGAGGAGGCCGGCGTTCCAGCGGGAGTGTTCAACGTCGTCACCGGCGAGGCCGGTCCGATCGGCGAGGTGCTGACCCAGGACCCCCGCATCGCCAAGTTCACCTTCACCGGCTCCACAGCGGTCGGAAAGATGCTGGCCGCCCGGTGCATGGCCACCGTCAAGCGCGTGTCCCTGGAGCTGGGCGGCAACGCCCCTTTCGTGGTCTTCGAGGACGCCGATCTCGGGTCCGCCGTGGACGGCGCCGTGGCGTCGAAGTTTCGCAACAGCGGCCAGACCTGCGTCTGCGCCAACCGGTTCTACATCCACAGCCGAGTCTATGACGACTTCGCTGGGCGCTTGGCCGAAAAAGCGGCTGCCTTGCGGATCGGCGACGGGCTCCGGGCCGTCACTGATCAAGGGCCTCTGATCGACGCGCGGGCGGTCGGCAAGGTCCAGCGCCACATCGAGGACGCGCTTCGCGGCGGCGCCGAAGCGATGACTGGTGGCGTCCCCTTGTCCGGTCCCGGCCATTTCTTCGCGCCGACGGTGCTGCGCCGGGTTAGCGCCTCGGCGTTGCTGACCCAGGAGGAAACCTTCGGGCCCGTCGCCGGCCTGATCGCGTTCGAGGCGGAGGCTGAGGCCGTGGCGCTGGCCAACGCCACCCGTTCGGGTCTGGCGGCCTACTTCTTCACCCGCGACGCCAGTCGCACCTGGCGTGTGGCCGAGGCGCTTCAATACGGCATGGTGGGGGTCAACACCGGCCTGAT
>Ga0105047_10020307_pt1 | contig 10215 bp, 10 predicted proteins | sample MAT04_FD_78384 | JGI IMG/M metagenome (GOLD analysis project Ga0105047, IMG submission 78384) | Freshwater microbial communities from Lake Fryxell liftoff mats and glacier meltwater in Antarctica - MAT-04 (megahit assembly) | ecosystem: Environmental > Aquatic > Freshwater > Ice > Liftoff... | reverse complement strand
GTTTTTCAACCTCGCCCGGCGCAAAGCAAAGCTTCGCGAGGCTCGCAAAATAACGACTTACGTCGCTATTTTGTCCTCACATCCATGTGAGGTCGCAGCCTGTCGAGAAAATCAACAGGCTGCGAGCGGCTGCGCCCGCATAGCGGTCAAACCATCTAAATAGAAGGCTCGCCGAGCGGAACTGCTAGGATGCAACCGTAAATTTGCTCGACCCACCCATGGAGGAGTCGCGATGGACAGAAGCCGCAGCGCCAGCCGTGAGGGGAATGAGAAAACCATTCAGTACAAAAGTCCGCAAGAGCTACGGCTCGATGAGGAAATGCTGGAGCAGAAGCTGACTCAACTGCTGGCGCAGGTTAGCGAGTTGGAGCAAACCCCCGCTGGGGCCGCTGAGTTCCAACGCAGATTGAAGTTGTTTGGCGAGTGCAAGCGGACCGAAACCGAAACGTCGGCGGCGTTTTACTCCCGGCTGAGGCGCTGGATGGACCGAGTCATTCCGCAGACCAAATCGCCGCTCCATCCGCCGAGACAGATTAAGGACGGCCCGACGACCTGACGGTGGTTCTTACTCTTGGGGCCATCCTCCTCGGACAAAAGTCTGATTCTCGCCGCAGAAACAAACGGCGAATTCTTAATACGCATAGGGTTTGCCGCTCGACGCGGCGGGCGGATCGCCGCGTCGCCCTTGTTCCGGCTGGCGAGGCAAGGCAGACTGTTGGGGCGCACCCATCGGGCCTGATGTTTGCCCTCACGCTGTTTTTGCCGGACTTGTTTCATGCTCCCTTGTTTCCAACGCCGATCAGCGCTCCGTCTAACGACGTTGATGTCTTGGACATTGGCCGCCACCTGTGCGCTCGCCTCCACTGAGCAACCGTGCGCGGCGCAGGGAGTGATCCTGACACAGAAGACGGACGAAATCCCCAGGGCACTGCGGTCGGCACTCGCGGCGAGCGCGCGCGGCCAGATCGAAGGGGTGGGGAATGTCAAAGCGCTCGACGACGTCCGCGCCGAGGCGCTCGAGGATTTCAACCAGCAGTTGGACATTGTCGCGCCGCTGATTGACGAAAGCGTGCTGGCCGCGCTTCACGCCCAAGAAGATCCAGATATTGAAACGGTCCTGCTGACCATCGCCTACGATCGCGCTGAGCGGCCAGAGGCGTATGCCGAGCTGCTCAAGACGTTTGGCGTTTCGAAAAGTCGAACGTCCTTCCGGATCGCGCCCCCGCTCAAGGCGCCCTACGACACGGAGCCCTGGCGGCTGACGTGGGAGTACGCGCTGCTCGCGCCGGCCAGCGAAGAAATTGCCACGATCACCTACCGCGACGGCGCGCTGCCGCTGGCGGCGCTCGCCAAGATTCAGAACGAAGCGTCTCTGCCTGTATTGACGCATCGCTTTCGGATCGCGGTCACGTCGTCGCAATGCTTTGCCAGCGACGCCACGGAGTGCGCCGCCATCCTCAAGGTGCTGGCAAAGTTCCCGACGCGGCGTGGACTGGCAGCCATGTTGGAATGCCTGAACGTCGTCGAGGCGTTTCAAGAAACGATCGGCAGCCAGGTTCGCGCGCGAGCCACTAAGAAACAGACCTATCGAGACCTGGTGCAGGAGCTGCTATCCAGGCCGGCCGCGTTTAATGCCGCGGAAGGGGGGACGTGGGAAGCCGCGCTCCGCGAGTGCCCAACCGTCGACCTATCGAAAAAAGATCGCGAACTGGTCGAAGCGGCGCTGGCTACTTATGGGAAAGCGGCCGAATAAGGACGTGCAAGCTGGCAAATAGCCGGCGCCCAGGGCTTTCGACCATCCGGCGACGTTGAATTGGCCCACCGCCGTTTCTATCATGGATCAATGCAGTCCCCCGCGGCAGTTTGGTCGTATTCATGCGCTGGCCCATTCGTTATCAGATCCTGTTGCCGCTGGCCGGCATGATGCTGGCCGCCGTGGTGAGCGTCAGCCTGCTCAACGCCTGGCTGGCAGCGGCGCGGACCGAAGCGGGGGTGGCCGAACAATTGCGGCAAGTCGCCCGCACGCTGTCTGACGCCAACTTTCCGCTCACTGAGCGCGTGCTAACGCAAATGCACGGGCTGGCCGGCGCGGAGTTCCTGCTGACCAACGATCAAGGCAAGGTCGTCGCCACCAGCGGTCGCAAAGTGACCGACCCGCTACCGGTCGATCGCGTCACCGCGCGGTGGCAAGATCTGACGTTGGGTCCTCCGATCGTTCTTTCGGGGGACGGCTTCTACCACATTGCCATGCCAGCCGGACGTCTCGGCGGAACGGGCGAGCCGACGATGATCCACCTGCTGTATCCGCAAGGAGATCTCCGCCGGGCCCGTAGCGAAGCGATCTTGCCGCCGTTGGTTGTCGGCGGCGTGGCGCTGGTGCTCTGCGTGGCGCTGGCAGGCGTGATCGCGCGCAAGTTGAGCTTGCCGATTCTCGACATTCGCGCCCGCCTGGGTCAGCTTGCGCAAGGCGACTTCCAACCGGTCGCCGTCCCGGAGCGCAATGATGAACTGCGCGACCTGGCCGAAAGCGTCAATGAACTAGCGCGACAACTGGACGAACTGCGCCGTGCGATCGTCCGCGCGGAACGACTCTCGGTCCTGGGTCGACTCAGCGGCGGCCTGGCGCACAACCTGCGGAACGACGTCGCCGGCGCGCTGATGGCCGTGCAGATGCATCAGCGACATTGCCACATGGTCGATCCGGAAAGCCTGGACGTTGCGCTGCGGCAACTAAGCCTGACAGAAGAACATCTCAAGAGATTTCTTTCGGCCGGGCAGCCCCAAGCTCCGCGCCGCGGCCTGTGCGATCCGCGCGAGCTGGCGGACGAATTGTTGGCGCTGCTCGAACCCATGGCGCGACACCGCCGGATCGAACTGTTGTTCGATCCAACAGATACTGACACTACGCTGTTGGCGGATCGAGATCAGGTTCGGCAGGCATTGATGAACTTGCTCCTCAACGGCATCGAAGCGGCCGGGCCGGGAGGACAGGTGCGATTGGCAATCCGTGGCAGCGCGCTGAATATCCGGATGCAAGTGTTTGACACAGGCCCTGGGCTGGCGCCCCAATTGGAACAACGGCTGGGCGAGCCCCTGTTAACGACCAAGCCCGAGGGAGTCGGCCTGGGGCTGACCGTGGCCAGGCAAGTGGCCGAGGCGCACGGCGGTGAACTGCGCTACAGCCGGACAGACGACGAGACATGCTTCACGCTCTCGCTGTCGCGTGACGCGGAAGCTGCCGAGGCCGCGACAAACGAGACACAAATTGCTGGAGCAAAAGCCGGAACCTAGCTGCCTGTTGAAAAACGCCGTCGTGGCGTTTTTCAACCTCGCCCGGCGCAAAGCAAAGCTTCGCGAGGCTCGCAAAATAACGACTTACGTCGCTATTTTGTCCTCACATTCATGTGAGGTCGCAGCCTGTCGAGAAAATCAACGGGCTGCTAGTCCACGGACGGTAGGGACGATCGCGGGGCCGCGCTGGCGGAACGAGCGCAGAGTGTAAACATGGTATGGTTGGTCTTAGGAACAGGCCAGCGTCCGGGGTGAACTTCGCCCCACCTGAGAAGAAAGCAAGAGTCGCATGAGTACCATCTTGATAGTCGACGACGAAGAGAGCATCTGCTGGGCGTTGCGCAGGCTGTTCGAAGAAGAAGGGTATGAGACGGCCATTGCCTCTTCGGCCGAGGACGCGTTCCAACAAGTGGGGCGCGCGCAGCCTGACCTGGTGATGCTCGATATTCGACTCCCTGGCATGGACGGCTTGGAAGCGCTGACGCAATTAAAGCGGCTTTCGCCCACGTTGCCGATTGTGATCATGACAGCGTTTGGCAATCTGAACACGGCAGTCACGGCCCTCTCGCAAGGCGCGTTCGAATATCTGATCAAGCCATTTCATCTCGATCAGGCAGCGGCTGTCGTCCAGCGCGCGCTCACTCGGCCAACGCTGGCCGTTCCTTCGATCGAGTCGGCCGACTATTGGAACACGGATGACGAGTTGCTCGGCGCGAGCCCTGCGATGCAGGAAGTCTTCAAGCGAATTGCGCTGGTGGCGCCGACGGATGCGTCGGTGCTGATCACGGGCGAGAGCGGCACGGGCAAGGAGTTGGTCGCTCGGGCGATTCATCGTCATTCGCGGCGCGCCGGCACGCCCATGATCCCGGTCAACCTGGCAGCGCTCAGTCCAACGCTGGTCGAAAGTGAGCTCTTTGGGCATGCGCGCGGCGCGTTCACAGGCGCCGCCACCGCGCGGCAGGGACTGTTGGAACTGGCCGACGGCGGGACGGTCTTCTTCGACGAAGCAGGCGATATCCCGGCCAGCGTGCAGGTCAAATTGCTGCGTGTGCTGGAACAACACGAGGTCACGCCCGTCGGCGAAACGCAGCCCCGGCCCAGCGCGTTTCGCGTGATTGCCGCGACCAATCGCGACTTGCGCGCGGAAATCAACCGCAACACATTCCGCGAGGATCTTTATTTTCGGCTCACCGTGTTCGAGATCCCGCTGCCGCCGCTGCGCGAACGCTTGGAAGATATCCCGCTGCTGGCCGAGGCGTTTTTGGCGCGCTCGAAGGGCGCCGGTTCCCGACCGGTGCTGACCAAGGCGGCGCTGACGGAACTCTGCCGACGCCGTTGGCCCGGCAACGTCCGCGAGTTGCGCAACGCGGTCGAGCATGCCGTGATCCTGGCGCGCGGTGGACCGATTGGGCCAGAACATTTCCCCGCGGCCACAACACCGATGGTCGAAGAGACAGACGCCGGCGCGATTGCCGGGCTCGTGCGACGCTGGGCCGAGCGGCAATATCGCGAAGCCGAAGGCGCCGAGGACCTGTACGATCGCCTGCTCCACGTGGTCGAGCCGCCGCTGTTGGAAGTCGCGATGCGCACGCATCACGGCCAGCGCGTTTCGGCGGCGCGGAGCCTGGGTCTGCATCGGGCCACGCTTCGCAAAAAGCTGGAACAGTTTGGCGTGAACCGCCAATGAACGATCCACTATTTGAGATGGCGACCAGCAATCTTCGCTTTGGCCCTGGCGCCACGGCCGAGATTGGCATGGACCTGGCCGACATGGGCGCCCGCCGCGTGATGCTGGTGACCGATCCGCGGATGGCCCACCTGCCCCCCGTGGCGACGGTCGTCCATTCGCTCGAGCGAAATCGCATTCAGTTTCAGATGTTCGATCGCGTGCGCGTCGAACCGACCGACGATTCGCTTGCCGAGGCGATTGCGTTTGCGACGGCCGGAGACTTTGACGCGTTTGTCGCGGTCGGTGGCGGATCGACAATCGACACCGCCAAGGCCGCCAATCTGTACGCCACGTATCCGGCCGACCTGCTGACGTATGTGAACGCGCCGGTGGGCAAGGCGCGTCCCGTGCCCGGCCCGTTGAAGCCGCTGATTGCCGTCCCCACCACGGCCGGCACCGGCAGCGAAACGACAGGCGTGGTGATCTTTGACCTGACCGAAACGCACGCCAAGACCGGCATTGCGCATCGCCGTTTGAAGCCGACGCTGGGCATTGTCGATCCGGACAACACGCGCACGCAGCCCCCGTTGGTCGCGGCGTCGACAGGTTTGGATGTGTTGTGCCACGCGCTGGAATCGTTCACGGCCATTCCGTTCAACACGCGCCCGCTGCCGGAGCGGCCCAATTTGCGCCCTGCGTATCAAGGCGCGAATCCGGTCAGCGATATCTGGAGCCTGCGATCACTGCAACTAACATCGCAATATTTGCGCAGGGCCTGCGCGGATGCGGCCGATGATGAAGCTCGCTGGCAAATGCTGCTGGCCAGCAGCTACGCCGGGATGGGTTTTGGCAACGCGGGCGTTCATCTCTGCCACGGCATGTCCTACCCAATCAGCGGCATGGTCAAGAATTATTATCCGGCCGGGTATCCGGACGATCACGCGCTCGTCCCCCACGGCATCTCGGTGGTACTGACGGCGCCGGCGGTGTTTCGCTTTACGGCGCCCGCTTCGCCTGAACGCCATTTGCAAGCGGCGGCGGCGCTAGGAGTCGATACATCCGGTCGCAGAGCGGAGGACGCCGGTGAATTATTGGCCGAGTGGCTGCTGAACTTGATGCAAGACTTGCGGCTGCCAGCGGGCTTGTCCGCGGTGGGCTTCACGCCGGTAGATGCTCCGCTGCTGGCCCGCGGGGCGATCATGCAACATCGCGTGACGAAGCTGTCGCCCAGGCCGGCGAGCGAAGAAGACCTGATCCGGTTGTTCGAGCAAACGATGAAGCTGTGGTAAGCGAGCGCTCGGCGCCATCGCGTCAATCGGCTTCCGCTTCCGCCAGGGCTCGAAAGGACTGCTCGTCGACGAACACCCCCTCCTGCGTCAACTGCATCATCACCGCCGTGGCCGGCCAGCCGCAGGCCGTGAGTAATTGATCGAACGCGTCCGCCGGGCAGCGGCCTTTCAGTTCGACAAACAGCAAGCGCGCGTCTCGATCGTAGAGGACGCCGTCCACCTGCCACGGCCGTGTCGCATCGGCCGAGACCCAAACGAAGGATCCGTCCGGCTCAACGTACATGCGTTCCAAAGCGGCGAGCGCCGTCTCCACTTCTTCAAAGCTCCGCGCAAAGGTTGCGCCCAGCGCCTCGCCGGGGACGCGCAAAGCCGGATAGCGGCGGCCCGCTCGAAGAAGTTCATCCCCAGCGGTAACCGCGGGCGATCTGGGGTGGAGCGAGATCTGAAACTGATACATGCCGACAGTTATAGCTGCTAAGCGGCGCCGCGACGGCGTTTTTTCGGTTTATCGACGACGGGATCTTTGTGTTGGACCAGCTCGTAGAGCAGTGCGTTGCGGCGCTTGCCAATCATCGTTGCCGCGCCCGTCTCTCGCAAGCAATACGCCACGCGCTGCGCCAGCCCGCGAGGGCGATCGATGCCGGTCGCGATATCGCCCGTCGAAAACTGCGCCGGTAGCTCGCAGTTCATCAGCCGCACCAGATCCGCGGGGCTGCGCAACAAAAAGTTCTCATGCACGGCGACCAGTCGCTGGTCCGCAATCACAAAGTCGCTCTTGCGATAGCGGCGACGGCGGCCATGGCCTGGATAGCGATCTTCTTCCACGTCGACCAGCACCGCCTCGATTGACAGCCTGGGATGCGGGAACGTGCGGACGAAATAAACCAACTCGTCGAACAGGTCCAATAGCGAACCACGCTTGGGGCTGCGGCGCTGCGTGACAATCTTGCCACCCTTGCGATTGCGCCGCAGCAGCGTCTTCTCGCGGACGATTGGCTTGACCACGCGCACCGTGTGCTCGGCCAGCAACTCGCGCAGCTTCGGCGACAACGCCGACAGGCGACCGTGCTGAATTTCGACCAGCTCGCCACCGGCCACCGCGTCGATCCGATACCTGCCAACCCGAACCTCGGTGCGCGCGCCCTCCCCGGCGTACAACGTCTTCAGGTCACGATGCAAACTAGTTTCCATCTTTTTCGTTCGACGCTTTTTTGTGCGACGCTGCCGCGTCGGGCGTGGTTTTTGGGGTCGGTGGAGATTGGGGCGTTTTTTTGAGACTGAATAGAGGGTTGGGATCCTACCAGGGCCTGCGCTTGGCAAATATGGCAGTTTCTGGGGGCCAGCGGGGCTGGTGCGCCGTGGGGGGCGATGGATTACAATCGGGCCCTTGGAATCAACGCCACGCCATCGCCAACATCTATAAATCCAGCCCTTCAGCCGTAGGCCAACATCATGCAGACTGTCACTCGTCCATCGCGTTCGATTCGGAAGGTTTTTGCCATGGCGATTCTGGGAGCAATTTCGGCCGGCGCTGTGGCGACTGCGTCCGGCGCTGCGAACGCGGAGACCTCGCCGTCGAAGGACAAGCTCCGCGTTTATTTTGGCACGTACAGCGGTAAGGAGAGTCGCGGCATTTACACTGCGGAACTTTCTTTGGCGGATGGCAAGTTGAGCGAGCCGCGGCTGGCGGCCGAGGCTGTGAATCCGTCGTTCGTCGCCATCCATCCCAACGGCCGCTTCCTGTACGCGGTGGGCGAAGTCAGCGATCTGAACGGCAAGCCAACCGGTGGCGTCACGGCGTTTGCCATCGATCCGGCGACCGGCGATCTCAAGAAAATCAACGAGCAGTCTTCCGGCGGCGGTGGGCCGTGCCACATCACGATCGACGCGACAGGCAAGACGGCCATCGTCGCCAACTACGGCGGCGGCAGCGTCGCCTCGCTGCCGATCCATGCAGATGGAAGTTTGGGCGCCGCGGCTTCGTTCATTCAACACAAGGGATCGAGCGTTGACAGGGCCCGGCAGGAGGGGCCGCACGCGCACAGCGCAAATATCGACGCCGGCAATCAATTTGCCATCGTCGCGGACCTGGGGCTCGATAAGTTGCTGGTCTACAAGCTCGACCCGGCGACCGCCAGGCTTACGCCCAACGATCCACCCTCCGCTGCTGCCCCGGCTGGCGGCGGGCCGCGGCATCTGGCTTTTCATCCCAACGGCAAGTTCGCGTTCGCCAATAACGAAATGACGTCCAGCGTCACATCCTACAGCTACGACGCCGCGCACGGCGTGTTCAAGGCGATTGAGACGCTGTCGACGCTGCCTGAGGAAGTCAAAGGGAACAGCACCGCCGAGGTTCGTGTTCATCCGAACGGCAAGTTCGTTTACGTCTCCAATCGAGGGCATGACTCGATCGCGATCTTTAGCGTCGATCCGGCGACTGGCAAGCTGTCCGCGGCCGGACATTGCAAGACGGGTGGCCGCGTGCCGCGCAATTTCAACCTGGACCCCAGCGGCCGCTGGTTGTTGGCGGCCAACCAGGACACGCACAACGTGGTGGTGTTTGCTGTCGACGAAAAGACGGGCCAACTGACGCCAACGGGCAACGAGATCAAAGTCGGCGCACCAGTCTGCGTGCGATTTTTAGATCCCGCGCCGGCAAAGTAAAACGCAGACATCCCAGCCCATCACGTCGGTGAGGGGCGCGTAGAAATAACGAAGATCCCAGACTGACGTGTCGGGCTGGGAAGGAAGTGTGCGCAACAGAACTCGCTACGCTTGCGGCTCAATCCCAAAGTCGCGGATCGTTAGCAGGGTATCCAGCTTGATGCCGCGGGCGGCGAAGGCTTCGCGTCCGCCTTGCAGACGATCGACGATGGCGATCACGCGTTCGATCTTCATGCCGTATTCAAGCGCGCGGTCGATGGCCAACATCGATGAAGCGCCGGTGGTGACGACGTCTTCGACAATCACCGCGAGGTCGCCGGCTTGCACCGGTCCTTCGATGTATTGATTGGTGCCGTGTCCCTTGGGCTCCTTGCGGACCATGAACCCCAGCAGCGGCGTTCCGTGGACGCCGGCCAAGGTGACCACGGCCCCGGTGATGGGGTCGGCGCCGATCGACATCCCGCCGACGGCCTTGGGCATGGCGCCTTGCATCAGTTCCAGAATGCCTTCGCCGATCATCCGCGCGCCGACGGAATCGAGCGTGACTTGTTTGGTGTCGAGGTAGAACGTCGCCTTCTTGCCCGAGGCGAGCGTGAAATCGCCAAACTTCAGGGCCTTCTGACGCACCAGAGCAATGAGGGCAGACTTATCGTACACGGCAAGAACTTCTGGGGTTGGAGTAGGGAGTCGCAAGTGAATGCCTGTCGCCGCGAAGCATAACATACTGGTGGCGGCAATCGAAGGCGCCGGCGGAAATGCGGCCGTTGAAGACCTGCGCAGCGAATCCCCTGTGCGCCGGTCAAGTTTTGGAGCGCAGCAGCGGCCGGCGACAGGACGAAACGAAGCTCGGCCCCAGCAGATGGCGTTCGGCCAACAGAAAGTTGGCCGATTGATCGCAAACGGGGCGCAGCTGAGTGCGCCGGCGGCGATCGGCGAGAATTGGCCAGCGCGGCGCGCAGTTCGATAAACTGAGACCGCCGCGCGCGGCGTTAGCGCACGATCGTTACGCGCGATTCCATCGTCATCATGTCGTACACGTCTTCGATGTCGCGGGGGTGCATCCGGACACAGCCGCGCGGGTCGTCGCGCTTCAGGCTTTCCGGATCGTTGGTGCCATGAATCGCAACTTGGTTGCCGAGTTCGATCCAATACTTGCCGAGCGGATTGTTGGGGTCTTCCGGGGCGACAACTTTTTCGCCGCTGTAGTAGGTTGGATTGGGAATCTTGGATTGCGCCTTGTATTCGCCGTCGGTCGCCTCGTGCTCTTGGCCTACGCCAATCGGGAAGCGGCCGGCGAAGCGG
>Ga0105047_10020306_pt1 | contig 10216 bp, 6 predicted proteins | sample MAT04_FD_78384 | JGI IMG/M metagenome (GOLD analysis project Ga0105047, IMG submission 78384) | Freshwater microbial communities from Lake Fryxell liftoff mats and glacier meltwater in Antarctica - MAT-04 (megahit assembly) | ecosystem: Environmental > Aquatic > Freshwater > Ice > Liftoff... | reverse complement strand
GAACCGCTGAACCGCTGAACCGTGGACCGCTGAACCGCTGAACCGTGGACCGCCAGCACCTGCGCGGCCCGGTGGACTACGCCATCCCGCGACTTCGCATGAATGGTGTCTTCTCACCATGGCCGGGAGTCGACGTTCAAGTTCAGCCTGGCCTTTGCATTCGCCCCTGCCGCACGGATCTCGTCCAGAACCAGGCTCGCCGAGCAGGCCCTCGTTACGTTCCGCGCCGACCTAGCCACCCCGAAAGACATCGCCCTTCACCCCCCACAAGGCCGGCCCGGGCGGCGGTCACCGCCTTCCTCTGGCCGACTTGCCACAGGGCCTGAACCGCGGGGGTGAACATCGCGTCCTTGTTCGGCGCCGCGATCCCTATTTGATCTCACAACTTGCGCAGGTACGCCAGCAGCGCCGGCACCTCTGCATCGGTGAACGGCCGGTCGATGACCGGCGGCAGGACGCCCGGCCGCGTGGTCAGGATCGGCGCGGCAGGGTTCTGCACCTCGACGCGCTTGTAGAACTGCTTGTAGTGCTCCAGCATGTCCTCCAGCGTCGCCGCGCTGTTGTTGCCGAAGTACGGCGCGGTGCGGCTGATGCCGCGCAGCGGCGTGTTGTCGAACTTCTGCATGTCGCCCGGCCCGCCCGGGGCCGGAAAGCCGGTGAGCAGGAAGCGGCCCGGGTCGGAGCTGGTCAGCCGCGTGACGCAGGGTGGTTGCGGTGCGGGGCCGCCGCAGGCCGGGTTCGGCGCGATGCCGTTGTTCGTGATCTGGTAGGTGCGTACGTTGGCCATCTGGCTGGGCGTGCAGGGCGCGAACGAGAAGCGCGGCGGCACGGCGGTATCGACCGGCCGGGGGCAGGCTGTCATGATGTCGTGGTAGCGCACGATGCTGGTGGCCGGCGCGCCCGCGATGCCCTGGACGATCGGCGCACTGGTGCTGGGATGACCACCCAGGTTGCCGTGGCATTGTCCGCAGGCGCGGTCGAAGATGGCCTTGCCGACCAGCTCGGTGGCGTCGAGCACCGGGTCGGGGTCGGGCAGCGGCGTCGTGCCGGCTGCCATGGCGTCGGCCAGGCGCTTGACGCCGGCCGAACTGAATAGCGTCTTCTGAAATGCGGCCAGGTCGTCCAGGAAGCCCGCGCTCGGGTCCACGGTGGTCGCGGCGTGGTTCTTCAGCGCACTCAGCGCCTGGTTTTGCAGCGTGTCGATGCTTGCATCGATCTGATAGCCGCCGCGCGGGTTGGGGCCTCGCGCCCAGGCCGGCAGCGCGCCGTCGGGACCGGTGATCTTGACATCGAGCACCGAGGGCACGGCGCGCCAGACATCGGCGACGGTCTCGGCGGTGGGCCGGGCCGACGCCGGGCACGGCACGGCGGCGCCACAGTCGAGCAGCTTCACGTTGGGTGGCAGGGGGACCGTCACGCGCACCAGGCCGTTCTGCGTCAGGTTGGTGTAGTCGCTGGCCGCGTTGCCCTTGCTGCGAAAGTCGTTGGCGTCGATCGGGCGGAAGAGTGGATCGTCCACCCCCGACGCGCGCATGCCGGCCAGGCGCGCCTGCGCCGAAGCGGGCGTCAGCTGGAAACTGTCGGCCGGCATGTGGCAGTCGGAACAGGCCCGCCCGTTGCCGCCCAGGCCGGCCAGCGTGCGGTCGTTGAAACTGGCCTCGCCGCGACAGACCGCCGGGTCGCGGTCGCACGATGAGTTGCCCCCGCCGCAGGCGGTCACCAGCAGGGCAGCGGCCATCCGCCCCAGGATGTTGCGGGTTGGCCTGAGTCTGGAAGTAGTCATGGTGGCGGCGCCGGGTTGACCGGGTAGAGGGTTGGACCGGCCGCGAGATGCAGACCGGTGAACCGACGATGGCGCCGACCCCGCTGCGAGTCGTTGGCAGCGGACTGAAAGATCCTTGAAAAAGGCTGAACGCCGGGTGTTTGCCTGGGGAAGGCGGCTCGAGCAGGCTGCGCGCCGAAGCGCGCGCCTCAGTTCACCGACAGACCCGGCCCGTATCGATCCAGCCCCAGCTTGTGCATCAACGCCACGAAACGCGGCTCCTGGCGCAAGCCGGCCCAGCGCGGGTCGTCCTTCAGATAGATCAGCCGGGTGTCGCGGACGACGTACGCTTGCTCCAGCGCAGCCAGCGCCGGCGCCACCTCGCCCAGCGCCGCGTGCACTGTGGCAAGCGAGGTCGGAGGCACATGACGCGTCCCGGCCAGGGCCCGCAATTGGTTCAGGATCGCACGCGCCTCGTCACGCTGGCCCAGTCGCGCCAGGTGCATGGCCAGCAGGGACGGCGCGCGCGTGCTGCCATCGGCCAGCGCCACCGCACGTCGCAGTGCCTGGATGCCGGGGCCCGGCTGCTGCTCGGCCAGCAACAGCACACCGAGCGTCAGGTGGGCGAGCCAGAAATTGGGGGCAATGTCGAACGCGCGGTCCAGCCGCGCCCGAGCCTGCGCCAGCGCCCCGCTGTCGAGCAGGTAGGTTGCCTCTGCCGTGTTGTAGACCGGCGACATCGGGTCGAGCTGCCGCGCCAGGCGAAGGTGGGTGAAGCCTTCATCTTGCCGGTCCTGGGTCAGCAACAACACCGACAGCCCATGGTGCGCCGCCGCCACGTTGGCGTTGAGCGTCAACGCGCGGCGGAACGCGGCCTCGGCAGCGCGCCAGTTGAAGTCGAACCAGTACAGCCTGAAGCCGAGTTCGGCGTGGGCCTGCGCCAGGTCGGGGGCAAGGGCGAGTGCGCGATGCACCGCGAGCTTGGCGGGCTCGAACACGTCGGCCGGCAGCGCGTCGACACCAAAAAGGTGGCGGCGGTGGGTGTGGGCCAACCCCACCCAGGCCAGCGCATAGTCGGGGTCAACCGACAGCGCCTGGTTGAACAGTGCGACGCTCTTTTGCAGGCCGTCGGCACGCATGCCCTCCGAATGGCGGGAGGCTGCCATGTACAGCTGGTAGGCCTCCAGGTTGAGCGTGCCGCCGACATCGCCCAGCGACGCCTGCGTGCCGAAGCCGGCTTGCAGGGTGGCCGCCAGCGCCTGCATGACGCGTGTCGAGATCTGGTCCTGCACGTCGAACACGCCGGTGAACTTCTCATCGAAGCTGCCGCTCCAGGCGGCGACGCCATCGCTGGCGCGCAGCAGGCGCGCCGAAGCGCGAAGCTGGTCGCCGCGGCGCTGCAGCGAGCCGTCGACGATCCAGGTCACGTCGAGTTCGCGCGCTGCGCGCAGCGGGTCCTGGTCCTGCCCCGCATAACGCAGCACCGAGCCGATCGAGCGCACGGCCAGCCCGGGAACGGTCGACAGCCGCGCGATCAGGCTGTCGGCCATGCCCACCTCCAGCAGTTCGTCGCGGCCTTCGGCAAACAGGGGTTTGAAGGGCAGCACGGCCAGGGTGGCAGCCGGCGCCGCCAGCCCGTCGGCGGGCGTGCGGCGCCAGGCCCACCAACCCGCGCCTCCCAACAGCGCGGCGCTGCCGGCGGCCAAACCTGTCAGCAGGCGGCGACGGCCACCGGATTGATCGGACAACCGGCGTCCGCGGGACGTGGCGGGCGTCGACGCCGCCGCGGCCGATTCGCACGGCGCGGCAGGCGCAGGGGTGTTGGACGGCTCGAGGGGCGCTGCGTCGGAAGCCCCGAGCCACGGTGCGCCGGCGTGCGGCAGCGCGGTGACGGCGGCCACGAACCTGAAGCCTCGGCGCGGCACGGTCTGGATGTAACGGCTGCCTTGCACATCGTCGCCCAGGGCGCGCCGCAGGCCGGATATCACCTGGCTGAGGTTGTTCTCTTCGACCACGAGGCCGGGCCATAGCGCGAGCAGCAGCGTGTCCTTGTCGAGCAACTCGCCGGCGTGGTCGACGAAGAGCAGCAGGGCGTTGAACAGCCGGGGCGTCAGCAACAGCACCTTGCCGTCGCGGTGCGTCACCCTTTGCTGCGATCGTTCCAGCAAAAAGTCGCCAAAAGCGAACTGCTCGGGCAGGGGCATGGAGCGGGCTGGGCCTTGTGGAGGAAACGTTTCCCGGCGATCCCAGGCCAACGCTCGAACTGGGATTGTGCTTGGCATCAAGCGAGCGAATGGCGGGGCGCTTCTGGTCGATGCCGATGCGCGGCTGATCGTGCAGTCGGCCGGGCAGATCGTGCACACCGGGCCTATCCAACTGTCCCGCGGCTCGACGCTGCAGTCGATCAACGGCCTGCGTCTGGCACTCGGCGGCGTGCTCGAAAGCTTCGACAGCGCCACCGTCATCGGGCGCTTCCAGAACGACGGCGTGGTGGCCGCGTCGGCCACCGCCGGCGACTGGCTGAGCTTCAACGAAGCCGTCAGCGGCAACGGCAACTTCAGTGGCAACGTGCGCTTCGACCAGGGCTGCAGCCCAGGCGGCAATGCGACGGCGCAAGTCAGCTTCGGCCAGCTGGGTTTGCTCAGCAGCACCACGTTGAACCTGGACATCGCAGGCCCCGGCGCGCTGGCCGGCGGCACCGGTTTCGATCAGCTCAACCTCCGCGGCGAAGCCTTGCTCGACGGCAGCCTGAACATCGCCTTTGCGCCCGGCTCCTTGGCGGCTGAGGGCCAGAGCTTTGTGCTCATGACCTGGGCCGGGTACAGCGGTGCATTCAACAGCGTGGTCGTCAACGGCCAGCGTCTGACTTGCACGCGCTGGACTACAGCGCCAGCGAGTTGCGGCTGACGGTGGCCGTGGTGCCCGAGCCGGGCAGCTGGGCGATGCTGCTGGCGGGCCTGGCCAGTGTCGGGGCCACGTGGCGCGGCGCCGCTGCCAGGGCCTTGCGGCGCAGGCCTGAGCGATCTGCACAAGAGACTGCCGGCAGTGGGCAACGTGCATCGCGCAGCGCATCTCCACGCCGTGCACGAACGCGCGCCGGCCACCACCGTCTTCCTGGCGCTGAAGCTGCAGCGCCCGCTTTTCCTGGACGGTGAGCCCGGCACCGGCGAGACCGCGATCGCCAAGACCCTGGCGGCGATGCTGGGGCGGTCGCTGATACGCCTGCAGTGCCACCTGCTTCGGGCCGCGCAGATCGTTGTCGCTCGTCGAACCCTTGCCCCCGACCAGGATAGCGAAACGGACGCGCAGCGCCTTCATCGAGGCGCACAAAGGCACCGCGCTGCCGGCGGCTGCATCGGTCGCCGAATCCGAGGCCAGCTGGAATACAGTCGGCCCTCAGTGGAAGCATTGCTGAACCCTGGCCGAGGTGGCTGCGTGATCCATGCGGCGGCCGCGCTATCAGGCCGGAGCCCCCAACAGCAACTCGCCCACCGCGGGCAGCTGCCACAGGCCGCTGCCGGACAATCGGGCGAACTGCACCGCATTGCCGGTGCCCAGCGGGCAGCAGGCCAAATCCATGGCCGTGGACACCAGTTGGGCCGTTTGCATGATGGCGCCCACCTCCTTCAGCACCAGGCCGTAGCCCAGGTCACCATAGGCGTCGCGCAGGCGTTCGTAGTCGCTGCACAGCACCAACAAGGCATGGGGCTGCGCCCGGCACTGGGCAGAGCCGGCGGCGTCGCGCATCAAGGCCCGGCCAGCCGCCGCGTCGCCACCGACCAGGATCAGCGCATGGCCCACTGCATCGTAGGCATAGAGGCCGGCGTCCAGCCCGTTGACGCGGGCCGCCAGCAGGTACGCCTGCAAGGCATAGCATCCGCCGGCGCCGGGATAGGGGCGGTGCAGGTGGCCGTCGCTCGGCTGCGCGGCCAGCGTATGCCAGAGAAAGCGCTCCAGGTCCGCCAACGGCAGGCCACCGGCGCCATGTTCGCGCCGCGACCGGCGCGCCGCCAGGGTTCGCGCGAGCGAGGCAGGCAGGTCGTCCGGCCGGCCTTTCGCCAATGCCAGCCGCTGGCCCTGCGGCAATGGCGCAGGTTTGCCCGGCGCGGCCTGGCGCTTGCCCACTGGCGCAGGCCCAAAGCCACGACGGGTGCGACTGTGGAACAGCAGGTCCTGCACTGCCCAGGCCGGGCCGACAGAATCGGCCAGCAGGCCGCACCAGGACAACAGCTGCAACAGGGGCGGCACGAGGTCGGCTGCATCCGGCACCACCTGCCGGGCACGCGCCAGGCTGCATCCGCGGGCCAGTGCGTCCAGCAACCCCATCAGGCCCGGCTGGAGCAATTGCACGCAGGCCCAGGCTCCCGGGGCTTCCAGCGTCAGGCCGTCTGTACCCGGGTGCACCACCACACCGGCCGTCAAGGTCAGACGGCCACGCGGTGCATCCGTGGGAGGCGGCGCGTCGGGCGCCCTTCGGGGCTGCGCGCGCGCCCAGGGCCGCGCACCCAGTCGCAGCTCGCGCGCCAGCAGGCCCGCCTGGTCCAGTTGCAACAGAAGCGCCGCCGCAGGTTGTGCGCAAAGGCGCTCGAGCGATGCTTCGCTGATGTAGCGCGCCTGCAGCGCACGCCACGCCGCCGCCTGTCCTCGCGGCGCTTGCAGCGAGCAGGGCTTGGCCAGGCGGTAGGTCCAGTTCGCAGACTTCACCGGCGGGCATTCGCGTGAGTGGCGGTCCATCCGGCCGTACCGGCCCAGCCTGGGCTGCACGCAATCTGGCCGCCTGCCAGACCGACTTGCTGGGCTTTCTGCGCGATTTGTCGCAAGCGCATGGCAACGTCGCCGCCTTTGACCTGGGCCGTGCACGTTGTGTGCTGGTCAATGGCGCTCGCGAGGCGCGCGAGTTGCTGACCGAACACGAATACCAACTGCACAAACCGGAATTCCTGAAGGCATCGAACCGGGGCCATTGGGGCGACGGCCTGACCACGCTGGAAGGCCGGGCCTGGGCCGACCATCGACGGCAGCTGCAGCCCTCGTTCCGGGCCCTGGCCGTCGCGAAGCGGCTCGCGGTGGTGAATGCCTGCACCCACGACATGCTGGACCGGTGGCCGGCCGCGGGCCCGGTCGACCTGGCGCACGAACTGCGCGTGTTGACGGCGCGCATCGCGCTGCGCACGGTGCTGAGCGCCGACCTGCAAGGCTTCGGCTCGGGAACCATCCCCTTCGACGAAGCCTACGGCGAGGATTTTGCCGGCACCGGCAGCGGCGACCCCGATGCGCCCTGGGTCATGACACGCCCGCGCGCACCGCGCCGCATGGACACCGTACTCGGCCTGATCGACGCGCGCATCCTCGGCGGGCCGGGGCGCGAGGATGTGTTGTCTGACCTGGTTCACGCGCGCACTCCGCAAGGGCAGGCAATGGCCCGCGACGAGATCGTGGGCGAGGTGATCCAGATGCTATACGCCGGGCACCTGACCATCCCGTTCAGCCTGATCCATTTCTGGCGCGACCTGTCGCGCCATGGCCTGTGCGACACACTGGCACAAGAGGCCCGTACGCTGCCTGCAGCCGAGCCAACCAACCTCCACGCCCTGGCCGGAACGCAGGCGTTGGCGCTGCTGAAGGAAAGCCTGCGCCTGCACGCTCCTGCGCCAGTGCTCTACCGCGAAGTGGCCGAACCGTTCGAGATGTCGGGCCACCGCTTCGATACTGGCATGGCCGTTTGGGTCAGCCCCGCTCTGCTGCACCTGGACGCGCGCTACCACCCTGAGCCGCACCGGTTCAAACCGGAACGTTTCATGCCGGGGTACGCGGAGCGTACTGCGATGGTGGCCTTCTTCCCCTTTGGTGCAGGGCCACGCACCTGCATCGGCAGCCACCAGGCCCTTCAGCAGATGACGCTGACGGTGCTCACGATGGCGCAGCGCTACACGCTCAGGGAGGTGTCCGCTACATCCTCGGGTTTTTATGCGCGTGCCCTCCAGGATGTTGATTCAGAATGTCACTGAGGCCAAGCCGTCGTCTTGGGCTCACCAAAGACTACCCCTTGTAGGAGGAACCACCGATGCCAGCACCGACCAAGAAGGACTGGGGCCAGATCCACGCCAAGGCCTGGAAGGACGCCACGTTCCGCAAGCTTCTGGAGTCCGACCCCAAGAAGGCACTCGAACAGTACGGCGAGGAAGCCGGCAAGACCTTTGACAAGGTGGTGAAGATCGGTGCCAAGCCGAAGGGCGTCGCCGACGCAGACCTGGCCAAGCACGAAAGCGCCGTCGCGCCGCCGGCCTGCTGCTGAAGGCTGGCGTCCCGCATGGATTCGGACGCGGCGGCACGGCCCCGGTTCAAGTCCAGCGTCGAGCCCATCGTCGATGCCGACGATGGGCTCTTCTTGTTGTCCGAGGGCGGCTTCCTGCAACTGCCTGGCGCCTTGTTTTCAGAGCTGGCACCCCTTTTGACAGGCGAGCACACCGTCGAGGCGCTCTTCGAACAACTGGCCGAACGCCACGAACCAGGTGACATCCTCGCCGCCCTGGACTTGTTGGAGAAACGCCAGATGCTGGCCGACGACCTGGCGCGGTTGCCGCGACCGCAACGGGCCTGGTGGGAACGCTGCGGCGTCGGCCCGGCGCTAGCCCAGGTCCGGGTGCATCAGGCGACCGTGGACCTGCACGTGCTGGGTGGCATCGATGCCACGCCGCTGGTGCAGGCCCTGCAACGCACCGGACTGGCCGTCAGTGATCGTGGGGAAACGGGCCCGTTGGCGCTCGTGATTGCGCCGGACGGACTGCACCGCGACCTGGCCGCCATCAACGCGCGGGCCCTGGCGCTGCGCCAGCCCTGGTTGCTCGTGCAACCCCTGGGTCTTGTGACCTGGCTGGGGCCGGCCTTCGTGCCGCGTCACACCGGGTGCTGGGAGTGCCTGGCCCACCGCTTGCGCTGGCACCGGCGTCTGGAATGCCACCTGGCGGGCAGTCATGCCGAGCCTCTGGCGATGCGTGCCTACCAGGCGCATAACGAAGGCAGCATGCGGGCCGTGTTCGAGGAGGCGGCTTCTGCAGCACTGCGCTGGGTAGGTACCCAGGACCCGGGCAGCCTGACCGGCCAGTTGCTGGCCACCGACGCACTGACCCATGAGCGCAGCCGCCACAGCCTGGTGCGCCGCCCACAGTGCCCGGCCTGTGGTGAGCCCTTGCGCCAGCGCTCACGGCCTTTCGAACTGCAATCGCGAGCGAAGTCCGGCGCCCGCGACGGAGGCCACCGCGCAGTCGAGGCCGCCATGGTCGCCGCCCAACTGGAGCGTCACGTCAGCCCCATCACCGGCCTGGTGGCGAGCGTGGTGCCGGGAGAGCGCACTGCGTTACCGGGCCAGCAGCACGCCCACCTCGTGGCCACCTTTGCGGCCGACCACAACTTTTCCGACATGGCCGACCGCCGGTTCTTCCTGCGCGAAGGACTGCGCCGGCGCAGTGGCGGCAAAGGCCGGACGGCGGCGCAGGCCCGCACCAGCGCCGTGGCGGAGTCGTTGGAGCGCTACAGCGGCGTCTTCGACGGCAGCGAACCGCGCGTTCGCGCCAACGCGCGGCAACTGGGTGCCGCCGCGCTGCACCCCAACCGGGTGCTGGCCTACAGCGCGCGCCAATATGCCGAACGCGAACAGGCGAACCGGCGGGCGCACAAGGCGCACTGGGTGCCCGTGCCGTTCCGCGACGACGCCATCATCGAATGGACACCCTTATGGTCACTCACCCGGCAGCGGGAGTTGCACCTGCCCACGTCGCAATGCTATTTCGGCTATTCGAGCGAGGATCCCCTCTTTGCGCGGGCGGATTCCAACGGTTGTGCAGCGGGCGCAGTGCCCGAGGAAGCCGTGCTGCAGGGTCTGCTGGAACTGATCGAACGTGATGCAGTCGCTCTGTGGTGGTACAGCCGGGCCCGCCGCCGCGGTGTCGATCTGTCCGCATGCAACGATCCCTACGTGGATGCGCTGCTCGCGCACTATCGATCGCTCCAGCGCAGCCTGTGGGTGCTGGAGTTGCACAGTGATCTGGGGGTACCGACCTTCGCGGCACTTTCTGCCCGCATCGACCAAACGCAGCAGGACATCCTGTACGGGTTCGGCGCTCACATGGACCCGTCCATTGCCCTGTCGCGCGCGCTGACCGAACTGGGCCAGTCGCTGGACGCAGTGCCGCTGGCTGGCGGCCCGCCTGGGACCCAGACCTACCGCGGCAGCGCCGAAGCGGTGCAATGGTGGCGCACGGCCACGGTGCAAAACCAGCCCTACCTGGCACCCTCGCACGATGAACCCGAGGCACGACTGACCGAATTGCGAGACCTGTCCACGCAACGCATCGACAGCGACGTGGAGTTCCTCGTGCGGCGCCTGGCCGAGGCGGACATTGAAGTGCTGGTGCTGGACCAGACGCGGCCCGATGTGGGCCTGCCGGTGGTGCG
>Ga0105047_10020304_pt1 | contig 10216 bp, 12 predicted proteins | sample MAT04_FD_78384 | JGI IMG/M metagenome (GOLD analysis project Ga0105047, IMG submission 78384) | Freshwater microbial communities from Lake Fryxell liftoff mats and glacier meltwater in Antarctica - MAT-04 (megahit assembly) | ecosystem: Environmental > Aquatic > Freshwater > Ice > Liftoff... | reverse complement strand
GAGGGCTTGCACCGTCTCCGTGACATAGCCGCGTCCTTCATGGTGTGGATTGATCCAGTAGCCGATCTCGAATGTCCGAGCGGCCCAGTCCATGCGGTGGAGGCCTGTTCCTCCGAGCAGCTCGCCGCGAGTGCGGTCGAAGATCCCGAGCGTGAGGTCGGTGCGAACGGCCCAATCCGACTGCATGCCCGCGATGATCTCGAGCGACTGCTCCGCAGATTGGTCCGGTGAGGCCCACGCCATCCAAGGGCGGAGATGTTCGTATGCAGCGCTCACTGTCACGCCAAGTCGTTCGGCGTCGTCGCGCTCGTATGGTCGCAACAATAGGCGCGGTGTCAGGATCGGCATGGGGACATGCTCAAGTGCGGGCGACGTGCTCATCGCTGCCACATTCCCGATTCGGCCGCGCTGGACACGTTGCGCGATCGCAGAGATGAGCGCGCGCCGCGCCGCGTCGCGCGGCTGAGCGAATGACGACGCCGCCGTCGACTTGCGCGGATGCGCGCGTGTAGGTGCGGGTCGTGACGAGGCGTGGTCGGGCTGCGGGGGCGTATCCGACCGATGCCACGGTGAACTGTACACGCAGCTTGGTGGTCTTCAACGAGAGCGGCATCATGTGCGTGCGCTTGACGACGCACCGGTTGCGCGCCGAGACATCTGGGATGGCTCGGACGTTCTTGAGCGTGCGGCCGTAGTCGACCCAGCGGTACTTGCCCTTCACCTTGACGAACTTCTGTACGGAGTAGGCGATGCGGTAGGCCGGTGCGGGTGCATTGCACATGAAGTACAGATTGGTGTTCGCGACGCTCGGCTTGCTGCGGTCGGCCCACACCTGCGGATTCGGGGGCGAGTCCTTCGTGCCGACTTGCGGGCGCACGTGCAGGTTGCGCACGACCGCCTGATGCGTGCATGCTCCGTACTCGAGCCGATCGAATTGGTTGGGCGTACGCGGGCACTCAAACCACTCAGAGGTCAGTTTCCATGGACCTGCCGTGAGCATGTCGTCGAGAAGCAACGAGGTGCTCGTGCTGGGCAGCGGGATCTGGCTCCAGGTGTCGCCGAGTACGTCTGACTGATCCTCGATCGTCGCGTGCTTGAGGTCGAACTGGATGTTGTTGAAGACGTTGTAGTCCTGCCAGGAGCCACACGCCTTGTCGGCAGGGCATTCAGCCGAGTAGCCGATGTTCAACGTCGTGTGCGGGACGAGCTCTGCGTGGTCGACGGGTGCCGAGATCGACATCGGCGCTGCGGCCGCTGCCGATGGAGCGACGATCATCGCCGCGACGACGGCGAGCAGCGCGAAACGAGAGGAGAAGCATGCGGAAGGCATACGTAGCACTGTGCCTCAGTTTTCCGACGGCGCCGACAGGTGCTTCGATCAAACAGGGATTCGATGGTGTGATCTACTAGGCGAATAGAGCCTTTCGTTCGACCTCGCCGGTTCGTCGCCACCTTCATTGGGGCGGTGCTCGTGACCTTCGTCTGTGCAGCGTCTGCAAGCGCATCGATCTCGCTGAGCATTCCGGCCGACAACCCGGTCCTGAGCCCGGGAGCGACTCTCGCTACCGCATGGGCAGGCTCGTGTCCCACAAGCCTGTTGTGCGGGACGTGGAACTACACGACGACCGACTTTGGCGCAGTGATTGCAACGGGGATGTTGCAGACGGCCGAGGAGCGGAACGGTGCCGCATTGCTGGACGCCGGCAACGAGGCGGGCGACGGCTCAAGCGCGGCGACGACGAGCGATTTTGTGTATCCGATCGCGTCATACGCAACTGCCGGGCCGTGGTACGCCGTGGGGTCGTGGCATGAATGCGAGCCCATGAAGCCCGGCGCTATCAACCTCGGGACGTGCCCCCTCGGTGTGAGTGCTGTCTTGCGTTATCGTGTCCGCACCATGATTGGACTTCCCCGGGAACAGGGCAGCCCGCAGCTGGACCACCACAAGTCCGGTGCGCGTCGCGCGCTGTTCATGCGAACCACGTTCGGCTGCAATGCGCTTGCGGGCAACTACGTCGGCTCGTTGGTCGTGCACAAGCGCGTGAAGGTGCGCAAGCGATGGGTCTGGGTCAACGCGACCGTTCGCCCGCGCGTCGCTGCGACCCGCAACGACAGCTTCGCCAAGTGCTTTGTCGAGTACACGTGGTTGGTGCCTCGCAACGTCGCACGCACGACGCTCCTGCGCTACACATGGTCGATCCGGAGCGTGGGCATGACTCCCGCCGCGCAGGCATGGAAGCGGACGAGCAAGGCTTTTGCGGCATCAGCCGCCTGTAGGAGCTGACCTCGCGCTCGCCGCGTTGCGTTACGCGAGTGGTCGACCGTCGGCGTCGGGCAACTTGCGTGCGGTGATGCGAATCACGTCAGCGGCGTGCCATACGAATGCAGCCGCATAGGAGATGTAGGCAAGCGCGAGCGATCCTGACGGGTCGGGAGAGCCACTCATGGTGGTATCGAACGTCGAGAAGAAGCTGGCGAACCAGAGGATGATTCCTCCGACGGACACGAGCAGTTTCACGGCTCCGATGAACCCGTATCCGAGATAGAACCGATCGATGCCGAACCAACCGATCGTCCACGAGATGGCAACTGCCACGATCCAGTCGCGGTTCGAGAACATCCCGGGCACCTGCCCCAGCGGGAACCACATGCCGTTTGGCTCGATCTTCGCCAACGTGTCCTTGCGCAGCGTGCGACGTCGGACCATCTCGGACACGGTGTTGTACTCGTAGGGACCTTGCTGCTGCCCGAGCTGCTGGATATAGAGCTGAGCGGGTGCGTTCGCGACGGGGAGCATCACGGCATCCTAACGAGGGGATCTGTCGCGTCGTCCCAGTGTTGTGTCGGATCGAGCCCACCCACCTCGACGAGCTGTTCAGCAACCTCTGCGTTCGCTTCGCAGTACGCAGCGTAGCCCAGCGTCTCGACTAGTCGTGGGATGTCCATGATCCGATCACACACCTCGAGGTCGAGGTCCACGAACGTCGCCGAGATGATAGCCGCGAGGAGCGGACCAGTCGACGACTTGCCCGTGCCTCCCGGCCCGATGAGAAAGATGCACCGTGGGCGCGACGAGGCGCGCCTAGGTCGGCTCATTGAAGCCTCAGACTCGAGTGGCGACTGATCGTCTCGAAATCGCGATCGGCATGGATCACTGGTACGTCAGCGCGTATCGCCACCGCCGCGATCAGGCAGTCGAGCATGTTGCGAATCGGTTCCCCGCTCGCGCGACACGAACGGTGGATACGCGGCATGCATTTCAGCGACAGATCACCGCAGCGCCCCGTGTCCCGGCGCGCTGGCGAGGAGCCGCTGCAGGTGCGTCATCAGCGCGTCGGGCTCGTGCTCGACCATCTCGCCGGGGAAACGCCACACGCGCCACCCGGCTGCCATGAGCCGCGCGTCTTTGTGCGCGTTGGCGATGCGCGTGGGCAGGTCGATGTCCGGCGCATCGAACTCGACGATGAGCTGGTGGTCAGACCAGCAGAGCTGGGCGACCTCGGTCGCGGCGGGGGAGATGGGGCTCGGTTTGTCCATCGGTCCAGTGTGGCGACCGAGATGTCACATGTGTGTGACAGATGTCACGACTTCGTGTCAGTCGTTGGTCGCAACGTGCTCAAGCCGCGTGATCTCAGCGCGGATGCGCTTCGCCTGGGCACGCAGCACCGGGAGCATCCGAGCCTCGGTCCACGCCGCGTCCACGGCGGCCGGCACGCGCAGGAACTTGATGCGCAGATCAACGTCCGGCACGAGCTCGCACAGCCGCGCGTGCAGGTCGAGCGCGATGCGGTCGGGACCGTCAGACGGACCAACGCCGCCGCGATGCTCGCCGTGTGACGGGACACCAGACGGCTGTGCCCGCTGATCGACCTTGCTGGAGTTGCCGGTGATACCCATCGGCTCAGCCTACTCGGATTGCCGGGCGGCGAGCGGCGGTTCGTGCGCGAACGGGTACCGTCCCCGCATGGCCGCGCGACCGGACAGCATCGATATCCCTACTCTTCGGCGCTTCGTCGTCGCGCACCAGGGCTACGGGGCGAGCCGCGTGGCACAACTCGCGGACGTCGCGCGGGTCATCGACCATCTCCAGGCGGTGCAGCTCGATTCGATCACTGCGGTGGAGCGTGCGCATCGGCTCACCATCAGCTCCCGCGTCGGCACGTACCCACGCGATCTCGACAACCGGTTACTCGCCGACGAGCACGCGTTCGAGTACTGGGGCCACGAGGCGTGTCTGGTGCCACTGCGCGACTATCCGCTGTATCTACGCCGCATGGAGGAGTGGGCCGCGCGCCACGCCGCCGACACCTCACCCGAGATGGACGCGCTCGAACGTGAGGTGCTCGACATCGTCAGCGCCGAAGGTGCGCTCCCGGCTCGCGCATTCGCCGGAGAGAATCTCAAGGGCGTCATGTGGGGGTGGAAGCCTTCCAAGCGCGCGCTCGAGCGGTTGTTCGCGCGCGGAGAGCTCGCCACCGCGCGGCGCGACGGATTTCAGCGCATCTACGACCTCGCGGAGCGGGTGATCCCGCGCGCGTTGCGCGAAGCGCCGGTGCCTACCGAGCATGCGTTCGTGTGTGAGTACGCAGCCCGCGCCGTCGAGGGACGCGGCGCCCTGACCGCGCGCGGCGTGGCCGAGCACTCGCGTATCAGGGGGCGCGCCGCGCTCATCGCGCAGGAGCTCGAATCGCTCGTGGACGAAGGGAGACTGCGCAGGCTCCGCGTGGACGATGGAGGCGACGATGTGTTCGTTCCCGCCGATGCGGCGCTCAATGCGAACCCGACGGCGGCCGTGCTGCTCTGTCCGTTCGACAACCTGCTCTGGGATCGCCGCTTCGCGCCGCGGCTGTTCGGGTTCCAACACATCATCGAGGTGTATAAGCCTGAGCCGATCCGCGAGTTCGGCTACTACGTGTTGCCGCTGCTCGTGCGCGACAAGATCGTCGCCCGCGTGGACCTGCGCCGCGACCGAGCTGCCGATGCGCTCGTCGTACGCACGGTGCACCGCGAGCGCGGTCAGCGTGACAGCAAGGCGTTCCGCGCCGCGCTCGATCGAGCGCTCGTCCGCGTGGCGAGCGCCGCCGGCGTGACGGACGTCTCCTTCGCGCGCAACGTCCCGCGCTGACGGACTGATGGCGCGTGATGTGGCGACCGGAGGCGCCTCTGGCATCATCTAGGGGTGACCGCGAACGAACCCACAGACAAGTTGCCGGACGAGGACGAGGACGCGGTCGCGGATGCGGTCGAGGATGCGCTGCCCGCGTCGTACGCACCGAGCCGCGTGATCGCGCACATGGACGCGGATGCGTTCTACGCGACGGTGCATCTGCTCGAGGATCCCTCGCTGCGTGGCAAGCCAGTGATCGTCGCGGGGTCGGGCGCACGGAGCATCGTCACCACTGCGAGCTACGAGGCGCGCGCCTACGGAATCGGGTCGGCCCAGCCCGCCGCTCGAGCTCGAAAGCTGTGTCCACACGGCATCTTCCTGCGCCCCGATTTCGAGCTGTACAAGCGCTACTCGCGGCGCGCCATGGAGATCATGCAGCGTGCGTGTCCCACCATCGAGCCACTCTCGCTCGACGAGGCGTACCTCGACATCACCGACCTCGACAAGCCCGTACGTGCGATGCGTGAGCTGGTGGCGGCCATCCACGCGGAGACCGGGCTCATCTACAGCGTGGGCATTGGGCCGAACAAGCTCTGCGCGAAGGTGCTGAGCGACCACCGCAAGCCACGCGCGTTCAACGTCGCGTCGCGTGAGCAGTGCGCGGAGCTGTTCGCGCAGGCGAGCCCACGGCTCATCCCGGGCATCGGTCCCAAGTCGGTCGAAGCGCTCGAAGCCGCAGGTATCAGCTCGCTGGCGGCGCTGCGTGAGGCGAACCCTGACGAACTCGCCGCGCGCTTTGGCGAGCGTCGCGCCGGTGAGCTGCAGTCGCACGCGAGGTTCGAGCACGAGGGGATGGTCGAGCCTGATCGGGTGATCAAGTCGGTATCGGAGGAGTCCACGTTCGAGGTCGACGTAGAGGGGCTCGGCGAGCTTGAGCTGCGGCTGCGCGAGTTGACGGCAGAGCTATGTGATCGGCTGCGCACGCGGGAGCTGCGCGGGCGCACGATCGGGATCAAGGTACGCCTCGCGGATTGGACGAACGCGACGAGGTCACGGACGATCGAGGAGCACACGAACGATTTCGCGATCATCGACGAGATCGCTACGGCGTTGCTGCGCACCTATGATCCACGACAGCCCGTACGGCTGTTGGGGGTCCGCATCGCCTCGTTCGAGCACGAGGTCGAGCCCGAAGCGGATGCCGCAGATCAGCCGTGGACGCAGCTGCGCATCCCTGACTTCGCGTGGCCGTGAAACCCCGAAGCTCCTAGTGCCCGGAGTAGTCGGGCGCGGGCTGCGGATAGTACGACGGGATCGCCGCCGGCGGACCCTGCTGCCATGGCGGCAACGTGGCCTGCGTGACCCAGGGTGGCAGCGGCTGCTGCGTTGCCTCATTCGCGGTCGCGACGGCCTGGCTCAGGCTCGTTGGCGCGCTGGTTGTGCCCGTCGCGGTTGCAAGACCGAGGTCCTCCATCGAGATCGGTTCCATGCGTTCCGGAGTGGGCTTGGGTTCTTTGTGCGCCTTCGGCGTGGCGCCGATGAACGCGCCGATGAGTCCACCAAGGAGCGCAGTGCCGAGAATGACTCCGGCAACTTCGAGCCCTGTACCGTGGCGCGAGATGGTGCGTACGCCCTGGAGCACCTCACCGCCGCGCGTGGAGCTGATCGTGATCGTCGTCGCGGCGACACCGCCTCCGATGAGCGCGCCAACGGCTGCCCCCTTGAGCACGTTGTGCGCTGTGACTGGCCCGCGGTCGTACCCGGCCCCGCGACCGCCCCACGAACGATTCCCGACATACGGCATGTGACTGATCCCCCCGAATCAGAACTCCCCTGAACCCGTACATCGGTTCGAGCGTCACATCGGTCTCAGATCGCCGCACCCGCACGGCAATCTGGACACCACGGGATCCCCGCGTGCGTCGCCGTCTCGCCGGTGCGTGCGCCGTCGGAGCACTCCCAGCAGATGAGCGCCACGCAGCCTCCGCATCGCTCAGACGTCGCCACGCCGCAGAACGCGCAAATGCCGCGCGCAGGGTCGTCGAGCGGCTCCCCGCAGGTGATGCACGCGAGGTCTTCCGCGTCGACATCGGCCCCGCAGTGCGGACACGTTCGCTCACCCGCGCCGCCGTCCTCCTCATCTGAATCTTCGTCGATGGGATCGAACGGTTCAGCCATGCGCGGAGGGAGGGAATGGGGGAGGCGGGATGGTCGCCTCGCGGAGCGCGAGCTGCCAGTACCCGACAGGCTGCCAGGCGCCGAGCTTGAATCCCACGTCGGCGAGCTCGCCGACCTGGGCGAACCCGTGACGTTCAAAGAGCGTAACGCTCGCGTCGTTGGGAAGGGCAATGAGCGCAAGCGCATTGACCATGCCGCAGTCGCGTGCACGATCGATGAGCGCCGTGAGCAGCTCCCCACCCACGCCCAGGCCCCGCGCGTCCTCGGCGAGGTAGATCGATAGCTCGACCGACCACCGATATGCGGGGCGCGGGTGAAAAGGAGCCGCGTATGCGAACCCGACGACTGCTCCATCGCGCTCCGCGACGAGGTGCACAAGTGCAGCCGCAATGCGACGTTCGAGCTCGGACGCGTCCGGTGGATGCTCCTCGAACGAAATCGCAGTACTTGTGACATACGGCTCGTAGATCGCCTGGATGTCAGCCGCGTCGCCCGGGCGTGTGTCGCGAATCACGTGGGCTTCTTCCGGCGCCGCTTCACCCGCGCCGTGGTCTTGGGGGGCCGTTTGGGGCGCCGTTTGCGGGTTGCGGGCTTGGGCGTGAACTCCACCGCCGCACGCAGCAGCTCGGGATCGACGGTGACGCTTACCAGCGCGTGACCGACACACGCCGCGCATCGGCCGCACTCGGTGGCAGTGGGATCATCCAGCTCATTGGCGACGGTCGCCATGTGGCAGCGCTCGCCGCGCGCGTACGCGCACATCCGTGCGTACTCGTCATGGCGGCGACGGGTGAGCTCGGACATGTGGGCCAGGTCGAGCTTCCAGTCCGAACCTGTGCCGTACCAGGTGGCGCCGCGCTTTTCGACCGGTGGATCTACATCGACTGACAGCTGCGTGAGCACCTTGTCAGTGAGCGCGCGACCGACCTTCGCTCGCTTGCCGAACTCGGTGGAGGAGGCGCCCAGCGGATATGCCGCACGCACCGCCTCAAGCACGGAGTCGAACACGAGCGGCGGCGGGAACGCCTGCGCGATGAAGTAGTCGGTGATCCGCTGGTCGCCGTCACCGTGGAGTAGCACACCCAGCGCATCGTCCACCGCGCGCCCTGCACGGCCGACCTGCTGGTAGTAGTGCACGAGCGACTGCGGCATCTGAAAGTGCACGACGAACGCGAGGTCGGGCTTGTCAAAGCCCATGCCGAGCGCAGGCGTGGCGATGACGACTTTGACCTCGTTGGCGAGCAGTCGCCGCTCGAGCTCGAGCTTGCGCGTCTCCTCGCCGGCGCCGGGCGCGCCGCCGCCTGTGTAGTGGTCGGCGTCGATGCCGCGTGAGCGCAGGAACTCCGCGATGCGGCGCGCGTGCGCCTTGGTGAGCACGTAGACGATGCCGCTGCCGTCGATCTTGGGCAGCTCCTGTGCGAGCCATGCCATGCGCTCGTGCTCGCTCGCCAGATGGATGGCCTGCAACCGCAGGCTGGCCCGGGCGAGTGGTCCGCGCATGACTTCCACGCCATCACCGAGCTGGTGCACCACGTCGCGCGCCACGGCATCGTTGGCGGTGGCCGTCGTGGCGAGCACCGCGACGTCCTCGCGCAGGCGGGGCACGAGCGAGCGGATGCGGCGGTAGTCGGGCCGAAAGTCGTGACCCCAGTCGGAGATGCAGTGTGCCTCGTCGATGACGAGCATGCCGATGCGGTCGATCATCGGGTCGAGCACGCGGGAGCGGAACGAGCTGCTCGCCAAACGTTCGGGGGAGACGAGGAGCAGGTCGAGCTCGCCCGCGAGCATCTGCTCGGAGATCTCGCCCCACTGCTCGGTGTTCGTCGAATCAATGCTGGCGGCGCGTACGCCGAGGCGCGCGGCGGCGCGGATCTGATCGCGCATGAGCGCCAGCAGGGGCGAGACGAGCACCGTGGGGCCTGCGCCGCGCTCGCGCAGCAGCCGGGTGGTGAGGAAGTAGACCGAGCTCTTGCCCCAACCCGTGCGTTGCACCACGAGTAGATGTGCACGGCGTTCCACGAGCGCTTCGATCGCTTCGAGCTGTCCGTCGCGGAACGCGGCGTCTGGACCGAGCGACTCGCGGAGCATCGCCAAGGCTCGCTCGCGCAACGGTGTCGCGGTCTCGGTGGTGAGCGGCAGCTGCATCCATGCATCGTATCGCGTAGCATCGCCGCATGAAGATCGGCATCGTCGGACTCCCCAACGTCGGAAAATCCACCCTGTTCAACGCGCTCACGCGCGCTGGCGCGCTCGCAGCGAACTACCCGTTCGCGACCATCGAGCCCAACGTCGGGGTCGTGCCCGTGCCTGATCTGCGGCTCGAGCGCCTGCAAGCGCTCAACGCCACGGAGACGCGCACGCCGCAGATCATCGCGTCGAGCGTGACCTTCGTGGACATCGCGGGCCTCGTCGCCGGGGCATCCAAGGGCGAAGGCCTCGGCAACCGCTTCCTCGCCAATATCCGTGAGTGCGACGCGATCGTGCAGGTCGTGCGCGCATTCGACGATGAGAACGTCACCCACGTCGATGGACGCGTCGATCCGGCGAGCGACATCGCGACGATCAACACCGAGCTCGTACTCGCGGATCTCGAGAGCGTCGAGAAGCGCCTCGACAAGGCACGCAAAGAGGCCATGAAGGTCCCTGCGTCCAAGCCCTTCGCCGCAGCGCTCGAGCAGGCGTACGCCGTGCTCGCCGAAGGCGACGTCCTGTTTGGTTCTGACGTGGACCTGGCACCGCTGCGCGAGATGTTTCTACTCACCGCCAAGCCCACGATCTTCGTATTCAACGTGGATGAGGGAATGCTCGATGACGACGCCACTCGTGCACGCCTGACGGAGCTCGTTGCGCCGTCCGATTCCGTGCTCGTGTGTGCGAGCATCGAGGCTGAGCTCGCGGAGATGTCACCTGACGATGCCGCTGAGATGCTCG
>Ga0105047_10020302_pt1 | contig 10216 bp, 7 predicted proteins | sample MAT04_FD_78384 | JGI IMG/M metagenome (GOLD analysis project Ga0105047, IMG submission 78384) | Freshwater microbial communities from Lake Fryxell liftoff mats and glacier meltwater in Antarctica - MAT-04 (megahit assembly) | ecosystem: Environmental > Aquatic > Freshwater > Ice > Liftoff... | reverse complement strand
TCGCTGGACGCGGTGTGCCGCAACGGGATTCAACTCCGCTGCCGCGCCCGCGTGACCGTGCGGACCAAACTCGAACGCCTCGTCGGTGGGGCGACCGAAGAAACCATCATCGCCCGCGTCGGCGAAGGGATCGTCAAGGCGATCGGTTCGGCAGAAGACCACCGTGCGGTCCTGGCGAACCCCAACCTGATCTCGCAAACCGTGCTGCACAACGCATTGGATGCCCAGACCGCGTACGAGATCGTCTCGATCGACATCGCGGACATCGAAGTCGGCGAGAACATCGGCGCGAAGTTGCAGGCCGAACAGGCCGCGGCCGACCTTCGGGTCGCGCAGGCGGAAGCCGAAAAACGTCGCGCCGCCGCCGTGGCCCGCGAACAGGAAATGCTCGCACTCGTCCAGGAAAACCGGGCGAAGGTCGTGCTTGCGGAAGCCGACGTACCGCTGGCGATCGCCGGAGCGTTCCGCGACGGTCGGATCGGCATCGAAGAGTATTACAACCTCAAAAACGTGCAGGCGGACACCGCGATGCGTTCGTCGCTCTCGGGCGGGACGCAGGAAAACGGCGCGGCGAAGTAGAATTGCGTCCGTGCCGATTGTCGCAGGGGGTCGAACCCCTTGCGGTCAAGCGGGGTATTTCGAGTGGCCTTCGATAGTCCTTCTTCCCCCGATCCGGTAGTTCCATGCAGCAACTGACCATCTTTATCTTCGTGGTCTTCCTGGTCATCTGGGTTCTCTCCCAGGTGATTAAGTCGATGCAGGACAACACGCCCAATAAGCCGCCTCAGGCGCGAACCCGCCCGCAACCGCGCGGCATCAAACCGAACGACGACGAACAAGCCGCCCGCCCCGTTCCGCAGCCCGCTCGACCCCTGCCCGTGGCCCAGCGACCGCTCAACGCGGCCAGTTCCACCGACAACGACCGCTTCCGTTCGGAAATCGACCGCCTGCGTCAGCGTCGGGACGGCCGCAACGCCCCCGCACCCGCAGTGCCATCTTCGATCCCGCCCACGGTGACTGCGGTCGATCGCCCGCGTGCGCCGGTCGTGCGTCGACCCGTCGTGCCGCCGGTTCGACCGGCGACCCCCGCGCGAGCCCCGGTTCGACCGCCGACGCGCCCCGTGGATACCGTCCGCCCCGACTTCCTGTCGCAGATCGAAAGCACCGGTCAGGCCCCCGCCCAGAGTAGTAACTCGCAACCGACGCAGCCATCGCAGCCGAACTTCGCGATCGGGCCGCCCGCTGCCCCTAAACTTCCGCGCGAGGGCGGGATCATCGGTTCGACCAACTCGATGGTGACGACCGTCCAGGCGACTCAGGGCACTGCGGGTGCAGTCGCAACCCGGGCGACTCTGGGGACGGGCCAATCGGCGGCACCGACCGCGATCGTCGCGCTGGTCCAGAATCTGCTCGCCGACCCGCGCAGTTTCGGGGCGGCTCTGATGCTCACAGAGATCCTCGGCCCGCCGGTGTCGAAACGCAAGCGCGTCCGCCGCACTCCCCGCCCGGAGTGATACCGGGCGTTCTTTCTCGTCGTCGAACCTCACTTTTTCGGCTTTACCGATCGGTCGGGCAGATCGGCCGGGGCGGTGCGCTTCGCCGCTTCGAGTTTCATCGAGCCCCGGAGTTCGGTTCCGGCATTTTTGGTGTCGCCGCCGGTGGTCAGAAAGAACCGTCCGGCATCGACCCCGGCATCGATCGCCATCGACGGGTTGCTGTCGGCGGTAAACTTCGCTTCAGTGGTCGGCTTCCACACTTCGTCTTTGCCCTGCACCCAGCCGTTTCCGTAGTGGGCGCGCCTGGATTTCGTCGCGGAGACGCGGTCGCGCTTGAAATCCTCGACGAACGAGTAAAACCCGCTCATCTTCGACCCGCCCGTTATCGTCGAGAATGTCACCAGGTGCATCCACGCTTTGTCTTCGGGGACGAAAAACCAGCCTTCGTACTCGGTGCGTTCGCCGTCGACGCGACAGCGGACCATGAGCCGATAAGTTCGGCCGACCTTCCAGTCGTAGTCGAAAAACGACTGCCCGCCAGTCCCCTCCCCGCCGAAGCGGCCGATGCGGACCTTTTCGTGCTTGTGCAGCAACCCGACTCGCTTTTCGACAGCGATGGCTTTGGGGTCGTTTTGCGCCGAATCCCAGACTGAGAAGATAACGAGCTTTTTGCCGTTGGCGAGTTCCTGGAGCCCGAAATAGCCCTTGTCCCAACCGCACGCGCAAAAGTAGGTTCCGGGGGCCGAACGGTCGATAGCGATCTCGTTGTAAAATGCGGTCGCGTCCCTGCCGGGATAGCTCAAATGGACCGAGCGACACGCGATATCTTTGAGCTTTTCGTCGGCGGGCAGAGGCCGCGCGAACAAAACGACAGCGACGAACAGCGAAGGTAGCAGAGCCGATCGGAAACGCATAGCGGGTTCTCCCAGGTAGTTCGGGCAACAACTGTTGTATCGATGCGCGGGTGGAAGCGGAACGAACTCCCGATCCGTCGTCCGCATTGTGCATCGGTCCATCGACCGCTATGATAATATTTCACCGGAATCGACACCTCCAGCGAGGGTAACACCCATGCAGTTCGACTCCCGCCGCGACTTCCTCCGCCAATCGACCGCTATGAGCGGGCTCGGTAGTATCGCTCTGTCGTGGCTCGCGTCGAGGGACGCTTCCGCCGCCGATCGCTCCCCCATCGATACCCCCGCACTCGGCAAACCGCACTTCGAGCCGAAAGCGAAGTCGGTCATCTTTATCTTCGCGGTCGGCGGTGCGTCGCAGATGGACCTGTTCGACCCCAAGCCCGATCTGGCGAAATTCGCGGGAAAGCCCCTACCCCCTTCCTTCGGCAAGCCCGCTTCGCAGTTCACCAAAGGCGACAGCGTTCTGATGCCGAGTAAGCGCAAGTTCGCCCGGCACGGCCAGTCGGGGATGTGGATGTCCGACCTGATGCCGCACCTCGCGGGTCGCGTCGATGACATCGCCTTCCTCCACTCGTGCCAGGGCACCTCGACCATCCACGCCCCCGCACTCTACGAACTGCACACCGGTCGCACGCAGATGGGCTTTCCGTCGCTGGGGTCCTGGGTGACCTACGGCCTGGGCAGCGAATCCGAAAACCTCCCCGCGTACTGCGTTCTGCCCCAGCCCGAGGGGGTTCCCGAAGGCGGAGCCCCCTGCTGGGGGAGCGGATTTTTACCCGCGATTCGCCAGGGAACCCTCCTGCGGCGCGGTTCGAGCCCCGTCCTGAACCTCAAACCCGCGAACCCCGTCAGCGACGAGCAACAGCGGCGCACGTTCGACCTGGTCCGCGACCTCTCGAAGCACCAGTCCGACCCCGACGACGGCGAACTGACTTCGCGCATCGGGACTTACGAACTCGCGTGGCGAATGCAAAAGCACGCCTCCGAAGCCGTCGATCTGACGCGCGAAACCGCCGCCACCCGCGCGAAGTACGGGGTCGATTCCGCTCGGACCGCCGACTTCGGCACGCGCTGCCTGCTCGCCCGGCGACTCGTCGAACGCGGGGTCCGCTTCGTGCAACTGTATTCCGGCGGTGGCCCGCTCAGCACCCAGTGGGATGCCCACGACGATGTCGACAGCAACCACGAAACGATGTGCGGGCGGGTCGATCGGCCGATCGCCGCTCTGCTCGAAGACCTCAAATCGCGGGGGATGTTAAAGGATACCCTGGTCGTGTTCGCCACGGAGTTCGGTCGCACGCCATTCACCCAGGGCGGACTCGGGCGCGATCACAACCCCTGGGGGTTTACGATGTGGATGGCCGGCGGTGGGGTCAAAGGCGGGCAGGCGATCGGTGCAACCGACGAATTCGGTCTGCGGGCGATCAAAAACAAGATCGCCGTCCACGATTTCCACGCGACCATCTTACACCTGCTCGGCATGGACCACGAACGTCTGACGTACCGCATCAACGGGCGAGACGAACGTCTGACCGATGTCGCGGGCGAAGTCGTTTCCGCTGTCCTGGGATGACTTTTTGATCCGACCCGATAAACTGGGAAAGATGCGTCGAATAACATTCCGAGGCCTGATTTCGGGGAGATGCCCATGTCTCTGACCAGGAGTCAGCAAGCGGAACTGCACGATCTGTTGACGGGAATCCTGACGCGGTTCGCGGCTTCGATCGAATTCTGGACGATCACCTGCCTGGCCCGCGACGACTTCGGCGACCCGGAGCTATTCGTCGGCGACCAGTGGAACGCCCTGCGGGACGAAGTCCAGGAACTGCGCGAACTCCTGAGCGATCCGGGGCCGGGATACACGTCCTCGCCGATGGTTCAGGAGCAGGTGCAGAAACTGATGCAGAACTGCTCGTGCCTGCGAGAAGTGTTCGACCGCTTTATCCACTTCGAGGATGTCAGCCTGGACGACCTGGAACGCAACGTCGTTCAATATGCGGCTTTGTGGACGGACGTAAAATTGCGGGTCACACTTCTGGGAACGATCATCCCGCTCCCCGCTCCGTTGCCGGGACTGACCTCGGACCGCGACCTGTATTTCGTGGGGATTCTCGACTGCCTGTTCGACCGCTTCGAATCCGCGCGATAACGACGGATACCGAGTGTCGGCATCTGTCGTCCCAGGCGATTATTTGCTTTCCGTCTCGATTTTTGCCGTCCGCGTTGCGACGGTGTCGAGTTCGGCCCGTCGATCCCCGGAAAACCGGAGGTCGGTACTGCGGTTAAAGGTCTTCGTAGCGCATATCGAAGATGCGTTTGGCTCCCGCGACATCTCCACTCTCCGCGCCGGCCTTGAACCAGCGGGTCCGCTGGCGCGAACTCCCGTGGGTGAACGACTCCGGGCGGACCGTGCCGGTGGCCTTCTTTTGCAGCGTGTCGTCGCCGATCTGGTTCGCGGCATTCATCGCCGACTCGATGTCTCCGCTCTGGAGAAAGTTGTACTTTTTCTGGCCGTGGTACGCCCACACCCCCGCGAAGTAGTCGGCCTGGAGTTCCAGTCGCACCGACATATGGAGGACTTCGGGGTGGTCGTTGCTGCGGTGCTTCTGGCGGACTTCGTCCACCCGAGCCGAATACCCCAGCAGGTTCTGAACGTGGTGGCCGACTTCGTGAGCGAGTACGTAAGCGCGGGCGAACTCGCCGGGGGCACCGAGTTTCTTGTCGAGTTCGTTATAGAACGACAGGTCGATGTACACCTTTTGATCGCTGGGGCAGTAAAACGGGCCGACCGATGCACCCGCGTTGCCGCACGCCGATTGCACCCGATCGGTGAACAATACGAGCTTGGGCTCGACGTATTTTTTGCCCATTTTGGCGAACTGCTCGCCCCAGATCACTTCGGTGTCTCGCATGATGGTCTTGCTGAACTTGCCCAGTTCGATCTCGGCCGGGTTGAGTTCTCGCTTCTGACCCGGTGCCATGTCGCCCTTATTCAGGCCGATCACATCGACCAGTTGCTGAGCCTGGTCGCGGTTGAGGCCGAACACCAGACCGAGGATGACGACCACGATCCCGCCCAGACCCCCGGCGACACCGAGTTGCTGTCCCGTCAGGCCGCGACGGTCTTCGACATTGCCGCTCTCTTCTCTTCCCTGCCATTCCATATCGATCTCCCGTAAACGAGTTGAATATCGCAAGCGAACGTTAACGACCTTATGATAGGCGTTCGCGTGCGGAACGCCGATTGCGACTGCCGCGAACGATCGGGCGAAATCGATCCGCATCGCTACAATAGCCCCTCTCAAAAGTGGACCGGAGCGAACTATGAATGCGGACGACCTACGACTGCCGACCGGCTACCGATTCGCGGGGGTCGCGTCGGGGCTGCGCAACGAACCCGGTCGCCGCGACCTGGCGTTAATGGTGTCGGACCGTCCGGCCTCCGCCGCAGGTGTCTACACGCAGAATCGCGTGTGTGCCGCCCCCGTCCACCTGTGCCGCGAACGCACCCCTTCGCATTCGATCCGGGGCATCGTCGTCTGTTCGGGGAACGCCAACGCCTGCACCGGCGACCGGGGCGCGGCCGATGCCCGACGCATGGCCGAACTCGCTGCCATCGGCTGCGACGCGCCGATCGACTCGTTCCTCGTCGCCTCGACCGGGGTGATCGGGCGACCGCTGCCGATGCCGATCCTCGAAGCCGGGATCCCCAACGCCGCTGCCGCGCTGTCGGCATCGGCCGAATCGTTCTCGGATGCCGCACACGCGATCCTGACGACCGACACCTGCATCAAAACCGCGTCGTATGCGATCGTCACCTCGCGGGGGACGTTCCGCCTCGCGGGGTTCGCCAAAGGCGCGGCGATGATCGGCCCGAACATGGCAACGATGCTCGGCTTCGCGCTCACCGACGCACCCGTTCGCCCCGACGACCTGCAAACGATCCTGCGCGCGGCCGTGGAACCGTCGTTCAACTGCATCAGCGTCGAAGGGCACACGTCCACCAACGACACCGTTTTGATCCTGGCCAATGGCGAAGGCGATCCGCTCGCGGGCGCGGACCTCGCCGCATTCTCCGAAGTCGTGCGGGTCGCGTGCGCGGACCTCGCGCGGGCGATCGTCGCGGATGCCGAGGGAGCCAACCATTTCGTGACGATCCGCACGACCGGTTGCCGAAACGATGTCGAAGCCAAAACGATCGCCAAAACGGTCGCGGAGTCGGCCCTGGTCAAAACCGCGATCTACGGCTCGGACCCGAATTGGGGCCGCTTCGTATCGGCGGCCGGATACTCGGGGGTGATATTCGAGGAGGCCGATCTGAGCCTGCACATGGGACCGTTTTTGCTGTACGACCGGGGTGTGCCGCTACCGTTCGACGCGAAAGTCGCCTCGGCGTACCTCCGGGACAATCGGGAGGTCGAACTGCGTCTGACGTTTTCGCTGGGCGCAGGAGCCTGCACGTTTTACACCTGCGACCTGACCCCGGAATACGTCCGACTCAACGCCGACTATACGACGTGAGGGATCGCGGAAAGAAACCGTCGCTGACGCTTCTGGCTCGGACGGTCATTCGCTTCTGCGGCCCCGTCGGGTATACTGATTTTATCTCTTTACGCTCTCCGGGGCCTGCACCGTGTTCCGTCTGCTCTCCTGCCTTTCGCTGCTCGCCGGTTCGATCCTGGCTCCCGTTCGCCTCGCCGCCGCCGAGCCGCCCGTGGTGTCGCTCGTCTGGCACCCCCAGGGCGCGTTTCTCGTCGCCGGGAGCTATCGCCAGGCGATCGTTCTCGATGCCTCAGGAAAGCCTCTCGGGAATATCGCCGGTCATACTCGGCGAGTCACCGCACTCGCGTTTTCGCCCGACGGTAAGACTCTCGCAGTCGCCAGCGGCGAAGCCGGTAAGTCCGGCGAGGTCCGACTCTACAACTGGCCGACCGCCCCGTTTTCTCTCCCCGTGCAGCCCCGAACAACGATCGCCGCACACGTCGATATCGTCCATTCGCTCGACTTCTCGCCCGACAGTGCGATCCTCGCCAGCGCGGGGTACGATCGCGTGATCCACCTGTGGAAGGCAGCCGACGGGACCCTCGTTCGCAGCCTCAAAGACCACAGCGATACCGTCAATGCGGTCGCGTTCAGCCGCGATGGAACCCTGCTCGCGTCCGCCTCCGCCGACCGCGCGGTAAAAGTGTGGAATGTCGCCGACGGGACCCGGTTGTATACCCTCAGCGATGCCACCGACTGGGTGTACGCACTCGCCTGGCATCCCGATGGCAAACGACTCGCCGCCGGCGGGATCGACCGCAGTATCCGCATCTGGGAAGCCGATGCCAAAGCCGGGAAACTCCTCCAGTCGAACTTCGCCCATACCGAAGCCGTCGCCCGGCTGATCTGGTCCGCCGATGGCACTCGACTGTGGTCGATCTCCGAAACCTCGTCGATCAAACTGTGGGATGCCGTCAAACTCAACGAAAAGGTGGTGTTCCCGGCGATCGCTCGGACCCTGCTGTCGGCTTCGCTCTCGCCCGATGGCAAAGTCCTCGCGGTCGGCGGTTACGACGGCAGCGTGCTGCTGCTCGACTCGCAAACGGGGAAAACCCTGTCGCAACCGTTGCCCGCACCGCCCGCACCGGTCGTCCCGCCGAAAGCTCCCGCCGTACCCGCTCCGCCCGCACCGGTGGTCCCGCCGAAGACTCCCGCCGTACCCGCGCCGAAAGCTCCCGCCGTACCCGCGCCGAAGGCTCCTGTGGTACCCGCGCCGAAAGCTCCTGTAGTACCCGCGCCGAAAGCTCCCCCCAAAATCGTCGATCGCTTTCCGTCGCAGGCCGAACGCGAGCCCAACGACTCGCCCCGAACCGCCCTCAAAGTGACACTGCCGGTGTCGGTCTTCGGCACGCTCGATAAGCCCGGTCAGACCGACTGGGTCCGCTTCGACCTCAAAGCCGGTGAAGAACTCGGGGTCGAACTGACCAGACTCGCCAGCACCATCGAGCCGATCCTGGAACTCGCCGACGAACGAGGTACCCTGCTGCGCGAAAGCGCGTCGGGGCTGCTCGCATTCCGGGCGCAGACGGCCGGGACGTACGCGCTGGGTATCCGGGACCGCGAATACCGCGGGGAAGCCGCGATCACCTGGCGGTTGCACCTCGGCCCCATCGGCATCGTCACCGGGGTATTCCCTCCGGGCGGTCGGCGGGGGACTACCGTGGATGTCACCCGCATGGGGGTGTTCCTCGGAGCCAATACCAAAACCAGCGTCGCTATCCCTGCCAATGCCGCGATCGGCAGCCGAATCCCGGTCCCGTGGAAGACCGACGATTCCCGCATCCCCGCACCTCTGGGCGAGGCTTCGCTGATCGTCGGCGAGTACCCCGAAGTCGCCGACGCGAAAGCGATCCTGGCGACCCCCGCGACCGCGAACGGCATCCTCCGGACCGCCCACGACGACTGGCGATTCAAAGCCAGGAAGGGGGAGACGCTGCACATCGATGTCGCCGCTCGCCGCAACGGGTCGGCACTCGACCCGGTCATCGAGATCCTGGACGCGAGCGCGAAGCCCGTGCCGATGCTGACCCTGCGCTGCGTGGCGCGGACGTTCAGCACCTTCCGCGATGCCGATTCCGCAGCCACGGGGATCCGACTCGATACCTGGAACGAGTTGACCATGCGCGATTACCTGTACGTCTCCGGGGAGGTGATGCGCATCCGCGATCTGCCCAAAGGCCCGGACGACGATTGCCAGTTCTGGCAGGAGAGCGGAACCCGCCGCGCATACTTCGGCACCTCGACCCGCCACCACGCGAACGGTTCGCCGATGTACAAAGTCGAGGTCCATCCGCCGGGAGCCGAGTTCCCGGCGAACGGCATGCCGATCTTCCGACTGAACTACCGCAACGACGACGGAGGACCGGGGTACGGGCAGGACTCGCGGTTGCTGTTTACCGCCCCCGCCGACGGCGAATTCGTCGTCCGCGTGTCGGACTCGCGCGGCGATTCGGGGGATCGGCACTTTTATCGCCTGACGATCCGCGCCCCGCGCCCGGACTACCGCGCGAGTTTCGGCCCGACCGCACCGTCGGTGATCGGAGGCGGCAGTACGACCGTCAACATCAACCTCGAGCGGTTCGAGGGCTTCGCGGGTCGCGTCGATCTGAAGTTCGAGGGGGTACCCGCGGGTCTGGAGATTCCGGCGACCTACATCGGCGAGGACGACCTGGCGACCTCGGTTCCGCTCTACGCGAACGCGGGCGCGGTCGTCCCGGCGAACGCCCCTCCTCTGAAGCTGATCGCCCGCGCGACCATCGACGGCAAAGAGGCGATCCGGGAGGTCGTCGGCCAGTCGCCCAAAATCGAACCCCCCGGCGACCTGCGCACGACGACCTCGCAAAGCGAGTTGGTGCTGAACCCCGGCCGGGAATCGAAGTTGCTCGTCAAAATCGAGCGGGCGAATAAGTTCGACGGTCGCGTGCCGGTGGAGGTCAAAGGCCTGCCGTACGGGGTGCGGGTGATGAACGTGGGGCTCAACGGCATCCTGATTCTGCCGGGAGAAACGCAGCGAGAGATCGTACTGTACGCCGAAGCCTGGGTGAAACCGACGCGCGTACCGATGTCGATCTTTACGAAGCGAGAGGGTAAAGGTGGGGAACACGGGGCGAAAGCGGTGACGATTCGGGTCGAGTGAGGAGTAGTTGCCAGGTTGCATTCCTGTCTGAGCCCCCCGGAGGGGGTGCAGGCGATTAGCCGGGGGTTGAGGCCGCAAGGCCGACACCCCCGGTGGCGAGCGGGATGGGACCGTTCGCCCGGACC
>Ga0105047_10020301_pt1 | contig 10216 bp, 7 predicted proteins | sample MAT04_FD_78384 | JGI IMG/M metagenome (GOLD analysis project Ga0105047, IMG submission 78384) | Freshwater microbial communities from Lake Fryxell liftoff mats and glacier meltwater in Antarctica - MAT-04 (megahit assembly) | ecosystem: Environmental > Aquatic > Freshwater > Ice > Liftoff... | reverse complement strand
GTAATGCTTTAAAACAAGAAGCGCTTGTGCTTAAAGCCTTTGTAGGATTTGGTACTGTTAGCGTGTTGGTAGAAAATGATGGGATGCTACTGCTTGAGCGCGCAGTTTCAGGTATTTCTTTGAAATCCTATTTTCCAGAGAAAGATAATGATGCTATTCAGATCACTTGTGAATGTTTAAAGCGATTAGACCAAGCCCCAATACCTAGCGATCATCGCTTGCCCCATATCAAGGATTGGCTTATGGCACTAGATAAAAAATCTTGGTATACCCACTGATTATCTGCATAAAGCAAGAAGACTACGGGATGAATTAATTACAACTTCTGCAAAGCCTATCTTGCTCCATGGAGATCTACATCACGATAATATTTTACAAAATGGTAGTGGCTGGGTTGTTATCAATCCTAAAGGTGTCATTGGTGAGCCGACAATGTCATACTAGTATTTTGAAAGATCTTGTGTATAAGTCGCCTCTATTTCATCATTAAAAAGTGTTTTTAAATCAGTTGCAAGATCCTCGTCCAGAACTTCAAAAAACGGTGAGTTATTTCGTTTCACTTGTGATCCCTTTAATTGTTTGAATCCTTCCGTTTTTAAAGTTTTATAACTTTCTTTTTGAGTGTTCTCTAAAAACTGAGCTATTTCTATAAAACCAGCTTCTCTTGCCATCGTTGGAATGGATTTGTTATCGTCTAAATGGGTTGCCTCAATTAATTCATCGCCATATTTAGCTAATAATTTTACTAACTCCAGATTACCGGCTGCTGCGGCTACTCGCGTACATCCATCACTAAAGTTAAAGAATATCTCTGGAATATTTATAGGATATTTTTCTAAAAGAATTTTTGATTTTCGGTGATCGCTCTCCTTAATTGCGAGCGTAAATTCCCTTATGATCTCCATTCTTTTTTGTAGAAAATTCTCATCACTTTCTGTTACAGCACTATCATTTTTTAATTGGTCAGCAAGGTAATCAATAATCTGTTGATTTCCTTTTCTCTTCGCAAAATCCAGATAGGTGCGCAAATAGGAGTCTCCATAATGGTCACATTTAGCACCGTGCTCAATGAGCATTTTAACGATGTAAACGCTACCTACGTCAATGGCATCATATAATGGCGTAAGTCCCCTGTTTCTTGAAAAATTAGGATTAGCACCCATTTTGAGCAATGCTCTTACTAATTCCTTATTGTCGCTTTTGCATGCTAATTGCAATACGTTCCAATTGTCATTCCCGGGCGCACTGATGTAATAATTAAAATTTTTCCCACCGCTGGTAACATACTGATAAAACTGCAAAATAGAAATGGAGGGATTTTGAGATAAAAAATTTAATACTACATTTGCTTGAATAACTTTCATCGTTAGTCCCTTAATGTATTTGTTAGTCTTAACTCACCCCACACTTCACTGCGTGATGTTTAAATATCGTATCTAATTTTTTAATAACACTGACAAGTGTACCCTAAAGTGTACCACGAAATCTTTGATATAAAATTAAATTTATAACCGATTGATTCTACAATGCCGTTGTGCGGAATCGAACCGCAGACCTCCTGATTACGAATCAGATACTCTACCGACTGAGCTACAACGGCGTGGGTTAATTCTATATTATCGTAATATCAAGGTGCAAGGGTTTAGGCTTGTTGGTGGAGTACTACTCCCAAGGTCCAGTCGCCTGATTTATCGGCGCTTAGATAATGGAGGGATTGTTGGGGTTGGAGGCCGTAGCCGTCTACTATTAAGGCGTAGTAGTAGGATGGGAAGAGGCAATAACCGTAGGCGTAGCTGTTTCCTGAATATTGGGTGTTGAGGGTTGTCCAATCTTGTTGGCACACGTCAGAGTTGGCTTTTTCCAGAAGATTTTGGGTGGTTAGTTGTTGTTCGCTAAAGTCGAACGGTTTGCTCTGCGCCAGTGCGGGGAGTCCGCCTAGTGTATACCAGTCGTTGATTGAATTGGATTTTATCACGGGTTGCACGATGCTGTTTACCTGATGAACAGAATTCATTAAGGATGAAACTTCGTTTTCGCATTTATAAGCATCGCCTTGAGCTGAATGACCCGTGGGCATTTCATAATTGTTGTCGAAGCAAGCTTCGGAGTCGAGAAATTGATGGGACATTTCTGTTTGTCCTAACCCTAAAAAACTGTGAACAAATAATTTATAATGTTGTCCATACAAATCAATCTGCTGCAAATCGTTGGTGTTTGTCGCTGATTCATTGGTGATTGGGAAAGTAATTTGTACCGATGCACCACCCATATCGAGCACGCCAATTGGCCTGCTGTTGGTTGTTAAATTGTTAAGCTGATAATTCACTGCTAACCAACCATATATTCCTTCATCAGTTCCGGTGATTGTTTTTGCATTGACCAGTTGCCATTGGGTTTGATTGGCAAACCATTGTTGGGTGTAAGTATACAGCAGTTGTTGCTGCGGTTTGGATAACAAACGCATGCCCGCAGTGGCGTAAAAATAAGTAGGTAACTCATAATTTGGTGCATCAATAAATAGGCTGGTCAGATAATTATTGATGGTCTGTTGATTGGCGGTCAATGTTGCAAAACCGGGGCTGATTTTTTTTACCCAGCGCTCTGTTATATTCACCGGTGTTTTTGTGCTATCCAAATCATAGGAATAAATATGTATGCGAGAACCGGTGCTCCCTACATCAATCACTGCAACACACACTTGTTGTTCACATGACTTACCCGCAGCAATCGATGAAGTACCTACGGAAAATAACAAGAAAAAACAACCAAGTAATGTAATTGAGCGCATCATTTCTACCCATGGTGATAACTTGGCAGCATCATACATTATGTATAATTTATTGTCAATTCATGGTGTTTCGATTTTAAATTAAACGATTCTTCATTAATTTTATGCAGCACATTTTGGTAAAGTGCGACAATTTGCTGCACTACTGTCGCTGGCAACGACTTCATTCTCATTAACAGGTCAGTGTTGGGTTGAGCCAGGGAGAGGCACTCAAAAATTAACTGCATTGCTTGCGAAGCAATCTCTTTATCAGGATGATCCAGATATTGAATAAGAGCGGCCGTTAATTTTTCTGCAATTTCAACGTCCCAATGCGGTTTAAATGCACCTATTTCTTCGAGTATGGCAGGAAAGGCACAGTTCTCACCCTGAGCCAAATCAAATATCTGATTAAGAATATCTTGTTTTTCAAGTGGATGTGGCAAGAATTTAAAATCCCCTGCAGAAAGCTGATTACAGTTTTCATGATGCTGTATTGTATTCACAGACTCCAGGAGGCTTCTTCTTTCAAAAACAATAATCGTGCTTAAATTATTAGTATCAAATGGAACAGGAAGGAGTTTTTTTAAGACAATGCAATGAGATTCATCCAAATAATCGGCAAGCAAACCTATCATAATGAGATAATTAACACCAACGTCCTGATTGATAACCTTTTCTGTCTCCAGTTCATCAATAGATAATCTGATTAATCGGGCTGTCATTGCAACATCAAATTCGATAAATAGTGAACGCAGAACAAAGCGCTTTTTTATGGATAAGGGGCGTGCAATTTCCGTGGCAAACAGCACTATTTCTTGTTCGTTTTTATAACCAAGTACTGAAGAAATTAGCGAAAAAAACTGAATTTGTTGAATTTCCTGAGCGTTTAAAAGATAGCTTTCAACGAGCTTTAGTAGACTATCTCCCTTGTTTTTACGTAAATAATGACTCGCTTTATAAAGCTGCACAATCAGCCCTTGTGTTAGCTCACACACAGATTCCTGATCCAAAAATAAATTACTAATCAGTTCATCTAATACTTGTTGGATATAATTGGGGGAAACTATTGGAGAAAACACATGGATTGACGCTTCAAATAAAGATCCAGGATCCAGATTGATTATCGCTTTATATTGGTGACAGCTAAAACCAAGAATAAACTCAGCCTGTACCTCATTACAATGAGTAGCACAGGCATTCAATCGATAAAGGGCTGTAATTTTTTGAGGGGTTAACAGCAAGTCACCCTGCATTAAAAGCGTTATATCCGCATGAATCATTATTGTTTTTTTCGATAAAGAGATCATATCTGTATATAAAGAAAAGGTATTGACATCATAGATGGGATCCCATTCAATCGGATCTACCTCAATAATGTCAGGTAAATTATAAAGCCTTGCAAGAACGAATAAACCATAATAGCGATATTGAGGATCAATCGATGTGGTTTGAATTATTTGAAATAACCGATGTTTGAAACCAGCAGAAAAATACCATGAGGGAGGCATTTTTTTACTCCAGATCTGCAACAACTTTTTTTGATAACAGAATGATTCACTATCTGTATTTTCAAACAAAACATTGATTGCACATTGATTGCATTTTTTATTGGCTAGCCGCTTGTCCTGCAACAAAATTTTGGGAGGTAAATACCTTTGAATTGCAGCAAAAAGTGAAAAATAAGGCTTTTCAAAAAAAGAAAGTTGTCTCGCAATTCCTCGCATAGACCCTAACCACTAAATGGCCATGACGTGATTCTAAAGAGTTCTCACAGCAAATACAAATTATTTTCTCTTTAGAATCAATAGGTTTTATTACTTGGCACTAACTTCTCAATAAGTCCGGGAAACGCGTCCCGAACACCGTTAGGGATCTCCTAACCGTTAGGGATCTCCTAAAAGAGGCGCAGTGCTTGCCTCTGGAGATCCCTCGTTTCTCTCGGGATGACGTAATTTCCCGAGATTGTTGAGAAGTTACACTTACCAATAAACGTCATCCCGAACAGTGAGGGATCCGCTGAAAAGTGACACTACAGCAGCACAGCTGGAGAACCCTTGCGGCTCTCAGGATGACCTAATTTCCCCGGGAGATGTTACCCTTTGCATCATTACGAGCAAAAATTTGAGTATAATAGAGCCATCCCTTTTCATCACGCACTACACCCACACCCGTTAAATTATAATGACCCTGAATATTGTGGCGATGGCCTGAGCTTGTTAACCACAAACGGACTACTTCTGCACCGTTTTTTTTGAAATACGCCACGTTTTCAGCACCGCCGTTTGGTTTTTCTATTGTGGTTAAAATACGATGAATCCGATCGTTAAATTTTTTGTGGCCAAATGGAATTTTATGCTCAGCCATTTCACGGCTATGTTGCTCGGCTTCACGCGTCATTACGGCATTTAGTTTTAACTCTTCCCAACCATGTTTATGACGATAGTTGTTCACTTCTTCCCAAACTTTTTTTTCATTCACTGTATCAATCGTTACTGTCGCCTGTGACGAAAAAGAAAAGAACAAGATGCCCAATGCAAAACAAGACCGCTTAATCATAAGTATTTCTGCCTGATTTCAAATCATCATTTGGCTGAAGTTTAACCATCTTGACGATTGATTTCAATAGTTCCTGGTTTTTTGATGGGTGAGTTACTGCTCATTTGTATTGATAGACACTATCGACAATATCAATGCTGAAGAGGTAATAAGAAAAAGTGTTCGATAGCTTCGGCTTTATCTGGAGGTTTGAAGTAGTAGCCCTGAGCATAATCACAACCATGACTGACAATAAAATTGTACTGCAATTCAGTTTCAACCCCTTCTGCTAATACCTCTAAATTCAGGCTATGACCAAGATTAATGATGGCCCGGGCGATTGCTGCATCATTTTCTTCATTCACCAATTCACTAATGAATGAACGATCAATTTTAAGTTTATCCACCGGAAATTGTTTAAGATAGGACAAGCTGGAATAACCGGTTCCAAAATCATCAATGACTAGCTTCGCCCCCATGTCCTTTAATTTATACATAGTTTCCACAGCTTTTTCGACATTATCAACCAAAAGACTCTCAGTTAACTCCATCTCAAGATATTTAGCAGGCAAACCTGATTTTTTGAGTACCTCAGCAACGATTTCTGGCAGATTAGTTTCCCGGAATTGACGTCCAGAAATATTGACTGCAATGCAGAGCTCCCCAAAGCCCATTTCATGCCATTTTTTTGTTTGCATACAAGCTTGTTCCAATACCCATTTTCCGATCTCAATAATCAAACCATTTTCTTCGGCCATGCCGATGAAATCAATGGGTGAAACATGGCCTAAAAGATGACTATTCCATCGTAATAAAGCTTCCACTCCAACTGTTTTTTGGGTTCGTAAATCAATGAGAGGTTGATAAACCAGGTAAAATTCATTGCGTTTCATCGCATCTCGTAAGGCATTATCCAATTGCATATGGTTAATAATACGACGATTCATTTCCTGTTCAAAAATGCGATAATTATTTCGACCACTGTCTTTGGCATGATACATTGATAAGTCAGCATTCTTCATGAGGGTTTCATATTCCAAACCATCTTTTGGATAAAAACTTATCCCTATACTACCGGTGATTTTTAAACTGTGTTGACTAATTTGAAAAGGCTTTTGCAATAATTCCAAAATCTCTTGTGCGGTCTGCTGTGCCTGTTTTTCGCTGCTCAGATCCTGGAGAAGAATGACAAATTCATCGCCGCCTAATCGTGCAACGGTGTCATAATCGTTCGTAGCAACCAATAATCGGTTGGAAACTGCCTGCAGTAATTTATCGCCGATACTGTGTCCCAAGGTATCATTGGTCATTTTAAAGCGATCCAAATCAAGGAATAAAAAGGCCATGATTGATCCCTTTTTCTTAGCCTGGATAATCCCCTGCTCCACTCTGTCCATGAGCAACACGCGATTAGGTAATTCTGTTAATGAGTCATGCGTCGCCTGCTGCAACAACTGACTTTCCATTTCTCGCCGTGAAGTTATATCATTGATAAGACAAACATAATGCCTTACCTTATTGAAGGAGTCGCTAACTGGCGCAACACTTACCTCAGCCCAGTACATTTCGCCGTTACGACGATAACTCTCTAGTTCCACAGTTTCTTCACGTAGTTCTTTGATCGCAAGCTCTATTCGCTTTTGATTGACTTGATCTGTTTTTCGACCCTGAATATGTTGTAAATTTTGTCCAACAATTTGTTTTTCAGTAAATCCTGTGATGCGTTCAAATGCTTTATTGACATAAATAATCGGTTGCGCTGCTTTAGTGATATCAATGATAGCAACCCCATGAGTGCTCGCCTCAATCGCACGCTCTCTTACTCGAAGCTCATCGTCTGACATTAGTTTTTGGGTGATATCACGAAAACTGTAAACCCGGCCTACAATCTCGTTACCCACTTGTTGAGGTTGTGTGAAGCGCTCAAAAACTCGCCCGTCTTTGAAATGCAAAACGGGCAATTCACCTTGCCAATCGGGATTTTCATAAAGGTATTGCACATCAGCGATTACTGACGCGGGATTACTGAGTTGTTCAAGAATGTATTCAAAGCCAATACTTTCTGTACCAGATTCCAGCATGTGAGATGGGATGCGCCACATTTCTACGAACTTTTGGTTCCAGTCCACGACTTGACCCTTGCCATTAACCATCATGATACCATCAGCAGTAGACTCAAGTGTTGCACGCAATAGCGACAACGATTTTTCCAGTTCTTCGTTTTTTTCCAATATTTCTTTGGTATGTATTTTTATTTTTTCAGACAAAGGCGCTGTAACGGTTCGCTGAAACTCAGGCTGGGTGTGATACCAGCGTTCCAGGAGTGAGGATAATTCAGGCGTCAGAGAAACAATGCCTAATTCTTCGCAAATATTAGTGAGTGAAGGTTCTCGCCCGCGCTTTTTTACTTTTTCCGCAGCCAAGGCAACTTTTTGATAGTCGATTTCTTGCCTACGCATGAATCCCTCACTAGAATGACAGTCGTCCGTGTTAGCGACAAGTTTTCAGGAAGCTCAACAAATTTTATCACCCTGAATAACTGTCAGCCAGAACACCCTATAACATAGTATATACTGTCATGGCACATTTTGCCTGAACAGGTTTAGTCAGAAGGATGGATTATGGAAAATACACGTTTTGAAACACGCGCCATTCATGCAGGCCAACCCGCAGATCCCGCTACAGGTGCTGTGATGACGCCCATCTATGCAACGTCTACTTACAAACAATCCGCGCCCGGTGTACACCAAGGGTATGAATACTCAAGAACTCAAAATCCCACTCGCGCTGCTTATGAAGCGTGTATTGCCAGTCTGGAATCCGGGAAGCGCGGATTTGCTTTTGCTTCAGGAATGGCAGCCGTCAACACGGTGATTGATTTAGTGGATCAAGGAACACACATCATTGCCAATAATGACTTGTATGGCGGCAGTTTTCGCTTGTTTGACAAAGTAAAAACCCGCACATCAGGACTTTCCTTTACCTTTGTTGATATGAGTAATCCGGAAAACATCATCAAGGCAATACGGCCAGAAACACGTATGCTGTGGCTGGAAACGCCTTCTAATCCGATGTTAACTTTGGCCAATATTGATGAAGTGGCAAACATTGCCCGAAAACACCGCTTAATTAGTGTTGCTGATAATACTTTTGCCACACCCTGGATACAACGCCCTCTAGAAAAAGGGTTTGATCTGGTGTTGCATTCGGCTACCAAGTATCTTAATGGTCATTCGGATGTTGTTAATGGTGTTGTTGTGGTAGGTGACAATACTGAATTGGCAGAAAAAATGGCCTTTCTACAGAACTCGTGTGGTGCTGTTGCGGGTCCTTTTGATAGTTTTCTTGTGTTAAGAAGCTTAAAAACTTTGTCCATCAGAATGCAACGCCACTGTGAAAATGCGCATCATTTAGCCACATGGCTAGAAAAACATGCTAAAATAGAACGAGTCATTTATCCAGGATTGCCCTCACATTCTCAGCATGCACTCGCTAAGGAGCAAATGCATGATTTTGGCGGCATGATATCCATCGTATTGAAAGGTAACTTGCAAGAGACAACTCGTTTTTTATCTCGCTGCCATTTGTTTACCTTGGCAGAAAGTCTGGGCGGGGTTGAGAGTTTAATTGAACATCCTGCTATAATGACCCACGCGTCATTAACTGCCTCAATGCGCCAGGAATTAGGCATAGTGGACAGTTTTGTTAGACTTTCCGTTGGAATTGAGCATATTGATGATCTAATCAATGACTTGAATGATGCACTTCGTTAACAGGATTTTGGAGTTTTATTATGAGTAATGAACACAAGAAAGGTGGCGGTCAATTAATGGCCATGATGGGTATTGGTTTAATGCTAGTCTCAACCCTTTTATTCTTTATGCCAATATTTTTTATCGGCTTGCTTAAATTATTACCCATTCCAAGTTGGCGCAGCCAGTGTACTCGAGTCATTGATCAGTTAGTTATGCGTTGGTGCGCAATTAATAATCTTTATATTAATACAACGAAAAGAACTCAATGGGAATTTCGTGGGATAGATCAATTCAAAGCCAATGATTGGTCGATGTTAATTGCCAATCATCAAAGCTGGCTTGATATTGTTGTATTGCATCGGCTCTTCACGGGTAAAATCCCTGTCATCAAGTTTTTTATTAAAGATCAATTAAAGTGGGTGCCCTTCCTGGGGTTTGCCTGGTGGGCTATGGGTTGTCCTTTTATGAAACGATATACCCGTGAATATCTCAAACAAAATCCCCACAAACAAGGGATGGATTTAAAAGCCACCCAAAAAGCCATGCAGACATTCAAATCAAACCCGGTGACTATTTGCAATTTTATTGAAGGAACGCGTTTTACACCGACAAAAAAAGCAATGCAAAAATCTCCCTATCAGTATTTGCTTAAACCTAAAGCGGGTGGAATCAGCTTTGTGATTTCAGCAATGAATGAAAAAATACACAATCTGATTGATATCACCATTGTTTATCCTGACAACAACCCCTCACTATGGGATTTCCTGTGTCAACGTATGGAAATAATCAAAGTGCATGTTCGTGAAATTCCTGTACCGCAAGAGTTTAGACAAGAAGCGTTGGCCTCAGATCCGCAATTACAGGAACAATTCCGTGACTGGTTGAATGAGCGCTGGCTGGAAAAAGACCGTTTACTGGCTAATTTTAAAGGTCATGTTGGCGGCCTGGTCAACGATCCTTCATTCGATGAGGATCTCTCGGAAGATGAGGGTGATTTATCGCTTGATTAGAACTAATGCCTACGTACCGCGGCCATATCATTACCCATAAGTATGGCCAAATGCGTGAGCAAATGCATCTCGGGCTTTAATGTAACTATAAAGACATTGTAAGCCTTTCCATATTACAGAAGAACCTGGCTCCCCATCAAGTTTTC
>Ga0105047_10020300_pt1 | contig 10217 bp, 8 predicted proteins | sample MAT04_FD_78384 | JGI IMG/M metagenome (GOLD analysis project Ga0105047, IMG submission 78384) | Freshwater microbial communities from Lake Fryxell liftoff mats and glacier meltwater in Antarctica - MAT-04 (megahit assembly) | ecosystem: Environmental > Aquatic > Freshwater > Ice > Liftoff... | reverse complement strand
GTTTCCGGTGACACGCGCTCGGGCACGAAGTCTGGCGACGCTTCGTTGAGTGCATCACTCAGTTCCACCGCAGCCGACGGCACATGCCGCGAGCCAATCCCGAGGCGGTGGATCATCGCAAGCTTGTAGAGTTGTCGATCCCACCACGGGAGGCGGTCTTTCAAACTGGTGACGAACACCACACCGGGTTGATCGTGTCCCGCAGAACTCACCAGAGGGAGCAGCAGATCAAGCGAGACGAGGAATCTGCACGAGGTCGAGTGAACGATCTCGGAGAGTTCTTCCGGCACCATCAGCGGATTCAGCGGAACGGTGACGCCGCCCGCCATCCAGGTGCCGAACAAACTCACGAGGTATTCCGGCACGTTCGGCAGCATGATGCCGACACGCTCACCCGGTTGCAGTCCGCGTTCGCGCAGGGCGGACGCCATCCGCTTGCTCTGCGTGAGCAGTTCTTCGTAAGTCACTTCCTGCCGAAAGAATCGACAGGCGACTCGCTGCGGCCTTCGCCTTGCGGCTTGTTCGAGGAGCCAGTGAACCGGTTCCTGCGGGTAGTCGAGGTGGAGGGGGACACCCTGCGGGTAGTGTGAAACCCACGGGTGTCGAGACAGTTGATCTTGGACGACGGCGACCATGAAACACCTTCGTCGGGGAAGAGCCGACGGCAGGCATCAGGGCTGACCGCTGCGAAAATTCGATCCAGATGGGCGTCTGGGTCAGCAGTTGAAGTGGTACTGCGAACAGCGGCCCGGAGCGATGCGACAAGCCATTATTCGAGCCGCGTGGTCGCGAAATCAATGGGGGCAGTCCAGTCAGCCAATCCACGAGGAAATGTTGCCGTTATAACCGGACCTCGCGCGTCGCCACGGCGGGGCGACGGCTAAACCGTGTTCGCACTTCAAAAATCCCCGATCACTTCGCCGCCCGCGATCGTCGCGAGTGGACGCCACACCGTCAGCAAATCGACGCCATCCCGCACGAATCGCACCGACCCGTCGCCCATGACGATGTTCACGCCGCCCGTGTGTCGGCTTCGCGACGCCACCGTGTTGTTAGCCCCGCTGTCGCCGTCGATGCACGGGAGATTCTTCGTCGGCTGGTTGTTGCACCAACCCACGTAGATGAGGTCGGGGCTCGCGCTGTTCGGAGAAAGCTGAGTGAACACCTGACCGTAACCCGGCTGGTCGCCCCATGGCATCCCGCGTTGATCGTTAGTGGCGCCGGTCGAACGCAGATATTCCGCGAGCACCATTGAGTTGCTCGTGCCGTCGGTAATCTCCGACATCTTGGCTCCGAATTTCAACCCGAAGACGGCTCGCTGACTCGTGACGTTTGCCACAACACCGCCAAGATTCAAGCCCCCGAACACCGCGAAGTAGTTCCCCAGAGAGAACGTGCCCCACGACTGTACGTTCTGCATCACTCCGGTATCGCTCGGGCAGATCCAGGTCGGGATGATGACGCGAGTCGGGCCGGTCGCGCTGGTCGCCTCGGCGCTGAACCACGGCGTCCACTGCTGTTGCCCGGCGGAAGCCGGGAACAGGGCGTAGAGGTTGCCCTGTTCCATGTAAGGGAAGAGTGGGTAGTTCCAGCCGCTGCGGGGGGTGTCGTAAAGGGTGCCGTTGTTCCACACGACGCCGAGCGGGAAGCGGGCGTTGGAGTCGTGGTAGGCGTGCAGGGCGATGCCCATTTGTTTCAAATTGTTCTGGCACTTCAAGCGTGCGGCGGCCTCGCGGACCTTCTGCACGGCCGGCAACAACAACCCAATCAAGATGGCGATGATGGCGATGACAACCAACAACTCGATGAGCGTGAATCCCCGTCGCCGCGAACCAGATGACATGGATAACCCTCCGCGAACCGAGCCTGGCACTTGGGCTTACTTCACCCCAGACTTGCCGGGCTCGGGAATAGTGATGTCGAAGTCGATGGTATCTTTGCCGGATTGAACTTCCTTGATGAGCGTACTCTGGTCGTTGAATGACGGAGGCAGAGCGGGAACCCGCTCCGTGGTCATGGTGCCGGGCGGCCCGGTGGGGTCTTGTACCTTGCGGCCCGTGTTGACGAACGCTCGAATCTCGACGCGATTCTTGCCAGCCGCAACGCCCTTGTCGCGGGGGATGTGGTATTTTCCGTTCTCGATCACCGACCCCGTACCGGCCCCGGTGTTCCCTTCGATGGGAATGAAGTTGATGGAGCCCTGCTCGATGACCTTGCCGTTGAGTTGAACGGTGCCCGATACTTCAGAGCGGTTGTCCCCAGCGCAGCCAACGACGCAAAGTGAAAGTGCAAGCAGTGCGCTGGGAAATCGTCTGAGCATGGCGCGGTTGGGATGGGTGGCCCATTGCCGCGAGAAAGGGCGAACGCGGCCGATTCCTCATGAGTACCACAGGCAACGCACGGCCGCCAGAACGTTTCGGAGTTTTCGAGATGTCGGAATGGGTTTCGTCTGTGAACCGCGGGCGGCTCGCCCGCTCAAGCTGCGGAGTTCGTTCGGCTTACCAGTGACTCTTTGCGAGACTGATCTTTTCAGGCAAGCGGGCGAGCCGCCCGCGGTCCACAGACGGAACCCATTCGTCGGCAGTCAGATCGCGGTTAGCCCTTCTCGAAAAGCTCGTTCACGAACGCATCCGGGTCGAACGGCTCCATATCCTCGATCTGTTCGCCGAGACCCACGAACTTCACCGGGAGACCGAGCTTCTGCTTGATCGCGAAGATCGAACCGCCCTTCGCGGTGCCGTCGAGCTTTGACAGGATGATCCCGGTACACTTCACCGATTTCGAGAACTGCTCGGCCTGCGTCACCGCGTTCTGTCCTGTTGTCGCGTCGAGAACCAGCAGCACCTCATGGGGCGCACCCGGAATCTGCTTCGTCACGACGCCATGGATCTTCTCCAGTTCCTTCATCAGGTGCGTCTGCGTGTGAAGTCGCCCGGCGGTGTCCACGATCAGCACGTCGAACGCGCGAGCCTTCGCCTTCTCGCACGCATCGAACGCGACCGCCGACGGGTTCGCGCCTTGCCCCTGCTTCACGATGTCACAGCCGATGCGGCCGGCCCACACCGTGAGTTGCTCGACCGCCGCCGCCCGGAACGTGTCGCACGCCGCAACGACGACCTTCTTGCCGTCGGTTTGCAGCCGCTTCGCCAGCTTCGCGATGCTGGTGGTTTTTCCGGACCCGTTCACGCCCGCGATCATGATGACCGTCGGGCCGGTCGCTGCCCACTGGATGCCGGGCGTCTCGTTGGTCAGCAGTTCGCGGAGTTGCTTCTTGACGAACTCCTCGATTTCGCCGGTCACTTCCTTGTCGCGGAAACTTTGCCTGACGCGATCGACAATGAGAGCCGTGGCCTGCGTGCCGACATCGGCGAGGTAGAGTCGCTTTTCGAGTTCGTCGAGGAACGCCTGATCGACCTTCCCCTTCCCTCGGAGAAGGTCGAACACCCCGCCGAAGACGCTTTTCGTCTTGGACAACCCCGACTTGATCTTGCTGAACAGCCGACCGAGCATGTGCCGATTCCTGTGTGGTCGCGAACGCCTTTCACACATTGTACAGACACGCATTCGACCCCCCATCGCGAACACACAGCGAATACCGTGTTCTTCTTGACTCTGTGCGAACAATCCGCGACGATTTGAATACCTGCCGTAGTCGCTCTTCCCCACCCGGACACCACGCCCGGCCCGCCAGGGGTTTCATGATGCTGCCTCGATTTCTCACCGTTGTTGCCGTTCTCGCGCTACTCGCGGACAAATCTCCCGGGGCTGACGCCACGGGCTCGCCAAATCCCAAGCCTCCAGCGGGAGCGCCAAAAGAACTCGTCGTGTACCCAGCCGCCGTGAAGCTCTCTGGGCCGCGCGACGAGCAACGGCTCATTGTCCTCGGCGTGTGGGCGGACGGTCGCAAGTTCGACCTCACCCGCACGGCTCGCTTCACCAGCGGTAACGCGAAGGTGGCGACCGCTGACCGTGGCGTCGTTCGTGCTGCCGGTGATGGCAGCACGACAATCGCGATCGAAGCCAACGGCGGGAAGGGCTCCGTTGCCGTGACGACAGAGAAGGCGGCAGCCGATCTTCCGGTGAATTTCGCGAACGAGGTCGTGCCGATCCTCACAAAGGCGGGCTGTAATTCGGGAGCGTGTCACGGGGCTTCGCTGGGCCGCGGCGGCTTCCGGTTATCGCTGTTCGGCTTCGACCCCGCGTTCGACCACGACCAGATCGTGCGAAGCAACGAGGGCCGGCGTGTCGTCGTGAGCGACCCCGAACGGAGCATTTTGCTGGCGAAGCCGGCGCTCGTCATGGAGCACGGCGGCGGCGAGAAGTTGAAGCACAACAGCCGCGATTACGTCCGGATGCGGCAGTGGCTCGAAGACGGTGCCCCCGCCCCCGACGCCAAGAAGGATATCGAAGTCACGAAGCTGGAAGTGTTCCCGACGGCGCGGGTCATGGTGCCTGGCGAGCAGCAACAACTCGCTGTCACGGCCGTGTGGGCAGACGGCCGGCGTGAAGATGTCACGACCACGGCGCAGTTCGACGCCCTGAACGATTCCGTGGCCGGCATCACGGCTGCGGGGTTGGTCACGGCGAAGAAGCCGGGCGAAACGCACATCATGATTCGCTTCGGCGGGCAGGCCGAGATCGCTCAGGTCACGTTGCCGTTCGCGAAGATCGAGAAGTACCCCGACGTCCCCGCGAACAACTTCATCGACCAGAAGCTGATCGCGAAGTGGAAAGACCTTGGCCTCACGCCGTCGGACCTTTGCACCGACGACGAGTTTTTGCGCCGCCTCTATCTCGACGCAATCGGCACGATGCCGACGCCCGACGAAATCCGTGCGTTCCTCGCCGACAAAGACCCGAAGAAGCGCAGCAAGGCCATCGACAAGGTTCTCGAACGCGGCGAGTTCACCGACTGGTGGGCGTTGAAGTGGGGCGATCTGCTGCGAATCAACCGAACGGCTCTGCAAGAGAAAGGCATGTGGAGCTTCCACAACTGGGTGCGGGCTCAGGTGCGAGACAATGTACCGGCCGATGCTTTCGTTCGCGACATCGTGACCGCCGAAGGCAGCACGTTCCTCGACGGCCCGGCTAACTTCTTCAAAATCGGTCGCGGGGCCGACGAATGGGCCGAAACGACCGCCCAGCTATTTCTCGGCATCCGCATCGGCTGTGCGAAGTGTCACCACCACCCGTTCGAGAAGTGGAGCCAGGACGATTACTACGGTCTGACCGCGTTCTTCACCCGCATCGGCACGAAGAGCAGTCAGGAGTTCGGCATCTTCGGCGCGGAAACGGTCATCTTCATTCGATCGGCTGGCGAGGCGTCGCACCCGCGAAAGCGGATCACGGTGAAGCCGATGCCGCTGGATGCTGATCCGAAGCAATCGTGGGACGACGAGTTCGACCGTCGCAAACGCCTCGCGGACTGGCTCACGACGCCGGACAACAAGATGTTCAGCCGGAACCTCGCGAACCGCTTCTGGGGCTACACGATGGGCCACGGCCTCGTGGAACCGCTCGACGACATGCGAGCCACCAACCCCGCGAGCAACCCGGAACTCCTCGACGCGCTCGCCGAGGACTTCGCGAAGGCCAAGTTCGATGTGAAGCACCTACTGCGCACGATCTTCAACAGCAGGGCGTATCAGCTTTCGGCGACGACAACCGATGGCAACAAGATTGACGCCGCTAACACGCACTTCACGCACCGCACAGTTCGTCGGCTGAGTGCGGAACAACTCGCTGATGCCGTGGACTTCGCCACCGGCACCCGCGAGAAGTACACGGGTTTGCCCCTGGGCACGCGGGCGATTCAGTTGCCGGACAGCGAAGTGAAGTCGTACCTGATGGACACGTTCGGTCGGCCGGCGCGCCAGGTGCTGTGCGAGTGCGAACGCACCGGAGCGCCGAACATCGCACAGGCGATGCACCTCCTCAACGGCACGACGCTAAACGGCAAAATTGCAGCCGCGGCCGGCCGCATCGAGAAGCTGACGGCGGATAAGGTGCCGTTGCCGAAGGCGATCGAGGAGCTGTACCTCGTGACGTGGTCGCGGTTGCCGACCGCAGACGAGGCGAAGAAAGCCGAGGGCTGGGTGAAGTCGGCTCCGAGCGAGAAGGACGGGCTTCAGGATTTGCTGTGGGTGCTGACGAACAGCCGCGAGTTCCTGTTCAACAGGTAAAATGGTTTCGCCGCTTGCGGCGTAGCACTCTCTACGAAATGCTACGCCGCAAGCGGCGATCAGTGGTTACTTCTTCTTGGCAAGCGCCTTCTTCGCGGGCTTCACCGCTGCCTTGACATCGTCCACGGCTTCGTCAAGGTGTTCGCTAACGGACTCGGCAGCCCCCTTCAACGCTCCGGAAGCGGCACTCGTCAGCACATCCTTGAGAACGCTCTTCGCCTCTTTCACGAGCTTGCCCGTTGTGTTCGTGGCTCGCTTCGCCACCGTCTTCGCGCCTTTCTTGACGCTCGCGACGGCGGTCTTCGCCGTCTTGGTCGCGGTCTTCGCAACAGCCGTTGTTTTGGTCGCCGCTGCCGGCTTCTTCGCCGTCTTGGTCGCGGTCTTCGTCTTGCTTGCTGCACTCGCCACGGTCTTACTCCCTTTATGTTTCGTCTGTCGGCGAGGACCGAGAATTCGGTCCTTGAGCGCCACCAAGTCACTGGTCAATGCTGCACGAGTCTCGGCCATCGCGGCTCGGATGGCTTCTGGGGTGCCCGCTACTCGGCCGTCGGAAGGAGGCGCTGCTTCAGCCATTCCACGTTCTCCCCGAGAGCCTGCGTAGTCTGCGGAAGGGGGCGGAGTTCCGCAAGCCCATTGCGTCCTGCTCGGAGTAACGCGACGCCGGCGGCACCGAGCCCACCCGCTGCGAGTCCGTAGCACATCCACATCGGCAGGCGTGTGACGTCGTGAATGAGGTGTGCCAACGCGAATCCCGAAAGCAACCCGCCCGCGGCTGCGAGTCCTCCGCCGCCCGCACACTCCGCCACGGCGGTGCCGGCTTGTCGTACTTCCTGACCGACTTCCGCGCGAAGGAGATCAACTTGCTGTGAAATGAGTTGCTTGGAATCGTTGACGATGCTGCCGAGCAGAGTTCGTAGATCACTCTCTTCCGATTGCGCCTTTTGCTTTGCCACAAGTTGCCCCCGTATCACTGGGATCGCATTCGTGAGACATCGCTTCCTCACGAATGGCAGGGCGGATGCAACTGTTGTGCCGGGGTTCTTCGCCTTATGCTTTCTTGGCCGCCACGTGTTCGCATGTCACGGTCGTGCTGATGCCGCCGCGGGGCGTCCACACGGAGACCACCTTGCACCTCACCGGCTGACACGCCGCGACGAAATCATCGAGGAGCTTGTTCGTGACGTGTTCGTAAAAGATCCCCTGGTTGCGGAACTGCTGGAGGTAGATCTTGAGCGACTTCAGTTCGACGCACGACGCAGCGGGCACGTAGGTGTAGGTGATCGTGCCAAAGTCCGGCTGACCCGTCTTCGGGCACACGCTCGTAAACTCAGGGCACACGATCTCGATCACGAACTCGCGTTCGGGCCGCGGATTCGGGAACGTTTCCAGTTGGTCGGTAGATGGCGTTTCGGTCGGTTCCATGCGTCGTCCGGCACCAGATTGAGAATTCAACTTCCACTCATCATAGCTATGGTGTGGCGTCTTGTTCCGCGTTGCCCTTCGGATTACGCTGCAATCATACTCCCTGGAGAGCTGCCATGTTCGCACGTCGGATCGCTGCTGCCTTCACGCTGCTGTTCGGAGCAAGCCTCGCCAGTGCCCAAAGTGGACCGCAACTGCTCACCGTGTTCCCACCCGGTGCCAAGGCTAAAGAAACGGTCGAGGTCACATTCGCCGGCTCCGGATTTGATGGCGAAGAGAAACTCCTCTTCAGCGTGACTGGCTTCAAAGCACAGCCTGTCGGCGAGACGAAAGTCGATCCGAAAGCTCCCAAAGGTCAGCCTGCCGCGACGGTGAAATTCAAGGTGACAGCACCCGCCGCAGGCGTGTTCGACGTGCGTGTCGTGAGCAAGAGCGGTCTGTCGAACCCGCGAACGTTCTTGGTCGGCGAGTTGGCCGAAGTGAACGAAACTGAGCCGAACAACGATCTCGGGCAGGCACAGAAGATCGAACTCGAAACGACGGTCAACGGCGTCATCTCCGCCCCCACGGATGTCGATTTCGTTTCGTTCAAAGCGAAGGCCGGGCAGAACATCGTCGTGTATTGTTTGACCACGAGCATCGACAGCCGCCTCTCGGCGGACATTCTCGTGAGCACCTCCGACGGCAAGGCAATCGCTGCAAATCGTGGCTATCGCGGTGGTGATGCCGTCCTTGATTTCAAGGCTCCCTCCGATGGCGAATACCTCGTGCGGGTCGCGCAGTTCGCGTACACCACCGGCGGCCCGGATCACTTCTACCGTTTGACCGTGACCACCGGCCCGTGGGTTGACGCAGTGTTCCCAGCCGTGGCAGACGATCATCTCACGATTTATGGCCGCAATCTTCCGCGAGGGAAGCCCGACACCGGGTTCAATCGCCCGGATGGTCGGCCCTTCGATTCCTTGACTGAAGGGCAGGGCACCGGCTTCCCAGCCGGTCGGGACATCAATTCGACTGGGCCGATTGCGCCGACCGCAGGGAATCTCGATGCCTCTGGCGAGCCACGCCTTCCTTTAGGGCACCTCATTCTGAACCAAACCGCTGGCACCCGCATCCGCGACACCGGCGACAACTCCACAGTCGAGAAGGCGCTGACCATCCCCGTGCCGTGCGACGTGGCCGGTCGCATCGCGAAGAAGAACGATCGCCACTGGTACAGCTTCGACGCGAAGAAGGGCGACGTGTGGACAATCGAAGTGTTCGCGGATCGCATCGGCTCGCAAATCGACGCCTTCTTCATCCTCACCGACGAGAAGGGCAAGGTTATCGTCGAGCAGGATGATGGGCCCGATTCGCTGAGCACGAATCAGTTCTTCACGAAGTCCGACGACCCCGCTCGTTATCGCTTCACGGTGCCGAGCGACGGCAAGTATCGGCTGATGGTGTCGAGCCGTGACGCCGCGATTCAGTTCGGTGTTCGCGAGCAATACGTCCTGCGTATCGCGAAGGAAAAGCCCGAATTTCGGTTCGCGATCATGCCCGCCACACCGCACATGCCCGACGCGGGTACGCTCGCCCGTAACAGTGCCGTGCTGTTCGCGGTGTTCGTGTTTCGCATGGACGGCTTCAACGACGCGATCACGCTCACGGCGGAGGGCTTGCCGCCCGGCGTGACGTGCCCGCCGCAAGTGATCAGTGCCGGGCAGACTCGCGGTACGTTCGTGCTGACCGCCGACAAGGACGCCAAGGATTGGGACGGCTTCGTGGTGATTACAGGGAAGTCCGACAAGCTGACATCAACCGCGCGACCGTTCACGGTGACGTGGACGCCGACGGGCTTTCAGGCGAATCAGCCGCCGCCGAACTCGCCAATGTTGACACGAATGGATCGCGGACCGGGGCTGGCGTTGGCGGTTCGTGGCACGGCTCCGTTCACACTTTCGGCAGTTGAAACGGAACTGAAAGGTAAGGCTGGCGAGAAGCTCGAAGTGACGCTGAAGGTGACCCGCGACGAGAAGTTTAAGGATGGCATCGCGGTCTTCTCGGCCGTGCCGAACTTCGGTCCGCGACAGCAAGGGAACAACCCGTTGCCGCCGTTGGCGACGATCGCGGCTGACAAGTCGGAGTCGAAGGTGAGCGTTGATGTGCCCGCGAACACGCAGCCCGGAACGTACACGTTGGTGCTTCGTGGTCAGACGGCCACCGCACCGAAGGGGAAGCCCGTGGCGACGTACCCAGCGACGCCGATCACGGTGGTGATTCAGGGGGCTAAGAAGTGATTGGTTTTGCCGCTTGCGGCGTAGCGCACCGTCGCTCGTGCTACGCCGCAAGCGGCAGATCGTTATTCCTTCACTTCGACTACTTCCGCCTTCGCCGCCGACGCCTTAATCGCTGCCACAGCCTTCTCGGCGTCGGCCTTCGCCTTGTACCCCTCACTCGACGACGCCACGACCTGACCATTGGCCGCCTTCAAGTGCCAGCGGTGCTCCTTCTTGTCGTCCTCGTACATCTCAAACTTCACCTTGTCGTCGGTGCCAGCCTTCTGAAGCAACTCGATGCCATGCTTCGCGTCTGCGGCGGCCTTGTAGCCTTGCCCGGCGGTCGCGAGTATCG
>Ga0105047_10020299_pt1 | contig 10217 bp, 5 predicted proteins | sample MAT04_FD_78384 | JGI IMG/M metagenome (GOLD analysis project Ga0105047, IMG submission 78384) | Freshwater microbial communities from Lake Fryxell liftoff mats and glacier meltwater in Antarctica - MAT-04 (megahit assembly) | ecosystem: Environmental > Aquatic > Freshwater > Ice > Liftoff... | reverse complement strand
TGGAGTTCGCAATTGGCGGTGCGGTTGCGGCGGTTCAGGTCGGCGAGCCACTCGGCGAGTTCTTGATCATCACCCGCCGTGAGGTCGCGCGGAGTGACGAAGAAGATTTGCGTGATGCCGTCATCGCCACGCGCGGAGGAGTGTTCGCGACGCAGATATTCGTCCCATTCCCACAGGCAGTTTTTAGACGTGATGTAGTTGGGAGAAAGGAAAGCGAGGAAGAGCCGGGACTCCCGAATGCCCTTACCGAGCCGCCGTCGCCAATCCTCGCCCTCGACGATGGCTTCCTTGTCGAAAAACACCTTCAACTCCCGCTCCGAGTAAGCAGCGTGGCGGCACCTGAGTTCGCGCTCGAAAGCGGGGATCCAACCCTCGCCCTCGGTGTTGACGGGAGTGGCGTTGTCTTTCCGCGAGTAGGAGAGGAAGAGTTCGAACCGAGTCGGAGCTGTTTTCACGTTGGGTCGATCCCAAGTCGTTGCAATGCATCAGCGGCAATGGCACAGTACACAGTATGGCACAGTACACAGTGAAAAGGAAGAATCCTGACCGTCACGGATTATGGGGTTTGGAAGAAGGAAAGGGTCGGGAGTCTTTTTCGGAGAGTTACTTGGTGACAAACGCTGACGTTTCCGTCCGAAAAGACTCCCGACCCTCTGCCTATCCGTCCCCGCCCGCTTATTGGTGAGCGGCATGCGTCAGCTTGCCGGTACAAAAAGCAGGGTGTCGGAGGGCTCACGCCACTCCGCTCGCCGGACTCATTGCTGGCATCACTGTCCGATGACGCAGACGATCAACGTTTCATGCCAGCATCGCCTCCATCACCAGCTTCAGATGTGTCGGCAGCCAACGGATGGTCGTCGCCACACCATGGCCGAGCAGACTCAGTTCAATCGGCTGACCGATCAAGGACACTTCGCCACTGAGTTCGTAATCGACGAGCAGGTTTATTCCATCGGTATGACAACGTGTGCCCGTTTTCCAACGAACGCAGGCATCGCGGATTCGCTTTGGTGAAATAAACCGTGTGTCCAGACCGTGCTGAGGTTCCGGCAGATTGGCTTCCAGGATGGCGGTCAGTTTCTGGTTTATTATTTGCGTCGGCATGGACGACACGTCGGTCCCCGCGATCGCGAACGCCTGCACCCAGTCGCCCCATCGGGCATTCGTCACGTCTGCTATCTGCTGCGGCGGAAAGAGCGGTTTCGTCATGATCGGAATTGTCTCATCATACGGACGATGAAACGTCACATGCACCAGTCCAGCACAGCCATCGATGTCCCAGCCATAACGCACGGGTGTGGCAAAACATGCAATGAAGATTCGACTGGCCAGCGGATGCGGTGAAGACGCTGATTCCAGATTTTTCCGGACCTGATCCCAGTGAGCCACACTATCCTGACCTGCCGCATCGAAAAACTGCGACACGCTCGGCTTGTGATTTGCCAGCAGATTTGTCATCAACGCGAACGCATTTCCGGCATGAGAATGTCCCCACAGCAGGACATTCTGATCCGCCAACAGCGGACGCACGAGCAACTGATGCAACAGTCGCACGGCCAGGTCGGCCCGTGCGAGATGATTGTTCTGTCCGGACCATGTCGGGCTCAGAAGTTCCACCTGCGGGTCATCTCCCACCAGTTTCTGAAACCGCTTGCGAAAGGGTTCGTGATAGTTGCCAACGTCGCCTGTGACCGCTGTCGTAAAGGGGCGCGTCTTCTCCATCGACGCTTCGGCCAACCGATTCAGTTGCCCGGCCAGCCAGGGCACAGATTCCGCGACAGACTTCAGGGCGTCGGCAATTCCCAAAGGATCGTCGCCCATAAATGTCCCGTGAACCAGGACGACACGCCCTATCCTGAGTGCTGCGTGGAGCTTCGAAAAATCCGTTCCGTCGGCTTCATCCACATTCAACTTTCGCAGAACGGGAGTCGTGACCGGTTCGGTGGGATACTGTTGATGCTGAAAATGATTCTCAACTGGCATCACAAAGTCCTCGTGGAACTCAAGGAATTGCATACGTCCGACGAATCGTAACTCATGTCCGCAGCGGGCAGTTTGTCAGTGCCACCCATCCGAACAAATCCATCAAATCTCTGAAACCCAAATCGAGAATGGGCGGTTTACCCGACATATCCGGTGGCGCGAGCCCAATGGTACTCACTTTGGTAGTAGGACTCGCCAGAGTTTCTTGTTTCGCACTTGAATCAAAGGAAGTCTTGGCGACTTCCACTACGAATTCAAACCATTCGCTCGCCAAGTGTTCAGGTGGCTCACGCCGCCGGCTGACGATGTGAGGTGCTTCCAGCCATAAAAAACTGCGCAGCTTCAACACCGCTTGCGTCGGGTCAAACAAACAAAATTCAATCAACATAAAGGAAGGCGGCGGAATTCAGGATCGTGTGACAGTACGTTGCGAGCGCGGAGTGTCGATCTCCCTGCCACTCGGTTTGAAGCCGATTCAGAGATTCGATCCCGATGCGACGTTCTACGTCGCTCGGCAGTCGATTCAATGCGAGTTGATAAACAGTATCGACCTGCGCCGCGTCAGGATCAACACGTAAAGGATCCTGGCTCGACACGATCGCCTGCACGCGATTAGCCAAAGCATTGGCCAGTTCTCGCACGTGCTCGTTGTTCAGCATCATCAGCGATTGTGGCGAGACGATCGACACCGTGCGCGCCACGCAATTTGGACCCATTTCAGGATAGTCGAACGTCTCCAGCATCGACGGAATCTCCGTACGGCGGTACCGAACATACACACTGCGCCGCCACCGACCGTCCGACGTCGGATTCACACTGACGAGACCATCACGATTGACGGACACAGAATCAGGCCGACCGCCAGGTCTGTCGTCGAGCGTCCCGGAGACAAACAGCAGCGAGTCTCGCAGCGTCTCTGCATCCATTCGCCTCAACGGCATCCGTGAAAGTAGTCGGTTCTGCGGATCAAGCTTCTGCCGTTCATCCGTGACGCGGCTGGATTGCATGTACGTTCGGGAATTCATGATGACTCGGTGCAGGTGCTTGATACTCCAGCCACGCTCCACAAATTTCACCGCGAGCCAGTCGAGCAGTTCAGGATGGGAAGGGCGTTCACCTTTCACGCCAAAATTCTCCAGCGATTTCACTATGCCTGTTCCGAAGTGGTGATACCAGATGCGATTCACCATGACGCGCGATGTCGTCGGATGATCCGGCTGAATCAGCCAGCGAGCGAACGCCAGACGCCGCCCGGTCTTCGGTGTTCCTCTGGGGAAGGGTGGTTCAGCGACGAACGGCGTCCGTCCATCGGTCAGGACTGACGGAACTCCCGGCCCCACAAGTTGGCCCGGCTTGTCGTACTCACCTCGGCGGAGAATATAAGTCGGCGAAGGATCTCCGCGATCCCACAATGCCCGGATCTCCAGTGGCGGCTCCATCCTCTTGCGAACCTGTTCAATGTCCTGCTCAAGTTTATTAACAGCGCGGCGGGCTTCGAGAACAGTTGCGGGCTGTTCGGAATCCGGGACGACTTCGGCCCGCTGCAGTTTCTCCACAAGAATGCGCTGCGGCAGAGTGCGGCTGTTATCCGCGATCTTCAGTGCCGCCAGAGTTTCCCTGCGGTCGGCATCGGATTGATCCGGGTAATGTTGCCGAAGTGTTTCGATCTGCGCGGTGTTCACCGCCTGCTTCAAACTCGAGTCCAGTTTTTTTAGTTCGGCGATGAGCGGCGGATTCACCTCAGCCACTCGCTTACGTCGTTCCGGTGTCGCAACGTCCAGCGAGCGGTTTTTGAAACTCAACCAGTCATGCTCATCCATAGCGCCCTGAAAAATGGCTTTGAATCGATAGTAGTCTCGATGGGGAATCGCATCGTACTTATGCGAATGACATCGAGCGCATTCCATGGTCAGTCCCATCACGCCTGATCCAAGCACGGTGACGACGTCGCTGATCACACCAAGGCGTTCCGGGACGAAGTTCATCGTGCGCGAACCCGTCTGATCGATCCCCATCCGCAGGAACCCGGTCGCGGTCAGATTTTCGGTCATCTCTTCGGTGACCACTGGTGCGTTTTCGTAGTCCAGCAATTCGTCACCCGCAATCTGTTCCAGCAGAAAGCGGTCGTAGGGGTTGTCGCTGTTGAACGCATGGATGACGTAGTCGCGGTATTTCCAGGCAACCTCACGGACGGGATCATCAGACACACCGCCCTCGGAATCAGCATAGCCCGCCAAATCAAGCCAATAGCGCCCCCAGCGTTCACCGTAATGCGACGAAGCAAGCAGTTGATCGACCATTGCGCGATACCAGTCCGGATCTTCAGTGCTTCGCCATGCGTTCCACTCGGAAAGACTCGGCGGTAGTCCGACCAGGTCGAGATACGCCCGGCGAATGAGCGTGTCGCGATCAGCTTCGGCGGAAAAGTCCAGGCCATTTTCTGTCAGCCTGTCCTGAATAAAGTCGTCGATGGATTTGCCCTCGAGCGTTGCCACAGGCGGCTGAAAAGCCCAGTGCTGCCGGTCGTCGCTGGACACAAGGGAATCCGGATCCGTCGTGGCAACATCCGGCAGGACCTCGACCTCCATCGCGCCGGTCGCGATCCACTCGCGGAGCACTTTCACTTCGGACGAGGGCGGACGTTTGACGAAGAACTTCAGCAACAAGTCGCGCGGCGGACAGGCTTCGCTCTCGATCCTCTGAATCATCAGGCTGGCATCCGGATCGCCGGGAACAAGAGCCGGACCGGACTTTCCTCCGCGTTGCATGGCGGCTGGAGTGCGAAGATCAACGCCGCCCTGCTTCGAACGAACGCCATGGCAGGCCGTGCATCGAAGCAACACGATCGGCAACACGTCGTGCTGCGAGATCACTCTCTCCGCCAGTTTTTCGGACCGCGCGCCAGAGACGATCCAACGACGAATCATTTCGCGTTCGTCAATGGTCAGCGGGTCCTGTCCCTCAGGAGGCATGTCGCCGCCATCGATCATCTCCCACAATAAGCTGTCATCGACGGTATCGGCCACCGCCGCCTCACCAGATTCTCCGCCCTGACGAATTCCGGCAATCGACGAAAGATCAAGCCCACCTTTCCGGACTTTGTCAGTATGACATTTTCCACACTTGCGTGCGAGAACCGGCTGAATATCTGACTCGAAGACGAGCCCCTTTTCATCAGCCAGCGCCGATGAGATCGCCATCAGACAACAGACAGAGATGTCGAAAATTGAGTGGCAATTCAGTGTCATAAATCCACCACTTCCTCACACACCACGCCGCGCATGTCCATTTCGAATTCAATATCGACAATCGGTGGCCGCGAATAAAACCAGTGAACTCCACGACTTGCAATCGCCGGCAGCCGCGATACCAGGACGCTTTCCAACAGCGGACGAAGCAGGTGAGCCGTGTAGACGTCCAGCACCGTCAGCAGTTCGCCGCTGCCACCCAGGCCCTGCAGACGCGAATTCATGATCTGCGCGACACACTCCGCTTTCTCGATCAGCGCATCCGGGCTCGTCTCGCCGACGCGCACAATGCGACGTTCCGCGAGATCTCCATCCGGCAATTCACCGCCACCAGCCACGACAAACGTCGGTCGCGAAAGATCTGATGGGCGGGAGTACGAGAACGCGAACAGCATCGATTCACGCGGGGGATCAACCACAGGTGCCACGTTGGTGCGGGCAACGGGATTGAGTCCGTCAACCATGACCTCCCAGGCATTCAGTAGTCGTCGGTACTGGTTGTTGAAATCAATGAACCCTTCAAATGTATACGGCTGCGGACATCGCAATTCGACAGCGCACAAGTTGCGGCAAGTCAGCGTCTTGCCTTCCAGATACCGGCGTGCGGCGTTCAGGCCGTCGTGCCATGGCAGTGGCGTCTGCAGTGCGGCATGGACGATTTCAAATCCCGGCATCGCAATGACGCCCGACGAATAAGGCGCGATTCCAGGAAGAAATTGGTATCCTCCCGATCCGTTCGATTTCAACAGACTTGTCACATGATTCCCTTCGGTGTTTTCCATGGATCAATCCGACATTTCCGACATGCTGCAACAATCACTGACTGAAGGCAAGCTTTCGAGAGCCGAAAAGTCGGTACTCAGGGAAATTCTGACATCCGACGCCGATACATCGCACCAACGTGACCTTCTGCGGAATCGTGCATTTGAAATCGCAAGGCCAGAAATGAGTCCGGCGAGCGGAGCGGCGTGAGCCCTCCGGTACCTCGTTTTTGTACCGGCAAGCTGACGCATGCCGCTCGCCAATTCTCTCACTCCTGACCGCCTGGAGTATAATCCAAATTCATAATCAGTTCGCGGCAATCAGTTATGATTAAGATTAAGATTAAGATTAAGATTATGATTATGATTATGAGTAAGATTGTCAGGATGACAGTCACGAAAACCGCAGGCAGAAAGAACTTGTGTCAATTGCAGGACCTATGAAATTATCCAGCGCATTCACCGGCCATCATCTGTTGAACCGACGCGGTTTCCTCGACCACACTGGCACCGGGCTCAGCAGCATCGCGCTGGCGATGTTGCTCGCCGAGCAGGGATTGTTGAAGGCGGACGACGATCAGCCCGGCACCATCGGCGGTCAAATTCCAGTTCGACCGGACATCAAGCCGTCGCATCCGTTTGCCTCACGGTCATCGCATTTCCCCGCAGCAGCGAAGCGCGTGGTCGTCATCTTCTGCTCGGGTGCCTGCAGTCATCTCGACACTTTCGACTACAAGCCGGAATTGATCGCGCGGCATGGTCAGCCGTTGCCGGGCGCGGACAAGCTGATTACGTTTCAGGGCGAACAGGGCAACGTGACTCAAAGTCCGTGGAAGTTTCAGCCGCGCGGCGAATGCGGCAAGATGATCTCAGACCTTGTCCCGCATCTCGGCGCGCTGGCGGATGACATGTGTTTTCTGCATTCGATCAAGGGCAAGACGAATACCCATGGCCCCGGCGAAAACTACATGTCCACCGGATTCACGCTGGATGGTTTCCCCAGCATCGGAGCATGGTCCACGTATGCACTCGGCACGGAAAATGAGAATCTGCCGGCGTATGTGGCGATTCCCGATCCGCGCGGCACGCCGCAGAATTCCGTCAACAACTGGGGGCCGGGATTTCTGCCCGCTGCGTATCAGGGCACGGATTTCAATACGTCACTGCCCATTCGAAACCTCGCACGACCCGAATCGATTTCAGAATCTGCTGACGCGAAGACTCGCAACTTTCTGAAACGCCTCAACGAGCGCCATCTGGAACGCTTTCCTGGTGATACGGAACTCGCCGCACGCATTTCCAGCTATGAACTGGCAGCGAAGATGCAGCTCAGCATTCCGGAAGTGCGCGATCTCTCCACCGAATCCGTATCGACGCTCGCCATGTATGGTGCCGACGACGCCAAAAATCCATTGAAGGCTGCCTACGCGAAAAACTGCATCCTCGCGCGGCGATTGCTCGAGCAAGGCGTGCGTTTCGTCCAGTTGTTTAACGGCGCGTATCAGACCGGCGGTGAAGGTGTCAGCAACTGGGACGGTCACAAAGTGCTGGCCGAACAGTACAGCATCCACGGCCCGGTCCTCGATCAGCCTACCGCAGCCCTGATCACAGATCTCAAGCAACGCGGACTTCTGAAAGACACGCTCGTCGTCTGGTGTACGGAATTCGGCCGTATGCCGACGTTTCAAAAAGGTGCCAGCGGACGTGATCACAATCCGGAAGGCTTCACCTGCTGGATGGCCGGTGCCGGAGTCAAAGCTCCGTTCAGCTACGGTGCCACTGACGACTTCGGCTACAAGGCCGTCGAAAATATCGTCAACGTCCACGACTTCCACGCCACCATCCTGCACCTGCTGGGACTCGACCACGAACGACTCACGTTCTACTACAACGGACTGGAACGGCGACTGACCGATGTGGAAGGTGTGGTTGTGAAAGATGTGCTGGCATAGGCGTCATGGCTTCGGCAGGTTCTCCTGCAGTTGTCGAAGCTGTGATTCCACATCACCGAAACGCGACGGCCATGCTGTGCGGTGGAGGGTCTGAATGGTCTGCTTTGCTTCGGTGAATTGCTTTTCGTGAATCTGGGCTTCAACAAGTTTCAGCAGACCGGTCGGTTCCAGCTTACGGTAGCGGGCAACTTGTTTCCAATGTGGGATGGCTTCGGACCAGCGGTACTGAGTCTGCCGAAGTTCAGCCATCGCGGCGTGCGACTCGGCTTCATTCGGGGATGATTCGATAATCGATGTCGCAGCCCGTTCAGCTTCAAGTGGGTTGTCTGACATGCGTGTGGCGAGTTGCTGATACAGAGTCAGATCATGTTGCTGCAGGTCGATGAGACTCAGGAGTTGCGCACTTGCGGCGGCTTTATCTTCGACGGCGTCGTAGCACACGATCAGAGCCTGATGCGTTTCTTTGTCGTTGGGCTGCAATTCCAGAGCGAGGTTGAATTGAGTAATCGCCTTGCGATGTTCAGTGCGACTCTGGTACGTCTGACCAATGGCTTTCCGGAGGATCGGATTGTCCTGGCCAGACTGGGCGGTCTCCGCATCCAGGTGAGCCACAAACGCATCCAGATCTTTGGATGCATTCAGAGCGCTGCGAAGAGCGTTCAGCGCGTATGCTCTGTATTCGTGCCGAGCGTCCCAGCACACGATCGAAGACACCGCCGCTGTGACGGCTTCTTTGGTATTGCCGAGAGCAGATTCCGCGCTGGCGAGATTCTGGTAATACTGGGACAGCATGTTGTCGTTCAAACCGCTGTCAGGGTTTGCCCGCTGATGCAGTGCGATCGCTTCCGTGAAGTACTGTTGTGCGCGCTTCCAGTCGCTAATGCCGATGAAACCTGTCGCAAACATGCCGACATTCCCTTCCGTCCACTGACCGCCCTCATGGAAGTGGGCGATCGTCTGCGTGAGCAGCGTCTGCAGCTGCTCGAGTCGCTGGGTGTGAAATAAGGCCGACATCAGGTCGACTCGATATTGCATGGAATCCGGATGATGTTTCACGAGCGGTTCCAGGATCGGAATCATTTCGGCAAAGCGGTTTGTTTCACGCAGCCATGTGACCAGCGTGTACTGTTCGGATTCGTTCAGGAGTCCACTACCGTGAGCGATATGCAGGATTTCAATTGCACGCGGTGCTATCGCAAGGCCACTGCGAAAATACTGAGCGACAGTCATCGCACGACGTCCGGAGAAACGCCTCTCGTTGAGGACTCGTTCCGCAGTGGCAGCAAACACAGCGGCTTTTTCGGTCCAAAACTCCGTGTAGCCGTTGTAGAAGATCTGGAAGTGATTCGATTCCCCGGTACGCAGGTAATACTCCAGGCGAGCGAGCGTGAGCTTCAGAATCCGATCATCGAGTTCCGTGCTTCCAGCCTGCGACCGACGGGCCGACAGTTCGTACCCGAACGCATTCCATGAGTTGTCGTATTGCGCTTCAAACCGCTGCGGATACTGTTCCATGCGTTCAACGACATACTGCAGACACACTTTTGCATCCAGCACATCACGAATGAGCTGCAGCGCGTGCGTTGCCGTGTTGCGGTACTGCTGCTGTTGGCGTTTCAAAACGGCTGGCAATGTTCCGAACGCGAACTTCTGGACAGCTTCCTTTGTTCCGGCCAGCTGATGACGATGTGCCGTGTCAAATGTTCCAGTCAGTCGTGTCACCAGGGTATATCGTATGTTTTCGTCCGGGGCTGCATCCAATTCGGCAAGGCTCAGGGCGACAATCGGTGCAAACAGGTTGGCTCGACCTGTGCCGATCGATACTGCACCATCGTGCTCCAGTGCATGATTGTAGAGTGACATCATGCGGTCCTTCAGCCATTTCGTCTGTTCTGCGTTGACTGGCTGAACGATGAACTTTTGCAATATCTGTTCGCCGACTGCGTGGCGATTGGCAGCTTCCAGCAGCGTCACATAACGGCTGAGGATCTCGTTGTCGGCAAAAGGCCACGTACCTTTGTTTGCCTGCATATACTCCCGGACTTCGATTTCCATCAGCCGCAGAGCTTCATCGTGTTCAATATAGCTGAAGAACAGCAACTGACTGAGATCCATCGTGATCGAAAGATGATCTCGCGACAAAGCCACAGCCGTTTTCCGCAATTCCCGCAGTTCGCGAAGCTGTTCGGCGTTCATTTTCTCGTTCGGCAGGGCACACAGTTGAAACAGGAATGTCGCCATCATTCTGGGTTCACCATCCGCCCATTCGCGTT
>Ga0105047_10020298_pt1 | contig 10217 bp, 9 predicted proteins | sample MAT04_FD_78384 | JGI IMG/M metagenome (GOLD analysis project Ga0105047, IMG submission 78384) | Freshwater microbial communities from Lake Fryxell liftoff mats and glacier meltwater in Antarctica - MAT-04 (megahit assembly) | ecosystem: Environmental > Aquatic > Freshwater > Ice > Liftoff... | reverse complement strand
GCTGAAGTTGAGTATTTTATACAAAGTAAGCTTAGTGAATAATCTTTCGGTTGCATAAATAACTCATTATAATATATAATGGGCAGTATAATATATAATTAAAAGTATGAGTAGAAAGAAAAAATTAATAAAATGTTTCAGTATTATACATATTAATTTTAATGGGGGGAATATTCGTGGATTTGAAAAAAAGTATTAGAATAATAGAAGACTTTCCAAAAGAAGGTATAAGCTTTAAAGATATAACTACATTACTACAAAAGCAGGATGCACTTAAGTTTACTATAGATGCTATGGTAGAATATTTAAAAGATAAAAGTGTAGATATTATAGTAGGGCCTGAGGCAAGAGGATTTTTATTTGGAGTACCGGTGGCCTATGCTCTTGGAGCGGGATTTGTACCAGTTAGAAAACCAGGCAAATTACCTTATGATACTATGGAAATTCAGTATGACCTAGAATATGGTAGCGATAAACTTGAAATTCATAAGGATGCAATAAAACCTGGACAAAAGGTAGCTATAGTAGATGATTTACTTGCTACTGGTGGTACAGTGGCGGCAGTAACAAAACTTATACAACAAATGGGTGGAGAGATTGTTTCATTAAATTTCGTAATTGAATTAACAGGTCTTAACGGAAAAGATAAGCTAAAGGGTCATGATATAATGTCTCTTGTAAAGTATGAGATTTAATCTAATAATTTAGTGAACTAAATTAAAATTGCAAAGTTCTAAACAATAATATATAATATTAGTAAAAAGTATTGGCTGGTTAATTAAACCAGCCTTTGATTTTAGGAGTGTATAAGCATGTTAGAAAAATTGTTATATAAGATTGAAAATAATTGTAATATTCTAGATAAAGATCTTATTGTTAAGGCCTTTAATTTTTCTTATGCTGCACATAAAGAGCAAAAGAGAGAATCCGGAGAGCCTTATATTGTGCACCCATTAGAGGTAGCCTGTATTTTAGCAGAAATGGGACTTGATACCAGCACGATTGTTGCAGGCTTACTTCATGATGTAATTGAAGACACAGTATATACTTATGAAGATATAAGCAGGGAATTTAATATAGAGGTAGCAAATTTAGTCGAGGGTGTAACAAAGCTTGGTCTAATAAAATATAAGACTAAGGAAGAGGAACAAGCCGATAATATTAGAAAGATGCTCTTAGCTATGGCAAAGGATATTAGAGTTATCCTTATTAAGCTTGCAGATAGACTTCATAATATGCGTACTCTAAAATATATGCCAGTTGCAAATCAGAAGCTAAAGGCAAAAGAAGTTTTGGATATTTATGCCCCTCTAGCCCATCGCCTTGGAATGTCTAAAATTAAATGGGAACTAGAGGACTTATCCCTTAGATATTTAAACCCAAATGAATATTATAATTTAGTAAGGAAAATTGCAGAAAAAAGAGTTGAGCGAGAAGAAAATATCAGCAACATAATAACGGAATTGAAATTCAATTTAAATATCGTAGGAATAGAATCTGATATTGATGGAAGGCCAAAGCATTTTTATAGTATTTATAGAAAAATGGTTGCTAAAAATAAGACCTTAGATCAAGTTTTTGATTTAACAGCAGTTAGAATTTTGGTTAATGATATTGGAAATTGCTATGCAGCACTAGGTATAGTGCATACGGTTTATAAACCAATCCCTGGAAGATTTAAAGATTATATTGCAATGCCCAAACCTAATATGTACCAGTCTCTTCATTCAACAGTGATAGGGCCACATGGTAAACCTTTTGAAATCCAAATTAGGACCTATGAAATGCATAAAACCGCAGAATATGGTATTGCAGCTCATTGGAAATATAAAGAGGGCACGGAAGGTACAGAAGGCGCAAAGAGCAATGATGATGAAAATTTTGATTCTAAACTTACTTGGCTAAAAGATATTCTCGAATGGCAGGGGGAAACCTTTGATGCAGAAGAATTCATGGAAGGATTTAAAATTGATTTATTTTCAGATGAAGTTTTTGTATTCACACCAAAAGGTGAAGTTATTAATTTACCCATTGATGCAACACCAATTGATTTTGCATATAGAATTCATACAGACATAGGGCATAGGTGTATGGGTGCAAAGGTAAATGGAAGAATGATACCTTTAGAATATCACTTAAAAACTGGAGAAATTGTTGAAATTGTAACTTCACCGACCCCTAAGGGTCCTAATATTGATTGGCTTAATATTACAAAAAGTAATCAAGCTAAAAGCAAAATTAAATCATGGTTTAAAAAAGCTAAAAGAGATGAGAGTATTGAAAAAGGTAAAGAAGTATTAGAAAAAGAATCTAAAAGGCAAGGATATAATTTTGGAGAAATTGCTAAGGGCGAAGCAATTGAGAAAATATATAAGAAATATAATTTCAAAGCACTAGATGATTTATTTGCTTATGTTGGAGTTGGAGATATTATGCCTTCAACTGTAGTTAATAGATTGAGAGAGGTTTTTGAAAATAAAAATAAAGTGGAAAATTTAACAATAGAGGATATTGAACAAAAGATAATAAAGACTGTTAGTAAAGATGATAAAAAGAGAATGGACTTTCAAGGGCTAATAGTTAAGGGTGAGGGAAATGTTCTTGTACGCTTCGCTAAGTGTTGTAATCCTGTCCCAGGAGATAAAATAATAGGATATATAACTAAAGGCCGCGGAGTTTCTGTTCATAGATGTGATTGCAAAAATGTTGAAACCTTAATGAAAAATGAAATTAATAAAGTAGTTGAGGTAAGTTGGGGAGCTTCTGAGGGGAAAGGATATATTACTGAGATTGAAATTAAGGCAGATGACAGGTATGGCTTATTGTCTGATATTATGGAGATAATAACTGTAACAAAAACGCAGTTGTACTCAATTAATGCAAAAACTTTAAAAAGTAATGTGGCTCTAATAAATATAAAACTAAAAGTTGCTGATATAGAGCATTTGAAAGAATTACAAAAGAAAATCACTAAACTAGCAGGTGTAATTGAAGTTTACAGAATAAAGAATTAGAAGAGAGATTTTATTCCATTTAGGAGTGTGATATTTATGAGAGCAGTAGTTCAAAGAGTTAAATCCTCAAAGGTTGAAGTGGATGGTAAATTAGTTAGTGAAATAGGCTTTGGGCTAAATATTCTCCTTGGAATTTGTGAGGAAGACACGGAAGAGGATGTAAAATACCTAGTGGATAAGATATTAAACCTGAGGATATTTGAGGAAGATGAAAAAATGAATAAGTCACTAATAGACGTAGGTGGGGAAATGTTAGTAGTTTCTCAATTCACACTATATGGTGATTGTAGAAAAGGAAGAAGACCAAGTTTCATGAGAGCCCTTGGTGGAGATCAAGCCAAAATACTATATTTAGAATTTGTTAAACAGTGTAATGAACTATTAGGTGAAGTTAAAACTGGATATTTTGGTGCAGATATGCAGGTTTATATACAAAATGATGGGCCAGTAACCTTACTTGTAGAGAGTAAGAAAGACTTCTAGGAGGATTAAAATGGAAATTAAACGTATTGTTACAGGGATATATGGTTCCAATTGTTATATTATAATGGACAATAATACTAAGGAAGCTGTAGTGTTAGATCCGGGTGGAGATGTGGATGATATTGTTAAAGCTATAAATGCTATGGGCGCAATAGTTAAGTATATACTTTTGACCCATGGTCATCTAGATCATACAACAGGAGTGGAGCAGTTAAAACATATAACAAAGGCAATTGTATGTATAAATAAAAAAGACGATGATTTAATAACTCAGGGTGAGTATTTGTTTGGGCCTCTTATTAAAGGGGGAGCAGATAAATTATTAAAGCAGGGAGATATAATAAAAATTTTGGGCTTAGAATTTACTTGCATTGATACACCTGGGCATACACCTGGAGGCATGTGCTTTTTTATAGAAAACTGTGTTTTTACAGGTGATACTCTTTTTGCAGGTTCCATCGGAAGAACAGATTTTTCAGGAGGCGATTTTAATAGTATAATTACTAGTATTAAAACAAAGCTACTATGCCTTCCTGAAGGCACCATAGTTTATCCTGGTCACGGACCATGTAGCACAATAAATAATGAAAAATCTAATAATCCTTTTTTACAAAATTAAGTTAGGATATATAGTATTAAAAGATTTATAAACTATGTTTTATTAAGGAGTTAAAATGATAAATGTAAAATTAAATAATAAACAATTTAATTATGATGTATATCAAACCATAAATTTATTCTTTCTGTTTCCAGATATTAAATTTGTAGAAGAAAATTATGATTTTAATATTGAAGTAAAGGAAGATGTAGTGGAAATACAAAAGGGCTCTGAAAGTTATGAGCACATAATTAATAAGTCATATAAACTTAAGGAAGAAGTTAAAAAAGCTGTTTTTTTATATTTTTCAAAGAAAATAACCTCTGAACTTCCTTGGGGTACACTAATAGGAATTAGGCCTTCTAAAAAAGCTCTTGAGTTACTTCAAGATGGATTTTCTGAGGATGCTATTATAGCAGAATTCAAAGAGAAACATGTTACAAGAGAAGATAAGTCGCGACTTTGTATTGATGTTGCAAAGTTTGAGAGAAATATTGTTAATACGAAAAGGGATACTATAAGTGTTTATATTGGTATGCCATTTTGCCCTACACGTTGTTTATATTGTTCTTTCGCATCTAATCCTATAGATAGTTGTAGTGATATAGTAGAACCTTATCTTGAGGCATTGTCTCATGAGATTAAAAGAATAAGTAGTTACATTCAAGAAAAGAAGCTAGATATCGAATGTGTCTATTTTGGAGGGGGTACTCCCACTTCTGTAAATGATGAACAATTCGAATTTATAATGAAGTGTATTTATGAAGGGTTTACTAAGCAAAATAATGTTAGAGAATTTACAGTAGAATGCGGAAGACCTGACAGCATCACTTATAAAAAGTTGTGCACTATGAAAAAGTATGGAGTACATAGAATAAGCATTAATCCTCAAACAATGAATGAAGATACTTTGAAATTAATTGGAAGAGCTCATTCTGTAGAGAATGTTATTGAAAAATTTGATATGGCTAGGCAAATAGGTTTTGATAATATAAATATGGATTTAATAGTGGGACTCCCAGGGGAAAAAATTTCACATATAATAAATACTTGTGATAAAATATTGGAAATTAAACCTGACAGTATTACAATTCATGGGTTGTCTATAAAAAGAGCATCAAAGCTCCATGAGAAAATGCTTAATAATTATAGGTTTGAAATTCCTGGTCAAGAAGAATTAAGTAAAATGTATCAGCATACAGTGGAATTGTCTAAGAAACTTCATATGAAACCTTATTATATGTATAGACAGAAAAATATGGTAGGTAATATGGAGAATGTTGGATATACAAGCCCTGGTAAAGAAGGAATATATAATATTCAAATGATTGAAGAAAAACAGACAGTTATTGCACTTGGTGCGGATGCAGTTTGTAAAGTTGTATTCCTAGAAGAAAACAGGCATGAAAGATTTGCAAATACCAAAGATGTTAGAGAGTACATAAAAAGGGTAGATGAGATGATTCAAAAGAAAATAGAACTGCTAGAAACACTATATGGTTGTGATACTAATAAATCAGAAGATTAGTAAGGAGGAATATAATGGATATTCAAGCGCCTAAGGGTACAAAAGATATATTACCTAAAAATATTTATAAATGGCAGTATGTAGAAAATTTATTTAGAGAAATATGTTCTGTATATGGATGTAATGAGATTAGAACACCTATGTTTGAACATACTGAACTGTTCAAAAGAGGAGTAGGAGAAACTACAGATGTGGTCCAAAAGGAAATGTACACTTTTGAAGATAAGGGTGGAAGAAGTATTACACTAAAACCAGAGGGCACAGCACCTGCCGTAAGAGCGTTTATAGAAAGTGGCTTATTTAATGAGGCGCAACCTACAAAGTTATATTATTTTACTCCATGTTTTAGATATGAAAAAATGCAAAAAGGAAGATTTAGAGAGCATCACCAGTTTGGTGTTGAGGTTTGTGGTTCAAAGGAAGCTTCTATTGATGCTGAGATAATTAGTCTTGTTATGAGAGTATATAAAGAGCTTGGGATACAGGGTGTTCAATTGAAAATTAACAGTATGGGATGTCCGAGTTGTAGAAAAAAATATAATGATGCATTAAAAGAATTTCTAGGGGATAAATATGAGCAGCTTTGTGAAACTTGCAAGAGTAGATTCGAAAAAAATCCATTAAGAATTTTAGATTGTAAAGTTAACAGTTGCAAGGAAATAATTAGTGGTGCTCCAATTATATCGGATTATATTTGCGAAGAGTGTTCTACTCACTTTGAAAGCCTTAAAAAATACTTGAGCCTTATGGAAATAGACTTTGATGTTGATCCACTAATAGTAAGGGGACTTGATTATTATACCAAAACTGTATTTGAAGTACTTGACAACAATGGTCTTGCGCTGTGCGGTGGTGGAAGATATGATAATTTAATTAAACAAATAGGTGGACCAGATGTTCCAGCTATGGGATTTGGTATGGGAATTGAAAGACTATTAATGTCTCTAGAGGAAAATGATATAGAAATCCCTAAAGAAAAGTACATGGAGCTCTATGTTGGATCAATGAACATGGAATCTAAATATGAAGCAATTAAAATGGTGAATTCACTTAGGAAAAAGGGAATAAAGTGTGAATGCAATCATAATGAGAGAAGCGTAAAGGCTCAAATGAAATATGCTAATAAGATTGAATCCTACTTTACGATTATCTTAGGTGAAGATGAAGTCAAAAGTAGAATTGCTAAAATAAAAAGGATGTTTGATGGACAGCAGTTTGAAATTAAATTAGAAAATTTACAAGAAATTATTAATATAGTTAGGGCTTAAGCCTTGCCCCTTGAGGGGTAAGATCTAAGGATTAACTGTTAAGAGAGGAAGGAAATAAAATGGCAGAAGCATTAGATGGTTTAAAGAGGACCAATATGTGCGGTGATCTTCGTGAAACACACATATCATATAAAGTAACAGTAATGGGTTGGGTTGCGACAAAAAGAAACTTAGGAGGACTTGTTTTTATAGATTTAAGAGATAGAACAGGACTACTCCAATTAGTATTTGGAGAAGAAATAAACAAAGAGGCTTTTGAAAAGGCAGATTTAGTGAAACCAGAGTACTGCATTGCTGTAACTGGTGAAATGATTAAAAGACAATCTCCTAATGACAATATGCCAACCGGACAAGTAGAACTAAAAGGAGAAAGTATAAAGATCTTATCTGAATCTGAAACTCCACCTATATATATAAAAGAGGGTTTAGATGCATCAGAAAATATACGTTTAAAATACAGATATCTTGATTTAAGAAGACCAGATATGCAAAAAATTCTTATGTTAAGACATAAAACAGCTAAAGTTATTAGAGACTTTTTAGATGAAAATGGTTTTTTAGAAATAGAAACACCTATGCTTACAAAAAGTACTCCAGAGGGAGCTAGAGATTATTTAGTTCCAAGCAGGAATTACCCAGGAAACTTTTATGCACTTCCACAATCTCCACAATTGTTTAAACAATTATTAATGGTATCTGGATATGATAAGTACTTCCAAATAGCAAGATGTTTTAGAGATGAAGATTTAAGAGCAAATAGGCAACCTGAGTTTACACAAGTAGATATAGAAATGTCCTTTGTAGAGCAAAACGATGTTATAGCTGTAAATGAAGCATTGATTAAAAAAGTATTCAAAGAAGTAGTTAATGAAGATGTTATGCTTCCTATGAAAAGAATAACATATAAAGAAGCTATGGATAAATATGGCTCTGATAAACCAGATTTAAGATTTGAAATGGAAATAGTGAATATTACTGAAGAGGTACGAGAATGTGAATTTGTAGTATTTAAAAATGCCATTGATAATGCTGGGTCAGTAAGAGCTATAAAAGTTTCCAATTCAGCAGATATGGGAAGAAAAAAAATAGACAAATTAGGTGAGTTTGTTAAGACTTACAAAGCAAAAGGTCTTGCCTATATTGCCTATAAAGAAGAAGAGATTAAATCACCTATTGCTAAGTTCTTAACCGAAGCGCAAATGCAAGCTGTATTAAATAAGGTAGAGGCAAAGACAGGAGATTTAGTGCTTATTATTGCTGATAAGGATAGTGTTGTACTACAAGCACTAGGTGCCTTAAGATTACAGGTAGCTAAGGACCTAGAAATCTTAAAAGATAATAAGGAATATAATTTTGTATGGGTTACAGAATTTCCACTGGTAGATTATAATGAAGAAGAAAATAGATACGTAGCAGCTCATCATCCTTTTACAATGCCAATGGATGAAGATCTTAAGTATTTAGAGACAGAGCCAGGTAGAGTAAGGGCGAAAGCTTATGATATGGTGTTAAACGGAGAAGAATTAGGTGGAGGAAGTATAAGAATACATGATTCTAGCCTACAAGAAACAATGTTTAAAGTTTTAGGATTTACGCAGGAAAAAGCTTGGGAAAGATTTGGTTTCTTATTAGAAGCATTCAAATTCGGACCTCCACCACATGGCGGACTAGCTTTTGGACTTGATAGAATAATTATGTTCTTAGCAGGAACAGAAAATATTAAAGATGTAATAGCTTTTCCTAAAAATCAAAATGCATTCTGCCCAATGACCCAGGCACCAAACATGGTTGATGCAAAGCAGCTTGAGGAACTTGGTATCGCAAAAACAGAGGTAAAAAAGTAATGCATTAAGTGAATATATTTAAGTAAAAACAGCATAATATAAAATATTATGCTGTTTTAACGTCTATAATTTCTTTAAAAAAATAACTATTGATTCCATTTTTTATCTCTTGATTTGTATTAATTCTAATGATATAATTATAAATAGTACCTATACCCGGTATGATGATTTAAATTAAAATTAACTATTCACATAGTTGACTATATTATGTATAGGAGTGATAAAATGACAAAGGAAAAAGATAAAACAATGAATGATGAGCTAGTTAGAGATATTCAAGTGAGATTAAGAAAAATTGAAGGACAGGTTAAAGGTATAGAAAAGATGGTGACTAGTGAAGTTTGTTGTAAGAACATATTGGTTCAAGTTGCAGCAGCTCGTGCCGCTATGAGTAAAGTTGGCGGGCTTGTTTTAGAGAGATATACAAAAAACTGTCTTTTACATGAAGATGACCCAATTGAAGAAGAAAAAATTCAAGAGCTAGTTTCAACTTTCCTTATGTTTTTAAAATGATAAAAAAGAAAAAAAGTATATATACGCGAATTGCAATACGCGTAATATATACTTTTTTTTGCATACAAAAACATTTGTAACAAATTTTACTTCTTTATTTTTTTGAAAATTGTACTTATGGATGATACAAAAACTATTCCAATTGCAATAGCGCCTGCACTAAAAAGTGTTTCGACACCTTTGGAGAGAGATGAATCAAAATTTCCTTTTACTGCCTCAAGTGTGGCATAATACATTCCACCACCCGGAACAAGAGGTATAATTGCACAAATTATAAATATGGTCACAGGGCTCTTATAAATTCGTGCCATTATTTCAGAGTAAATGCTACCTACAAGGGATGCAAGAAACAATGAAAAAACTAATGAGGGTTGTAGTCTTGCAGAAAGCAAGTAAGTGAACCAACTGAGACCTCCTCCAAGTGATGCGATAATTAGGTTTTTATCTCTAATATTAAATAATACTCCAAAACCAAGAGAACTTAAAAAAGCATAAAATGAGTTAAGTATCATATTAAACCACCTCCAAATAACAATACCCATATTTTGAAAGCTATACTTGTGCCTGCAGATATGGCTATGGCTACGAATAGAGCTTCTATTGACCGTGATACACCGGAAACTAAATCACCAGCAATAGTGTCTCTTATTGCGTTTGTAATGGAAATGCCCGGAACTAGTATCATAATAGAACCTATTATGATAGTATTCATATTACCTACTAGACCTAAAGACGTTGCTACAAGGGCTATGGTTGCGGCTAAAGAACCTCCAAGCATGTTCTTCAGAAAACTATTTACCTCTAATTTATCTAAATATCCACATAAATAATTTATAAGAGCTCCGATTATAAAGGCTACAAAAAAATCTTTGTAATTTCCACCAAAAAGTAATGTGAAAAATCCTGAAGAACCAGCAGCAAAAAATGTTGTAGTGTTTTGAGAATAAGGCGGTATATTATTAATATAAT
>Ga0105047_10020297_pt1 | contig 10217 bp, 9 predicted proteins | sample MAT04_FD_78384 | JGI IMG/M metagenome (GOLD analysis project Ga0105047, IMG submission 78384) | Freshwater microbial communities from Lake Fryxell liftoff mats and glacier meltwater in Antarctica - MAT-04 (megahit assembly) | ecosystem: Environmental > Aquatic > Freshwater > Ice > Liftoff... | reverse complement strand
TTTTTGGAGGGTAATTTTTTGGAGGGTAATTTTTTGGAGGGTGGGGAACAAACATACTGAACCGATGTGACTCATTGCATTTCAAAACAATCCGTATCGCTCAAATCTGTGGAGAACCCGGGTGGGGAATGTGGATAACCATGAAAACAAGTAGGTTTATCCACATCGGTTTTAAGTTATCAACAGGAAGGGGCAGGTAAAAAAAACGCTTGGCAACAGGTTTTAAAAATGTTTTACAGAATTGAATCAAAAGGAATTAGCCTCAAATGGCAGTGCCCCTGCAATCGTTTTTGATCGCCACCTTACCCCGCTTCCATGTAAAGCCAATGTTAATTTTCCACAGTGCAAAAGTTTTTTGCTCGTGTGAATGGGTTGCAAAATTAACATTTTTTGTTTTAAAAAATTTAAGTTTTTTTCCAAAAAAGGAAAACTTTTTGATTTTAACATTTTTGCAAAAGTATCCGCCGTTTACCCGGCTATTTTACCGCTTACTCAAGTTGCGCCTCAAAAAGCATAAAAAAATCCCATGCCAACGGACTGGCACGGGATTTTTTTTAAAACAAAAAACCATCCTTTTTTAATGACTATCTGCCTCGGCATCCGTTGAATCGTTCATTCCTTTTTTAGAAGGTTCCGTTGGGGGCAGATTGGAGGATTCGACAACGGTCTCGCGCTCTGGCGATGGTATTTCCGGAACGGATAGAGTTGGCTGTTCGACAGGGCTTTGGCTATTTGTATCGAATACCACCGGCGTCGTTGTTTGCACGTTTGTGGGTGGTTGTTCTGAAGTGGTTGACTGGGGGCCACTGTTGATTGTTGTCAAGACCAACTGCCGGAGGTTTTCTTCCACTTTTTTCTTTATTTCTTCCGACTGTGCAGATTCTTCGTTTCGGCGGACCACATCCATCCACTTGTTGTTCTGGGCAGCCATGATCCCTTCCAGTTTAGCGACCAGTTTGGGATAATCCTCTTCGGGATTTCCTTTATAGTCACCCGTTCGCCCCAGAAAAAAAGAAAACTCCTGTTTCAACTGCTCTGCCGTGCCCCGGTAGTCAATATACAGTTCCTGGCTTTTGAAGAGCGAGTTGAGGGCTTCCAGAATGGCAATAGCAACACCCGATGCCCCTACAAAAACTTTGAGGGCGGTATTTAAGTAAGCAGGATTGTTCTGGGCATCAATATATCCCACAGCAAAGGGAATCAGGGCCGATAAGACGATTGTGAAAATGCGTCGCCGTACCCAGTACTTTTTGATCTTCGTACTCTTGCTGTCATACCAAATCAGTTGATCGCCGAGGCGATTGATCAGGTAATTTCGGAATGATGGGTCGCTGGGCTTTTCATCCTCCAAATAGATTTTAATCGCTGCTAAGGGATCATAGGCTGAGTTGTTCGCCATGGTGGAAATACGTTGTAGTGAAAGTTGGTTCGTGCTGCTTCAAATGGTAAAGGTAAAGGGGCAGAAGGCAAATCCGGGTGTAATTTTTTATCCTTTGCCCCTTACCCCTTGGCCTTTAATTCTTCTCGTTCTCCACGTTTTTCATGCGATCCTGCACGGATTGGATGGATTTGCGCTGGGCTTCCTGGTCTTTGATCGTCACCTCCTCATCCTGTTCGTTTTTCACGATGTCCTCTTCGGCTTTCTTGATCTTGGCTTTCCAGTTTTCAATGTCCTTGCGCAATGCTTCGCTGTCTTTCTGGAGACTCTTCTGGCGCTTTTCCAAGTCTTTAAGTTTGTCTTCTTCTACTTTCACTTCTTTGGCGATGGTCGCCCGGCGCACGTCATAGTAGAACGTTTTAAGCGAGCGCGATACTTCCTCGGCGCGGGATGCATTGTCGCGGCGACTGAGGAAATAGGTCCCCGCATCATACCACACCGTCAGCGTAGAGCCATTGGAGTTTTTTTCGATGGTGGAATAGATCGAAAACGGATCGTCGCCCATGACCGCCGATTTCAAGCCGTTGGCGGCCCACTCGCCTGATTTTTTGTCTTTTTTCAACTTCGCAGCGTAGGTCTTTTTGGTAAAATCTTTCCAAAGGTCTTCTACCATGCCCGGGTCGGCATTGGCAAATTCCATGCGGAAAGCGGGACGTGAGCCGAACGACATGTTGCGCTCGGATTCCTGCACGGCATTCCATTGCGCAGAGGCCATCGAAGTAAATGCCAGCATAGCAAAAAGCAGGAAGAAAGTTTTGATGTGCATAAGTTTCATATTATGAGTGTTTTGAAAAAATTTTATTTTAATTTACCGAAAAACGGTTATAAACCAAAGGTAAAACGCTCCCTTCATCAGAAGTCACAACAGATAAGAAAAATAAGGGTTCGGTGCGCCACAAAAGTTGCCAGAAACAAACTTTCTTTGTGCCCCCCATTGACCCCATTCAAAAATTATGGCAAAAATCCTCGTTGTTGACGACGAAACACCTATCCGCCGCACCTTGCGCGACATCCTGGAATTTGAGGGCTACGAGGTGGAAGAAGCATCTGACGGACTGGAATGTATTGCAAAAGTGCAGAAAGAAAAGTTCGATGTGATCATTACGGACATCAAGATGCCCAAGATGGACGGCATCGAAGCCCTCGAACGCCTGCAAATCCTCTCCCCCGAAACTCCGGTGATCATGGTGAGCGGACACGGCACGATTGACACGGCTGTAGAAGCCGTGAAAAAAGGCGCGTTCGACTTCATATCCAAGCCGCCCGACCTCAACCGGATGCTCATCACCGTGCGCAACGCCCTGGACCGCAGTGAGTTGGTGAATACGACGCAGGTATTGCGCAAACAAGTCAAAGGTAACAAGGGCGTGAACATGATCGGCGAGAGCGCTCCGATTCTGGAAATCAAAAAAATGCTGGAACGGGTGGCGCCGACCGAAAGCCGCGTGCTCATTACCGGACAGAACGGCACGGGCAAGGAATTGGTGGCCCGTTGGATCCATGAAAAGAGCAACCGTGCCGACGGACCAATCATTGAGGTGAATTGCGCGGCCATTCCCTCGGAATTGATCGAAAGCGAATTGTTCGGACATAAAAAAGGCTCGTTCACCGGCGCTATTGCCGACAAGCCGGGCAAATTTGAATCGGCTACTGGCGGCACTTTGTTTTTGGACGAAATCGGCGACATGAGCCTGGATGCACAGGCCAAGGTGCTGCGGGCCTTGCAGGAAAGCAAAATTACCCGCGTCGGCGACTCCAAAGAGATCAAAGTGGACGTGCGGGTACTCGCCGCTACCAATAAAGACCTCCGCACCGAGATTGCCAATGGTCGTTTCCGTGAAGACTTGTACCACCGCCTGGCGGTCATCGTCGTAAAAGTACCCTCACTCAACGACCGGCGCGAAGATATCCCGCTCCTGCTCGAGCATTTTAATCGCCGCATCGCTGACGACTACGGCCACGCACCCAAAATTTTCACCCCGGAAGCGGTCAAGGCCCTGCAGGATTATAACTGGACGGGCAATATCCGTGAACTCGCCAACGTCATCGAGCGGCTGTTCATCCTTTGCGACCATGTGGTGAGTGCAGAAGAAGTGCAGCAGTACGTTTATCCGAATAGATAATGGAAAAAAAGCGATTGCTCCTGGTGGACGATGAACGGCAGTTCAGTGCGCTCACGCAAGAATACCTCGAAGCCAAGGGCTTTTATACCACCCTGCGCCACAGCGGCGACGAAGGGCTGGCCGCTTTCAAATCCGGTCGCTATGATTGCTGTGTGCTGGATGTGAAAATGCCGCTCAAAGACGGCTTCGCGCTCGCCCGCGACATCCGCGAACTGGACCCCGAAGTACCGCTTATTTTCCTGACAGGCGCTTCTCAAAAGGAAGAGCGCATTCAGGGACTGTCGCTGGGTGCCGACGACTACATCATCAAGCCGTTCAGCCTCGAAGAACTTTGGCTGCGCATCCAGAACATCCTCCGACGCACCGGCAATCAACGCAAAACGCAGGCAGCCCAGCCGGTTTTCCCGATCGGTTCCTATTCATTTGATTCCCATGCCCGCACCCTGGACGGCGAAGGAAACACAATCAAACTGACTGCCATCGAAGCCAAACTCTTGTTACTTTTCCTTGAAAGCGAACACGGCGTCATTCGCCGCGACACCGCTCTGAAACGCATCTGGGGCGACGACGACCTGCTCAAAGGCCGCAGCCTCAATGTGTACGTCAGCAAACTCCGTCAATACCTCGCCGTTGGCGTGGAGATCCTGAATGTACACGGGGAAGGTTATCAGATGGTGGTGAAATAATGTGGTCAATGTGTGAATCTGCCTGATTATTCTAAAAATTTCAAACCTTTTATGACGATTCAAGAGTCCTCTCCTGCCGAATATATTTCGGCCATTCCGGAAGACCGCCAGGCGGCATTTGAAAAACTTCGGGAAACCATCGGGGAAAATATACCGGATGGCTTTCAGGAAGTTATGAGTTACGGCATGGTCGGCTATGTCGTACCGCACCGGCTCTATCCACAGGGGTATCATTGCGACCCCAAATTGCCACTTCCCTTTGTTTCCATTGCCTTGCGGAAAAATTTTATGGCGTTGTATCACATGGGTATTGACGCAGATCATGCCCTGTTCACCTGGTTTGTGTCCGAATATCCAAAGCACAGCAAGGGCAAACTGGACATGGGCAAAAGTTGCATCCGCTTCAAAAAACCAGAGCAGATTCCATTTGAATTGATCGCAGCCCTGATGCAAAAAATGACCGTGGAAGACTGGATCAGCCTGTACGAGTCTAAATTCAGGAAGAAGGAGTAAAGTTTATTACAGCCATTTTAACGGTTGGATTGTTCTGACGTTGAAGTGAAGCGTTCCATGAACGCAAAAATTGAATGGACGCTGGAAATCCCTGATAGAGCGCAGTCAGTCGAGAAAATTTGAAGGATGGACAGTCCCCTGCACCTTTGCACTATGGAAAGAAAAAGTTTTTGGCAACGCCCAGAAGGATTCACCGGGGCCATTATTATGATCGGTATACTGGTCGGAGGTGGCCTGTTGTTGAACAGCGTCTTGCCGCAATTGACCACTTTACTCAATGACACGGTGTCGCTGGTTGTTGGGCTGGGCATATTGGCTACCCTTATTTTCATGGTGCTCGATCCCAAAGCCCGCAATCTCGTGTGGTATGCCTACCAATCTGTGATGCGATCCATTACGGGAATTTTTGTCAATATTGACCCCATCTCGATCCTTAAATCATACATAGAAGACCTGGAAGGCAGCCTGCGCAACCTCAGCAAACAGATCGGAGCACTGCGCGGTCAGATGCGCCAACTCAAAGGCACAATGGATGGCAACAAGGCCGACATTCAGAAAAATATGACGCTCGCCGAGCAGGCCAAGCGCAAGAGCGACGAAAAGAACATGACGCTCGCCGCTCGTAAAGCCGGCCGTTTGCAGGAAGCCAACGTCAAGTACGACGTGCTGTACCAAAAAATGGAGGTGCTGTACCGCATCCTGACCAAGATGTACGAGAACTCCGAAATTGTGCTCGAAGACACCAAGGATCAGGTGAATATGAAGCAACAGGAGTACGAGGCCATTCGCAGCAGCCACTCTGCCATCCAGTCGGCCATGAGCATCATGAAAGGCGATCCTGACCAGCGCGCCATGTTTGACCAGGCCCTCGAATCGCTCGCCAATGAAGTGGGACAGAAAGTAGGCGAGATGGAACGGTTCATGGACACCAGCCGCAACCTGATGGCTTCTATTGACCTTCAAAACGGGGTATTTGCCGATGAAGGACTGCAAATGCTGGAAGCGTGGGAGAAAAAAAGCCCGCTATTGAGTGATGATTCGAAAAACAAAAAAACAACGGCGACCGAAAAGCCGCTGGATTTGAATACGCCGCCGAAGGAGATTTTAAAGGAGGAGAATGATTACCATCGGTTGTTTGAGTAGATTTAGCATCTCTTCAGTGCGAAGTAAATCAATAGTACTAGTAACAATATCCAAATTAATACTGAACTACTAGAACTACCCCGATAGTCATGGTAGGGGTATGGAGGATAATAGTCACGTCTAGGCGGTCGGTTGTATTCTTTTTCCTCTTCTTGTTTTTTTTCCCAGTCAAATGATTGATTAACTTTTTCAAGTAAAGTATCTACTCCAAAGTTTTCAGCGTTTTGCCTTTTCAGTTTCTCTACAGATTGCTTTATCTTCCCTATTTCATAGGAACCTTTAGCACTGAATAATCTCTGCGTTAACTCTGAAAGTTTGCTTTCAATCAAACTTTGAATGTATCCTGACGCAAATTAGATTGCATTTGTTCAAGCAACATCAAGATGCTGAAGTTTAGAGTGTTGTAACTTTCACTTCCATAGGCAGCCATGCCTCTAATTTCATTTGATTTTATGGTTTCTAATCTGTTTGACAACAGGATAACATCAACTACATATTCCCTCAATTCAGAATTTTGCTTCGAAAGGGAAAGCAATTCCTGAATTGCAAGAGGTGTTTCACCTGAAGCAATGCATCCTTTTATGTTTTCTATTTTTGAAGATAGGGAACTCATCCTATTGGGCAATCAAGTATATAAATGGGGTAAAGATGCATAGGAAGTAATTCAAAATACAAGTTTCCACCACTTCTAATGACAGAATACTTTGTTCATCTGAAAGTAACTGCACCCAAAATCCACCAGCGCATCATCGGTCAACTGATGATGAAATTGGGGCAACTCTTCTACGAGGAAGGAAAAATTGCTTACGAGCCATTCCCGGAAACCATGATTGACGAGAGCCAAACCAGTCCCACACCGGACATTTTGTTGTTTGACAACCAAGCACGGCTCAATAAAGTGATCATCGAAGTGACGGGCAATACCGGTATGCGCCGCGATTTTGAAAAAGTAAAACAACTGGTGCGGGAATATGAAGTCCCGGAGGGTTTCGTCTATAATTACGACACCGGGAAATGGCTAAAATATAGCTTTGAACAAGGCGAAGTAACGGATCGCCCCTCCTGGAGCGAAAGCATTCAGATTGACCTGGATTCATTGGTCAAAAAGAGACCGTCTCAAAACTGAAAATAAATAAACGGCTGCACCTCAGCCGATTTCACCTGCATCACCAGCACGGCTACCAATACCACAACGATTGCTTTTCCCAGCAACGGCAGCCAGGTCACGGCCCGCTCGGCCCATTGCTCCGTCGTTTTGGGCAATAGATGCAACAGATAGCCCACCGCCAGCCAGAACACGACCGGGGCATATCCGACGAAAAAATCCACCGCCAATTCCGGGTGAAAGTTAAAAGCAATCTGACGAAGCATGTCCCCCGCTGCGTCCATGCCTTTGGCGCGGAAAAATATCCAGCAGAAGCACACGAAGTGGAACGTCCATAAGCCACCCAAAACCCGGCGTACCGGGCCGGGCGTACCGGGAAAAATTTGTTTGATCCAGCGTTCTGCCGCCAGCGCCAGACCATGCAAGGCGCCCCACAGAATAAAGCGCGAAGCAGCACCGTGCCACAACCCGCCCAGCAGCATCGTTGCCAGCAAGTTGAAGCCGGTAGCCGCCGAATCTCCCTCGCGATTCCGCAACGCCGGTATGCCGATGAGCGCGGTTGCTGCTGCCCACAACACCAGCCACCACCATTGGTCGGCCATAACCCAGAGCACCACCGACAGCAGGAAAAAGGTAACTATGATGATCCACGTTGCCGCCCCGCTGCCCCGGTTGCCACCCAGCGGAATATAGAGATAGTCGCGCAGCCACGACGACAGCGAGATATGCCACCGTCGCCAAAATTCCGTGATGCTCAGCGACTGATAAGGCGAATCGAAATTGATCGGAAAACGGAACCCCATCAACAGGGCCAGCCCGATCGCCATGTCGGAGTAGCCGCTAAAATCGCAGTAAATCTGCATTGCATAGCCATACACTCCGATCAGGTTTTCCAGACCGCTGTATTGCAAAGGCGATTCGAAAACCCGGTCCACAAAATTTGTGCTGATATAGTCCGAAATCACCGCTTTTTTGAATAGCCCGGTAACAATCAGGAACACGCCCCGCCCAAAATCTTCCCGCGTTACCCAAAGTGGTTTGTGGATTTGGGGCAAAAAATCAGCCGCCCGAACAATCGGCCCGGCCAGCATCTGGGGAAAAAACGTGACAAAAAAGCCGTAATCCAGCATATTGCCCAACGCTTTCAACTGCCCCCGGTAAACGTCGATTGTATAACTCAGCGATTGAAATGTGAAAAATGAAATGCCGGCCGGCAGCCAGACCAACGCCGGGTCGAATGCCTTGCCCGACACTTCGCTCCAGAGTTCGGAATAGACATTGTATTTGAAATACACCAGCATTCCCAGGTTGACCAGCAGGCTGATCACCAGCATCCAACCCCTGCTTATCTTCAACCAGGGAATCAGAAGCAGAAAAATGCCGGCAAAAAACAGCGCCGGCACCATCCAAAGTTTATCCGCCAGCGCAATATCATTCAATAGCCAAACACAAAACGCTGTAAACCCCAGGATGACCAACATCCATCGTTTGTCTGAAGGCGTAACCGATTCCTCGATACAGCGGGCCAAATAAAAATCCACCCCCACGATCACGAGGTGCAACAGCCAGAAATGCCCGGCGCATTTGTAGTAAAAAAACAGCGAAAACAGCACTACCCACGCAATGCGCAACCGGCTGCGCCCCAGCAACAACTGGTGAACAGCAAAAAAACCGAGAAACAGAAACAGGAACAACCCGCTTGAAAACAGCAGGGGGGCTTTTGGGTCGTACGCAAGCAGGTCGGGAATGCGGGAAAAATCGAAGTCGAACATAGGGTTACGCTGCGCAAAAGTAGCACCTTGCCGCCAATTGGCGAAAGCCATCCATCCTTTCCCCCTTCGCTGTTCTACCTTTGCAATACGAGTCAATGACGAAATGATACCAATGACATTAATGACGAATGACGCTAATGACTACACTATGAGCAAACGCCCACTCTTTTCCATTTTTCTTTTTTTTGCCTTCTACCTCGGCACTTTCGCGCAACTCCCTGGCCCCGACGCTACCTTCGGGTTGAACGGCGCAAGTTGGCGCAACATCTACCCAACGGACGATCAGGCGTTTGCGCTTGCATTGCGCCCCGACGGTCGGACAGTCATAGCCGGTCGCACCACGATAGATTCGGTGAGCCAGATGGCCGTGTTTCAGTTTTTGCCCAACGGCAAACCCGACATGACCTTTCATTGGAACAGCAAAGCCGCCCTGCAATTCAACGACAAAGCCTCGGCAGCCAATGCGTTGGTACCCGATGCGGATGGGCGGGTGATCCTCGCAGGATATGCGACCCTGGAAGACCGGGAACGGTTCGGGTTGATGCGCCTGCTACCTGACGGAACACCCGACCCGTCATTCGGCGCCAATGGCCAGGTATTGACCGATTTCGGCACTTCCATCCAACGCGCCAATGCACTCGCCCTCCAACCAGACGGCAAAATCGTGGCCGCAGGTTTCATTCGCACCGGCAAAGACGCAGACTTCGCACTTGCCCGCTACCTGCCCGATGGAACACCTGATCCTTCGTTCGGCACCAACGGCCTCGTCACGACCAAAATTGACAGCCTTTCCGATGTCATCTGGGACATCGCGTTGCAATCCAACGGCCGGATCGTCGTCTGCGGCTCCACGTTATCTACCTCAGTGTTTAATTTTCCTTCCTTTTTTGTCGTCGCCCGCTATCTGCCCGACGGCAAACTGGACCCCACCTTCGGCGGATTTGGCACCGTAGTCACCGACCTGAATGCCGATGAAGAAAGCGATATCGCCCGCTCCGTCACTATCTCGTCCACCGGATTCATCGTGGTGGCCGGATATTCTGCCGAGAACCTGGCCAGCAAAATTTCCGTCGTTCGCTATCGGCCCAGCGGACTATTGGACTCCAATTTCGGCGCATCCGGGATCGCGTCGCTTACAGCCGTACCGACTTACGGCAATTTCTGCACCGACATCAAAACCCTGCCTGGCGACCAGTTGCTGTTGACGGGCATGGCCGAAAACGTGGATTTTAAAGACATTTTCCTGTTGAAACTGCTCCCCAACGGCAGCCGGGATGCCAGTTTCGGCCAAAATGGTCAGATCATCCGCTCTTTTAGTTCCAAGGACGACAACGCCGCCGCGCTCGCGCTGCGCCCCGACGGACATATCCTGGTGGCAGGCGATACCCGCGCCGAAGGCGATTTTTATACCGATGCCCTCCTGTTCCAGTTCAACGC
>Ga0105047_10020296_pt1 | contig 10217 bp, 9 predicted proteins | sample MAT04_FD_78384 | JGI IMG/M metagenome (GOLD analysis project Ga0105047, IMG submission 78384) | Freshwater microbial communities from Lake Fryxell liftoff mats and glacier meltwater in Antarctica - MAT-04 (megahit assembly) | ecosystem: Environmental > Aquatic > Freshwater > Ice > Liftoff... | reverse complement strand
ATGTACCAGTCCACGATACGCGGCACATCCGAGCGACCGCGCGCGCCGCCGAACGCGGAACCTTCCCATTTTCGACCGGTCACCAGCTGAAACGGCCGCGTGCTGATTTCGGCTCCTGCCTCGGCCACGCCGATGATGATGCTGCGTCCCCAGCCCTTGTGGGTGCACTCCAGCGCCTGGCGCATGATCTTCGTATTGCCGATGCACTCGAAGCTGTAGTCGGCGCCGCCGTCGGTCAGCTGAACGATCCGGTCCACCAGGTTCTCGCCGGCGGCCTGCAGATCCTTGGGGTTGATGAAATGCGTCATGCCGAACTGGCGCGCCATGGCCTCCCGTGCGGGGTTGATGTCCACTCCAATGATCTTGTCTGCACCCACCATCTTGGCGCCCTGGATCACGTTCAGGCCGATGCCACCGAGACCGAACACGACCACATTGGCGCCGGCCTCGACCTTGGCCGTGAACAACACCGCGCCGATTCCGGTGGTCACGCCGCAACCGATGTAGCAGACCTTGTCGAACGGCGCGTCCTCACGGATCTTGGCCAACGCGATCTCGGGCACGACGGTGTAGTTGCTGAACGTCGAGGTTCCCATGTAATGCAGGATGGGCTTGCCGTCCAGGCTGAAGCGGCTGCTGGCATCGGGCATCAGGCCTTTGCCCTGGGTGCTGCGGATCAGCTGGCACAGGTTGGTCTTGCGCGACAGGCAGAACTTGCACTGGCGGCATTCCGGCGTGTACAGGGGAATGACATGGTCACCCTTCTTCAGACCGGTCACGCCCGGGCCGACGTCGACCACGATACCGGCGCCCTCATGGCCCAGGATCGCAGGGAACAGGCCTTCCGGATCGGCGCCGGACAAGGTGTAGTAGTCGGTATGGCAGATGCCGGAGGCCTTGATCTCGACCAGCACTTCGCCGAATTTCGGTCCTTGCAAGTCAACGGTCTCGATGGTCAGGGGGGTGGCTGCTTTCCACGCAACGGCGGCTTTGGTCTTCATGGTGTCGATCGCATGCGAGTGAACAAGCCTGCACTATAAACCGCGTGGCTATACTGAAAGCCGGTTCCAACAATGCGAGGTTTGCATGGACGTGTCGACTGACAATGTGGGCGCGATCCGCGTGCTCCGGGTGAGTGGGCGGCTGGACCACTCTCAGGCCAAGGATTTCGAGGCCGCGCTGGCGCCGCATCTGCTGACCTGCACGCCCCAGGGTTCCCCGTTGGTGCTGGAGTTCTCTGGCGTCGTGTACATCAGCAGCGTGGGTTTGCGCGTTTTGCTGCTGGCGGCCAAGCAGGTCAAGGCCCAGCAAGGGCGGATCGCGATCGCTGCGCTGACGCCGATCGTCGCCGAGGTGTTTCAGGTCAGCCACTTCAACCTGGTACTGACGGTCTTCCCCGACGTTGCCGCGGCAGCAGCCGAGCTGTATCCATGAAACTAGTTTGCTGGGGCACGCGCGGCTCGATCCCGGTATCTTTGACCGCGCCCGATGTGCGGGCCAAGATCGTGCGTGCGCTGCAGGGGGCCGGGGCGATCGATCTCGCCGACCCAACCGCGATCGAGGCCTATGTCGACGCACTGGGTTTCGACGTCGCTGGCACCTTCGGCGGGCATTCATCCTGCCTGCAGATCGAGACCGGCGCGGCGGAGCATATCGTGCTTGATCTGGGCACCGGGGTGCGCGCGCTGGGGCAGCAGATGCTGGCCCGGTACGGCCCCCAATCGCCCCAGACCTACCATGTGTTCCTGTCGCACCTGCACTGGGACCACATCATGGGCCTGCCTTTCTTCACGCCGGTCTATATTTCAGGCAACCGCATCGTGGTTCACACCTGCCATCCGCATGCCGAGTTTGCGTTGCGGCGCCAGCAGGCCGAGCCGTCGTTTCCGGTGCGGTTCGACCAGTTTTCCGCCCAGTTCGAGTTCCATGTCGCTACGCCTGGTGCGGCGTTCGAGGTCGACGGAACCCGTGTCGTCGCCCATGCACAGCGCCATGCCGGAGATTCCTATGGCTGGCGTTTCGAGCGCGCCGGCAAGTGCCTGGTGTATTCGACGGACTCCGAGCACCGGCTCGAGGACGAGGAAGAACGCGCCGGCTTCATCGCTTTCTTCGACCAGGCCGACGTGGTGGTGTTCGATGCCATGTATTCGCTGGCTGACGCGATCTCGGTCAAGGCGGACTGGGGCCACTCCAGCAACATTGTCGGTGTCGAGTTGTGCCAGGCTGCGCGTGTCAAGCGGCTGGTGATGTTCCACCACGAGCCTGCCTATTCCGATCGCCAGATTGCGCAGATTCTCGAACAGACGCGGCGTTTCGAGCAGATCACGCGTGACGGTCATGTGCTGGAGGTGCTCTCGGCCTACGACGGTCTCGAGCTGAGCCTGTGACGCCCGGCGTGCCGGACGAGGGCCGCCCCGGGGGCCAGGACGAACCGGATACGCTGTTCGGCCGTATCGTCCTGTATCGGCGCGGCCGCGCCGCGGCGTTGCTGCTGCTGCTGTTCTTCGCACTGCTGATCGGAGCCCACACCCTGCGCGCGCCGAACCAGCGTCTGGACGCTGGCCTCGACACCTGGATCGCTACGCTTGGGCGGCCTGCGGCTGGCGTGCAGCTATTGCTGTTCGACGCGTACCAGCGCGCGATGCCTCGGCTGCGCCAGGCTCAGACAGTGGCCGTGATCGGTATCGACGAGAACAGTCTCAAGCTGATCGGCCAGTGGCCCTGGCCCCGCAGCCAGCTGGCCGAACTGGTCGATGCCGTCGCGCGTTACCAGCCGGCCGCGATTGGACTGGATATCTACATGCCCGAGGCCGACCAGACCTCGCCCGAGCGGGTGGCGGACCGGTTGCCAGCCGACCAGTCGGCCCTGGCCGATGCGCTGCGGCGCTTGCCGCCGCACGATGCCCGGCTGGCGCAGGCTCTGCGCAGCGCGCCGACGGTGCTGGGTGCGGCGGGTTTCAACTTTGCGACCTTCAGCACCTCGGACGGCCTGCAGATCGCACCGATGCGGCTGCGTGGCGACGACGCCTTGTTGTACCTGGACCGTTACCCCTATGTGCTGGCCAGCCTGCCGCAGCTGCAGTCGGCTGCGCGGGGGCAGGCCTTGGTGTCGGTGCGCGAGGACGCAGTCGTACGCCGCATACCGCTGGCCTCGGCGGTGGGGCAGCTGCCAGCGCCTTCGCTGGCCATGGAGATGCTGCGGGTGGCCACTGCGAGCGCTGCGATCGACATACTTGTGGACCGGCATGGCGTGCGCGCGATGTCCGTGGCGGACCTGACAGTGCCGACACAGGCCGGCGGCGACGTCTGGCTGCATTTCGCGCCCGAGGCCCAGGGTGCGCAATCGCGCAACATCGCAGCGGTCGACCTGCTGGCGGGCCGGGTCGCCGCCGATGCATTGCACAGCAAGCTGGTGCTGATCGGCCTGACCGGCTCGGGCTTGAACGATCGGCGCGTGACGCCGCTGGGCGAGAGCGTGGCCGGCATCGAGATCCAGGCACAGCTGCTCGAGAGCCTGCTCGATGGCCGCATGTTGTTGCGGCCCTGGTGGATGGCGCATGTCGAATTCGCGCTGCTGCTCGGGCTGGGCGGCCTGATGGTCCTGCTGGTACCGCCGGCGCTGGCGCGGCTCGATGCGAGTGGCCAGCGGCGGCCGCGTCGCGTTGGCTGGTGGGTAGCGCTGGTCTGCACCGCGCTGGTGGCGGCCGGATTCTGGTTGTTTCACGCGCAGGGCTGGTTATTCGACGGCGCCGCCATGTCGATCGGTTTTGCCGCTGTGCTGGCCAGCCTGGTGTCGAGCTCGACGCTCGAGGTGCAGCGCGATAACCGGCGCCTGGCCGCGGCTGAACACGTATTGCGCGAGGAGTCGGCGCGCCTGGCCGGAGAGATGGAGGCAGCGCGGCGGATCCAGCTCGGTTCCCTGCCCGATGCCGGCACCGCGTTCCCGGGCGAGACCCGATTTGCGGTCAGCGCCCTGATCGAGCCGGCACGCGAGGTGGGCGGGGATCTGTTCGACTTCTTCATGATCGATGACCGACGGCTGTGTTTCCTGATCGGTGACGTCTCTGGCAAGGGTGTGCCGGCCAGCCTGTTCATGGCCGTCACCCGGGCCTTGTCGCGCAGCTTCGCGACGCGTTTGCCGGGCGGTCCTTCGGAAATCGTGTCGGCCGCCAACCAGGACCTGTCCAGCGGCAATGTCGAGACGCTGTTCGTGACCATGTTGCTCGGTGTGCTGGACGTCGCCACTGGCGAGCTGGAACTGGTCAACGCCGGCCACGATGCGCCGTGGCGCCTGGATGGGCAGCAGGCGCCACGGCAAGTCGTGGCGGCCCCCGGGGCAGGCGGTCCGCCCCTGTGCGTACTGGACGACTTCGCCTATACCGTGCAGCGCCTTCGGCTGGCGCCGGGTGAGCGGTTGTGCATGGTCACCGACGGCATCACCGAAGCGGCCAACGCCGCGGGCGAGTTGTACGGCAACGCCCGCATGTGCCAGGCGCTGGGTCTGGCCGGCGATGGCGGGGCGGGCACCATCGTGCAGACTCTGCGCCAGGACGTGGGGCGTTTCGTCGCCGGAGCGGAGGCCTCGGATGACCTCGCCATCCTGGTGGTGCACTGGCTTGGCCCAGCCGGCGCTGTCGCGCGCTGATACGGGACTGGCTCACGAGCCTGTACGGCTCACGCTCTCGCGCTCTCGCGCTCTCAGCGCAGGTTGATCTCGACGCGGCGGTTCTCCGCCCGAGCCACCTCGTCGCCCGTGGGCATGGCGGGTTCGCGCTCGCCCCGGCCGGCGATCGTGACCATCGATGGATCCACGCCCGCCTGAACCAGCAGGTCGCGCACGGTCTGTGCGCGTTGCAGCGACAGGCGGTCGTTGTCCTGCAGGCTACCAACGCGGTCGGTATGGCCGATGACTGTGATTTCGGGGGCGGGGTAGTCGGCCAGCGATGCCAGTAACTGCCGAAGCACCGGTTGGAACGCGGGAGTGATGTCTTGCGCCGAGCCGAACTCGAACTGCAGCAGGAAGGACACCGGCATGCTGGGCCGTGCCGCCAGTGTCTGCATGTAACGCTGGCGCACCGTATCGGGATCTTCGGTGCGGGTGACGAAGGAGCCGAGGGCCGTGCTGGTGGCGCTGGCATAGGCTGTATCGAGGGACTGGCTCGTCGCCTCGGTGCGCAATTCGAGTGCGCCGGCGCGGCCGTCGGCGTCGGGCAGCAACACGACGGTGCTGGTGGGCTGGGCGTTCAGCCCCAGGAACAGAATGCCGGCCAGGCCGGCGGCAAACAGCAGCATGGCACCTGCCTACGGCCCGGCATCAATGACAAAACTGGTGCCGCGCACACCTAATGTCATGCCGGGGGCCGAAAACCGCACTGCCTCGGGGCTGGCCTTGGCGATCTTGCCGGAAATTACCGACAAGGTGCCACGCCGGACCGTGGCATCGATCGCGCCGGCGTGGGTCGTGCTGTCGAAGCTGAATCTGGTGAGGTCGACGGTGGAGTTGGGGCCAGCCGACAACAAGGTATTGTCGCGCAGTGTGATGCCGATCGATCCGTCGGAGCCGGTCTTGACCCGGTCGTTGCTGAAGATGCGGGTACCGACCGGCGCCGGCAACTGGCGGCTGTCGCGCTCCACCATGACCGCGCCCTTGCTGATCTTGACCATGCCGGCTTCTTCCGCGGCCCCAACCGGCAGTTGTGCCAGCAACACTGCGCAGACCGTGGCGTATTTGCGGATGTTCATTTGCTCCACCTCCGAATGGCTGTTCTAATTCAATGCCAATGCGTGACGAGCCACTATACCGCTTTCCTGCGCGCCTGGAATCCCTGGGCGCGATGGCTGCGCATCTGCAGGCCAGGGCACCTGGCTGCGACGGAGCCGCGTTGTTGCGGGCCGAGACCGCACTCGAGGAACTGTTGACCAACTCCATCGTGCACGGCCACGCGACCCAGTCGCCCGCGGCCATGGTCTGGCTGGCCGCGCACAGTCAGGCTGGAGCGCTGCAAGTGCGTTACGAGGACGCGCTGACGCCCTTCGACCCGATCGCACGGATCGACGAGGCCTTGCTGCGAACGGCCAATCCGTTGCACCAGCGGCCACCGGGCGGGTTGGGTCTGCTGATGGTGTTTCGGCTGGCCGATGCGTTCCGCTACCGGCACGAGGCCGGCCGCAACCGTATCGACCTGACCTTCACCGGCAGGCCGCTGGGTGCATTGGCGGCCGGCAAGGCCGGAGGTCGCTCAGTCGACCTTGGCGCCTGAGGCCTTCACGACCTTCTCGTATTTGGCGCGTTCTGCATTCATGAAGGCGCCAAACTGCTCGGGCGTGGTCGGCACCGGTTCGGCCATCAGCGTCGCAAAACGGCTCCGGGCCTCGGGGCTGTTGAGCGCGGCGACGAAGGCCTGATTGAGCCGGGCCACCACATCCTTCGGTGTGCCCGCTGGCACTACCAGACCCCACCAGGTGTCGACCTCGAAACCGGACAGTGTCTCGGCGACCGCCGGCACATCGGGCAGAACCGGGCTGCGTTTGGCGGTGGTGACCGCCAGCGCCTTGAGCTTGCCGGACTTGATGTTGGCCGACGCCGTGGCCAGGTTGTCGAAGTTGAAGTCGACCTGGCCCGACAGCAACGCGAGTTGCGCCGGGTTGCCTCCGTTGTACGGGATATGTACCGCGAAAATGCCGGCTTGCGCCTTGAACATTTCGCCAGCCAGATGGCCACCGCTGCCGTTGCCGCCGGAGCCGTAGTTGAGCTTGCCCGGGTTGGCCTTGGCGTACCGGATGAGGTCGGCCAGGCTGTTGATCGACAGGCGTTGGGCCGTATCGGCATTGAGCACCAGCACGTTGGGCACCCGCACCAGTTGCGTGACCGGCGCGAAATCCTTCTCCGCGTCGAATGGCATCTTGCTGTACAGCCAGGGGTTGATGGCGTGGGTGGCCACGGCAGCGATGCCGATGGTCGTGCCATCGGGCGCTGACTTGGCCACCAGATCGACGCCGATGTTGCCGCCGCCGCCGGGCTTGTTCTCGACGATGACGGTTCCCAGGCTGTCCTTGACGCGTTCAGCCAGCAGGCGCGAAGTCACGTCGATCGGGCCGCCCGGGCCGTATGGCACGATGATACGGATGGTCTTGGCCTGGGCCGAGGCGGTCAGTGGAGCCATTGCCAGGCAAGCGACCAAAGCTGCCGCTCCGGCTAGCGTGGAGAGCGTGTTGTGGAAGTGTTTCATGCCACGATTTTGCCTCAGCGAGCGAGCGAGCCCTTCAGGAGCCGGGTCTGCACCGACAGGCGGGCCGGTCTGGGTGAGGATCACGGACCCAGCCGCCCGCCCCGGTCTGGAGCGTGGTCAAGCCCCGGCCTTGTCCGCCTCGGTAATGAAGGAGTCGGCGTAGAACTCGTCTTCCGGCAGGCCGGCGAGTTCGCTGTAGTCGAGGCGCGCCGAGTCAATGACGATGGGCGCGCCACAGGCATAGACCTGGTAGCCGGACAGGTCGGGGAAATCCTCGAGTACCGCCTTGTGCACGAAGCCGGTACGGCCGGCCCAGGCATCTTGCGGCATGGCGTTGGAGATCACTGGCACATACTGCAAGTTGGGCATCTCGCGCATCTTCTCCTGGACCCAGTCTTGCATGTACAGGTCTTCCGGGCGGCGACCGCCCCAGTACAAGGTGGCAGGGCGGGTGATGCCCTTGAACTGCATGTGTTCGATCAGCGCCTTGATTGGCGCAAAACCGGTTCCCGAGGCGAGCAGCACCATGGGTTTTTCGGAATCCTCGCGCAGGTAGAAGCTGCCGAACGGGCCCTCGACGCGCTGGATTTCCTTCTCCTTCATGTTGCTGAACACATGGTCGGTGAACTTGCCGCCTGGCATGTGACGGATGTGCAGTTCGACACCGGGACCGTTGTGGCGCGCGTTGGCCATCGAATAACTGCGCCGGTTGCCGTCACGCATGATGAACTCGATGTACTGACCGGCGTGGTAGACGAAGGGGTCGTTGGCTGGCAACTGCAGCTGGATGACCATTACGTCGTGCGATGCCCGCTGGAACGCTCCGACACGCGCCGGCATCTTGCGGATCGGGAATGCGCCGGCTTCGGTGACCTGGCGCGACTCAAGCACCACGTCGCTCTGGGGTATGCCGCAGCAGGTGAGCACATAGCCGTTGGCTTCCTCCTCGTCGCTGAGCGCCTTGCTCTGATGCGGGCCATGAATGACGGTGCCCTCGATCTTCTTGCACTTGCAGGAGCCGCAGGCACCGTCCTTGCAGCCATAGGGCAGACCGATGCCCTGGCGGATGCCGGCACTGAGCATGGCCTCGCCCTCGTTGACGGTGAAGGTGCGTCCGCTAGGCAGGATCGAGAGCTGGAAGGTCATCTGTTCGGTATCCTCGGGAAGTCTCAAACGGTGGAAGCCCCGATTTTGCCCTCAAACATGAACCCCCTGGGCGCACTGCCCTCACGTTTTCGCCGCCCGCGCCTTTTGATCGTGGGTTGCGGCGACATCGGCATGCGTGTCGTAGACCGACTGCGCGGGCGGTTGCAGCTGACCGTACTCACAGCCAGTGGCGCGCGGGCGCCAGCACTGCGAGCACGGGGCGTGCATGTGCTGCAAGGCGACCTGGACCGACCCGCGACGCTGCGCCGCATCGCCGGCATTGCCGACCGTGTGCTGCACCTGGCGCCGCCACCTGCCGAGGGCTGGGCCGACACCCGTACCCGCGCACTCGTGCGTGCGCTGCGATTGCGCAGCCCGCCGAGCACGTTGGTGTACGCCTCGACCAGCGGGGTTTATGGCGACTGCGGTGGGCAGGTGGTGCACGAGACCCGGCCCCCACGTGCCGAGACGCCGCGTGCGCGCCGGCGCAGCGATGCCGAAGCAGCGGTGCGTTTCCTCGGCCGCTCTGCAGGCGTGCGAACCGGAATCCTGCGCGTGCCCGGCATTTACGCCGAAGACCGCGAAGGCGGCACGCCGCGCAAGCGTCTGCTGGCTGGCACGGCTGTACTGCGCAACCAGGACGACGTGTTCACCAACCATATCCATGCCGACGACCTCGCGCGCGCCTGCATCACAGCCCTTTGGCGCACGCAGCCGCAACGCATTTACAACGTCAACGACGACACACGATTGCGCATGGGCGACTATTTTGACCTTGCTGCCGACCTGTATGGCCTGACCCGGCCGCCGCGGATCACGCGAGAGGCCGCCACGACGCAACTCGCGCTGGGCCTGCTCAGTTTCATGCGTGAATCAAGACAGATGGACAACACCCGACTCAAACGCGAGTTGCGGCTGCGTCTGCAATACCCAACCGTCTCCGACGGGTTGCAACGCGATTGAGCCGGCCTGCCGCCGGCCGTTTTGTCGACCCGGCTCAGACCCCCGCAGGTTTGTGCATCGATCGCATGCGGTCAACGGCGCGGACGCGGATGGTCTTGATGTCTGCGCCTTGCAAAACGGTCAGCGATACCTCGCCTTCGGGGTCTTTGCGATCCCACACTTTCTTGTAGAAACCCTCCAGCGTGGCGACCTTGGTGCCGTCCACCGCCAGCACCAGGTCGCCCGGCTGCAGCCCGGCCTTTTGCGCTGGGCTGTCCTTGTTGACCCGGACGATCTGGACCCGGCCCGATTGTTCGGCCGACGTCACACCCAGCCAGGGCCGGTGGCTGGTCTTGCTGCTGCCGGACACCCGCATTTCATCGAGTATGGGCTTGAGCAAGTCCACCGGGACGAACATGTTGCCGGGAAGCCGCCGGCTCCCGCCCATGGCATCGCCCACCAGCAGGCTGCCGACACCCACCAGCTCACCGCGTTGGTTGAAGAGCGCGGCGCCCGAGTGATTGGCGATCGGCGGGCTGGTGAAGGCCGCCGATTCGATGTGGTATTCCCAGTACCCAGAGAAGGCGCGTTTGCCGACCAGGTAAACCATCGTGACATCGCCGTCGTCGCCGTCGGGCTGGATGCCGGAGACCGCCATCAGTGGCTCCCCACTGCGCAGTTCATCCAGCGGCCCGAATCCTACCGGCTCGAGGCCTTCGAGTGGCAGCAACGTGCGCACCAGGCCGAAGCCAGTCGCCTGGTCGTAGGCCACTGCCCGTGCCGGGAAGGTCTTGTTGTCCTTCGTGACGATCTGGATGTTGTCGGCCTCGAGCATCAGGTAACCGATGGTCAGGATCAGCCCGTCCTTTCCGATAACGATGCCCGAACCGGCGCGTTGCT
>Ga0105047_10020295_pt1 | contig 10217 bp, 8 predicted proteins | sample MAT04_FD_78384 | JGI IMG/M metagenome (GOLD analysis project Ga0105047, IMG submission 78384) | Freshwater microbial communities from Lake Fryxell liftoff mats and glacier meltwater in Antarctica - MAT-04 (megahit assembly) | ecosystem: Environmental > Aquatic > Freshwater > Ice > Liftoff... | reverse complement strand
TGCAGCGACTTGCCAAGCCCCATATCGTCAGCCAGGCAAGCCCCCAGGCCAAAGCCCGTCACAAAGCTCATCCATGAGAATCCACGCCGCTGATAAGGCCGCATCTCCCCCTGCAGCCCATCAGGCAAAGGCAGTTCTTTGATCTCACCCGGTTGCCGCAAACGATCGAGCAACTCCCCAATCCACCCTTCCGTCTGGATCTCGCGAATATCGAGACCCCGCCCACCACCGCCCATCCCCAGCACTTCCCGCAAAGCCTCGCGAGCCGTGAGCACCCGCTTCTGCCCGCCCTTCAGAAACTTCACCGCATCGCGCACACTCACCGCATCGATCCGCATCCACTTACCACCGACCTGCTGCATCTCCCCCGTATGCTTCGACAATTCGTTCAGCTCGGCCATCGTCACTGGCTGGTCGCCAAGCAGCGCAGCCCAGTCCAGCCGCACCTTGCTCGACATCGCCGTCCGCTCGTCAACTTGCGTCTCTTCCGATTGCAGCTTGCCCGTCACCGCGACACGAACCCCGTCGCCCTCGCGCCACCAATCCGGACGCACCACGCGAAAGCCCGCCTGCTCCAGCAACGGAGCAAACCGGGTCAGAAACTCAATCACCCGCTCCCCAGGCAAGTACAATCCCTCGCCCTTTTGCTCTTCATAGCTCTGCAGTGAAGGAAAGATATTCGAAGCCAGCTCAAAATTCCGCCACGCCGCCTCTGCCACCAAATCTCCACCTCGAAGAGCCATATCTTCGACGCCACGCAGCAAATACTCCCGGCCTTCCTCAAGCAGATCCTCAATCAGAGGCACCACCATCCAGCCCTCGCGCGATCCCTCCGGCGGCTCCATAATCCGGAACAACAGCCGGTACCCACAAACCCCCTCCAGATCGATCCCGCGCTGCCAGCCCAGAATCCCGCTATGAAAGCGCTCAATCGTCCCCTTCTCGCCATGCACCACGGCAATCGGATGACTCAGCGCCGTCTGCCACTTGCTGTAAATCGAAGAGGTCGGAAACTTCTGCCCCACCTTGCCCGCAATCCGGCGCGCCTGCGCATCCAGCATCCACCCCAGTGTCTGTTCGATCACCCGCCGCCGCTCCAGCCGCGGTGCCTTCTCACTGCTAAAGTTCAATGCCCGCGCCGCCTCAGGCATCCGTTCAACATACTCTTCAAAAAGCTTACGCTGGTCACCGACGAATCGTGGTGCCCACCGGGCCTCGAACCCCTCGCGACCCCTCAACAGAACCGGTAGGTAGCCCCACGTCTCCATCAGATGCCAGGCAAACAGACTCCCATGTGCCCAATAAACCGCACTTGGCGCTAGATCTTCACTCGATTGCAGCCACTCCGGCCAGAGCCGTCCCCAGGTCTCAACTCCAACCGGAACCACCTGCTTCTCGATCGCCGTCAGTACACCGTCGGTATCCGGCATCCAGACAAAACCGCGCTCCAGTTTCACCTTCCCAAGGCCGATCTTCGGCAAGATCCGCCGAAGCTCTTCAGCCTCGTCATTCACCCATAAATACAAGCGCCCGTCGAAGGCGGAACATTCAAACCCCAATCTGACATGATACCGCCTCAGCTTCTTCAATGGATTGACGTTTGTTAAGATTGGGTCAAATGAAGACATTTCTTCTCACAATCACCCTCTCTGCGGCCTTGTTCGCCCAGCAGAAATTATCAGTGTATGTAGACAAGATGGATGGCCTCGAAGCCAGTGTAGAAAAAGCGCTTATCGATGCCGAACTGCCGTTTGAGTTCATTGAAGAACTTAAACAGCCCGATCTCAAGGCGAAGCTTGCCAAGATGCACTCTGGTGCCTACGCCGAGATTTTGTACAAGAAACAAACAGGCCGAAACGAAGACCATCGACTCGAGCTGATTGATGTCAAGACCGGGAAGACGATCGCCTCTCATAGCTTCAAGCTCGATTTGAGTGAAGCTGCCAAGGCACGCATTGCTGCCGATTTCGCCGCCCAGGTTCGTAAGAACCAAAAGAAGATTACGGCAAAATAACCGCTTTCCCTGCCTCGAGGCGCCGAACTGTCGCCAGTGCCTCATCCGCCTGGTCCAGCGTAAATCGATGCGTCACCTGTCGCGAAAACAGCTCGCACCACTTCGCCGATCGAGCCAAAAATTCTACTGCTCCCAATACATGCCGGGCCTCAAAAGCCCAGCTCCCCATCACTGTCAACTGCTTCTTGGTGATGATGTGCGGATTAAATTCGACGTTCCCGGCGTTTGCGTACTGCCCCAGCACCAGATACTTCCCGCCATCCCGGCAAAGCTCAAAGCCCTCCGGCACCGCACTTGGGTGCCCGACACACTCCAGCACCACATCCGCCCCATACTCACCCACCACATCACAAACTGCCGCCCGCCGCGCCTCAACCGTCTTGTACTCATCAAGACTCACCACCGCGTCAGCCCCAAACTCAAGCGCCATCTTCAACCGGTGCGACGGCCCCCCCACAACCACGGTCTTTGCCGCCCCACTCTCAATCGCCACAGCCAGCGCAGCCAGCCCCACCGGCCCCGCCCCCTGCACCACCACCGTATCTCCCATCTCCACTCCAATCCGTTCAATCCCGTGCAGCGCAGTGTTCAGCGCACAACCCGCCCCAACGATCGCCTCAAACGGAACCGTATCCGGCAGCTTGAAAATCGAAGACCCCGCCCTCAAAAGAATCCACTGCGCATACCCACCCCGCAAATGGGGCGCCTCGTCACAGCAATAAGAGATGCCATAAGCCTTCCGCTTCAAGCAGCGCGTTGGAGTCTTCTTGATCCGGCAGTAATAGCATTCTCCGCAAACAATGCTGCTAGCCCAGACCACCCGGTCCCCAACGGCAAGCGGCTGTCCGGTCCAATCCCGCTCCAGGCCCTCGCCGAGCTTAGCAATCCGTCCTGCACTCTCATGCCCAAGAATCACCGGAATCGGAATCGGCAGCTCACCCTTCCAAAGGTGAACATCGGTCCCACAGATTCCTGCCATCTCAACCCGGGCAAGCGCCTCTCCGGGAGCAAGCGTCTCATCCACCTCATACTCGCGAATCTCTAGTGGGCTCTGGTAGGCAGTCAACACCGCAACTTTCGACGTCATCATGATCCTTCTATTGAATCATTAGGCGATTCAAGGAAACTTTATTTGCCCCTATCGCTCTACTAGGTGAAAGATTCCATCCAACGAGGAGCATGCATGTCAGATAGATACTCAACACCCGACTTCGGTAACAACCCTTCAGACCTTGCCGGTAAAGTAGCGGCGGGCTACAACGATGCGAAGGCGACTGTGGAAGAAACTGCCTGCGACATCGAAAACGCTGCTTCGAAATCAATGGATGCTGGTCGAGCCTCAACCGCAACGACGCTCTCCAACGCCGCAGCCATGATCGATGAACGCGCCGCAAATCTCCCTGGCGGCAAGAAGATTGAAGACTTCGCCAGAGGAGCGGCCGACAAGATTGCAACCTCTGCGCAATATGTTCGCAATCACGACACGAAAGCTATGATGGCCGATGTGGGGGCCTTTGTGAGATCCCACCCAGGCCGCTCTCTAATAGTTGCGGGTGTCGTTGGCTTCTTCGCCGGGCGAGCCTTCAAGGTAAGAGATTAATCAATATGGCTGAAGCTGCAGATCGGTCCATCGCCTCGGTCTTGCTTAGCGTTATCAAGAATGTCGAGTTGATCGTCCGGTCGGAAATTCAACTCGCCATGCAGGAGACGCGTGGCGAATTATTCAAGGCCAGTCACGCTACGAAGTTCTTGGGTGCCGGAGCGATTCTCGCAATTCTGGCCACTGCGTTCCTGCTCTTGTCTTGTGTCTATTTACTTGCCACTGTGATGGCGATCTGGATTGCAGCCCTGGTTGTAGCCCTCATTACCGGCGTCATAGCTGGAGTTTTGATATTCAACGGACTGACTAAATTGAAGCTGATTCGTCCGGCCCCGGAAAAGGCTATCGCTTCAGTGAAAGAGAACATTGCATGGGCAAAAGCACAGACCAGATAGAACTCGAAATTAAAGCGCAACGTGAGGAGCTCCTTATGAATTTAGGTGAATTGGAAGTCAAGACTAAGGCGTTGACGGATTGGCGAACCTATTTCGCGAAAAGCCCCGCAACGATGCTTGGCGTAGCCTTTGGTTGCGGAGTCGCGCTCGCCGCAATCTCAGGAAACGGCAAGAATAGGCAAATGCCAATACATCGGGAATTTCAACAAACTGCCTCTTCGCCTCGCTACGCTCAGATTCACGAAACATGGGACATCGTCCAAGGCGCATTGATCGGTGTTGCCGCGATGAGGTTGAAAGACTTTGTTTCTGAACTGATTCCCGGTTTCAAGGAACAGATTGATATCTCCGAAAGCAAAAGACGCGTCTGACCCTGACCTGACATGAGCTTCAGTGCCATAATCCGAAGCACTTTTGCTTCGTGGAGCTATCATGAAGCCCCCAGGCTAGGAGCGGCACTTGCCTTCTACACCATCCTTTCACTAGCGCCTTTGATGATCCTGATCGTCTCTCTGGCTGCTTTCGTTTTCGGCTTCCCCTCTGCTCAATCTCAAATTCTTATGCAGGTGCAGAGCATGCTCGGCCAGCAAGGGGCAGAAGCTGTCAAAGCCATCATAGAGCAAGCCCAGAAGCCCTCAGACAGCATCACTGCTTCTGTCCTGGGTATGGTCATGCTTCTGTTTGGAGCTTCTGGTGTCTTTGAAGAACTGCGCTCAGCCTTGAACAAAATCTGGAACGTACAACCAGTGCAAAGTGGCCACGTCGCCGCCCTTTTGCGAGAAAGATTCTTCTCATTCGGAATGGTCCTGGCAATTGGCTTTCTTCTACTCGTTTCACTCCTGTTCAGCGCCGGCCTTGCTGCTCTCTGTAACTTCTGCAACGAGATATTGCCTGTCTCGGAATGGACCCTTCGAATTGTCAACATGGTTGTCTCATTCTTCTCTATCTCCATTGTCTTTGCCTTGATTTTCAAATTCGTCCCCAATGCCCAGATTGCCTGGAATCCCGTCATCGTTGGAGCGCTACTTACTTCTTCGCTCTTTAGTGTTGGTAAGGTTTTGATTGGCCTTTACCTTGGCAAAGCTGCTGTAGGCTCGGCCTACGGTGCAGCGGGATCCCTGGTAGTGATCGTTGTTTGGGTTTACTATTCTTCCCAGATTTTCTTCCTTGGTGCCGAATTTACACATGCTCTCGCAACTTCGCGCAACCCTGAAATTCAAAACTCGAGCCAATAAGTCCGCCCTACCTTCGCATCAATAATTGATCTCGGATAATAAGCTTCTACAGGTTCAGCAGAAAAACCTGATCGATCCCGCCCGACCCTTCAAACAGCGGCTAATATTTCCCCACCCATTCATCAGCCTGCTTGGTCAAGTCAATCTCAACCACACATAACTGCAAATTTCCTGAAGGCAAAGCCATAAATTGCGTCACATAAGTCCAAAAGAGCCGCCCGCTTCCCTTGGAATCATTCTGCAACTCTTAAAACACACCTTCCGGCATCCACCAGACCCCATCAAAATAAACACCCGTCTCAAGCGGAACAGCTTCATCCCACCGGCAGCACCTGCTTAATCGGATTTCCAGCAAAAGCCACCAGCGAGGCATAACTCGTCTTCCGCGTCTTAGCCCAGCGATCCTTACCAAATCCCAAACTCTGGTTCAGATAATTGAAAGTGTGCCGCCTCAATTCTACCAGCGGCGTCAGGTACGAATTTAAGCTATTTTAAACTCCGCAAAAATTTCAAGCGAAAAAGACTATTGACAATAGGATCAATCTGGTCGTATATTCAAGTTCAAGCAAGTTGCAAATGACTTGCAAGTTGTTTAAACAGAAAGTAAAAGGGTCCAACCGGCCATTCTTTGGCGGAGCAACCGGTAGAACCCTCGCATCGCAAACCATCGTTAACGGCTCGCGAATCCTCAGCATAGCGGATTTGTGGCCTTGAACCCAACAAGATCACAATGAACAAACTCACCAAATTTCTGACTGCTTTTCTATATCAGTCTCAAGTCCCGGAGCGCGGAATAATTGGCACCCTGCTCCTCCTCGCCGCTTCAGCCTTCGGCCAAACCCCGGAACTTCGTTTCAACGACCAACAAGGCCTCGCCGTCGCAAATGCAACGATCACCGTGCGGCACACAATTTCTGGTCGAAAAACCACTTGTCGAACCAATACAACTGGAGCTTGTTCGATCCAGCTTTCAAATGCGGGCAACTACAGCGTCTCTGCCCTCAACCTTGAAGGCCAAATTGAGATTAAAGCCGAATCCCAGCCCGATTACCTGAACGTTCAACTGAAGCCTGCATCACTTCTCACCAGCATCACCGTTGTAAGCGCCTCGCGTCAGGAAGAACTCCAGGAAGACTCCGTCAACAAAGTCGACGCAGTCAACCGTACGCAAATGCTCTCCACAGGCTACGAAAGAGTCTCAGACGTCCTCCAGGAAATCCCTGGCGTACTTGTAAGGCGAGGCGCTACATCGACCGTAGGAGGCCAACAAATTCAAGGTATCGATTCGCGTCAAGTCCTTGTCCTCCAGGACGGACTCCCCATAGTCGGTGCCCGCGGCATCAAGGGCGGCGCGATCAACCTCAACCGCCAATCGTCTGATCGTCTCACCCGCGTCGAAGTCGCCAAAGGTTCTGCCTCGTCGCTTTATGGCAGCGACGCCATAGGCGGGGTGATCAATATGATCACTCGCGAACCCACCAGACCCTTCGAGGGCGGCTTCGTCTTCTCCGGCGGAACTCTAGGTGCCTTCGATGGTCGCGGCGATATCGGAGGCCGATTCAATCGCGGATCCTACTTCATAAACCTCGGCCAGAATCGGCTCGACTCGTACCGTCTCATCCCCAGCAGTCCTTCCACGGTAGGTCCGCAAACTGGTCGCCAGGACATTCTCTTTAAGTCGCGTTACCAGCTCCTTCCTTCCTTCTCGATTGGCTTCACCGCCAACGCATATCGCAACAAGGATCAAGGCCGCAACCTCTCTGAGGCCGGCATCGTCGACGGCCTCGCCAACGACTCGACGCAAAGCTATGCCCTCATCGCCGATTGGATCGTCAATAGCAGAACCACTCTCCAGGCCCGCGCCTACAGCGCCCGCTACGACGAGAACAACCTCACATCGCCCATCGCCAATCCGCTGAACTCATCTACCGCAAATCTCAACGAACGTCTGAATCGTCTCGATGCGACCATCTCCCGTCAACTCGCCAGCACCCACTTCATCCAGGGCGGCGTCGAATGGGCGCAGAATCTCTACCGCGGCGCCAACCGCATGGTCGGCGATAACGTCGGCCAACAAGTAACCACCGCCGACACCTGGATTCAGGACAAATGGACTGTCAATCGATTGCTGACCATCACCGCCGGAGGTCGCCACACTAATCACTCGCTCTTCGGCAACGCCTGGGTTCCCAAGGTCGGCCTGATCCTCAAGCTCAACGAGTCCTGGATCGTACGCTCATCGTTCGGGATGGGCTTCCGCGCACCAGACCTTGGCCAACTCTACTTCCGCTTCGCCAATCCGGCTAACTTTTACCAAGTCCTCGGCAATCCGAACCTCAACCCGGAAAACAGCCGGAGCTTCCAGGCGGGTACCATGTACCGCCACCGTCGCTACCGGCTCGGCGTCACTCTTTTCCGCAACGACATTCGCGACCTCATCGACACACGCTTGGTAGGCACGCCTCGCTCCGCACAAGAACTCAACAGTCTTCTTATCACTTACAATATCTCGCCGCTCTTCAATCCCTTGATCGGCCGACAGACCTTCATCAACTTCAACCAGGCCCGAATTTTCACTCAAGGCATCGAACTCGACGGCGAATACGTCTTCAGTAAGAATTTGCGTGCGAGTGGTGGCTACACCTTCCTCAACGCCCTCGACAAAATAACGAGACTTCCCCTCGCCCAACGCCACCGCCACCACGGCCAGACACGCGTTGACTATGCCATCCCCAAGTTCGGAATCACCACAAACCTGCGCGGATCGTTCTACAGCCACTGGCTGCTCAACGCCGCTAGGGGCACGCGTGGGTTGCCCTTTCAAATCTGGGACGCCTACCTTGCAAAGTCCTGGCGGCATGGCTTCCAGTCCTTCATCGCCGCCGACAATCTGAACAACAGTCGCGACGGCAAACTTCAACTCGCAACCCCAACCTTCGACCGGCCCGACTATGGGCGCACTTTCCGCGTCGGGCTGAGATACCGCTTCGGCGCCGCAGACTAGTGAAAAGCTTCAAAACCAACAAAGGAAAACTCATGAAACAATCCCAATTACTTCTCGCCGCTGTCCTAACTATGGGCACCGCAGCTTATGCTCACTTCGGCTTTGTCGTGCCCCATGCCGGGGCTCGCACGGCAGACCTGATCATCAGTGAAGTGCTCACGCCCGAGGCCGGTGTAGGCATCGACGTGATCAAGACCACCAGGCTATTTATCCGCGACATAGAGGGCAAAGATACCCCTCTGGCCACTACGAAATTCGGCAACGTCTTTCGTATCGATCTTCCGGGCAAAGGCAACCGTATTATCCACGGCATGGCAGACCTAGGCATCAGCCCAAATGCTCGTGCGCCTAAGCCCTACCTGCTGCTCTATTACCCCAAGACCCTGATCGGGCCTCTGCTCGGGGAGAAGGCAACCCTTGGCGGCGATACCCCTGTGGAACTGGTTCCCGAAGGAGAACCCGGTAAAACAACATTGCTCCTTCTGTCAAAGGGAAAGCCCCTTCCTGACAGCGAAGTCACACTGGTCCTCCCTGGTGGGGAACAAAAGAAAGTGAAGACCGACTCGACCGGCCACACCCCTGTTATCTCCCAGACAGGCCGTCTAGCTGCATGGGCTCGTTTCTGGGAGCCCAGCTCTGGCGACCGCGAAGGCAAGCCCTATGAACAGCTCCGTCACTACGCCATGCTCGTCTTCGACAGCTATCCCAAGCCCACCAATTTCACTACACTTCCCGAGGCCACCTCAAGCTTTGGTGCAGTAGCCGAGAAGGGTTGGCTCTATGTCTATGGAGGGCATGTCGTCCCCACCCACAACTACTCCACCGCAGCTGTTTCAGGGAAATTCAACCGCCTCAATCTGGAAACTGGCGAATGGCAAACTCTCGGCACTGGCCCCAGCCTCCAGGGTCTCAATCTCGCCGCAGCCAACGGCAAAGTGTATCGTGTCGGCGGTATGCAACCGCGCAATGCTCCGGGCGAAAAACAAGACATCCACTCCATTGCAGAAGTTGCCAGCTTCGATCCCGCAACCAGGTCTTGGCAGAGCCTCACCCCACTCCCCGGCGCGAGGTCCTCACACGATGTAGCTGTTATCGGGGATCAGTTATTCGTTGCCGGCGGCTGGAATTTGAAGGGTGCCGAAGGCAGCAGCTGGGCGCATACCATTCTGAGTCTCAACCTCAAAGACCCGAATGCCCAATGGCAATCCGCATCGCAACCCTTCGAGCGGCGCGCACTGATCACCGCCGTTCATAAGGGCCGCCTATACGTGATGGGTGGCATCACCAAAACAGGCGCAGTCAGCGCCGAAGTGGATATCTACGATCCTGCAACCAGTTCCTGGTCTAAAGGCCCTGCGCTCCCTGGTACTCAGACGATGAACTTCGCTCCGGCGGCTGCTGAGCACAATGGCCGGCTCTTGGTTAGCCTTGCCGACGGAACACTGATCCGCCTCGACGACGTGTCGAATCAATGGCAAGAAGCGGGCATCTCATCCCCCCGCCTGGCCCATCGCATGGTCTCTGTTGGCACCAAACTGCTGATCATCGGCGGAGCCGAGAAAGGAGCGAACCTGAACTTGGTCGAAGCTCTGAAGCTCGACTAAAACTAAAAAGGGGCCCTGGACAGGGCCCCTTTCTTCAATTGTTCTATCCAAGCAAGCCTCAAGCCCACTTGAATCCTTCCTTCGCCATCGGCAAAGTCCGCACGCGAATCCCGCTTGCCGCAAAGATCGCATTCGAAATCGCCGGCAACACAGGTGGCAACGGTGGCTCACCTAGTCCAGTCGGCGAATTCTTGCTCTTGATGAAGTGCACTTCAATCTCAGGCGGCGCAGCCTTCATCCGCACCATCTGATGCTGATGGAAGTTCGTCTGCACGGTCCGCCCGCGATCAATCGTGATTTCCTGCGCCATCAACTCGCTCATGCCGTCGATGATTGCGCCCTCCACCTGATTCTTCGCGCTGCTT
>Ga0105047_10020294_pt1 | contig 10217 bp, 9 predicted proteins | sample MAT04_FD_78384 | JGI IMG/M metagenome (GOLD analysis project Ga0105047, IMG submission 78384) | Freshwater microbial communities from Lake Fryxell liftoff mats and glacier meltwater in Antarctica - MAT-04 (megahit assembly) | ecosystem: Environmental > Aquatic > Freshwater > Ice > Liftoff... | reverse complement strand
TTCTAGCTCTTTCTATGCCCATGACTGATAGTTCAGAACGTTTGACAGGACTATCCAGCAAATTAGATATTGCACTAACCCAACCCTGAGTATCTTTTTCGCCAACTACAATTCCGCTATCGCCAATCACGTAGGGAATCTCGCCGCTATCACTACCAATGACTGGAACTCCACAGGCAAAGGCTTCAACTAGCATTCTGCCAAATTGTTCTCGCCAATTAAAAACCGTCTGACTAGGTGCACACAGCATATCCATCGCATTTAGATATTGGGGTACATCATTGTGTTTAACATCTGTACAAATTCGGATGCGATCGCCGTAGGGTTTCGCCCATTGATGTAAATCCACTTCCATAGCCCCTGTGCCTACAAACAAAGCCCTCCACGGTAAATCTATTTGAGTTAAAGCTTCCATTAAAAGGTGTAATCCCTTCTCAGGGACAAATCTACCTAGATAGCCAACCACAGGCATATTTTCTTCCCAACCAAGCGATCGCAAAGTATCTAACCTCATATCAGGATTAGGATGAAAGTGAGATATATCAACACCGTGGGGAATAATACGAACAGGTTTATTATAGTTAGGGCGATCGCTAAGAGCATCTAATCCCAACTGCCCACAACAAATCCACCCTGCGGCTCGCTCCATGGCATATTGTTCCAGCCAATTAAAAGGTAACGGATAGTCTTTAGAATCATTCTGAGCTGTAAAAAATACTAAAGGTGTGCGATCAGGCTTCCAAAAAGCAATTTGAGTTCCAGAAAAAATATAGGGTTCTTGCCAACTATGGACTAAATCCCAATTAGAGCTTAAAACTTCCCTGAGTCTCAAACCATAGACCATGAAATGAATCTTTTGACTAAAATAAACAGGTATTGCTTCTATTCCTGTTATATCTTCACTATCCCTACGGAGGCTTAAGGGACGTAAATCGCCGTGAATAAACTCAGGAGCAACAGTGGTAATTTCCCACGCATCTCCACCCAAATTTGCCATTTCATTCACAAGCCGACGATTTAGATTGACTATGTATGAATGCCCAATAGAAAGAACCCGCTTAGTTTTCAAATTATTATCATCTTTTGGGAATGCTTAAAATCCTACAACCTATTGGCATCAAATGTATAACTGACCATAATCTATGGTTTCTGATTTACCAGAAAATTACTGCAAAGGAATAAACCCAACCTGCTGCACAATTTGCTGCCCTGTATTAGATAAAGCCAGATCAATAAACTCCTTAACCGCAGAACTTGTTTCTTTTTTAGTTACCAATAATATAACTCGACTAATAGGATAGACTCCGCTTTTGGTTGCACTCACATCCGCAGGGGAGACTCCATCGATCGCCAATACTCTAACTGTGCGCTGATTAATTACCTGCTGTACGGTACTGTAACCAATGCCATTTTTTCCCAAGGCTCTTAGCATTTCTGTAGTTTCATCACGAGGGAGTGTTATAAAGTTTTGACCATCGGGCGCAAAGTTATCACCTAAAAGTACCGCATCTTTAAAAAAAGTTTGAGTACCACTATCATTAGCTCTGTTAATTACCTTAATTGGTTGATCTGTTCCCCCTAGTTGTGACCAATTAGTTATTTTCCCTTGAAAAACTGCGCGTAATTGATTAGAAGTTAGTCCGCCTTTATAAGGATTATCTATGCCCACAACTACTGCCAAGGCATCCCTTGCCACAGGTATACCCACTAACCCCGACTGAATTTCCTCTGGTTTTAATGGACGAGAACTAGCAGCGATCGCCACAATGCCCCGACTCAGATTATCTAAGCCCCTATTCGTACCGTTAGGTTTGCCATCAGGAACACCGTATGTAGTCGGTAAGCTCAGGTTGACTTGAGCAAAAGCCTGTTGCCACCGCTTAATTAAAGCCACCATGGTCACACTACCATCCATAGCTAAAACATTCGGATTAGGTAGAGATGTAACTAGAGAGGCTAAACTGCCAGAAGTATTATTGGGAGTAGGAGTGTCAGGATTTTGAGCTATTGGATTTTGCAAACCACTAGTTAAACCACTGGGATTATTTTTGATAAAAAACCAATACCCACCACCAGCCAAACCTGCGGTGAGCAAGATCGTTAAGCCTAGAACTAATCCTTCATTGCCGCTTTTTGCCATAACTTATACGCTAGGAGAACTTAGTACAAATTATTGTAGTGGAAATTGAGGTTTCAAAGCATTCTAAGATTCGTTAAAAGTGTCTTTCAAAACGGTACGGGCTGCTAATTGACTGCGGGTTGATGACAAAATTTCGGCTTCTCTTCTCAGCCTAGCGGTGGTGTCTAGGGTCTCTAGTAAAGCTTGCTGTTCCATACTAGCTCCATGAAAATTACTGGCGATCCAATAAGATAACTCAATGGGGCTACGGGGAATTTGGGGGAGTTCAATTTCCTGTTCAGTTAGTTTTTGCGAAAGCCGCACCACATCATCTAATAATTCCCGTACTTCCGTTGCTAATAAAAATGGACTTTCATCACTTGGTTTATCCTCAATCCATTCCACTAACCCAACTCGAAATGGTTTTTCACGAGTATATTCCAAAACTCTAAAGCGTTGCTGCCCCATGGTCAGAATCTTAAAGCGGTCATCAGGTAGACGATGGTATTGTAAAATTTGGGCGCAACAACCAATATTGCTAGGTTGATTAGTCTCAGGGTTCCACATCACTACCCCAAAGGTGCGATCGCTTTCCAAAACCGAATTAATCATCATCCGATACCTAAATTCAAAGATATGCAACGGCAATGACTGTCCAGGGAATAGAACCACTTCTGGTAATGGAAACAAAGGCAATTCTCGGACTGATATGGAAGAAGTTGAAGTCATTGCGGTTGAAACCTTTAGTAAAAGTATATTGCGGACAAAAGTTAATCGAACTTAATGAAACTTGATGTATATAGACTAACACCTCTAGTAGGTATTCACGGATTACAATTTATTTTGACATTAAATTAGGTAAACATCTGATTATCCAGTCTTTTTAGACGGCTTTGCCCATGCGGGATAGATCAAGCTTTTGTGATAATTCATCTTTGACCCTAGCTAAAATTGAAGCCTCATCCAAACTGGCTAAAATTCTGCTGACTACTGCCTTTGGACCCTGTGCGCCCCAAGATGCCCCATTTGCGAGATATTCCTTGGTAACCAAACCGATCGCATAACTAGAGACCCCTGCCACACTTGCCTGCATAATTCCTACAGAAATATAAAGCCCTGTAGTTAGTCCGCCTGTAGCGATGGTTGATGCGCCAAACAAAGTTTTTAATGAGCCTAAGCCCAAGGTTGTAAGCAATTCACTAGCAGTAATCCCCCCCATACCCATAGCTATTTTCTGCATTAAAGCGATCGCCCCCTGTTGATTCATGCTAATTCCATAAAGCTTAGATAAAGCCAAAATCATCGATACATCAATAATGGCGGTACTAACTAAATCAATAACTGTAACTGGACTGACGGCGATCGCTACGGCTTGAGTAATTACGCCATTCCAAATAATTTTATTGGCTCGACGATCCCGAATCGACATTTTGCGTTGAATCACCATCTCTTGCACATTATCCGCAAAAATCATGGAGTTTAAAGCAACTAATGCCTTGCCTTCTCGATCTAATACCTCTAAAATTTTGACTTTTAACTCTTGAATTTGGGGTACACCTGCTACTAATTCCGCCGCCACCGAGCCATCCTCTTGCATAATTGCCTTTGGCACTAGGGGCGAAGCTGCAGTCATCACGATTTCTTCTGGGGAAAGTAACTGTTTAACCCGTTCATCACGAATCTTGGTATAAATGGCTTGGCGATCGGCACGGGGATACTGATCGGTTTTATTAAATACCAGCAAGATCGGTTTGCTTGCCAATCTTAATTGTGATAAAGCCTCATACTCCACCTTGGTCATGTCACCCGCAATCACAAATAAAATTAAATCTGCTTGCTGTGCCACAGATCTAGCTAACTCTTCTCTGGATTCTCCATCCACCTCATCAATACCAGGGGTATCAATTAGTTCAATCCTTGCTGATCCCAAGCTTTTGAGGGATACCCGTAAGATTTCTTGATTCTTTAGCCCCCCAATTTTTTCACGGGATATTTGCCAGTTAGCACTTTGTTGCGATCGCGTGACTCCATGCACTGCACCAGTAGCAAAGACATTCTCCCCTAAGAGAGCATTTAGTACCGATGACTTTCCTCGTCCGACCATACCAAATACCGCAATTTGAATTACCATCTGCTCCAGCTTTTCTAGCATTTGCTGTAGTTCGGCAATCTCTGGCTCTAGCCCTTGACGTTCTCTAGGGGTTAAATCCAGTTTTTTTACTAAATCCCTGAGCGTGCGCTGTGCCTGACGATAGTTGAGTTCTGTCCGAATATGATCAAAATCACTAAACTTCGGATTAGACTCATTAGCAGATACGGGTTCAGAATCAAAACTGCTAGAATTGGGATAAGTAGAATCGTTAGGCATAAAATTTTGGCAGTGACGGAACTACTTATATTATCTAATTGTCATGGTTAGTAGTTAGACAAACTTAGACTAAATAATTAAAATCTAGTTGCTACTTTAGTGTATATTCTCACACTAACACCTTGAAAGAATTAGTATTACCAGCCTCACCTAGGAAAAAAATCTATGTTTAAACCTTTAGCTAAATCCTTAGCAAATATAGCTGCTATCAGCACCATAGCGATCGCAACTCCTCTTCTTATCCCAGTTATTGCCCCCGCCTATGCCTTAACCGAGGCTCAAGTTCTCGAGAGATTAAATGGCATTCCCGTATTTACCATTACCGATGACAAAGGCTCTCCACTGCTTGGATCGTCTCCTCAACAAGGCAGTAATAAACCACCTCAAGTATTATTATTTTTCTTAAATCCTGCTGATGCCCAAACAACCTTAAGTCAAATTAAAAAAGATAATCCAGCAGTTGGGGGTAAAGCTAGGATCGTAATTCGTTCTATGAATGATGCCTACGATGTCATTAAAAAAAATCAAGATAAAAAAGAAGTGGCTTTTCAGATCGTGCCCGCCCAAGCTAGTGTAGATTCGGCTCGAACCATCCTCACTTCTCAAGGCAAACCTGCTGATAAATTACCAAATGTACCTGTATTTTTTGCTACGGGAGGAAAAGATAAAGAAGAAGGACTATTGACCCTTGAGCAAAATGGTAAGCAACTAGTGCCTTTCTTCTTTGATCAAAAGGATTTGCAAAGCTTAATTGATCGGGCTAAAGAACAACAACCCAATGTTGCTAGTGCTACTAAAATTCAAGTAACTTCTTTATTCCAAGTCCTTGATTCTATGGTGACGACTAAAGACAACAAACCCAATCCCGACAGCGAAAGATTTACATTTGTACCTTCTCGCAGTGCCTTTGAGTATGTCGTCAAAAATCAACCTCCAGCCGCTAATAAACCACCAGTTACTCCGAAAAAGTAATCGTTTAAGACTAATTTAGTAGACAGTATTATTAGTCTGTTAAGAATTTGTATTATTAATTATTTACTCAAGAAATCTTTGTTTAAATCATCATTTTTCGCCTCTGTTACCTCACTAGCAAGCGTCACTGTAATTTCCACTATGGCGATCGCTACTCATGTTTTTGTGGCAGAGATCCTACCAGCTCAAGCCCAAACTGAAACTCAAGTCTTAGAAAAGCTCAAGGGCATCCCAGTATTTACAATTACAGATGACAAAGGTTCACCACTCCTAGCCACAGTGCCAAAACAAGGTAAGAATACTCCTCCTCAAGTAGTGGTATTTTTTCTCAATCCCACTGAAGCTCAAGCAACCATAAGCCAACTAAAAAAAACTAATCCAGCCGCAGGAAATAAAGCTCGAGTCGTAACCCGTTCTCTGGCTGAGGCATACGATGTAATTAGGAAGAACCAAAATAAAAAAGATATTGCGTTTCAAATTGTTCCCGCCAAAGCCAGTTTAGACTCTGCCCGAACTATCCTTGTGTCCCAAGGTAAACCTGCTAATCAAATTCCCAACGTACCTGTGTTTTTTGCGATGGGCGGAAAAGATAAAAAACAGGGACTGCTAACTTTGGAGCAAAATGGTAAGCAAGTAGTACCTTTCTTTTTTGATCAGAAAGATTTACAAAAAGTACTTGATTTAGCTAAAAAACAACAGTCATCGGTTGCTAATACCACTAAAATTCAGGTTGTTTCTCTGCCTCAGGTACTCAACTCCATGATCGCCACTAAAGATAAGAAACCAAGTCCTGAAACCAAGAAATTTACATTTTTCCCCGCCACTAGTGCTTTGCAGTATGTAGCTAAAAACCAACCCACTGCTCCTAAAAAGTAGTTAATCTAGTCTTCAACTCAACTTTTATAAGTGCCAGTTTAGTTGAGCTGGGGATGTCCCTGATTAAATTAGTCTTAATCAAGATGGCAATCACAATAATTCTTGAATAGGAAGGGAGTATTGACACTCCCACGGCTAAAGCACGTGGGATTCTTTAAGAGTCCAAAGTCTGAACCTTAAGGGTGTAGTCAAAGCACCCCTACCAACTCCCTCAAGGCAAAGCCCTAAAGTTGTCGCTACTTTTCTTAAAATATTTGCAGCCCCATTACAATCTGCATTGATATGAACATTCTGAGCAGTCCTATACAAACCACGCTTAACCCACTTGCCAGATTCTTTCCACCCTTCAGGTTTTGCACCGAACGTAGGTAGAGAATCTTGATCCACAAACGAAGCCTTAGAAGTATATGATTCTTCAGTTTCGACAAACTTAATCCCATACTGCTCACATAGTTGCTTAATCCTTTATGTCTATGATACCATACTAATAGACATTATTTTAACTAAAGTGAAACAAGATTATTTACATGAAAACAGTTCAGTTAGTTTGATTAACTATCATTTTGTATGGATAGTTAGAAGGCGAAGAAAGATGTTAGTTGGTGATGTTGACTCAAGGCTAATTGAGTTAATTAAGCAAGCTGTTATAGAAATAGATTGTCAACTTATAGCGGTAGAAACTCATTTAGATCATGTTCACTTATTTATCCAATCTAAACCGATACTTGCCCCATACCAGATTATGCACAAGGTCAAAGGATTCACTTCACACTCTCTAAGGAAAGAATTTTCACATCTTCTTAAACTCCCTAGCCTTTGGACTAGAAGTTATTTTTGTGGTACTTCTGGAAATGTTTCGTCTGATACTATTAAGAAGTATATTGAATCTCAAAAAACAAAGTAGTTTGTTCGCTACGCTCACCCGCCTTATATCCAAAGGTTAAAACCGTTGGGTTTTACGGCCATTTTATAACTAAAAACCGCCCATTAAGGCGGCAGTACTTATTTGCAAGTTATTTATTAAACAGCTTTTTAGCAATCATAATATAAAGCAAACTCATAAGGATGAGGGCGAATACTCATAGCTACAGATTCGCTTCGTTTGTAGGCAATCCAATTTTTAATAAAGTCTTCACTAAATACTCCGCCATCTAAGAGAAACTCGTAATCATTCTCTAAACTAGCAAGAGCTTCACTCAAAGAAGCAGGAGTCGAAGGGATTTTAGCTAATTCTTCAGGGGATAATTCGTAAATATCTACATCTAAAGGACTACCTGGATCAATTTTATTTTTAATCCCATCAATTCCTGCCATTAGCATTGCTGAAAATGCCAAATAAGGATTACAGGTAGCATCGGGGCAACGGAATTCTAAACGCTTAGCTTTAGGATTAGAACCAGATAGAGGAATCCGAATAGAAGCGGAGCGATTACCCTGAGAATATGCCAAGTTAACTGGAGCTTCAAACCCTGGTACTAGTCGCTTATAAGAATTAGTTGTAGGGTTTGTAATCGCTAAAAGCGCAGGAGCATGCTTTAATAGTCCGCCAATATAATACAAAGCCATTTGACTAAGATTTGCATATTCATCCCCCCAGAATAAGGGAGTGCCATTTTGCCAGATTGATTGATGCGTGTGCATACCAGAACCATTATCGCCAAATAAAGGCTTGGGCATGAAGGTTACGGTTTTGCCGTATTGTCTAGCCACATTTTTAATGACATATTTATAGGTCATCAAGTAATCAGCCGCTTGAATCATACTTGCAAATTTGAAACCCAGTTCTGCTTGTCCCCCTGTTGCCACTTCGTGGTGATGCTTTTCAATGGGTACCCCACACTTTGCCATGGTTAATAGCATTTCTGTCCGAATATCTTGAAATGAATCCGAAGGTGAAACAGGAAAATAACCTTGTTTACCCCGAATTTTGTGACCGAGATTACCACCTGGCTCATTCCTTCCAGTATTCCAAGAACCCTCACTAGACTCTACTTCATAATATCCAGAATTGATAGTTTGGTCATAGGTAACACTATCAAACATAAAGAACTCCGCTTCGGGTCCAAAGTAGGCAGTATCGCCAATACCTGTAGTTGAGAGAAAATTCAGAGCATTTTTGGCAATATTACGAGGACAACGATTGTAGTCTGCACCTGTGCGCGGATCTTTAATACTACAGATCATACTTAAGGTAGGTTCTTCCATGAATGGATCAATCCAAGCCGTAGCAGGATCGGGTACCATTGCCATGTCAGATTCATTGATTGCTTTCCAGCCCCGAATACTGGAGCCATCAAAGGGAACTCCATCAGTAAAGGAGCTTTCGTCAATTTGGTCATAGTAGAAAGAGCAATGTTGCCAAGTACCTGGCATATCAATAAATTTTAAATCAATAATTTTAATGTCTTGCTCTTGAACCATTGTCAAGACTTCTTGTGCAGATTGAGCCATTGGGTTTCCTTGAGATGATTGGTTGCTTACCGTTTTTTATAGTATGCATGATAGATCATGACTTTTGTAGTGGTTTGGACAGTTATATATTGAGCATTTAATAGCTAAATTTGTATTAAATATTAGATCATTAAAGAAAATTATGAAATTATGAAAAAAGAAGTTCTATACATAATTATCGCTGGAATCACCCTTCTTTGTTTACCTGCACTTTTACCCACTAAGTTTTATAAATCTGATGATCGGACTGTATTAATCTCGGCGATCGCATTTATATTAGTAACTTTAGTGGGTTTAGGTGTGTTAACAGTATTTATCTTTAGATATCCTTAGTCGCTTTAATGGGAGCCACAGATTTAACATACAACTCCTTAAGCTGGGATTCATCTACGGTTGATGGCGCTTCGGTTAGCAAATCCCTAGCTTGCTGAGTCTTGGGGAACGCAATGACTTCACGAATAGAATCAGCCCCTGCCAACAGCATCACTAATCGATCCAGCCCATGGGCAATGCCACCATGGGGAGGAGTCCCATACTCAAAAGCTTCTAAAAGGAATCCAAACTTATCTTTTGCCTGCTGATCCGTAAGTCCGATCGCCTTAAATACCTGCTCCTGTACTTGACGTTGATAAATTCGCAGAGAACCACCGCCGACTTCGGTACCATTCATAATCAAATCGTATGCCAAGGCTCTGGTACTAGCAGTAAAAGGCTGATCTAGAACAAAGTCCTCTGGATTAGGGGCAGTGAAAGGATGATGAATGGCTTCAAATCTCTTTTCATCACTGTTCCATTCAAACATGGGGAAGTCTGTGACCCATAGTAAATTAGTTTTATTTGGATCAATTAAGCCTAATTCTGCCCCCAAAGCCAAGCGGATACGACTAAGAGACTCATTCACAATTCCAATTTCACCTGCGCCAAAGAGAATCAACATTCCTGGTTCAGCGTTTGTAATTCTGAAAAGTTCTTGCTTTTGTTCTTCTGAAAGGCTATCTTTGAGTGCCCCAATGGAATCGATCGCTCCATCTTCTCGAACTCGCATGAAGGCTAGCCCCTTTGCCCCATATTGAGCAGCCAAAGTAGCTAGATCTCCACCAGGTTTAATTCTGGTATTAGAAATAGCTTTATCACCGTTGGGAATAGGAAGAGCTTTGACAATACCACCAGAAGCGATCGCCCCTGAAAACACCTTAAATCCCGAGTTAGCAAAAATATCGGAAACATTAACTAATTCCATCCCAAATCTGGTGTCTGGGCGATCGCAACCATACCGATCCATAGCATTAGCGTAGGTCATGCGGGGGAAAGTTGGCAGCTCTACTCCTTTGATCTCACGGAAGATATGCTTAACTAGGTTTTCATTCAGATTTAATATCTCCTCTTGAGACATAAAGCTCATTTCCATATCTAACTGCGTAAATTCAGGCT
>Ga0105047_10020293_pt1 | contig 10218 bp, 12 predicted proteins | sample MAT04_FD_78384 | JGI IMG/M metagenome (GOLD analysis project Ga0105047, IMG submission 78384) | Freshwater microbial communities from Lake Fryxell liftoff mats and glacier meltwater in Antarctica - MAT-04 (megahit assembly) | ecosystem: Environmental > Aquatic > Freshwater > Ice > Liftoff... | reverse complement strand
GCGAATGCCCGGCTGCCAGATACGCAGGTGTCCGCGGCGGTCGAGCCATCCCCAACCGTTGCGGCGCAGGACTTCGCGGCCGGCTTCGCTGATGCGGTCGGCGATGACAACGGCCGGACCGTCGGTGCTTTCGACCAGCAGGCCGAGGTCGGCAGGGTTGGGGTGAGCGCGCTCGACGATCGGAAGCTCGAGCGCGACGCCGTCGAGGCTCAGCGTGGCGACCGAGGGATCGGCCGGATCGGCATCGATGACGGCACCGAGGCCGATGGCCACGGCGGCCTGTTCCAACTCGCTGATGTGACCGATCTGGGATCGTGACGTCGCGAACACAGAACACACCGTACCACCGATGTACGTTCGGTGATCGTGCCGCCACGAACGCCGAACGCCGAACGAACTGAGGGCGGCGAGTGGGCCGAGTTAGGTCGTGAGGCGGGCGAGCGTGGTCTCGGCCTCACCCATGATGCGCGCGATTACCTGCGCCACGCTCGGCAATTCGTCGATCGCTCCCACGACCTGGCCGGTCGGCAGGATGCCGGCCTCGACCTGTCCGTCGACCACACCGGCCTTGGTCATCATGGGAGCGTTGGCGGCCAACGCCATCTGCGACCACGTGAGGCCCTGCGCCTTACGCATGGCCAGTCCGGTGGTCACCAGATCCTTGAGGGGCGTACCCGACAGCTTGGCGAACCGCAGAGCGTTGCGAGCCGCCGTGGGGAAGCGGACGACCTGCGGGGCCTTCTCGAGGTCGTCGATCATCTCGGTGCGGATCACCCGCTGCGGGGCGCCGTCAATGGCGGTGGTCACCACCGTGCCGGTCACCGGAGTGCCGATGTAGATGGCCTTCACGTGATCGGGGACGTGCGATTCCTGGGTGAGCAGGAAACGGGTGCCCATGGCGATCCCCTGGGCGCCGTACGCCAGCGCCGCCACCAGCCCCCGTCCGTCGTAGTAGCCGCCGGCACCGAGCACCGGCACCCCAGAACCCTCGGTGGCATCAACCACGGCGGGCACCAGCAGCGACGTGGGCGTCGAGCCGGTGTGGCCGCCGCCTTCGCCGCCCTGGGCGATGAGCGCCTTCACGCCCATCTTCACCATCTTCTCGGCGTGGCGCTTGGCCCCCACCGTGACCATGGTGACGATGCCGGCGTCGTTGAGCCGAGCCACCACATCGGCGGACGGCGCGCCGGCGAACGAGGCCACCGTCACGCCCTCGGTGATCATCAGATCGATGCGGTCTGCCAGGTCGGCCTGATTCGGCAGCAGGTTGACGCCGAACGGGTTCTCGGTACGGTGCTTCACCTTGCCGATGGCGGCGCGCAGTTCGGGAATGGTCATCGTCGCCGACGCCAGGATGCCCATCGCTCCGGCCTCACACGTCGCCGCGGTAAGACGAGCGCCCGAGACCCAACCCATGCCGGTCTGCACGATCGGGTAGCGGATGCCGAGCAGGTCACACAGCGGCGTGTGCAGTGCCGACGACAACTGGCCGCTCATGGGTTGGGCACTTCCCGCTCGCGCAGGCCCCGGGGGTCGATGACCTCACGGATGAGCCGCACCTCTTCGTCAGTCGGTAGGCGGGACTCGGGAACGTCGTCGGGGATGACCAGCTCGAAGCCGGTGCCAGCCACCACCTCGTCAACCGTCACGCCGGGGTGCAGCGACCGTAGACGCATGGTGTTGTCGGCGGTCTCGAAGTCGAGCACCGCGAGGTTGGTGACGACCCGACGGATCTCGTGGAACCGTGACGCCACCGGACCCAGCTCGCGGGCCCGGTCGTAGCCGATGCCGCACACCACGTCGACCGAGTCGACCAGCACCTTGGTGCCGTGATTCGGGACCCAGTAGCTGGTGGTGTGGTTGATGGTGTTGCCCGGCGCGCCGCGAAAGCCCAGCAGCTGGGTGCGGGGCTGGTGCCAGTCGCCGATGCAGGCGATGTTCTGGTTACCCCAGCGGTCGACCTGGGTGGCGCCCATCATGACGTGGCGCTTGCCGTTCCACAGCACGGTGAACATCTGCGGGTAGGGGTTCCAGGCCTCGACCACCGCATCGGCCGGATCGGCGCCCGGGGGCAGCGCGTTGGCGGCGAACGCGCCGAACCCGTCGGTCATGACCAGATCGGGCTCGAAGGTCTCGCGGGCGAGGCGACCGCCGATCATGGGGATGGTGCCGATGGGGTTGCAGAGGCGTTCACCGTCGCCCCGGAACGACTCGGCCACCGCAATGACACACACCTCGGCGCGGGTCGGTGCGCTTTCGAACGCTGCTGCGGAACTGGTACCGCTCATGAGTTCACCCCCACGAGTGACTGGTAGTCCTCTTCGCTCACGTCCAGATACTTGGCACGGAACTCGTCCCACGCCTCGTCGGACTTCGCCGTGGCGGCGTACTCCTTTTGGAAGGCCTCGTCACGGGCATAGTCGGGCGGGCACTCGGTGAAGTGGGCGGCACCCTTGCGCTCGATGACGCCGGTGGTCATGAGCCGGCTGATGCGTTGCGTGTGGATCGATCCGAACTTGGCGAAATCCTCGGTAGGGATGATCTGCTCGGTGGTCATGAAGCACTGCTTGGCCGCCATGGCCATGAGGTCGTCCATGTAGAGGTCCTGGTTGAGGAACTGGCCGTTGCCACCCTGATCGGCCCGGTTCATGTGGATGAAGGCCACGTCGAGGTCGATGGCCGGCATGGCCACGAGCGATTCACCCTCGCCACCGTCGGGGCCCGGGTACGGCGACTGCACCAGCTTGAACTGCGGCATCACCGTGAGCAGGTCGCTGCCCATGCCGGCGCGGCACGGCAGGAACGGCACCCGCCAGGCGGCGGCCTGCAGACCGAGTAACAGCATGCCCTCGTCGAGCTCGGTCGCCTCGACCGTGCCGTTCTGACGGGCGTTGCGGAAGTGGGGCTCGAGTGGGATCGAGTCGAGCGACACGAAGCCGTACACGGCCTTGGTGGCCTTGCCGGCCCGGCACAGCAGACCCACGTCGGGGCCGCCGTAGCTGACGATGGTGAGGTCTTTCAGATCGCTGCGCAGGATCTCGCGGATGATCGACATGGGCTTGCGGCGCGAGCCCCAGCCGCCGATCCCGATGGTCATCCCGTCGCGGAGTTCGGCCACCGCCTCGGCCTCGGTGGTTCGTTTGTCAGGTACAGCCATGGAGTCCTCAGAGGTCGCGTTCGTCTGCTCGCCACCGAGCTATCTGACGCATCGTCAGATCTGGACATGCACCGTAGACGGGCGGGTAATGGTCCGTCGACCGACCATCGGCACCGACAGTGGCACCGGCCTCACAAGGCCTGCGCCCTGAGCGGATCCTCATGGGGGTACGGGCAATCCGGCCCGGGCCAGATAGCGTTGGCGGTTCATCTCACTGGAGGCAGTACACCCGTGACTCTTCGTCGCACACTCACCATCTCACTTGTCGCCCTCTTGCCCTTCGCCGCTGCGGCGTGTGGAGGCGACGACGACAAGGCCGATGACGCCAAGACCACCACCACCGTCGAGAAGACCGACACGACGGTCGCCGACGGTGAATCCGCCGGCGGAGACGAGACCGACGTCACCGAGACCACGGCCGCCCCCGATCCCGCAGCTTTCGCCGCCGCCATGGACGACGCGGAGGGAGCCCTTGCTGCCGCCGGCACCGACCTCTGCAAGATCGCCTCCGCTGCCGGCCAGATGGGCGCCAACGCTCCGTCGAGCCCCGAGGACATGAAGCGGGTCTACGGGGTCTACGGCAAAACGATCACCGCAGTCGCCGACGCTCTCCCGGCCGAGTCCGCAGCCGATGCGCAGATCCTGCGTGACGCCGTCGAGAAGATGATGGCCGACGCCGAGAAGGACGGTTACGACGTGTCGGCGTTCGAAGGCGAAGGTCCGGCCGCGTTCAGCGAGCCCGAGCCCGCAGCCGCGATGGAGCGCATGAGCCAGACCATCGGCGAAAAGTGCGCCAGCCCGGCCGAAGCCGGCACCGAGACCACCGAGGCTCCGTAGCCCTGCAAGATTCCTGAACGACAACAGGCGCAGGACCTCCTCCCTTCGGGGAGCGATCCTGCGCCTGTTGCGCGTCTGCGATGCGCTTTCCGTGTTACTTGGAATACGTGGCGTCGCGCTTGTCGACGAAGGCGTCGCGGGCCTCGTCGGATACGCCCGCCAGGTTGAGCTCGTAGGTGAAGCCCTGCTCGAACCGGTAGCTGCGCTTCACGTCGACCGGGTCGATGGCGTTGAGGCACTCCTTGGCCCGACGGATCACGAACCGTGACTTGGTGCAGATCTTCGCGGCGATCTCGAAGGCGGCGTCGCGAAGCTCGTCGCGGGGAACGACTCGCGACACCGAGCCGTACGCCAGCAGCACCGACACATCCACCGGCTCGGCGGTGTAGACCATCTCTCGCATCTTGTGCTGAGGGACCAAGCGCGCCAGGTGCGTCGCTGCGCCCAGCGCTCCCTGGTTCACCTCGGGGAGCCCGAAGCGGGTTCCCTCAGCGGCCACGATGATGTCGGCGTTGCCGACCAGGCCGATGCCGCCGCCCAGGCAGAAGTCGTGCACCGCCGCGATCACCGGAACCTCACACTCGTACACCGCGGCGAAGGCCGCGTAACAGCCGCGGTTGGCGCCCAGCAGCGCGTCGAAGCCCTCGGTGTTCTGCATCTCCTTGATGTCGACGCCGGCGTTGTACCCCTTGCCCTCGGCCCGCAGGATCAGGGCGCCCACAAGGGGGTCACGGCCCGCTGCGGTGATCACGTCGGCGAGTTCGTACCAGCCGGCCACGGTCAGGGCGTTGACCGGCGGGTTGTCCATGACGACCTCCGCGATCCCGTCCGAGATGGTGCAGGTGATGGGCACAGTTGTCTCCTCCCCCCACCTGACACTGCGTCAGATGCGGCTCCGCCAGTTTGGCCTACCGTGGCGACCATGATCGAAATCGGGTTCAGCGGACAGGTCGTCATCGTCACGGGAGGCACCAAGGGCATCGGGCGGGTGATCTGCGAGCGGTTCCTCGAACTGGGCGCCGACGTGCTCACCTGCGGCCGCAACGAACCCGACGAGCTTCCGACCGCCGGGGACCGAACCGCCGCGTTCTTCGCCTGCGACGTGCGTGACCCCGAACAGGTCGACGCGCTCGTCAGGGAGGCCGAGCGACGGTGGGGCCGCGTCGACGTCGTTATCAACAACGCCGGTGGCAGCCCCCACGTCGACGCCGCAACCGCGTCGCCCCGCTTCAGCGAGTCGATCATCCGGCTCAACCTCGTGGCCCCGCTGCATCTCGCCCAGCGCGCCAACCAGACCATGCAGCAGCAGACCCAGGGCGGCACGATCATCAACATCGCCTCGGTCTCGGGCGTTCGGCCATCTCCCGGCACCGCGGCGTACGGGGCCGCCAAGGCCGGGTTGTTGAACCTCACCCAGTCGCTGGCGGTCGAGTGGGCGCCACGGGTGCGGGTCAATGCCATCACCTGCGGGCTCATCATGACCGAACAGGCCGAGATGCACTACGGCGACGCCGACGGTGTGGCCGCCGTTGCCGCGACGGTGCCGCTCGGACGGATGGGTGAACCGCTCGACGTGGCCAACACCTGCGCCTACCTGGCGTCACCGCTCGCGGCCTATGTCAGCGGTGCCCAGATCCTGTTGCATGGCGGCGGCGAACGCCCGGCCTTCCTTGCGGCATCCACCGCAGACACCACAGGTGCCTCCTAGCCTGTCGGGGTGAAGCGCCTGCTCATCCTTCTCGGACTCCCCCTGCTCTTGGCCTTCGTGTGGTGGTCGGGCGACCGGGGAGTGCCCACCGCGACCGCCGAGGTCCGGATCGACTCCACCGACGTCGCCACCACCCGTAGCGCGGTCATCGTGCAACTCCTCGCCGCCGGTGGCACGAAGATCTCCGAGGACACTTCGAAAGAGAACGGCGGCAAGTCCGAACTGATCTTTCGCATCGCGCCCGGTGCCGTCGAGAACGTCCTCAGCGAACTCGGCAAGGTCGAAGGAACGGTGAAGGACCAGCGCGTGGAGCTGAGCAATCTCGCCGACGACGCCGAGGTGCTCACCGACGGGCTCGACAAGGTGGACGGGTGCCTCGGCGCCGTATCGGACGATCTCTCGAGCAGCGACTTCAATGACGCCAAGTCGAGGCTCGGTACGTGCCGGTCGCAGATCGACACGGTGTCCGATCAGATCGACGGCAACCCCGACGCGGCCCAGGACGCCATCCTGCGGGTGCGGATCAACGCCGAGAGCACGACCAGCCTCGCGTTGGTCATCGCCGTCGCGCTCCTGGCAGTGGCCCTGGCCGTCATGGCCGTTCTCACGTTCCGATCGACGAGAGTCGACGACATCTACGACATCACCGATGCTCACGCGAGCCAGCCCGCCGACCTGGACGATCTCTATCACCGCCGCAACTGAGAGCACTGTCGGCGGCGTCGGGGCTCACGGCCGCTCAGAGCAGGCGGTAGCGCTGCAGGTAGCCGATCAGGTCGTCGATTCGCTCCTGGGTATCGAGCGTGCGGATCATCGCCCGGGCCTCGCCGAGCCACGCCGTCGAGGTCGCCGGCTGGGCCCTGGCTTCGGCGAGGATCGTCTCGACCATGACACTGGGCGACGCCGCACTCGCCGACGCTCCCAGCCCGCAGAGATCGGCGCCCGACCACCCTTCGGTGGCCATCACGATCTCGTCGAGGGCCGCAGCATCAAGGCGCTGGCCGACGGGAAGTTCCCACATGCGGAACCGACGGGCGTCCCAGTCGGGGGGCGATACGAACGCCATCCGCTCGAAGCCTCCCTCGCCGATGAGAGTGCGGGGCAGGCTCCACGGAGCGTGGGACACCCCGATGAGCACCACGTCGCGGGTCTCGTCACCGTTCAACATCGCAGTGAACTCATGGGCGTCCCGGGCCACATCGGCATCGACATCTTCGAGGACGATCGCGCTGACGCCACCGAGTTCGTTGAGCTCATCGGCGAGACGGTGGGCGATGAACGTCGTGCCGCTTCCGGGCACGCCGTAGAGCAACACCCGTTTGGGGGCCCGCACGGCCGGGTCGCCGCGACGCGACGATGCCCAGGGCGCCACAACGGTGGAACGCAGGCGATGCACCACGGGATACATGCCGATCACGGCATCGAGCCCGGCGTCGCGAACCATCTGCGAGGTACTCATCGGCTCAAGGTATGGCTGGGACCGCAATGTTCCATCCTGCCCAGGGAGAATTGATCCGAACGGCCCACCTCGACCACGCTGGTCCCTGACGGACCGTCAGAAATGGGCCCGTCGAGGGGGAATTCGCCGTGCGCGTGACCCCTTCAACGATCTCCGAACGAAAGGGAGGCGACGGATGCCCAGGAACCGAGTCGCAGCCATCGAAGGCTGGTTCACGCTCGACGACGAGCCCCGACTGATCGGCACCAAGTGCGTCGACAGCGGCACCTACTTCTTCCCGCCCGAGACCACCATGTCGCGAGCCCCGGGCCACTCGACCAGCGAGTTGGTCCCCGTCGAGCTGAGCCGCACCGGCAAGCTCTGGAGCTACACCAACGCCGGCTACAAGCCGCCCGAGCCCTACATTGCGGTGACCGATCCGTACGAACCGTTCCTGATCGCGGCCGTCGAGCTGGAGGCCGAGAAGATCGTGGTGCTCGGCCAGTGCGTCGCCGGAGTGACCTCGGCCGATGTGACCGTGGGCGACGAGATGGAACTGGTCCTCGACACGCTCTACTCCGACGAGGATGCCGCCGACGGCCCGACCGATCATGTCGTATGGAAGTGGAAGCCGATCGGCTGGACCGGTCCGGCGAACGCAGCATCTGGTGCCTCCGGCACAGCAGAAGGAGGCCAGTGATGGTTGACGACGTATCGATCATCGGGGTCGGCATGCACCCCTGGGGCAAATGGGGTCGCAACTTCGTCGAGTACGGCGTGGCCGCCATCGGCGACGCCATCGCGGATGCGGGCATCGACTACCGCGACGTGCAGTTCGTCGCCGGCGCCAACACCATGCGCAACGGCTACCCCGGCTACATCGCCGGCGCCACGTTCGCCCAGGCCATGGGCTGGACCGGCATCCCGGTCACCTCCGCCTACGGGGCCTGCGCCTCGGGCGTGATGGCCATCGAGGCCGCCCGCCAGCGCATCCTCGCCGGCCTGTGCGACGTGGCTCTCGTCGTGGGCGCCGACACCACTCCCAAGGGCTTCCTCGCCCCCACCAAGGGTGAGCGACAGAACGATCCGGACTGGCTGCGGTTCCGCCTCCTCGGCGCCACCAACCCCACCTACTTCGGCCTGTACGCCCGTCGTCGCATGGACGTGTACGGCGCCACCGAAGAAGACTTCGCCGCGGTCAAGGTCAAGAACGCCCGCCACGGTCTCGCCAATCCCTACGCCCGGTACCGCAAGGAGTACACCGTCGAGGAGGTCATGGCCTCGCCGGTCGTCGCCGACCCGCTGCGGTTGCTGCACATCTGCGCGACCTCCGACGGTGGCGCAGCGATGATCATCGCCTCCAACGAGTGGGCGGCAGCGCACGGCCACTCCGACGCCGTGAAGATCAAGGGTGTGTCGACGGTGACGCCGACCTTCCCCAACACCGTCATCGAGATGCCGAACTTCGCCACCGACAGCGCTGCGGGCCTGCCGGTTCCCGACCGCACCTTCAAGCAGGCGATCGGCGACGCCGCCTACGCCCAGGCCGGCATCGGCCCCGACGAGATCGATGTCGCCGAGGTCTATGACCTCTCCGCCGCCCTCGAGCTCGACTGGTACGAGGACCTCGGATTCTGCGGGCCCGGCGAGGCCGAGAAGCTCCTGCGAGACGGCCAGACGACGTTCGGTGGTCGCACCGTGGTCAACCCGTCAGGGGGGCTGGCGTGCTTCGGTGAGGCGGTTCCCGCCCAGGCCATCGCCCAGGTATGCGAGCTGACCTGGCAGCTGCGGGGCCAGGCCGAAGGCCGCCAAACCGAAGGTGCCCGCGTGGGCATCAGCGCCAACCAGGGCCTCTTCGGACACGGCTCGTCGGTCATCGTCGCCAAGTAGCGCTCTCCGCAGGGCTTCGCTCGCACCTCGCACGATCCCCGTCGCACGATTCCCCCACGGTTGTTCCGTGGGGGCGAAGACGGCGAGCGAGGGGGCAATCCCCCGCCGGTGACGCTCCCACGCGCCCGTAGCATTCGACCACTTCCCCCGCTCAGTACTGGCGCGTCGTCGCCTACCCGAACGGATCACGTCCATGCTCGACCTCGCCGTCGCCGGGGCGCCGACCACCTGGGAACAGTCCGCCGCGGCGGCGCTGTTGGCCCTTCCCGGCAGCGCACTCAGTCACCCGAGCGCCGCACGGGTCCACCGGTTCTTCAGTTTCGCCGACGATGGCTCCATCGTTGTGAGCACCCACCTGGCGGCCCATCACGCACTCCCCGGCGTGCGCGTCCGACGAACCCGCGTGCTGGCGGCGCATCACGTGACGGTCGTGGGTGGGCTGGCGGTGACCACCCGGGCCCGCACGATCGTCGACCTTGCCGCCGACCTCCACGACGCTCGACTCCAACGGGTCATCGAGGAGGAACTCGACAACAAGCTGGTGACGTGGGACGAACTCCTGAGAACACTCGCGGAGATGTCGGGGCGAGGCCGGCGCGGCATCGGACGCGTGCGACCGGTGATCGAGAAGATCGAGGGGCTGCCCCCAACCGAGTCGCAGCTGGAACGCATGTACCCGCGACTCCTGATCGACGCCGGGCTTCCGCTGCCGAGCACCCAGGTCACCGCACCGTGGGCGGAGCGCCAACCCGGCCGGGTCGACTGCATGTACCCCGATGCGCTGTCGATCATCGAGCTCGACGGAAGAACCTTTCACCAGCGCAACAGCGCGTTCGAGACGGACCGCTATCGAGATCAGCTCGCGAAGCTGCAGGGCTGGTCGGCCACGCGCTTCACGTACACCAGGTGAAGCGCGATCCCGACCATGTTGTCGAGGTCGGCCGCCAGCTTGCCCGCCCCCACAGTTGATCTGTGGGGAACTTCGGCGACCTGTCCGCCGGATTGCCCCACAGTTGCTCTGTGGGGGAATCCGGCGATGGGTCAAGCGATGGGGGCGGGCCCGATGGCGAGCGGGTGATCTGCGAAGATCATGGCCATGACACCCGACGAAGCAGCTGCTGAAATCGCCCGTCCGATCGGCTCGATCGGGGCCCGGTTCATGTTCGACCCCGGCACCTACGCCACTGC